>OLPU01001402.1_pt1 | contig 18121 bp, 13 predicted proteins | sample 1673111 | NCBI WGS metagenome assembly OLPU01 (sample SAMEA3136755, study PRJEB25190) | human gut metagenome | reverse complement strand
ATCATGGTGAACTGCAACCCCGAGACGGTCTCCACCGACTACGACACCTCCGACAAGCTCTATTTCGAGCCGCTCACCCTCGAAGACGTGCTCGCCATCTACGAAAAAGAGCAGCCAGTCGGCGTCATCGCTCAGTTCGGCGGTCAGACGCCGCTCAACCTTGCAGCCGACCTCAAGAAAAACGGCGTCAACATCCTCGGCACCACACCAGAAACCATCGACCTTGCCGAAGACCGCGACCACTTCCGTGATATGATGGACCGCCTCGGCATTCCAATGCCAGAAAGCGGCATGGCTGTCGATGTCGACGAAGCCCTCGAAACAGCAAACCGCATCGGCTATCCAGTTATGGTACGCCCAAGCTACGTGCTCGGTGGACGCGGCATGGAAGTCGTTCATGACGACGAACAGATGCGCGTCTACATGGCCGCTGCTGTCGGCGTCACACCAGACCGTCCGATCCTCATCGACCGCTTCCTCAACCACGCCACCGAATGCGAAGCAGACGCCATCGCCGACGGCAAGCATTGCTTTGTGCCAGCCGTCATGGAACACATTGAGCTCGCTGGCGTTCACTCTGGCGACTCCGCCTGCATCCTGCCTTCCAAGAATCTGAGCGACGAACAGATCGCCACCATCAAGGATTACACGAGAAAAATCGCCGTTGAAATGAATGTGCGCGGTCTCATGAACATGCAGTACGCCATCGAAAACGACAAAGTTTACGTGCTTGAAGCAAATCCACGCGCTTCCCGCACCGTACCACTCGTTTCCAAGGTCTGCAACATCAACATGGTAAAGATCGCCACCGAGATCATGACCTCGCCGCTCACCGGCAATCCTTCCCCAGTGCCAGCGCTGAAGGATCACGTCATTCCTCACTACGGCGTCAAAGAAGCCGTCTTCCCATTCGGCAACTTCCCAGAAGTTGACCCGGTCCTTGGGCCGGAAATGCGCTCCACCGGCGAAGTGCTCGGTCTCTCCAAGTCCTTCGGCGAAGCCTACTTCAAGGCTGCAGAAGCAACCAAACAGATGGAGCTTCCTCTCGAAGGCACCGTGCTCCTGTCCGTCTGCGATCGTGACAAGGCCGAACTTCTCGAAGTCGCACAGGCCTTCAACGAACTCGGATTCAGAATCCTCGCCACCGGCGGCAGCTACAACATGATCCACGACGCCGGCATCCCTTGCGAATTCATCTACAAGATCTACGAAGGCCGACCAAACATCGCCGACGAGATCGCCAACGGCAAGATCCAGCTCATCATCAACACCCCATCTGGCAAGGAGAGCGCCCATGATGACAGCTACATCCGTAAATCTGCCATCAAGCACCACATCTCCTACATCACCACCATGGCCGCTGCAAAAGCCGTCACCGAAGGCATCAAAGCCTACAAATTCGGCCAACACACCGGCGTGAAATCCCTGCAGGAATACCACGCAGATATCCACTGAGTGATGCCATAAATTCATAAATGATAATCGCCGCTGCAAGCAAAGCGCAACGCTCTGCCCGCAGCGGCGATTTTGGTTGTCATGGAAATATTATCTTATTCTTCTTCCTCGTATTCCTCTTCGTCTTCATCCTCCTCATCATCTTCCATCCATCTAATATAAGGAATTCCATGCTTAACTTCTACCGTCATCATTGAGTAGAGTCTAGAAATCATCTCCCCATCTTCGTCTCCTAAGTCTTCGATATCCCAAATATCAAAAAGACCGAAAGCTTTAATTTCGAAGAATACGAAATCAATATTGATTTCTCTGCCCTTTTTCCAGGTTTGTTTGACACCGTAATCATTAACATCTTTCAAGGCATCTTCTTCATATAAATATGCAATTTTAGCGAGGGATTCTTTATTGACATTTTTAAAGATATCACAACGCTTCAATCCATCAATAAAATTCGACATATTGTCGTTTACAACTTCATTATATACTTTTTTTATTTCTAAGTAAGTTTCTAATCCAAAAGATCGATAAATAATGTAGTCGAGTGTGCACATCTCGGGTTCACGATAGTAAGCTGCAAAACTGCCCGTCGCCAGGAAAACCTCTTCAAGATCATCCATTGTTTTCATGTTGCCTCTGATGCTCTGTTCTATGCAATCGTTAATTGCATGTTCAGACTGTGTGGCATCTTTTAACTCGCTCAACATGTCTTTAACAGCATTCAGTGTCTGCCCCTTAAAATGGTCCTCTAAGTTAAATTCTTGAGAAGGCAGCTCCTTATGTAAATCTGTTAATTTTGTAAATTGTTTTTCTTCTCCATCTTTTTGGAGAGTATAGACACAGGAAATATCCAATAATGGTTTTTTCGCACGTGCTGATCGTTGTTTACGCGTTGTCATCGATGCCACTTTTGCTGTGATCTTCAGGATGCCTTGATCCATTAACGGAGAAAGAAATTTTGCAATTTCTCCATGCACATGCCCAAGTGACCCTTGCTCACTCCTAACATCGATCGCGTTGGTATCATACGGATTATCTGGCTCGCGCACAAATCGAACCTCATCGCCGATTTTCAGCTGTTCAATCCGATCTGGACGTCCTTCCTGCGTTGTTCCAGCCAAATCCATCGTTACATCATAAGGCTCAAAGGCCCTGGCATCATTGATTTCACAGTCCGGACAAACCCCAGAAAGAAAATCTGCTTCGTCCTCATGAGAAATATGATACATATCAGATACCCGACGAACCAACTCGGCAACTGATCCTGCATTGACTAATTGACTTATAATAGTTGTATCAAATCCACATTCAACGGGTTGATCGCCAAGGAACCAAAGTTCGTCTTCATCCCGATCTTCGTCGTCCCACTCTTCATCTTCACTCACATACTCATCTTCTTCCTCATTCCAATCGGCTTCTTCATCCTCGTCCCATTCATCATAATAGGCGTCTGAATCAAAATAGGAATTGAAATACGAAGCCCATATATGCTGATTTCCGACCGTACCGCTTACTTCAACAGATTGAGTATTATCGGTAGGATCGTCCAGATCACTATCTTCAAATCTCAAACTAAAACCAATTCCATTAGAAAATCTTAAAATCAATGTTGCAGCGCTATTTATATCATATCTAGGCATATTTATCCTCCTTAAAAATCAAAATCAAGTATTCTCTTCATCTTAAATCAATTCAATATGAATCTTCCACTTCTCCCCTTTCTTCCAGCTCTGCGTCTCATGATATCCCTGAGCAAGTTGAAACTGATCATCGGCATACAGTCGAGCAATTTCTTCCAACGACACATCATCGACCTGCGAAAATTCATCGATGGTTTTCAATGCTGCCAAAATTTCTTCCTGGGTACTCAATCCTGCCATAGCAATTTTCTCAGTCATCGGCCAAGCTGCATCGCGGAAAAGATAGTGGAAGAAAAAATCTCCCGAATAGTTCCATGGCGGGTCATCCACTTTAATATTTTCATCATCCACCGACAGAGATACACTCTCAAGATTATCTATAGAGAACATATTCCTGTGGATCACCTCAGCGAGACAATCTCGAATGCCCTGGAATTGCGATGTCACCTGACGACTATCGAATATCAGATCGTCATAAACAGACAACGCATCACGAACATAAAATCCCTGATCCCAATAATGCGCAAAAAGGTCTCTGATTTTGTAAAATGTACGCGTTTCATCCTCTTGCTGGATGTTATAGCAACAATTTAGCGCTAACACAGGTTTTCTATTGACAGCATCCACATACTTGCCAACAGATTCCACAGTCGCTTCTACCACCACCAGCTCTTTGGCCAGAAGAGGCTCCAATACCTTTGCTGCAGGATCTAGGAGATCTGCGAGAATCTCATCATGAAAGAGAATATGCACAGTCTCCGTGGTTGGATCTAGCGCAAATTCAACAGCATCACCTGGTTGTAAATCTTTAAATAGCTGATCGGTCTCACTTTTTGACAATACAGCATAGATGGCTGCATCATAAGAAGATAACAAGTCTTTTGTAATATTTTTTAGCGAAGCAGCCTTCACATCCTCTCGGATTGTCGATAAAGACAGCATTTTTTGTAAAAAATCAACGAATTCATCAACACGATGAATATGATACAAACTGTCAAAACAAGAATCGGCGCAGAAAAACGAGATCGGCGCCTTGGTGTTGAGCGCGAAAATCGCATCGGGATCGTTGTCATAATAAGCCGTGTAGCGCATTTCATAATGCGAGATCTCCTTAAGATCGTTATCAACTGCATCGATTTCTTTAACACAGATCGTGTGTGTTGGCACAGTTGGATCTTCCAAAGGCAATCGTTGATAACTATAGATCAATTTCCGTCCATTGGAAAATGAGAACGTCGCATTCATACTAAGATCAGAGTCATATTTCGACATATTTCTCAACTCCTTACCATTAAAATATCCATTGCTTCCTTCATCATTCTGGCACACACTCCATCAGCCAATCGATATCAATAGGCGACAAGGCGTAGAAATCAACATCACACTCAAAGCAAGCATTCTCAATGTCTTCCTCAGTAATTGGGCCGCTTTCATGATTCACAAGCAGCACATCTTGCACGCGCCGAACCAACTCCTCATGCGTAGGCGTATCCATCAAACCAAGCTCGTCAGCCATCGCCATTTCGGCACCCATCATTGGATCATACATGATCATTTCACCCTTTCTAAACGATCCCATTGCTGTCACAAAAATTCTACAGTATATTTCTCACCCTACAATTCCAGCAAATGTCATCTTTTGATTGAATATACCATCATCAGCATTCGCTACTGGTTCTATGTCACCAATCGTTTCATTGAGATCCCTTACTCCAACAAATGTGATTTCAAAATCACTGGTTTTTCCATTATACAGACGTAACGTGCGAATAAATTCCGCAATATAGTCAGAGGCATTAGGAATGGCCTTTATAAAATCTGTATAAACGGAAACAGCATATCCATCCTCTTCACCAAAAATACTAATTAAGTGATGCTCACAAAATGTGAAGAAAGAAATTCCAGTAATTGTATGATTTTGTGTTAGATCCAAAAGATTCTCATGGACAACACTGTCTGGCAAAATCAATCGATCATTCTCTTCAACATATCGAACAACGCTCGTAACAGATGCACCGAATTCCTTGAGATGCTTGATAATTGTTGGATATTTAACGACCTCCGGTGCGTTTAACTGTAAGCCTATCATTTGTTGATGATAACCATCGTACGCGATTTCTCCATCATTGTTAAAAAAGACGTCTTTAGAAAATAATTGTGCCACCTTTACCGCATCAATTTCCCCATCGGCAGCTGCAAATTCACCGAAAATATTTTTCTTCACAGCTATTTGATAAGCAGTTTTTTCTTCTTCCGAAATACTATCCAGCTTTTTAAACCAATCTTCGATGGCTGCGTCGGTCTCATAAAGGTCGACTTCCTCACAGTTAAAATAGATGCTTCCATTATATAGAACATGATTTTGCGCAAGAAGATAGGTGTATTGACGCCAAAATGGTTCATTTTCTCCGGCTTCCTTACTGTCAGCATATACAACAACCATACGTTCTGTCGGATAAACCCTATGCACGTCAATATCAGAGCAACCATTTGCTTCAAGATTAGTGATCAAAACATTTTCAAATTCTTCCGCAACGCTTTCTGAACCTTTATTCCATAATTCATCAATGCTATCTTCAAGGGTACCAGCTTGAACAACATGCACAGAGAACGAAGCATCGTGATATTGGTCAAAGCCCCCTTCATAATCATCATTGACCATAATAAATTCAAACTTATCACACAAATCTTCTTCAATCTTCCCTCGCCAATCATCGGCAGCTCTAAAATAGCGCATACCATCTGGGATCATTGCCGAGAAAGTATTAATAACAACACGGTTTTCGTTAGTATAGGTTGGCTTATTAAATTTAGAAGTCATAACAGACACTCCTCTTAAATATATTTTTTATCTCACGACTGTGGCACAGAATTCTACATATACCTCTGAATTCTCACCATTCTTCCTCATCAGGAACTGGTTTTTGGACTTCCTCTAGATACTTGCCTGCCAAAAAATCTTCTCTGAACCGATGAGCATCAAGCTCGGTTTTGCATTCCACATGATTGACAACCATTCTGCAATGCGGACAATACATCTTTTTCAAGTGATTAGATGCATGCAGATCTCCGCGTTTTCGTGGCAAACTAATGCCCTTTTGCCCACATTTTATACAATAGAAATCATGAATCACGACCTGTTGCCTTTTCATGAAGTGATATCTCCCTCATTTCCGCTCATACACTACCGTTCTTCAACCGTCATTCCGTAGCAATCACAAACATTTTCATGCCTTCTAAAGTAAACACGACACCTCGTTCCAAATTATGCGCTGGATCAGCAAGTATTTTATCCAAATCCTTTTCTTCTGTATTTTCATAGCCAGGGATTTTGCGAAGCTTATCAACCGCTTCACCAGCATTCGGCGCACGCATCACAGTCATTATTGCGCGACGTTTACGGGCAATTTCTACAACTTTTTCTTCCACTGTGAGAGCATATCCAGCGAAAACAGGAAGTGCAGTTAATAACGAAACACTTTCTTCTGTCGTCGTGCTTTCACTCAATATTTTTCGAACAGCTTCCGCGCTTTCACCAAAAGAGACTTTCAGCCCATAAATAAATGGGTTGCTGCCGGAAATTTTCAACTGAATTCGCTGCAAATCACCATCACAATTATCCAAGGACGTGTGCAAAATCCTGAACCTGTGCGAATTGTTCCTTGGATTTTTGTACAAGCGTCAATACGCCGGACCAATCACCACTGATTCCGGCAGAAGACGCATTTTCATGCATCTTCTGCATGACAACAGCTTCATCCCAGGTAGACAGTGAAAACATTTCACAAAGAAATTTTGCAACTGTTTGTTCATCTTTAGCAGACAGGATTTTTTCAAAAACCCCCTCCTGCACGTGAAGAGTCACAGGCAACGCATTTTCCAATCCTTCAACATTTTCAAGCAAACTATAGTTAAAATTTTGATCCTCTTCATTGCTCAGATACAATTCAGCCTGACCATTCACTTGTAATCCTGTGTGAATCTCAGAACCATTCTGCTCCTCAATGTACTGCAAAACCAATGGCTCGCGATCTATAAAATCGATTTCAAGCGAAATAATTGATCCGCCGAAGCCTTCTGTTAGAACGTAATTTTCAAGCATGTTATTCTCTCCTTAGCATTTTTATATAGAATAGCTTTGCCTGGTATTTTACAAAATAAATTTTTTAAACGCAAATTTTTTCGTTGTGTCAACCAATAGACAATAAGAAATATTTTTCTCAACTATTTATCCCAGATGTCTATTGCAGAATCCATATCGATCATATGCCATTGTTCCCGCCACAATTGCCAGTAAGGAACGTCAGAAGAAGCTGGTTGGTTCAAACATTTTTCTATCTTTACAATAGAAGGTAAGATAACCGCATCGCCAGTTAACAATGCTTCCCCTACCTGAAGCGTTGGCAGCTGATTTACGATGCTACCCATGGAGTCTGGCAATAATTTTTTTACATAGCGTTGATCCGTTGGATTCGTGAGACGTAAAGCAATAAAATTGTTGCATTGTGAGAAAATCGTTTCTGATATTTCTGAAGGTCGCTGACTTGCAAGGAGCAGTGTCACACCATACTTTCTGCCTTCTTTTGCTATTCTCTCGATCGATTCACGACAAGATCTATAGACAGCAGAATGATCATTGGGCACATACTTATGAGCTTCTTCATACACCAACAATATTGGGAAATCAGTATTATTCTCTCCCGATTTTACCCTTGCTCTTTTATAGTAGTATCCAAATTCAAATATAATCCGAGAAATCAAAGAAACTGTGATATTTAGAACGTCATACGGAATGCCGCTCAAATCTAATATGGTGATGTTAGATTTATTGTCACCCATCCCGATCAACTGACTAACCACATCTTTGAGTGTCATTTTTATTGATTCTTCACCAAATAGAAAATTCAATCGCTTATCTTGCACTTTATTTTCGATACGATTGATAAAGCCCGTCAACTTCCCATTGTAAGGACCAGCTTTGTCCCCACGAGCACCTGGTACTCTTTCCTGATCTTTTTCCGTCAGAAAATCTATCACATCATCTAAAGAAAAATAAACAGGAGAATCGAATCCTATATTTTCTATTTTTTCTTGTGGCCCTTCGCAATGATACTTTTTGCTCTCTACTATTGCTTCCTTAAAAATTGAAAGCTGGTTATACGCACGTGATCCTGCTTCTACAAAGAAATCTTCCAGCTCGGCACCATTCATCATCCAATAAGGAAGTCGTAAACTGTCAATATCAATGAATCTCGCATCTGGAAATGCTGACTGATATTCGGCATGAACGTCAAAAATGACAATATGAGAATTATTGATATCGTGACTATCCGTCTGCTTTGATGAAAGAGCAAGCTGTAGAATTTTAGCAACAGTATGTGATTTTCCAGAACCTGTAGAACCAATAATAGCAATATGCTTATTAAAAAATCGATCACCTTCTACTGGCACACTTATGGTTTCATTTGAAGAAAGTACGGAGAAAATCAATTGTTTTTCTTGTGGAGTAGACTCTTCAAAAATCTTTTTGATTTCATCATGGTAGGCAGGCTCTATGACGCGTGGTGGCACTGCAATTGCATTGCCACCTTTAATAAATTGTCCATTCTTAATTATTCCCAAAGGCAATGCTTCCAATATGTACCTTCTCTGAACTCCACCATAGGGATCCATATAGCTTTCCATCAAATATGCTTCGATCATGGCAATTAAGGTCGTTTCTTCATTATCAATGATCCGTACATAAGACCCCACTTTTACTTGCCCGTCTTTTTGAAATGCTTGCATATCATAAACGGATATCCTTATTTTGTCTGGAAAAATTGCAATCACTTCTGCATTTTTTGGCTTTTCATACATTTGATCACCTCTTTCATCATCGACAAATCAAAATATACTTCACTCCACACCCAGTGCCTTGAACACCGCTTCTTCCGCACTGCTGTAGAAGATCACGTTGAAATGTCCCATCAGCTCCGGCGGAATGTTGCCGAGGTCTGCTGCGGAGGTGATCGGCAGGAGCACACGTTTTGCGCCGCTGTCCAGACAAACCTGCAGCACATCTGCGAGGTTGTCAACCTTGACCAGCGTGCCGCCGATGGTGATGTCGCCGAGGACGGCCAGACTTTCCTGTACAGAGCGTCCCAGCGCAATGCTGCAGAGAGCGACCAGCGTTGGCAGAGCGAGATGTTCTGTCATGCCAACCTCACGCAGATCGTCGTAGTCGATGATGTAATCCTTCTTCGTCGTGCTGATGCTGCTGCTGATATTTTTCACATTGGCTTTTAAATAATTGAAAGCCGTTCCAGTGGCCTCTTTGAAGTTTTTGTAAGTGCCCAAACCGGTGCGTTCAAATTTTCCGCTGCCGTCGATCATACGCGACTCCAGGCGATAAACACCGATCGTCTGATAAAACGACAGGCTTGGCGCGACAGCGTAGACAATGCCCGGATTCGAGCGACCTTCCGGAATCAGCGTGCTGCTGCGCTGTTCCGGCACGCCCACATAACGCTCCTGATTTGTCGTCCCATCGATATACGAAAAATCCACGCGTCCAAATTCGATAAAGCTCAGCTTCTTCATCTGCTCCTTCACGCGCCGGCGCAGCTCCAGAGACAGTTCCAGAATTTCTTCGAGATCATCTTTCTCATACACACCATCGGGATAGATCAATTTCAGAAAACCACTGACCATCTTGCGAACAGCGATGCTGTCGCGCTGGTTGATGTCCGGCCCGAGATGAAAATACCGATCGATCTCATCGCCGCGCTGTTCCTTGCGCAGCTCATGTAAGAAACCTGCCAGATAATCGGTAATGAAGCCGTAATCGTCCGTGAAGTGTTCAGGATGCAATTTCGGAATCTCCCAGCCTGGAATATAGCCGTGAATACGATCCAGAAAAGCAGTATCCGTGCCCATTTCCGTTGGAAATGGCTCAAACAGAGTGGATACCCGCAGCAATTCCTCCACACTCTGATTGATATTGCCGTTGAACACCATCGACGCCGACGCTGCCACTTCCGCCTTGCCACGCGTAAATGAGCCGGATGCCATGTAATCCTTCATGATCTGCACGCTGTCCATATCCAGCAGCCGCATACCACCCACTTCGTCAAAGGCCACACAGTCCCAAAGACCGACCAGCCCCACCTGGCTCGTGCGCAGATTCCAGAACAAATTCGAAGTCGTCGTCTGTCCGCCTGAGATGAGAATGCTGTTCGGTGAAATTTCTTTGTACACATGGGATTTCCCTGTGCTGCGCGGCCCAAACTCGACCAGATTCAGATTGCTCTCGACCAGCGGCAGCAACCGCGCCAACAGCAGCCACCGTTCCCGCTCGCTGAATCGCTCCGGCTCCATCCCCGTAGAACGCAGAAGAACCTCCATCCACTCTTCCTTTGTGAACGCCTTGCGCGCTTCTTTCAGCGCCTCCATGTCAAAATGCGGCATCTGGATCGGCTGCAGCTTGACCACCTGAAACGGTGATTGTTTCTTTTTCGCACCAGCCTCCGAGAAATTATACTCGAGCCGCACCATGCACCAAATTCCTCCACAAAGCAGGCGATCATACTCCATTGGATACTGCTCATCGATATTGGCATACTCGATACCAAAATTTGAAAACACAGCATGGTACTTGTTTTCTTTATAATCGAGAGTCACCGACACCTTGTCAATGATCGTTCCGCTGCCATGAGCCCGCAGCCGTGACAAGATCAGCTCCGTTTCATTCGGCCGCACCAGATTCTTCTCAAGAATGTTTTTCACATTCTTCACGCCCTGCGCCACAATCTCCGGATCGTCTGAACTACAATACTGCCCCAGCAAAAATTCCAACACATACGTCGGCACATTCGCGCCAACCTTCATTTTTTTCGTCAAATCTTTGCGCACAATGCGCCCATCAAATAGTCGCCGCAACTTGGCGTTCAAATCCTCCGGCGTTGTCTCAGACGAAGAGGCATTCCCAACGCCTGGAATTTCTTCATATAGCCACGACATATCCTCTGTCATTTCAATAACCTCCTTACCAATCAAAGCCAAAATCATCTGCAAACGCAATATCAATCGTAAACGGAATCTCCTGCGGCAGATCTTTGCCGTTCGTGATCACCAGGCGATACGTTCTATTTTTATCATACGCGCCGCCCTTGAGATTAAAGCTCACACGGAACACACGCTCCGAAGCATTCGCATTTGCGCGGTCCGCGATGACGATCTTCTGATCGCTCACAAGCGCGCCAACATCGTCCGTCATATACACCGTGTATTCACTTGCCAGCACCTTTTCGCCAACCGGCTGCTTCTGGAAAAAGTCCAGCGCAAAAATCAGATTCGTGATCTTGCGCGTCTCGCTGAGTAGCGCCAGCTCCGCTTGCGTCGTTTCAACATAGCCTTTCTGGGACGCACGCATATTGCGGAACACGATCACCGGCACCACCATCTCTTGCAAACTCGCGCCGCCGTGCACATAGTTCGCGCCACCGCCGCTGATGCGTATACGCGTTGCATCCCGCGGCGTGTAGCCCTGCACAGGAGAGCCCGCTGCCAGCGCATCCACGCGCACCGGCAGGAGATACTCCACCTGCGCCACAGGCTCCGTCAGCGCATAGCGACGACCGATCTCAATCACACGCCCTGTGATCACATCCTGCCCCAGCTTTGCGCTTTCAGCAAGCGGACTGTACGTGTAGAGAAATCCATGATCTGCCGTGATGAAAATCGCCGTGCCCTGCATGTCGCTCGTGATAATACGCACAATGTTTGCGATCTCGCTCATCGCGTCGTCGCACGCTGCGAACACCTTCTTCTCTGTCGCCGGCTTGTCGCCCATCGCATCAATGGCGTTGTGGTAGATATAGACTACCTCTTTGCCGCTGGCCAGCGCGTGGCGCTCGGCGCGCTTCATCGCCAGCAGCTCGCTGTACGTCACTGCCACGCTTTTTTCGTTTGCTGCGCGCAACACCTTCTCGCGATCCACCGTGGAGCGCGTTGTCATTCCGTCGCGCAGCACATCGCCGTCCGCTTCCATCGCAATCGACCGACCTGGCAAAAGCGCTGCCATGCCAAATTTTGTGATCGACGGAAACATCGCCTGCATGCTATCAAGGTTTACTGCACCATGCGTCGTACGCGAAAGCTGTGTGGCAAGTTCTGCCGCCACCTCATAACGCAGCGCGTCTGAGACGATCACAAAAGCGCGCGTGTTCTTCTTCACAAGCGGCTGCACATAGCGTGCGTAGAAATCCTGCTGTCGCGCCACCTCGCTCACATAGCCCAGCGAGACCAAGTCGCTTGCTGCTGCGTTCGTCCAGCATTCGCCAAGGGGCGCAAGAAAGCCGTTCTGATACAGCCCTTCCGCGTATTCTGCCGCCTGCTTGAGCTGATCTTCCAGCGCACCGCCTGCTTTCAGCGCCTGGCCGAAAGCGACGAGAAAATGCCGATAGTGGCTATCCATCTCATACGCCGATTCTGTGTAAAGCCGCCACACTTTCGCAGGCTCCACAATATGATAGCCCGCCGCGTTGGCCTGATAGTGCTGCTGCATCGCGCCGATCTCCTGCAAGCAAGTATAATACGGCACAAAGCGCGCGTACCAGCCACAGGTGCGCCGCGTCGTCACCGTCTGTTGCAACAACTCCAGCTTCAGCACATTATCAGCAATCTCCGCATAGAATCGCGAGAGAATCGCTTCATCGATCGCTGGGAAAATATCCGAGGTCAGGAGCGTTTCCGTTTCCATTTTTTCAAACCGCGCCGTCAGCCCCAGACGCTCTTCCACGTCGCGCGCGATTTCATAGAGCTTCTCGCGTTCCCCGTGCGCGCGCCACTCCGCCACAATCTCGTAGCAAAATGCCATGCGTGATTCCGCCACATATCGCTCCAGCCCGCGCAACGCACCCGCGTTCATCGTTTGCGCCAATGCCGAAAGCAGCACATGCGCCGCCAGATCGACGAGCGTCTTTTCTTCATCGTGTACAAAGCCCGTGATCCCCTGCACCATCTGCCAGAACGCCTCGATGCTGCCAAACTTACGAATGTTTTCCAGCGGCGCGTTCGCCTCATCAATCAGCCCGCCTTCCAGCACCGCAATGATCACATCCTGCGCCGATCCGCCAGCCAGCCCAGCCAACACCGCCATGATGTCCGTGTGCAGCGCCAGCGGTGCATCATAACGATGGCCCAGCCGCGCCAGCTTCGCCACACGCTCCTTGTTTGCAAAGAACTTGCGATAGCGCTTCATCGTTCGCCGCATCACCGGCGACTCCGCCACGCCCAGTTCCTGCATCTGCAAAGAAACCAGATCCGCCCGGAACGACTCACTGTAAAGCTCAATATCTCTGAGCCAGTTTTCCGACTGATCCGCGTAGGAAAATGGATTGTAAATCAGATAATTGCTCGTGAGATCGTCATGCAAAAGCAACTTTTTTACCACAAAATTGTTTGTGCCCGTAAGCGCCACGATCTTCACGTTCGGAATTTCCAGTTCTCCCAGCAACGCTTCAAACTCCCGCTCCTCATCCTGCCAGAAAATGATCCGGCGCTGGTAAAACTCAGGCAGAGGTGCCGCGAAACGCTGGGTGAGTGTTTGTGCAATGGACTGCATCAACGCACGCCCCCTTTCAATTCTGTATACTTATTTTCTTTCATGCAAATGCTTCTTTCTACAATAAATTCATCGACTTTTTCGCCATAATATTCTATAATAAAATTGAGGTGATTATATATGACCAGTGTAAGAAGCGCTATTGAAAACACCGTTTCCATTTCTCAATTCAACCGTGGCCAAGCCGGTAAGATCTTCGAAGATGTCAAACAATCCGGCGCCAAGGTCGTCATGAAAAACAACGTGCCCGAATGCGTCCTGATGTCTCCAGAAAGCTACATCGCCCTTCTCGACGCTCTTGAAGACGCCCGGCTGCAGGTGCTCGCCATGGAGCGCCTGGCCAATTATGATCCAACGAAAACCCTCTCGCAGGAAGAGATCAACCGCAAATACGGCATCACCCAGGAAGAACTTGATGCTATGGAGGATGTGGAATTCGAATGACCTGGACACCCCGTTATTTACCAGAGGCCGACGAAGATTTGGCAAAGCTGGATCATAGCCAACGGTTGATCGTACGCAAAGCCATTGATAAAGTCCTCCAGAATCCGCTTCCCAACACCGAAGGCGGCTATGGCAAGCCGCTCGGCAGTCTAAAAGACACAGATCTCGCCGGCTGCTGCAAAATCAAGCTCAAAAATGCCGGCCTGCGCATCGTCTACAAACTTATCCGCACCGACAAAGACATGCTCATCATCGTTATCGGTGCCCGCGCTGACAGCGCCGTCTACAACCTTGCACAACAACGCATCAAAAAATACGATCTTTAGACCCGCTCTGCCGCTCAATAACGGAGAGCGGGTTTCTTGCTTCAACGCACTACCTACTAACCACTGTCCACTATCTAATCACTTAATCTTCGCCAACACATCAGCAAACAAAGCATAGTTGTGTTTCACGCCATCATCCAGGTCGATCGCAATGTTCTGATCGGCGAGGTGGTGGATTTTTTCTTCGTACTGCCGAATCTCCAGAGACTGGTCTTGGAGTTTTTTCTGCTGCTTGGTAAGTTTCACGCGATCGCTGCCGCTGGCTTGTTGGATGGCTTCGTCGAGATGGACGAGCTGGGTGCGGTAGCGTTCCTGCTGCTCGTGGACGTAGTCGGTGCGCATGCGGGCGAGGAGGTCCGGCTGGTAACGATGCATGTAGATCAGCGCTTTAAAACCATTCTTCTTGCCGCTGTCAAAAAGCCAGTAGATCGGCCGTTTCTTATAAGTGTGGCAGTGATCTTTGTAAAAGTCTTTCAGGAAATAATTGCGGATAATCTCGCGCGCTGTGCCCTTGCCGCCGAGCGCATCAGCGATGAACGTCAGGTTTTCTTCCAGCGTCTCCTTGCCATACACCACTTCCACCCACTGCACAAAACGCCCGGTGATGTCATCGTCAAAATATTCATCATCACAGATTGGAATGATATTGTCGCGATCTGGGATGAACGTCGTGTACTTGCTTTCATCCCAATCGCCACCCGCGTAGGCGAGGCCCTCCACATCCAGCGAATAACGGCCCAACATACAACCGACAGCGTAAGATATCAGCGACACAATCTCGTCCCGCTTCGTCCGCACATAATTGCTGCCCTTCATGCTCTCTGGAACATCCTCTTCTGTGTCAAAGATGCGATGCACCGTGATGTCTTTATCGGCCACTTCATATGTCAGTTCATCCTGTAAACCGTAGATTTCAATGAAAATCTCGTTGAGCTTTTCTTCGTTCGCTTTTAGCTGCTGGAAACGTTCTTCACATTCCTGTTTCCACGAAATATATTTATCAGCGATTAGTCGAGCCATCATTTTTCATCCTTTACTTTTAGAATTTCCTTCATTTTCAATAACATCAATCCATTCTAATAGAGTAGATTGTGAAATCAAAATTTCAGCCGTAATAATATCTTTATCTCTATCCTCGAGCAACATATTTCCATTTTTAAAAATATAAACATTGCCATGGGCGAGAGAATTTCTAATGTGCCGAAACAACTCCTTTATTCCAGGAGTACATCTCTTCCAGAATTCTTCATTTTCATCTAACCCGCATGAAAATTTACACATTACAACTGCGCGAGGATGTTTTACGCAAATTGCATCTTCTAATAGATCCATTTCAGCTAAAGTATTAGCAATAGAATTTGAGTGAACAAAACAAATTTCATCAATATTTGCTACTTCTGCCAATCTTTTTGCCAAAATGTTGTATCCATACTTTCCACCATCTTTATCGTTCCAACCATAATCTGTTAATTTTCGGGATAATCCGCTATTTCCTGCAATTACATGTGTAACATAGAAATCCCAGATTTTTTCAAGCTCCTCTGCATTAAAGTTTGCTTCTCTCAATGATTTCTGACAATATTTTTTTGAAATTTTTTCTTCATCACAGATATGTTGAAACGGATCACCTTGAGAGTTTAATTTTGAAACTTTTTTCTTTTTCGCCATCTTAAAACCACCTCAAATTAATGAACTATACTTATATTCCCATGACTCTTCATATGAATTCCAATCTTTTTCTGATAAAGCAATGCATTCATCTATTATCTTATCTATAATATCTTTTTTATTTTGATCTATAATAATTGGAATAGATCCTACCGGCCCAGCACTATAATTCACAGTTGGAGAAAGAATATCTAAAAAATACTGCGAAACTTTTGAGTTAAGCAAAGCCAGACAATAGGCATAGTCAATATTTATAGGGTAAATAGCAGAGCCTGCAGTATTTGGAATAAAACCAATACCACTATATCTAAAACCAACTTTTCCCGAAGAGAGACTTCCCCATGTTAAAGCAAACTGAAAATAGTATTTTTCACTTCTAAGATTTGCTTTTGAATTTCTCAGATCATAACCGTTGTTTTCCCAATTAATTACCCATTCTCGATTTCCATACCATCTTCTAAAATCACCACCTTTATCATGTGGGCACCATTTTCGACTATGATCAGAAAAAGATTTTGACGATTCATAATAAAAACCGATTTTATATATTTCAACCTCATGCCACAATCGTAAGAATTTTTCATTATCACCTGTATCGAGGCTTTTTTTTGTTGGTGCATAATCAGACAAAGGAATCCCTTTTTCAAAAATCATTAACACTTGATCGCTCACCCAATAGGCGACTGGGGAGCCGGGGATTTTGGAGAAGTTGGATTGCTGAGCGGTGTAGCGATTTTCTTTCGCCAGAAACATTTCTTCTTTGCCCTGTTCGCTGGTTGGAACGATCAAGCGACAGTACACGCCCTTATAGCCTTTGAGATCAGAATTTCTCATCACAAAGCTGGTGGTCTGCACAACTTCGCCGCCAATTTCATCAAAGGCGCGTGGTCCGAGATGAGCCATGTTGATGGTGTCACTCTGAAAGAGTTTCTTGCGTAGTTTTTCGTAGCTGGAAAGGAACATCCAAGAATGCTGAGTGATCATGGCTTGATAACTATTTTCTGCTGTCATTTCATGGCACTGCTCGATAAACACGGCGAACAAATCGCTCTTGCTGTCTGGATAATGCTTCTTCACAAAATCAGCTAAGCTCTTGCTCATATTGCTACTGCCCATGTATGGCGGGTTGGTGACGACGACGTGGTATTTTTGCAGCAGGATCTCTGCTTGTTCTATGAGTGGCAATATGGTTTGAACGGCTTGAGAAACGAAGGCCATTGTTGCGAGGTTTCCGGTGCTGGATTGCTCGTCCATTTCTGCCAGTCGCGTGCGAAGTTTTGATAGATCGTCGAGCGTTACATTCAATGGCAGTAGGCTGCCATATTCTTTGGCGTTCTGGAATGTGTCCCAGAGTTTGTGAGCGATGGGCTCTTCGTCGCCGAAATAGCCCCATGCTTCTTCGTGCATGGGCTGGCTGTTTTGCAGGGCATAAAGATGGGGTTGGATGTTGCGGCTAAAGATGCGGCGATCGTACTGGCGGGCTTTCATCATCACGGCAAAATAAGCGAGTTGGGCGGCGCGGTCGTCGATGTCGAGTCCGTAGAGATTATGCTGAAGGATGCTCTGGGCGGCGTCGCGCTGGCTGATGCCGTTGGCTTCGTAGATCTGGATGAGCACGTCGAAGGCGTAGACGAGAATGTGGCCGCTGCCCATACATGGGTCGATGATTTTGATATCTTGTGGCTGGATGTTTGCATGTTCGGCGCGGATTTTTTGCAGTTCGGCTTCTACATCTGCTTCCTGCTTGGCTTCGTCGAGATAGTATTTCCAGTTTTCTTTGAGCGCGTTGTTTGGATGACCGTCGAGCCAGAGGCGTCCGAGGCTGTTTTCGACCATGTAGCGCACGATCCAATCTGGTGTGAACAGCTGGGTGGCGGATGGGATGCGTTCTTTGGTGACTTTTACGTTTTTCTTGAGCAGGGCGTAAGTTTCTTCTTTGAGTTCTTCGTTGTAATACTGATACAGCCAGCCGATGATCTGTACCT
>OLPU01001401.1_pt1 | contig 18134 bp, 11 predicted proteins | sample 1673111 | NCBI WGS metagenome assembly OLPU01 (sample SAMEA3136755, study PRJEB25190) | human gut metagenome | reverse complement strand
CAGCACCTGCAGCAGTATGAGGGTACCGTAATCGCCGTAACCCACGACCGCTACTTCCTCGACGACGTAAGCGAGTGGATTCTGGAGTTGGACCGTGGCGAGGGTATTCCATGGAAGGGCAACTATTCTTCATGGCTCGACCAGAAGACCAAGCGAATGATTCAGGAGGAGAAGACTGCCTCTAAGCGCCGCAAGACATTGGAACGTGAGTTGGAATGGGTTCGCATGGCACCTAAGGCTCGTCAGGCTAAGGGTAAGGCTCGTCTGAACTCTTACGAGCAGATGCTCAACCAGGAGCAGAAGGAGCGCGAGGAGAAGCTGGAAATCTTCATCCCTAACGGTCCTCGTCTGGGCAACAAGGTGATTGAGGCTCAGCATGTAAAGAAGGCGTTCGGCGAAAAGGTTCTCTTCAACGACCTCAACTTCATGCTTCCTCCTAACGGCATCGTAGGTGTGATTGGTCCTAACGGAGCCGGCAAGACTACCCTCTTCCGTCTCATTATGGGCTTGGATCAGGCAGATGGCGGAACATTCGAGGTGGGTGAGACCGTGAAGCTGGCTTATGTTGACCAGCAGCACAAGGACATCGACCCTCAGAAGACCGTTTACGAGGTGATTTCTCAGGGCAACGAAACCTTGCGTCTGGGTGGCAGAGATGTGAATGCGCGTGCTTACATCAGCCGCTTCAACTTCTCGGGCACCGACCAGAGCAAGCTCTGCAGTGTTCTCTCGGGTGGTGAGCGTAACCGTCTGCAGTTGGCCTTGGCATTGAAGCAGGAGGGTAATGTTTTGCTCCTCGATGAGCCAACCAACGATATCGACGTGAACACGCTGCGTGCATTGGAGGAAGGTTTGGAGGCATTTGCCGGTTGTGCGGTGGTTATCAGCCACGACCGCTGGTTCCTCGACCGAATCTGTACCCACATTCTTGCCTTCGAGGGCAATGGTGAGGTCTTCTTCTTCGAGGGCAGCTATTCTGAGTATGAAATCAACAAGGCGCGCCGCCTGGGCGATACAGAAATCAAGAAAGGTCGCTACCGCAAGTTGATGGAGGAATAAAGCTTCGGGAACGAAAAAAGAACTCGGTTCTGAAACAATAAAAAACAAAAGAAAAGGTGTGTCTTAAGGCAAAGACACACCTTTTTTGTTTCTATGCAGCTGTTTTCAAAAGCTTTACCAGATGCAACCAGGACGTTCAGAAAACTGCGTCGCGACGTATCTGGCAGTACGTCGCGACATAATGATTATTACGTCGGGACGTATCAGACGCTACGTCGGGACGTAATTTCTTCTATGTCGTCAGTTAAATTGCAAAAAAACAAATGAAAAAGCCAAGCATTGAACCGAAAAAAAGGATTTTTGCTCAATGCTCTCTTAGTTTTCACCCCAAAATCCCTCTAAAGCACCTATATTTCGCTGTTTTTATGGCAATATATGGCAGATAGAACCGAAGAACAGAAAATTGCCATACATATAATGCATTCGTAATCAAAGTGATAACCTATCAATATGGCAATATGGCAATTCTTTGGCGCAAAAACAAAAAAAACATATAATACAGCAGATAGGGAAAACTATTTTTTTTCAATATTCTACCTGTTGCAAGTAACCCAAAAGGGTGCGCCATAAAAATATGACACACCCTCATTCTTATTTTCTGAAATTTCGCTTTGCTATAGAAAGCAGAATTACTTGACTACCACCTTGCGGGTAGAACCATCGCTCATGCGGATGATGTTAATACCCTTCTGAGGTGCAGAGATGCGCTTGCCATCAATTGTATAGCGAGCCACCTCGCGAAGCTCTACACTGTTCCACTTGTTGGCAGTAATGCCTGTAGAAACATTCTTTTCGCAACCTACATTGTCGATGCAGACATAGCAAGAAGTGTTCAATCCGTAAGAACCTTTATCTGTACCGTCAAAGCTGACGTTCAGGGAAACCACCTTGCCCAAAGAAGAAAGGTCAACCCAAGTCCAGTCGGTGAGGCAAGTCCAATCAGCCTCATTTGTAGAACGGTAATCAGCCAGATAATAATCTACAGAAGCAGTACTCTTATCAGCCTTCACACCTGTGAATGTAACCTTAAACCAGGAATCCTTCTTAAACTTATGAGCAGGGCCATTGCCATTCTTCACGCACTCTACAGTCCATGCAGAGTTGGTAATGTTCATACCCTTGATGATTCTTCCTTCAGCATCACCATCAACCACCTTGATAATCTCCATCTGCTCGTTTGGAGTACTGCTACCGTAGATAACGCCATAATTGGCAGAACCCTCAGCACCATGACCTACAGCTGAATTCCACTGGTCAGTTGTGTAATCAGCAAAAGATGTTGCAGTCTTATTACTGTAAGAACAACCTGTCCAAGAAGCCCATTTTGGAGTATAGGAGTTTACAAACTCATAAGCACCGCTCTTAAAGGTACCTACCATATTCTTGCTACCCCATGAGCCTTCTACTTCCACTGCATTATCTGCAGGGCCAGCCCAGTGGCTCTCAGGCTCCAAGGTCAAATCCTCGAAGGTTGCCACAGCAGCATCCTTAACGGTCACCTCACTGTTATCCTGCGCATTCGCTACAGATGAAACACTCAACAAAGCTGCAACGAAAGCAGCCGACAAAGAATACGAGTAAATCTTTTTCATACTTTACCTTATTTATTATTACTAAAATTATCTTATTATTTATTATCTCTTTTTCTACTCTTGGCACTGATTGACTTTTGGAGATGCAGGTCCTCAGCCCCACTCACCTCGGTAGAAGTCTCACCTAGCCAACCACACATTTGATTCTGTGCGCTATACACTCTCACGAAGTCGATGTGGTCGAGCGCCACTGGCTTTCGATTCTTATCTACCGCCCAAGAGATATCGAAACTACATCCATCGATGTCGCTATTGCTCACATTGTCAACATATCCATACCGGAAGGCATCACAAACCCAATGGGTTCCATTGCCGCTGGTATCATAGCCATTACGCGGCAAAAGGGTACCCTCGAAGCGTAATGGACTTGACAACCACAAAGGGAAATATTCCTGGGCATGAAAAGTGTTGCGATTAACAACTCCACTCCTTCCCTGATTGTCTGTCCATGGAATATCTTGCATGGCATCCTTGGTATAGGTTATCTCATAGCCATATACCACCTTGCCCACACTGTCAACATCAGCACTGCCGGAAAGTTCATACCAAGGATCGTCGGGCACTCCATTGCCATTCACATCCTGCGATACCATCACGATGCCAGGCTCGCTATTGTCCTTGAAAGCATTGCCCTTGATGTAAAGGTCTTTCTCACCTTTCACATTCGCTATAGAATGATCGAAATGAAAGGTGATGTAACCACCATAGGCACCCAGACTCACCAAACCGCCCTTGTCACTGCCGATGGCTTCTGTACATTTTCTTGCCATCTCCTTAGCATCGTCACCCTCCTCATATTGAGGCATCGAATTGACGAATTGTCCCGGAGCCGGCACATACTCATCTACCGCCAAGATATACTTGCTATACTTCTCGGCTGGTTGGCTCGGATCCGACGATGGCAACTGAGGTTTGCGATAAACAAATGCTGCCTCTGCCGGAATATCGCCCGTCCACACTCGCCAGTCGAAGGTGCCATCCGCCTTGAAGTGAAGCAATTCGCCACTTGATACGTAATTTTTAGCATCCATCAGATAGAAATCTTTCTTCTGAGGATTGACGATGATGCCGTATGGCATTTCGATGGATTGTATCTCAGGAGCACTAGACAAGGAATGAGCAATTACCTTGTGTTGGCTGACATTCACGATGCCATACTCTATCGAATTCTTCTTTGAAGTCTCATTCCACTGCACACCTATATAATATAGTGAATCGCCCACGATACACATATTAGAGACCGGCACTTCCAGTTCACCTCCCTTTTCCATCTGCCCTGCAGCATTAGGCTTGAGCCAATACAATCGTGAAGGCACCTCCTTGTAGTCGCCTCGGGAACTCACCCATAGCTGTCCATACTTATCGGCACGACAGCGATGCAAGTTGATTGCCACATCAATCTTCCGCTCCTCCTTAAAGGTTTTGAGGTCGATGACGCTCACCGTACGATCGTAGTTGGGATTGCGATAACCGCCACTGTTGGCAACATACAGTTTGCCATGCACAACAGCCAATTCATCGGGCTGATAGCCCACCGTCACCTTGTCCACTACCTTCATGGTCAGCGTGTCCACCTTATAAACAGCTCCCACTTCGGCATCCTGGCGCATATTCACAGGAGCCACATAGGCACTCACATAGGCAAATCCCCCATCAAAGGCAAGGTATCGACAGTTGGGGATGTCTATCTTCGCTACTTTTTTGCAAGTATAGGCATCTGCCACCTCCACCTTGTTGGAGCAGTTGATGACCATCCACAGTTTGGAGCCATATATCTTGATATCATTGCCAACATCACCCAGTTCCTTAATCTCGTTAGGATTGCGTTCAGAGTAGATGTTGCGATGATAAATGACGTTTTCACTATTATCGCCCGACAAATCCAGGAAATCGAGGGTAGCCTTGTTGCTGCCCATATTGCCCTGGTTGAGCAAGTAGAGTCCCATAACATCGCCCTTCTCTGCCTTACTGCCTGTATCCTCAGGCTCAGATGAGATGACGGTGTCGCTATCCCGACACGACTGCATACCTAGAGCCAGGAAACAAAGCAAGGCTAAGAACCAAGACTTTGCCAGATTGGGTTGATGATATATCTTATCCTTCATTTTTTTCAAAAGTTATATTCCAATGTCAGCATATAATTGCGCTTCGGCATCGGATAGTTAAGTATCACGTCATAATCCTGACTGAAGATGTTGTTGACATCCAGTCTTGCCGACCATCTTCTGGCATGATAAACCACGCTCATGTCGTGCGTATACCAGGGCTGGAGATGGTTGTAGAGGATGTTCTCTTGCTGCGAATAACGTTCACCGGAATAGATAAAGCTATACGACAAGTCCCACTCTCGCCATGACAGGCCCAAGATAGCAGACCCACTGTGCCATGGGATATAAGGTATCTGGTCCTTATAATAAGAGGTATTGGGATCGGTCACGTCGCGAGCATCCTGATAAGTGTACTGCAAGCGGGCCGTAACTTTCCAATCCTTGGCTGGCTCCAGTCCCACTTCAGCCATGGCATCGACGCCCTTGATGTGTACCTTGCCCAAGTTGAGCATCGTCCAACGGAATTGCTGCCCCTTAGGATAAGCCACAATTTTGTCGTGCACCGTATTGTAATAGCCATCCACCTGTAAGCGGAAATGGTCGACGATGCCTTGCTTCCAATCCTTGTTCAGCACAAATCCCAGGTCATATTGCAACGCCGACTCTGGATTCAACTTACTATTGCCCATATCTGCATAGTAGAGGTCGTTGAAGGTCGGCATGCGGAAGCTTTTCTTAGCGAAGGCCCTCACTGCCAGCAACTTGGATTCGAACGGATAGACATTTACAAAGAATGCTGGCGTCAGTGTGCTGCGAGATGACGATGACGCCCCATACTTCACATGGTCCTTGACCACCTGCTCCACCAACGAGGCTTGTGCCTGGATGCGTGACAGCGTCAATGCCGTGGCTAACGACACGAAGTTGGAGTAACGATGAGGGAAAGCAAAGTCCACCATATTGGCATTTAACTTGTTCCACTTGAAGTCATAGCTCATTGAGACACTCCACTTTGACAATATCTCATAGACATTCGAAGTAGAGAAATACATCTCCTGCTGACGATAGGTATTGTCTACATGTATCTGCGTCTCATCATTATTGACATAGCGCGTCACATAATAGGCATACTTAGCCAATGCCTTGGTAGAGAATTTGTCACCAAATGACTTTTGGAATACAGCCTGTCCGAAGGTATTGTGGTCCCACTGGCGTTCGCCTCGTCGCCACACATTGTTGACGATGGCACCAGGTATTCCCCTTTCCGAATGATAGGTGTACGCCTTCACGTTCCAATATCCATCGGCAATGCCTCCCCTCACGTTTTCCTCGATACGGAAAGCCCAAATGTCACCATTGTGACGCACGGCGGTGGTATCATAAGCCACCGTATTGTCTTCGGTCACTCGCCTATAACGAAACTTATAGCGTCCGCTCGACGTCAGCACACCTGTACTTAACGAGGAAGATATATGATCGGAGAGTTTCTGCTCCCAAAGCGATGAAAACCGGAAGGTATCGCTCGACCCATACTTAGCCCTCACCAACAAGTTGTATCGCCTGCCCATCATGAAGCGGGGAGCCTTGGTACGGATATAGACGGAGCCAGCATTACCAAAGTCGCTCGCTGGTTGGAAGATGGCACTACGCTGACCGTTGTAGAGCGAAATCTCCTCCACATTGTCGAGCGAGAACTGCCCCAAGTCTATCTGCCCGTTCTGTGCATTGCCCAGTTCGATGCCGTCATAGAAGATACCCAAGTGATTGGTACCCATACTGCGAATGTTGACTGTCTTGATGCCACCCACGCCTCCATAATCCTTGAGCTGCAGGCCCGAGAAATAACGCAAGGCATCGGCTACCGACAAGGAATTCAACTTTTTGAGTTCCTCACCTCCCAATGTCTGTGATGGAATAGTTTCCCTGGATATCAATCGTGAGGTAACCACAACCTCTTGGATGTGATGCACTCGTACAGAGTCCTGCGTTTCGCCATTGGCAAAGGCAGACCCTGCAACAACACCCAGCATGGCTATTGCAAACAATCTTTTCATCTACTATTATGTTTTTATCTTCATTCAAAAGCCTAACCCACGAGGCTCAATGATTTCATCCTCCATCACTTCCTGATGGTAGAGATGGCAACGGCAGGTCTTCTGACTTGCGTCCTCAAACTCATGGCAAGCGGTCTTCCCGAAAAAATGTCAGTGACCATATTGCTTGCCGCAATAAGACGCTTACAGCAGCGGGACTGTCCGGGCTTCTCACCCGATTCCCTTTTAATCACTACGCACTCATCCTGCCTGAGGCGGCAGAAGGTGGCAGCAAACCAATTGCGGGTGCAAAGGTACTATAAAAAAATGAATAAAAAGATAACTTTATCCGCTTTTTTATTCCAACAAGGATAAAATTATCTTTTTATTCAGAGTTCAGTTTATTCTTTTACGATTTCCAGAAGTTCTGCGAAATCATCGATGATCCATTCGGCAGAGGCGAGCTGTTGGTGGGTTCCATTGCCATAAGTTACGGCACAGGCCTTGCTGCCGGCATGATGCGCCATATCTACATCAAAGGTCATATCGCCCACCACAAGGGTTTCATCTGCCGTTCCCTTCATCTCCTTCAATGCCTTGAAGACCATATCAGGTGCTGGCTTCGCATGCTCCACATCATCGCCAGCCACGATAGAAGAGAAAATATCTTCCAGCTGCATCTGCTTCACGTATCCATCCAGCGAGCAATGGTTTCTGCTGCTGGCCATTCCCAGAACATAGCCCTGACGGTGCAACGCTCTCAGGGTTTCTATCACATGAGGGAAGGGCTGCACGCTCATTGTCTTCTTGTTATCCAGGAAAATCTCGCGATAGGTTGCCGCACATTCCAGTCCCTCCTCAGCACTCATTCCGAAGAGCGAGACGAAAGCCTCATCCAGTCTTAAACCGATGGTCTTGGCACAAGCCTCATCCGATTTCACTTCCAGTTTTCTTGCACGCATCGTATCCTGCAAGGTCTTCACGATGAGACTCTGCGAATCGCCGATGGTTCCATCAAAATCAAAAATTATATACTTCATTATTTCTTATTCTTTTTACCCTGTTTTGATAATTGGGCGCAAAGATACGGATAATAACTGAAACTACAAAGCAAATTGCCTACGAATCGCCTTGATGATATTGTTACGGGCCACATCCGGCTTCATCGCTTCTTCTAAAGGCATAGAATCAGGAGTAATCTGAATCACTCTATCAAAACCTGCATCCAGCATCACCTGCCTGTCGCTTACGCCACCCGAGACGAGCCAGATTTTCTGATTGGCACCATGCTCAAGAATTCTTTGCGGCAGCTTCCCCATCAGGGTCTGTTTGTCGCTATGACCTTCGCCCGTAATCACGAGATCAGCATCCTGAATCAAGTCATCAAAACCTATCTCATCCAAAAGAAGCTCAGCCCCAGGACGAGCCTCTGCATTAAAATATTGCAGGAAAGCATAGCCCAGTCCGCCGGCAGCACCAGCCCCGGAAACCATACTTCTATCATATCCGAAATGCTTGGCGCTTACCTCGGCAAACTTCCTCGCCCTATCATCCAGCATCTGCACCATCTTAGCATCAGCTCCCTTCTGAGGCGCAAAGACGTGAGCCGCCCCATTTTCACCGCAGAGCGGATTGGTAACATCCGAAGCCAGCACAAAACTGCATTCCTGTCGGATTTTCTTCCAGTCATCGCCCATCGCCTTGAGCATTCCGATGCCGCAATCAGATGTGGCGCTGCCGCCCAAGCCCACGATGAAATGGCGCACGCCCCGGCGATAAGCATTCATAATCATCTCGCCCACGCCCCAGGAAGTAGCCTTCATCGGGTTGCGCTGTTCAGGCTCAATCAGAGCCAGTCCTGCGGTCTGCGCAATCTCGATAATCGCCGTATCATTCACGATTCCGTATTCCGTCTCAATCCATCTCATCAGCGCATCATGGGCATGAATCCTCACTCGCTCTCCCTTCATCGCCGAGAGAAAAGCATCGAGCATACCCTCTCCTCCATCACTCATTTCCAGGGTAATGATTTCGGGAGAAGCATCATCCGCATTCCATTCCTTCACTCCCGAAGCAATCGCCTCATTCACCTCTCTGCTCGAAAGGCAACCCTTATAAGAGTCGCAAGCAATTATTATCTTCTTATATCCAGCCCCTTCCATCTGTCTGAGGCCATCATTTTTCCTATCCATATCCTATTTATATTATATCATTCCAAGAATCATCGCCTATCAAGCGATTCCCCTTTCAGCCCGCAAAATTAGCCATTATTCCTGAAACCACAAACCTTTTTGGGAAAAACTTTCAAAAACAGATGCTTCTGATAAGAGCTGATCTCTTTTCATATACTCTATTCAAGTTTCTTTACTTCAAAATATTGCCATATCCCTTATTCTGTACCAATTCAGAATTTAAATCAATGCATTTCTGAGGAATCGGGAAGACGGTGGTGTAGCCGGAGGATTCACCCTGAAGAGGCGTACGGAGATCGTAGGCACTGGTGAATTTGCCGAAACGGATGAGATCCTGACGACGCCATCCTTCCCATACCAACTCCAGCAACCGCTCTTCCAGAATGTTATCGAGCGTAGCCTTACGGTAAGGCATTCCCACACGGGCACGAATCCTATGCAACTCCTCATCACCATTCTCTCCGTTTCGGACCTTTGCCTCTGCCTTCATCAATAAAGCATCTGCATAGCGGAAAAGAACTATGTCGTTACTCTGCAACTTGCCGTCCATATAAGAGGTTCTATCCACCTCATACTTCGCCATTCTCGCTCCAGCCGTCTTGACAAACTTACTGTTGGTCAGATTTTGAGCCACTTCAAAAGGCTGATACTCCAACGGCTTTCCATTATCCATCAGCAGTTCATGACCATCTACCTTTACCACTCCCGCCACAAAGTTCATCTTGCAACGGGCATCTTCATCAACCTCGCCATAATGATTGGCTTTCATCGTAGAAATCGTGGCACAGGTACCATTCTCACTTCCCCATCCCAAGACACCGCCATGCGTATAATGGTAAGAGCGGAAGAGATAATGGAACTGGTTGGTATAGATATTCTTATCCATCGGAATCGTGAAGATATTCTCCTTCGATGTCTCATTATGCGTAGAGAAATTGAATGAATCATCCAGCTCCAGGACATAGCCTTCTTCTGCCAGTTTATCACAATAATAAATGCAGGTTTCCCAGGCATTCAACTTCCTGCAGTCCACCTTATCGCCATTGCGCAAAGAGGCATCAGAAGCCGGCACAGAGAAATGAATGTCACTTCCCTTCGGACGGCTCGCATAACCCTGGGTCCAGTCATCATACATATAGATTTCTGCATTCAAAGCCAACTTCGCCAACAGAAAGTTGACTACCGGCTGGGTAATGCGACCATAATAATTGCCTTCCTTATTGCTGTGCTGGTCGGGAAGTGAAGGCAATACCTGCTGCAACTCCTGAAAGACAAACTGGAAGATAGAACTGCGATCTGTCTGACCTTGGAACAGGCTGGAATGGAGCTGTTCTGCACTGGAAAGGACCAATGGAACCCGACCGAACATGTCCATAGCATAGTAATAGAACATAGCCCGGATGGCTCTTATCTCAGCCCGATATTCCTCCTGCTGTGCGGCAGAAAGCAGGGCCGACTTGTTGCTGACAATATCCAAAGACTTATTAGCCAGCACGATAACCTTATAAAGGTACTTCCACGTATCATAAAGAGACTGGTCATCGGCACTCCACCGATGCTGGTACATGGCATTCCAGAGGCCACCATCATACCAGTCGCCGCCTCGAATCGGAATCATCGCCTCATCGGTGGTCAGCGTATTATAATCGTAAATGCCACGGCAGGTGCCCTGGATGCCCTCACTTTCGTTAGCTCCACCTATATAATTATAGAGAGAAGCCACGGCATTGATATAAATATCAGATGCAGAGCCATAGATGGCATCCTCGTCCAACTGATCCTTAGGATGTTCGTCCAGGCAGGATGTCATAGACAATGCCGCCAGCAGCAGAAATAAAAATCTATATCGTTTCATAACTTTCTGATTTTAGAATTGAACACTTAAACCCAATGAGAAGGTTCTGTAAACAGGATAAGTCCGCTTATCATCAATACCCATCGTACTGTTCACCACGTAGCTGTTAATCATCGGAGTCAAGCCGCTGTAACTGCTGATGGTGGCAAGATTGTTGACACTCGCCGAAACTCTGAGCGACTGCACCACGCCCTTTCGGATAGGGATATCATAGCCCAGCGTGAGATTCTCAAAGTTGAGATAATCGCCCTTCTCCAGCCAATAATCAGAAACATTCTGGTCAACGATATTCTTCTCAGGAGCTCCCTTCAGCACATTATAATCCGGGAAACTCGACATATTGGTGTAGGCTAAACCCGTACCATTGAATATCTTATGTCCGAAGGCTCCGTTCATCTGTAATGAAAGATACCAGTCGCGATAACGGAAACTGATATTGGAACCCAACGTTACTTTAGGAGTAGCCTGACCGGCAATATATCTGTCACCGCCATCACTCAAATCTACGGTTCCGTTTTTGTCCAAATCTTCGATATCATAGCGGTAATGCCCATTTCCATCTTCTATAATTCCCTTGCAATGAGGAAGATAGAATACCCCCAAAGGCTGACCAACTATCTGATAAACCACATTGTTGTAACCACCATGCTGACCGGCACCCGACAAGGCACCCATCGCAGTAATATCGGCTGCCGACATCTGCATTCCGTCATATTCACCACTCAGCGAGAGGAGTTTGTTCTTCTGCCAGGAGAGATTCATATTGATATTCAGTTCCATGTCCTTCTTCTGGATAGGAGTGAAGGAAACGCCGACCTCCAAACCCTGGTTGCTCATAGAACCCAGGTTTGCCAACAGTTTATCATAGGCAAAAGGCGGAACCGGCACATCATAGGCATAGAGCATGTCGGTGGTCTTGGAATAGTAATATTCTGCCGTTAGAACTAGCCTGTTGTTCCACAATCCCAGATCAGCTCCGATATTCCAGGTAGCGCGGGTTTCCCACTTCAGATCAGGATTGTTATTGCTAATCATTCCCATCGTAACCGTAGGAGAACTGTTCACCGAAACAATACCATTCTGCCGCACCATATTCAAAGTGGTATAAGAAGATATTCCGCCAAGATTACCTGAGCGTCCATAACCTGTACGCAGTTTCAGCATGGTAATTTCCTTGAGAGAACGGAGCCATTTCTCCTGCTTCATATCCCAGGAAAGAGAGACGGATGGGAAGAAACCCCAGGTATGGTCATTGCCCACCATCGAAGAACCGTCGCCACGCATGGAAACCGAAAGACTATACTTATTATATAAGGTGTAGTCGACATTGCCCATCACAGAAGCCAGGGTCGGATCTTCGTAGTTGCTGTCTGTCCCACCGAAAGGCCGTGATGCAGCAGCACCTATATTATGGTAATACATGTCGTTGTTGGTGATTCCCTTCGCAGAAGTCCAGAATCCCGTTCGGATATCCTTCTGATATTCTGCACCCACCATTGCCTTCAGATTGTGGATTCCCCACGAATGCTGATAGTTAAACGATACATTGGCAAGCCAGTCCTCGCTCTTGAACTCCCCACGATAGAGATTGCCCTGCGCCCAAACCCAGGTAGGACAGAACTGGTTGTTCTCGTTGGAAGCATAACTGTATGCTCCGAAGGCAGAAACACTCAGAGAATTTGTCATATCATAGTTCAACTTCAGATGAGCATTGAAGTTCATGTTCTTCGTATCATTACGCTCCTTGAGCAAGGCACCGGGAGGATTCACCTGAGATGCAGCCCCATTCTTCACCCAACTGCCGTTCAGCTTATCATAAGGATAAGTAGGATTCATGGCATCGGCAGAATAGAAAAGCATCTGACTGTCGAAGATATCATTGTTCTTGAAAGACGAACCGAACACGCCGAAATCTCCCGTCAGTTTATCGCCAAACGCCTTCTGGGTGACATCAATCTTAGCCACCAGATTACGATAGCCCTTGCTCCGAATAATCGTGTTATGGTCGATATAGCCAAAAGAAGCGCGGTAGTTGCTCTGCGGAGTGCCACCGCTGAAGGCCAGATAATGGTTCTGAATGTTTCCGGTTCGGGTAATCGCCTTGCGGAAATTGGTATCATATCCCTTATTGTTATACTCCAGCCCATACTTCTGTGCAGCAGCTATGTATTCGGCGGCATTGAGCATCTCCATACTTTTGTACATTGCCTCTATACCATAGTTTCCCTCGTAAGAAATCTGAAATCCCTTACCCGTACCCTTCTTGGTTTTTACCTGGATAACGCCCGAAGCACCACGGGAACCATAGAGTGCCGTTTCGCTGGCATTCTTCAGTACTGTAAAGCTCTCGATATCGGCGGGATAGATTGTAGCAAGCGTCGCCACATCAGAAGTAACACCATCAATAATCACCAGAGGATCATTGCCGCCCATGATAGAAGTTGTACCGCGAACCCGGACGGAGTTCAACATAGCAATACGGTCAAGACCATTGGTAGTGACGTTAACACCTGCCGTCTGTCCGCTCAAGGCATCCAGGGCATTATTGAGCACACCCTTCTTCAGAAGTTCAGGCTCCACTACACCCACCGAACCTGATAAGCGCAAGGAGTCTAGGCCTTCGATGTTCACAGACTGAGCACTGAGGGTTTGGGGTGCAAGAATCATCACACCCATCGCATAAAATATGGCTTTTAAGTTCTGTTCCATAACTATTTCATCGTTTAGTCAAGGTTCAAATCGATTTTCGATTGCAAATATAATAAAAAAGAGTGATTCAAAGTCCATTTCCTTGAAAAAACTTCAAAAAAAAACGCAGGCCTCAGAGTTAAGACAGAAGAAAAGCTCACCAAGACGTTCAAAATCTTAGCGAGCTTTCTCTTTTTATATCAGTATTTTATTTCACTTTCACTTCTATCACATTCTTCGCTGCCTCAGCACTCGAACCACCTACAAAGATCTGATATTTGCCAGGAACCACTCGCATGGTATTGGTCTGGGAATCCCAACCCTCGAAACTCTGGCGAGGCAGACTGATGGTTACCTGCTGCTTCTCGCCCGCTTTCAAAGTAATGCGCTTGAAGGCTTTCAGGGTCTTGATAGGTCCCTCAGTATCATCCATTCTACGGATGTAAACCTGCGCCACTTCCGTTCCTTCCCTATTACCTTTATTAGATAAAGAGAAGTTCAAGGAATAAGCCGAAGAATTCTTCACTCTTCGTTCTTCACTCTTCACTTTCTTCAATGCCGGCTTTCCATATTCATAAGATGTATAGCTCAATCCATGACCGAATGGGAAGAGAGCCTCACCCTTGAAGTAACGGTAGGTACGATTCTTCATCGTATAATCGAGGAAATCTGGGAGATCGGAAGTACTCTTATAGAAGGTTACCGGAAGCTTGCCCGATGGATTCACCTCGCCGAAGAGAACCTTTGCCACGGCTTCTCCACCCCGTTCGCCCGGATACCAAGCCTGAAGGATAGACTCCGCATTCTCGGTTTCAGGAACCATGGCAATGGCACTGCCCGAACAGTTGACGAACACCACTCGCTTGCCAGCCCGATGCAACATCTCCATCACCTTGCGTTGAGCCTGAGGCAATTCGATATCAGTTCTGTCGCCACCCTTGAAACCCGGCTCAGAAACCTTCATCTCCTCACCCTCAAGACTAGGAGAAATACCGCCTACAAATACCACCACGTCAGCTTCACCAACTTCTGCCAGAAGCTGAGATTCGGTTGGCGTATAGTTCTTCACGATGTCAAACTGCATCACCGCCATATCGGTCTTCTGGAAATAATCCACCTGAATCTTCACCGGCTTTCCTGCCTTCACGGAGATTGGCTTGTTGAGCATCTGTACACGGGCACGTCCCTTCCATACATTCGCCACCGTATCGCCATCAATGATGAGCCGGTAACCATCATCGCATCCCATTCTGACGTTCAAGGTTTCATCCTGTTCAGGAATGAAGACACCCTCGTATCGGGCAGAGAAGTTGGTAAGGTTCACGCCCGGTGCAAAGACGGTATTTCCGCCATTGCTCTGGTTGATTGGCGACGTCATCACGGCAGTAGCCACAGGCTCGCCCTTCATCTCAGCATTGTTCCAATAAGTAGCCTTCATACCCTTGCTGCCATCAGCAGAAGTCAGGAGATTAAATCTGCTTTCAGAAACCTCATTTCTGGTCAACGTGCAGGCAGGAATATACTTGGCGTCCTTCACATATTTTCTGATGCCCTGCAGGATGGTTGTGGTAGAAGTAGGATAACCCGAATAGTTGCCCCACTGCATGATGGAATCGTTGGCATTCGGCCCCATCACGACTATTTTCATTCCTGCTGATTTCAGCGGCAGGAGATTGTTTCGGTTCTGAAGAAGCACGATGCCCTCTTCTGCCATTTTCTCTGCCAAATCCTTATGCGCCTTACTGGCGATGACGGAAGATGGAATCTGAGTCCACGCCACCTGCTCGTCCTGATCGAAATCGCCCAGACGGAAACGGGCTATCAGCAGGCGCTTCAAACTCTCGTTCACCTTTTCCTCGCTGATCATTCCCGTCTTCACCGCCTCAGGGAGCGAACGGTAAACACTTCCACACTCCACATCGGTTCCGGCACCAATCGCCTGCGCCGTAGCCTCAGCAGGAGTCTTCGCCGTACCATGTCTGCCTGGTACATAGAAGTCGTTGATGGCTCCGCAATCGGAAGTTATCAGTCCCTTGAATCCCCATTCGTCACGAAGAATCTGACGTTCATATCGGGCATTGCTGCAGCATGGCGCTCCGTCAATCCGCTGATAGGCGCACATCACCTCAGCCACATTTCCATCCTGCACCAGCGATTTGAAGGCAGGCAGATAAGTCTCCCACAAATCCCGCTCAGGCAAATCCTCTACATTGAAACTGTGCCTGTTCCATTCCGGACCGCTATGTACGGCAAAATGCTTGGCACAGGCTAGGAGCTTGACGTATTGGGGAGCCTGTGAGGAAGGCGTAGCCAGAACTCCCGGAGCCGACATCGGTTTGCCATCGAAGGTCTGTCCCTGCAAACCATTCACCACGGCAAGTCCCATTCTTGTGGTCAGATAAGGATCTTCTCCATAAGTTTCCTGTCCACGTCCCCATCGTGGGTCGCGGAAGATATTGATGTTCGGAGTCCAGAAGCTCAGACTCTGGTAGCGCTTGATGTTGCCGCTCTTCTTCGCCTCCTGCGCCTTGGCTCTCGCCTCATCGCTCACGGCAGTAAACACCTTATATAATAAGGTATCGTCCCACGAAGCCGCCATGTGCATCGTGATAGGGAAAACGGTAACGAATCCGTTTCTTCCCACTCCGTGCAGCGCCTCGTTCCACCATTGAAACTGCGGAATGCCTAATCGGGCTATGGCTGGAGAAGTATCCATCATCAACTTCGTCTTCTCTTCCAGGGTAAGACGGGAAAGCAAATCATTGGCTCTAGCCTCAACAGAAAGGTTCGGATTCTGATAAGGAAGAAGCTGCTGGGCGCTGGCAGAAAGCGACATCGCCATCAGCATCGCCATAGAAAATAGTTGTTTCTTCATTGATCTTATATTATTTATTCGATTTATGCTTTGATTTTTAAGTTGGTGACAAAGTTACACTTTTTTGTTGAGATAACCGCATCATCTGGCAGAAAAGTTTAAAATATTTATCCTTTCGTGCCAACATTACCACTTTCTGTCCGCTGGCACATAAGTTGCAAAAAAAGAGAGTGAAAGCTGAAGCTAAAAGATAAAGGAGTTCGGAAGAACAACGGAGTTTCGAGGCGAAAGCAAAAAAATAACAAGAATATTAACAAACAGAAATCCCGACGGAGCCGTAAGGAACCGAGAGGACGAGTAAAATAAAATTTGGAGGTTTTAATTATGTTGTTAGCACGTAGAAATAATGATTCAGATTGGTTGAGTAACTTCTTTGATGATACTTTATTCAATACCGAAGTAATGCCACGCATGAATGCTACTGCTCCTGCCATTAACATCAAGGAGACAGATAAGAATTATACCATGGAGGTTGCTGCTCCTGGCTTGAAGAAAGAGTGGGTTCGTGTAAACATCGATAACGATGGTAATCTGAACATTGCCATCGAGAACAAGATGGAACACAAGGATGAAGACAAGCACGAGCACTATCTGCGCCGCGAATTCTCTTACGGCAACTACCAGCAGTGTTATACGCTGCCTGAGGATGCTGACCGTGATAAGATTTCAGCAAAGGTAGCTGATGGTATACTCGAGGTCGAGATTCCAAAGCTTACTCCTAAGGAGGAGGCTAAGACTACAAAGAACATCGAAGTCAAATAATCATCTCCCATAAATGATGGAGGCAGATTCCAAAGCTATTTGGAACCTGCCTTTTTTGTGCCCTTACCTGAATCATCGCATTTTTCATCTACCTTATTATAATGATTTTCATCTGTTTGTATATACAATTCAAATAAAAATCACGAAAAAAGGAGTGTAAACAATGGCTTTTGGTGATAATTTAAAAAGGCTCAGAACCAATAAAGAATTCACTCAAGAATATTTGGGCAAGGTATTATGCCTTAGCCGCACAACAATTTCAAATTATGAAAAAGGTAAAATGCAACCGTCAATTGAAACTTTGATTAAATTATCAGAAATATTCAATGTCACAGTTGATGAGTTGATAAAGCAATAAAAATCCGCCCTGCTCGACTGGTCCTCGGACAGAGCGGAATCACCTACACAGGGTGCAGATGATGCAGTTTAATGCAAAATAATTGTATCACATTCCCTTGTGTTTTTCAAGTAATTTAAAGCACAAGGGATTTTTGCACCCTTTTTTAAGCAAAAGGAGTGTATAAAATGAAACTGCCTAACGGCTACGGCTCTGTTTATAAGCTGAGCGGAAACAGGCGCAATCCGTGGGTTGCCTGCGTGACAATAGGATACAACAAAGAAACACGCAATCAGGAACGCAGAGTTATAGGCTACTTTCCCAACAAGCCGAAAGCTCTGAACGCTCTTGCTGATTACAATCAAAACCCGTTTGATGTTGATTCGGCAAGACGCACTTTTTCAGAAATTCATGAACTTTGGTACAAGGAGTTCATCACCGAAGACACAAATCCGAACACCAAAAGACAGTATAATGCGGCATACAAACAATGCTCAATGTTATACAATCGCAAGATGTCCGATATAAAAATCATTGATATGCAACGAGTTCTCGACAACTGCAACAACGGTTATCAATCGGTTAGGCGAATTAAAATTCTGTTGAACAAAATCTACGAATACTGCATATTTCACGATATGCTCCATAACAATCTTGCAGAAAAATTGAAAATCAATGCCAAGTCAGATGAAA
>OLPU01001391.1_pt1 | contig 18252 bp, 17 predicted proteins | sample 1673111 | NCBI WGS metagenome assembly OLPU01 (sample SAMEA3136755, study PRJEB25190) | human gut metagenome | reverse complement strand
TTATATAATTGAATTTATATAAATTATTTACATAATGAAATTATTCGGAAGTTATTAAATTTTACATAATTAATAAAGAACAGTAATGTAGATTATTAATGTAGTGATAAAGAATAGTGATAAAGACTAGTAATTAAGTAATAAGGCTGAATAATTGAGCAATAAAGAAGGTATGCATAAAATAAAAATTTTGTTTATGCATACCTTTTATTATAAATATATTTTTGTTATCTCAATATATATTGAGAGACAGACAATATCTGAAAAAGAAAAAGTTTTCCATAAAATGTAAAAAATGAGTCGGAAAACGTTATTTTAAAAATATTTATGTTTACTATCACCCAAAAACAATATACAATATACATAAAGAGAAATATATTGATATGAAGAAGTTTATCTTAGATATATGTGGATAGGTTTCTGGAATATTTGTAAAAAATTATAAAGTTTTAAATTTTGAAAGAGGGAATGCAGATGAATTACATGGAAATTTACAATCAATGGCTTGAAAGTGATTATTTCGATGCCGAAACAAAACAAGAACTTGAAAATATTAAGGGAAATGAAAAAGAAATAGAAGACAGATTTTATACAGATTTAGAATTTGGTACAGCAGGACTTAGAGGAATAATAGCAGCGGGGACTAACAGAATAAATATATACACTGTTAGAAGAGCTACTTTTGGACTTGCAAACTACATAATGAAAAACACTACAGAAGAAGAAAAAAATAGAGGAGTAGTAATAGCTCACGACAACAGAAATATGTCTAGAGAGTTTTGTTTAGAGGCAGCTAACACATTAGCAGCTTGTGGTATAAAAGCATATATATTTGATTCATTAAGAACAACTCCAGAATTATCTTTTGCTGTTAGAAAATTACACACTATAGCAGGTATAGTTATAACTGCTAGCCACAACCCACCAGAATACAATGGATATAAAGTATATTGGGAAGATGGGGCACAAGTTATGCCTGAAATAGCAGCTGCAATAACTGATGAAGTTAATTCAATAAAAGATTATTCAACAATACCAACTATAAAAGAAAATCAAAAAGATTTAGTTGTAATGTTAGGAGAAGACCAAGATACTGCATTTATAGAAGCTGTAAAAACTCAAGTAATCAAAAAAGACTTAGTTAAAAAAGTTGGACAAGACTTCAAAATAGTTTACACTCCACTTTGTGGAACAGGAAATGTGCCTGTAACTCGTGCTTTATCAGAAGTTGGGTTTAAAAATGTGTTAGTAGTTCCAGAAGAACAAAATCCAGATCCAAACTTTGCAGGAATCGAATATCCAAACCCAGAAGAACATAAAGCTTTAACTAGAGGTATTGCTCTTGCAAAAGCTGAAGGTGCTGACTTAGTTATAGCAACTGACCCAGACTGCGATAGAGTTGGTGTAGCTGTTAAAACTACAACAGGAGAATACGCACTTCTTACTGGGAACCAAATAGGTGCAATGTTAACTAATTATATAATAGAAAGTTCTAAAGAAGAAAACAAACTAGACCCTAAAGCTACATTAGTTAAAACTATAGTAACTTCAGAATTTGGTGCAGATATAGCAAAAGCAAATAACTTAGATGTTATAAACGTGCTTACTGGATTTAAATTTATAGGTCAAAAAATAAAATCTTTTGAAGAAAGTGGAGATAAAACTTACTTATTCGGATACGAAGAAAGTTACGGATATTTAGTTGGTACTCATGCAAGAGATAAAGACGGTGTTGTTGCATCATTATTAATATCAGAAATGGCAGCTTACTATTATGATAAAGGCATGAGTTTATATGAAGGATTACAAGAATTATACAAAAAATACGGATACTTCAAAGAAAAAACAATCTCACTAACTTTAAAAGGTATAGAAGGTCTAGCTAAAATAAAAGAAATAATAACTTACTTCAGAGAAAACGACATAGAAGAATTTAATAATACAAAAGTTGTAGACTTAAAAGACTACCAAAAAGGTATAGACGGTCTACCAAAATCTAACGTATTAAAATACTTCTTAGAAGATGGTTCTTGGATAGCTATAAGACCATCAGGAACTGAGCCAAAACTTAAATTCTATGTAGCTGTTAAAGGTCAAGATGAAACTAAGTGCTTAGACAAAATAGCTAATATTGAATCTGATATAAATAATATAATTGAGAAGCTTAAATAGTCGTTAAAAATGAGATTTGCGCTAGATATAGCGGATTTTATGTGAATATAATAATTTTACCTATAGTGCAGGAACTTTTGGGTTCCTGCTTTTATATTGGATTAAATAATGATATTTGAAAATCCCATATATAGAAATGGAATATACATGCAAAATAATGTTAGCCCTTCCCATAAACCTTCATATGAAAATATTGTATTTCTGAACTTTTCTTTATCACCTATTATGAAGAATGTAAAAAATATTGTAGCAAGTAAAAATGAAATTATGCACAAACTCCCTTCAAAATAATCATTTTTTATAAATAAACTTATTCATCTTAATAATGGAAAAAATAATAGTGACATAAAACCTATTACAGAAGAGAATCCATGAATTGTTGACGCTAGGTTTATCACTTCTTTTGATTCATTGACACTGAATATACCAGAGATAATGCCAGCACCTATTGCAAAGATTGCTATACAAAGTGAACTTAGTAGAGATAATATATCAAAGGATGTAGAGCTTTCATAAGAAATTATAATAAATGTAAATAGCAAAAATATGCCGAGCCAAATAAGCCATAAGTTATATATTAAGCGAACGGGACTTTGGGGACTGCCAAGTGCACTCATAACCATAGTTTTACTATTGTATTTTGGATAAATATTTAAGTATGCAGGGGACTAGAAATTCTCCTATTATAGTTAAAATTAAAATTATACTAAATAGTTTGGAACTTTGTATATTGTACATATGTAGACCTCCTTTTAATAATTTTAATAATGATGAATTATAGAATTATTAATGTGATATGCTGACTTGTTAGTATAGTTTTATTGTAGCATATAATTCTTTTTAACAACTTTGTGATTTTTGGGAGTAGATTGGTTTGTTATTATAGTATTTTTAAAGTTTGCTATTATATGTTTTATCAATAAAATTTTAAAATATGCATTTTACCTATCTATACAGATATAAGTAGTATATAATATTTATAAGGGGGGAGTAAAATGAAGAAAATGATAGGCATTATACTAATAGTAATGTTTTGTGTGGCAGGGTGCTCTAATCAACAAAGTAATACAACTCCAGATTTAAAAAATTATGTTAATTCATTATCCGAAAATGATAAAAAAGAATTAAAAACGATATTAGAAGAAGATCAGACAGCAGATAAAAAAGAAAAAGACAATACAAGTGAAAATCAAGAAGACAAAGCCATAAAATCACATCACTCGGAAAAAGAGACTACCAACACTAAAAAAGAAAGCAGTGAAAAATACCAATGTTCAATATGTAAAAAAAGTTATAATAAATCTGAAATGCAAATTATACCGGATTTATGTAAATCATGTTATGCAAATATGACTTGCTATCTAAGTGATACTGAAGGCAGTGGTCTTGTAAAAAATTCTTATGAATGTAAAGTTTGTGGAAGATATTTTAGTACTAGTGCGAATAGAAATTTATGTACTCATGGCAGATGTAGGGGGTGTGATAGATTTAGAGATGGTGATGTTACATGGATAGAAGGAGAAGGATTTTATTGTTATGGATGTGGCAGTAGAATGGCTGAATATTACTACAAAATGGATCATAAGGTTTGTTTTGAATGTGGAAGTAAAAAAAACTTATTGGAAATGAAGAGTGGATGGGTTTGTCAGAGCTGTTATGATAAAAATCCAGGGGATTATATTATAATGTCAAGATAATTGAAAATAATGTTGATAAGGAGTGTAAGTAAAATTTGAGATAATATGCAGAACGATTTCTTAGAAAATTTATTTTATCATATGGATATAAAAATTAGTCTTAAAAGCAATATAAAAAGTAATGTTAAAAAATAGTTTTTTACTCTATTTTGCAACATTACTTTTTATATATAACCTTATTACAGGCTTTGTTAATTTACTTTATTATATTTTTACTTAAATCTATTTATTTTTTGAGTATGGTGATGTTCAACTTATTTGACTTGAATTTATAAATACATCCATTGTGGGAAAATGATAGCTTTAATCATAATTATGCTAGTTTAGGTCTAAATTTTACGGATTTAAATTCCAGTTTACTGTATGAAAATCAGATTTTATTGATAGAACTCTGAACAAATAACTAATTTATTAAATAACCCTACTAAATAAAATTAAGGAAGCTCTGAAAAAATAACCCTTGATTTTTTCTTAGGGGAGTTTTTAATCCATCTCATCTATAAAAATCAAGTCAATAAATAAAAAGTCTAAATTAGGAGGATTCGATAATAATATATCGAATTATAAAATAAAAATAACAAAAAATACCCTAAAGTGTAAAGAGAAAATGTGAGTACTTAATATTTATAAATAAGGGAGAATAAAAATGAGCGACGATATAAAAAATGAATTTAAAGATTTTATTGCTATATTATGTGAAGATATATGTAAGGGAGTTTTACTAGAGGAATTAGAAAAAGTAAATACATCACTTAATAATACATCGGACAAATACAATAAACTATATACTAATTATAAATCTAGTATAGAACAAATTAAACAAGAATTAAGTAAGCTAGATAATGCAAATAAAAATATGAGTTTGTTCACTAATTCAATAAATGCCAATAGCAAAGTTGTTAATGAATCGTTGAAAATAATAAAAAATTCACAAGAAAAAGTATTAGAAGATATTATTGGTAAAAATAAAAAAGCATTAGAAAAGTATAAAGTAGATATTCAAAAACTAAACTTAGATGAAAGAAATGAATTCATTACTGCATTAAAATTAAGTTTAAATGAAAGCAGTAAAAAGTATATAAATGAATTATCTAATATAATAAACGGAAGTAAAATGAATCAAACATTATCGAATACAATAGATGTTAAAAATTCTATTCTGTCGACTAATATGAAAATTAATGAATTAAAAAGTGATATTCATATATTGAAAGATGATATAGTACCAAAAAATCAAGAAGAAAATAAAGATATATATAATAATATTTTAAATATGGTATCTAAATTAGATAGACAAGTTGAAATTAATAAGAGATATATAAAAAATAGTAATGATAGGTTTGAAAATCAACTTTTAAAATTAGAAGCAGAAATAAAATTAAAGAACAAAATTATTATTGGAATGTGCGTAGCGATATTATTTATAATTTTAATAAAGTAAAATAATAATATAAGGGGAAGGCATATGAGTTTAAAGATTGACGAACGTACTAATGATATGAAGAAATTATATGAAAAGATTATTTTAAAATCAAAAACCTTATCTTTAGATGTTTATAAGGAGAATTTAAAAGATAAGCAAATTGATATAGAAAAATTTATACATATATTATCAAATATAAATCAGGGATCAATAAGTAGAGATGTAGTAGAAAATTTAATATTTATATCTAATGAATTTAAAGAACTTTATGAAAATTTTGATGATAGATTAATGATATTCATTGTGGGTGATGGAAACGTAGGGAAGTCAACATTGTTAAATGCACTTGTAGGTAAAGAAGTTGCAAAAACAAATTTTTTACCTACAACATGGAAAATAGATGTATATTCACCTGAATTAAGCAATAACAATGCTATTATAAAATATACAAATGGCAAACAAGAAACTTTAAGTGTAAAAAAAGCAAAGCAAAAAATCGATAAAGAAGATGAAAAAATAAAGGAAAGCAAAAAGATATTTAGTAAAAAATTAAAAGAAAAATTACAAGGTATAAAAAATAAAGAAAAAATAGAAGAAATAAAGAGGTATTTAGGTAAAAAATATATTTATAAGTCTAATGTATGTGAAGTCAGATGGCCAGTAAAGTCAAATTTTTTACTTGAGGAATGCTTGTTAGTGGACACACCAGGGTTAAATCAAGATTTTGATAGTTTAGCACAAATCGGAGATGTGGATAGCTATTACCATAAAGCAGACGGTGTAATATGGATATTAGATGGAACTAAAATATCTTCACAGTCACCAAATACATTATTAAAAGAATTAGATGATAGTTTAAAAAATGTAGGTGGAGTGAGAGATAATATTATAGGTGTAATAAATAGAGTAGATTTATTGCGAAAAAATGGTTGCCAAGAAGCAGTCGATAAAGTTTATAATGATGCAGTAAAATATTTTGGAAATAAATTTACAAAGATAATACCCATATCAGCATCGGAAGCTTATAAAGGTATAAGTAATAATGACAAGAATATGATTGAACAAAGCGGTATAGAGGATTTGAAAAAGGCAATAGAACAGATATTTTTATCAAAAGCTGATACAGTAAAGGGAAAGGCTAAAGAACAAGGTAGCAATAGACTTATAAAAAATACTAAGGCTATATTAAAGAAATATAAAAATCAAATTGATTATTATAATAAAATGTACATATCAAAGGAAGCAAATGTTAAATCATCTAAAGAAAATTTGATAAATAGTATAAACGAAGAATTATCGAATCTTATAGATAATTATTTAGATGAAGTTAGTAATAGAGTAGAAATTTATGTAGAACAATTATCTAATGGTAAAGGAATTGATTTTATTAAAAATACTATTTATAAAGTAAATGAATTTGAAAGTACTAGAAACTGGTTTATAAAAAATAAAAAATTAGAAATTAAAAATAATACTGATACTTGGGAAAATTTATGCAAAATTAGCGAATATAAATATATAAAACCTGAAAATACTGAAAATAATATATCAATAAATGTTAGTATTAATTTAAAAAATATCGATACAAGTGCTTTTTTCACTCCATCAGCTCAAGGAACATTAATGTCTACTTTAGGAAATTTAATCGGGAAAATAGGATTTTTACTTAGAAAAAATAGAATTAAGCAAGATTTAATGAGAACGATTAGTACTCAATGTGAGGAAATGAAAAAACAATTAATTAGTAAAATTGAATCTACAATTAATCAAAACTATGAAAATTGTATATCAAAGATATTAAATGTTACATTTAGAAATGTGTTATTTGATATTAATGAAATAGAAAATGTAAAATTAAGTATTAGTAACTTAGAAAAAGATATAGATAAAAATCCAAGTGAACACACTTTTGAAGAAATAGTAGGTATAAGTGGCAAAGATGAATATTTGAAAATAAGATAGAACAAATAAGATATAGGGGAGGGAATATATAGTGAATTTAAATAATATTACTCATATTATAGAAATATTAGCAGATTCTCCACTTAGACAATATTTAGAAGGTAATGAATCGAGAACATTGTTTGAAGAAGAACGAAAGGTACTTAATAAAATAGATGATATTATTAGAATAAATATAGCAAATTTACAGAATCCATTAAAAGCAGTGGTTTTAGGGGAAGTAAAAGCGGGTAAGTCTACATTGATAAATTCACTTATACAAAAAGAAGTTGCATATACAAATGTAGTTGAAGCAACTGCAGCAATTGTAGAAGTTAAATACAGTGAAACTGAAAATATATTTATTAATTTTAAAAATGATGAAAAGAGAAAAGTAAATTCATTAGTAGAATTAAACAAGTTAATGGATGAAAAGAGAAATGATCAGGAGTTTTTTAGTAAGATAAAATTTATAAGTATAAGCACTAATACTGATAGACTTAAAAAAATAGCTATAGTAGATACTCCAGGTCTTAATACTATAACAGCTGAAAATACTGAAAGGACAGAAGATTATATAAAAAATGCAGATGTAGTATTATGGGTCATTAATGCACATAACTTAGGTCAAAGTGATGTTATTGATAAATTAGAAGAAATTATGGAGTATGGGAAACCAATAATAGGAATAGTTAATAGAATAGATGAAATTGATGGGGATGAAGATGAAATACTAGAATATGTACAAGATGAAATGGGGTATATATTTGATGAAATTTTTACAACAAGTGCAAAAAAGGCTTGGGATGGATTTATACAAAAAAATAATAAAATAATAGAAGTGTCTAATATTAATAATTTATATAAGTTTATCATTGATAATATTGAAAGCAATTCTAAAGAATTTCAAATGGAATCTATTGAAAAATCAACTATTTCTCAAATAGACAAAGATTTATATGTTCATAAGAATACTAAAAATAAATTAGATACAATGTTAGAAAAAATTGATGAAGATTTACAATCTTTAAGTGAATTTAATAATAATATAAAACAAATAACTGAAAATAAAATTAATGATTGGTTAAATAGAGAGTTCTTTAAAAATGAAAAAAATATTTTATTAACTTGTGGCAATAGAGATGAGTACTCGATGCTTTTAAAACAATATACAAGTTTAAAATACATTGAGAACATAATCAATGCACAATATAAGAAAATGGGTAAATATATAATGGATGAATGGAGAAAGCGTTCACAACAATTCATAGAAAGAAAAATAGATAATGTTGATTTCTCTATACATTCAGATATACCTGAAAATACAAATATGCTACCATTAACTTCAGAGGATGAAATATTAGATGGTGCTAAAAATGGTGGAATAGCAGCGGGAGCAGTAGGGCTAGGTTTAGCAGGATATGCAGCTTGGCTGGGACCAGTAGCATACTATGTGACTATAGGAAGTGCTGTAGGTGTATTTTTACCACCATTATTAATAGCCGGAGCTATTGGTGGGGCAGTTTTAGGTTATTTAAAGAGGGATAAACAAAAAGTTAATCATTATACCCAAGTAGAGGGACTAGTAAAAGCTATTAAAAATGTAGTAAAAGATGAGATTTTACCGGATATGATGAAAAAATTAAATGAATACTCAGACTATTATTATGAATACACATCAAGAATAATATTTGATATATTAAGTCAATGCAATATATCAAAAGAAAAGGTGGAAGACATAAATAATAATTTATCAAAATACATAAAAAACTTAGAAATAGAATTGATAGATTTTAAATAAGAATAATTGCCGTGCGTAAACATGCACGGTAATTTTATAATACTATAAAAAAAGTTAAAGATTGAGGATAAAATAATAAAATGAAGGTAATATTTTCGGAAAAATTATTAAAAAGTATTCCAAAGGAAAGATATAATTGCATATTAAGTGAAATTAAAGAGTTTTATCAAGAATATGTAGAAAAAGAATTTAATATTAGAGAGATGAAAAATGGTTGGTCAGTAAGACGAATTATAGGGACTACAAATATACAAGAAATATATAAATTTAGAGTAAATATTAAAGATAGAATCCTTTTTACATATGGGAAATATATAGGATTAAGAGAAGAATTTTTAAACTCAATTGTTTTTTTAGAATTTTGTAACCATGATAGCCAAATTATTCGTGCAAAAAATATAAACTCAAATGAATATATAGAAGAAAAATTTGATGAACAAATTGATAATATTTATTGTGATTATAAATATGAAATTAATACTTGTATAAGTAGAGTTGTTAGCATAAAAGAATTAATAGAAATGGCAGAAGATAATGATGAAAGGGCGATATACTATTTAAATGATGATCAGTTTGATTTAATAAGTAGAGATATTAAACCATTATTTTTATTTGGAAGTGCAGGAAGTGGAAAAACTACTATTTCTATTAATAAAGCTTATATATTATCAAATAATCAACTTAAAGTTGGATATTTTACATATTCAGATAATTTAGTAGATGAGGCCAAAAAAATATTTAATAACATTTATAAAAATGATGATACACATAATGACTTAACAAATATTGAAGAAGTAACTTTTAATTGTTTAAATAATTATATTATTAGAAAATCACAAAAAACATCAATAGTAAATTATGAACAATTTGAGAGATGGATTAATAATATACTTTCTAAAAATATAAGTAATAGACGAGTTAAGTTACAACCAAGAGATATATTTAGAGAAATTAGGGGAATAATTAAGGGGATTGTAGCAATTGACTGGATTACTATAGAAATAGAAATTGAAAAATTATCTAGTGAATTTGTAGAATACTTAATAAATAGTCAATATGCAGTAGAAAAAGATAATAAAATTATTATAAAAAATGCTTGTCTTGCTGATTTAAATACAGAAATAAACAACAACATAAAACTATATAAAAATCAATTTATTAAAGATTTAGAAATTATATATTGTGTTATTGATGAGTACATAATTAATCATAAAATTATAGGCAAGAAGTTGTATTTAAATTTACCAAATAGATATTCTATATTCACATATGAAGAAAAAGTTATAATTTATGATATAGCACAACGATATCAGCAGTGGTTAGAATCTAATAATAAATTTGATGAAAATGACATTGTAAGAATAGCATTAAGTAAAGCAATAAAAGAAAAAAACAATAAATTTGATTATATTATTTGTGATGAAATTCAAGATTTGACTGAGTTACAAATATACTTTCTATTAAAATTAGTAAATAATAAAAACAATATACTTTTTTGCGGGGACTTTAATCAAACTATAAATCCAACCTTTTTTGATACAGGCAGAGTTGAAGCAATATATAAAATATACAATGGAATGTCTAATTTCAAAGAACATATAATAAAAACTAATTATAGATCATCTAAAAGTATTGTTAAGTTTACAAATAAGCTAACGAGTTTGAAAATATATGTATTAGGAAAAAGTAAAAGAAATGATTACCTTGAAAAATCGGTAAGAGATAGTTTGGGAAATATAAGGCTAATAAAAAATTGCATCAGCAAAGATGAATTATTATCAATATTAAAAAAACGAGCTTATGTAGATATAATAGTCAGTGACGAAGAGGAAAAATATAATTTAATTAATAACAGTAAAGAGAATAAATTAGTATTTACAGTATCTGATTATAAGGGATTAGAAAATGAATATATAATTGGTTACAATATAATATCTAAATTCAAAGATAAATGGAATGAAATACTACATAAAAAAATAGATAGTAATAATAATGAACTTAGATATTATTTTAATTTATTGTATGTATTAGTTACTCGAGCGAGAAATAATATTCTTTTAATTGAAGATGACTTTAATGAAGAATTAATTAAATATTTTAAAGATGATATAGAAGTTGTAAATGAATTTGATTATAAAAAACTAGGATTAGATAGAATATCTACAAAAGATGAACATTATAAAAAGGCAATTCGATTAGAAAATAATAAGCAGTATATACAAGCTATAGAATCTTATAAAAATGCAGATTTAAATGAGAATGAATTAAAACAAGAGGTAGGGCGTTGTGTAGCCCTACAGAAAATATTAGAAGGATACTATAAAGAAGGTGCTGAAGAACTTTTTAAACTTAAGGAATATAAGTATGCTATGGAGAGTTATTTAAAATGTGAGGATTATTTAAATGTTATAAAATGTGGAGTTTTAGGAAAATGTACCTATAAAGAGATAGAGAATATTTTATCATTTATAGATTTAGATATTGTAGATTATATTACACAAATAAAAAATACAATAGACTGGTACGAAGAATTTAAAAAAGTATATATAAACCATATTGAAGACCAGCTTGATTTATTGAATAAAAATGTAGATAGTGTAATTGAAGTTATAGATAAAATGTCTATCCATAATAAATAAAGGGAGATTGCAATGAAAGAGAACATTTTAATTGATGATACAATAAAGATATTTGAAAATGGTGTGCAGGAAATAAGTAAACTTAAAAGTGCTATTATAAAATTAAATGATACAGTTAAAGAACTTACTGATTTTAATGAAATTATAGATTTACAAATAGATACTAGCAAGGTTGAAGATATAAACGAAAAACTAGATACAACTATTGAAAAGCATAAGAAAATTTTAAGTTTATTTGAAAGTAGTATAGTAACATTAAATGAAGAAAATAAGTTAAGAACTACTAATATAAAATCAGGAATAGAAGAGTTTTATAAAGAAGTTGAAATAATAAATGATAATTTAAATTCAATAGATTTTAATATAAATAATAATAAAATTGATAATTTATTTAAAGGTTTAAGTGATTTTATAAATAATATAGAAAATAAATATAAAAAAATAAGTGAAAAATATATTATAATTGAAGATTTATATAAAAAGGTAGAAAATCTTTTAAGCATAGTTAATAGTGCAAATAATATAATTGAAAATAGTTTAGAAAATTTTAAAACCGCAAAATACCATGTAATTAAAAAGATTTATATACCTAAAAAGAGGCTGATATCGGCCTCTTTTTTGTAACAAATAGAATAATGTTTTAATAAAATAATAGTACAAGTACAAAAATATTATTTGTATAAAAATAAAAAAAATGGATACAATATTACAAATAAATATTGACAATATATATTTATTGATGTAAATTAATATTATAAAAATTGGAAAAATTTAAAAGCAATGAAGGGAAGAGTAATTATAAATACTGAGTGAGAGCGAGCTGGTTATGGTGTGAGTCCAGTACAAAGTTTATAATGAAGAACATCCCAGAGCTACTAACCGAAATCATATTGAGAGTAGACTTAGTCGGAACCAAACCGTTACAATTGGTGGCGTATAATAGTACGCTAAATGAGGTGAACATTAGTTAATTTAGGTGGTACCGCGGAAGTTAAGTCTTTCGTCCTATAGATAGGATGAAGGGCTTTTTTTAATTTAAAAAATAAGGCAATGCCTTATGTTATCATCTGAAATATGATTTTGAAAACTACAATAAAAATATATTTAAAATTTAAAGGAAAAGGGAGTATAAGATTATGTGTTTAGTAATACCAAAAGAATATAAAAATAGTTTAGGTGTAATAGAAACTCAACAGGCAATAAAAGATTTAAAGGATTTCTTTGAAAACAGATTAAGTGAAATGTTAAAATTAACAAGGGTATCATCACCACTGTTTGTTTTACCAGAAACAGGTACAAATGACAACTTAAACGGTGTAGAGACACCAGTAAGTTTTGAAGTACCATATCTTCACAAAGATGCTGAAATAGTACATTCATTAGCTAAATGGAAGAGAATGGCGCTTAAAAAATATGGATTCCAAGTTGGTAGAGGTCTTTATACTGATATGAATGCTATCAGAAAAGACGAAGAGCTAGACAACTTACACTCATTATATGTAGACCAATGGGATTGGGAGCTTGTAATAGCTAAAGAAGACAGAACAATAGATACTTTAAAAGACGTAGTTAGATCATTATTCCAAGTATTTAAAGAAACGGAAGCACATGTTCATAAAATTTATCCAGAAGTAGGGTGTGAACTACCTGAAGAAATAACTTTTATAACTTCTCAAGATTTATTAGATATGTATCCAGATTTAACACCAAAAGAAAGAGAAGATGCAATCGTTAAAGAAAAGAAAGCAGTATTTCTAATGCAAATAGGAAAGACTTTAAGCACAGGTGAAAAACACGATGGAAGAAGTCCAGACTATGACGATTGGGATTTAAACGGAGATATATTATTCTACAACTCAGTATTAGACCAAGCGATAGAACTTTCATCTATGGGAATTAGAGTTGATGAAGAAGCACTAGAAAGACAATTAGAAGCAGCAGGATGCGAAGATAGAAAAGAATTAGACTATCACAAAGCATTATTAGATGGAAAACTACCTTATACAATAGGTGGAGGAATTGGTCAATCTAGAATATGTATGTTCTTCTTAAACAAAGCACATATAGGTGAGGTTCAAGTTGGAATTTGGCCAGAAGATATGATTGAAGAATGTAGTGAAGCAGGAATAGAATTATTATAAAATTTAAATAGATTAAAAGGCTGTATAATCGGAGGATTTATACAGCCTTTTTTAATTATTTTAATTATAAGGAAGATAATTTCATTTATATAAGGAAATTATCTTCCTGTATATATTATTGTTAATTATAATTATTCTTCTATATTTAAGTAAATTGATATATTTGAAAACTATTTATAAAGATATCTTAGATGAGGAAATTTATTATAAAATAATATGTATTTATCGAAAAACGATAAAAATAAATTGACATACAATAAAACGAAGAGTATAATTAATTTAGTAATATATTACAATGATCAAAGATTATAAAGATAATTAATATCAATTTTAAAATTTGATTAGGGGGTATAAAGATGTTAAAAAATAAATCATTGATTTTAGCAACTTTAGTTGTGATTATATTAGGATGTATTTCGATTTTTTATTTTAAAAAGCCAGTTTTAGTAGAAGATTCATACAATATAACTGTAGTTAACAATACAGGCGAAGATATAAAAAGTGTAGGCTATGAGTCTAAAAAATATTCTGGAGGTACGATTAAAGCTGATAACAGTATGATACACAATAAAGAAGAGATGTATTTAGATATAAAAGAATCAAAATTTAAGATATTAATTACAAATAAAGAAGATAAAACAATTTTGAGTCAAGAAATGAATATAGATTTAAACGATAAAAACTACAAGGTATACGTTGAAAAAAATAAAGAAAATGAATTGGTATTTTATATAGAGGAGATATAGATATGTCATTTACAATGATAATTTTAGCAATAGAGGGACTTCTTATTATAGCATCCCTTATAGGACTTTTAACCAAGGCAAAAAAACTTAGCTTAATATGTGGTATATTGGCGATATTGTTTGCATTACTTTGGTATTTAGTTGCAAGTGGTATTTTGACAAACTGTGGATAAAATAAAACAACTTAAGACTTATATTATTTTATATAAAAATATGTTATCATAAACTTGTTTTTGAAAATAATATAGGGAGGAATTGAGATTTGATTAGTTTATTGTTAATGGGGCAAATAGGACAGCTATTTCTTATGATACTTATGGGGTATATTTTAGTAAAGTCAGGCTTACTAAAATCAACAGACAGCAAAACAATATCCATAATTGTGCTTTACTTAGTAATACCATGCACAATCATAAATTCATTTCAAGTAGATTACACTGTAGAAACTAGAAATGGGTTGATTTTGGCAGTTATAGCGGCGATATTTATTCATATAATATTCTTTGCGTTGACAAAATTATTAGGTAAAATATTTAAATTTAACTCAATAGAAAAGGCATCAATTATATATAGTAATGCTGGAAATTTAATTATACCAATCGTAGCGGGAATTTTGGGAGATAAGTGGGTACTATATTGCTGTGGATTTATGTCTGTTCAGCTTGTATTTTTATGGACACATTGTAAGATGATGATAAGCGAAGAAAAGGGGGCAGATTTAAGAAAAATAATAATAAATGTAAATACTATAGCTATACTAATTGGGCTAATTTTATTTATAACAGGAATAAAATTGCCGGGAATAACTAAAGATACAGTAGCAGCTGTTTCAAAATTAATAGCGCCACTTAGTATGATAGTTGCGGGGATGTTGATGGCTGGTGTAAAACTTAGAACAATTTTTACAACTAAGAGAATTTACTTAGTAGCTTTAATGAGGATGATAATTTACCCAGCAGTTGTATTAGTATTTTTCAAACTAACTAACTTAACAAGTTATGTTCCAGATGGTTATACAATACTACTGATAAGCTTTTTGGCGACTATGACACCGTCAGCATCTACAGTAACTCAAATGGCACAAGTTTACGACAATGATGCAGATTATGCGAACATGATAAACGTATTTACAGTGCTTGTTTGTATAGCTACTATGCCACTTATGGTTATGGCTTATGAAATTATATTAAAATAATAGATAACTTATTTAATTATAAAATACAGATAAGCTATGTTTATAACAAAAGTATAAATTACATAAATTTATACTATTATAATATTTTGCAAATAAACTATACTATTTTATGATAAATGGTGGAGTTGCTTGACTAAATTAAAATAAAATAATATATTTAAAAAAAGAAGATTTAAAGGCTCTATAGTTTTAAGCTATAGGGCCTTTATTTTAAGGATTAAATTTTTAGATTAAATTCTAATTAAAATATGAAATTGTTGGCTCAATTAAAAAAGTAAATTATAATAACCATATGAAGCAAAAAAGGGGGAGGGGTATTTTGAAAAGTTTCCAAATAAAGACGAAGATTAATTTTGGTAAAGGAGCACTTGAATCATTAGAACAATTAGCAGGGAAAAAAGTACTATTGATAACAGATCCATTTATGGTTAAGTCAGGTTTAGTTAACGAAGTAATTAAATACCTACAAAAGTCTGAATATACAGTTTTCTGTGATATAGTTCCAGACCCACCTATGGAAGTAGTTACAGCTGGAATAAAAGAGTTTGAAAGATTTATGCCAAATGTTGTTGTAGCATTGGGCGGTGGCTCGGCAATAGACACTTCAAAAGCAATAGTATACTTTGCTAAGAAAATATTGAATTTAGAAAATATAAAATTAGAAGATGTAAAACTTATAGTAATTCCAACGACAAGCGGAACAGGCTCAGAAGCGACATCATTTTCTGTTATAACCGATGCTCAAAAGGGAGTGAAATATCCTTTAGTATCTGATGAATTGTTGCCAGATGTTGCAATATTAGACCCTGAGCTTGTGAAAAGTGTGCCACCAAATGTCACAGCAGATACAGGAATGGATGTTTTAACTCATGCAATAGAGGCATATGTATCTACACAATCACACGATTGTTCAGATGCATTAGCAGAAAGAGCTATTAAATTAGTTTGTGAATACCTTCCAAAAGCATATGCAGATGGAGATGATATAAAAGCAAGAGAAAAAATGCACAACGCCTCTTGTTTAGCGGGGATAGCATTTGATAAAGTTTCTCTAGGAATAAACCACTCAATTGCCCACGCAATCGGGGCAAAATTCCACATATCACATGGTAGAGCAAATTCACTATTATTAGTCCATGTTATAGACTATAACTCACAAATAAAAGGATATAAAACAATAGAGTTTTCTGAAACTGCGAAAAAATATGCAGAAATATCTTCATTTTTAAAACTAAATATTTTTAATGAAAAGATAGCTGTAGATAGTTTGAAGGATGCTATTATAAAATTGCAAAAACAACTAAATATGCCTCTTACTTTGACAGAGTGTGGAATAGATGCAAAAGAAGTGGAATCTATGAAAGATGAAATAGCAGAGCTTGCTTTAAATGATAATTGCACAAAAACTAATCCAGTAAAACCGACAAAAGAAGATATAATCAAGATTTTAGAGAAAATAATATAAAGTCATATAGAAAGGAAAACAAAATGGAAGGGGAAACTAAACAAAGGATAATACAAGAATATGTTCCGGGAAAACAAGTAACACTTGCACATATTATTGCAAATCCAGATGAAGATATATACAAAAAGCTCGGTTTAGTAGTAGATAAAAGAGAGTCACTTGGTATTTTAACAATAACTCCAAGTGAGGCTGCAATAATAGCAGCAGATGTTGCGACAAAAGCATCAGATATATCATTAGGATTTATAGATAGATTTAGCGGTTCATTAGTAATATCAGGCGATGTAAGTTCAGTAGAATCTGCAATAAAAAATATATTAAAGGTTTTAGGTGATATGCTAGGGTTTTCATCTACAAAAATTACGAGGACTTAATCATGAAGAATATAATTTTTATGGGGAAGACTGGCTGTGGAAAGACTACATTATGCCAAAAACTAGATAAATTAGAATTAATATATAATAAAACGCAATCGATACAGTTATATACTGATTCAATCGATACTCCGGGAGAATACATAGAAAATAGGGGATTTTATAATGCACTTATAGTTGCAGCAAGTGATGCTAAAATAATAGGGGTAGTTTATGATGCAACACAAGAGAGAAATTACATAGCACCTGGATTTGCAAGTAGATTTCCAAAGGATGTAATCGGTATAATCACAAAAATCAATTTAGCAACAGAACAACAAATAGATTATGCATGTGAAATGTTGAATATGATAGGGGTAAATAAAATTTTTAAAGTAGATACAATCGACAATGTGGGAATAGATGAATTATTTAAATATCTAAGAAATGATTAAAATAAAAAAGGCTATCTAAAATATATTATTAATTTAGATAGCCTTTTTGTTGTATATTGAAGTTGTAAAAAGCTTATTTAGATCTTTTATATGCCCTTATATCGTTGGCATATTGTTCTGATTTTTTAGTCATGAAAGTTAGATAATCAGAACTCTTTTTTAATTTTATATTATTGTTGTGTATTTTTACAATATTATATCTATAAATATAATTTATAAAACTA
>OLPU01001373.1_pt1 | contig 18393 bp, 33 predicted proteins | sample 1673111 | NCBI WGS metagenome assembly OLPU01 (sample SAMEA3136755, study PRJEB25190) | human gut metagenome | reverse complement strand
TTGGTACAATATATGGCACATTTGTATATTCTATTAATAAGAAGATATGAACATATCCAAAAATGAATATGAATTGTGGAGGATATGATATGGAAAAAGTGAATAATAATTTTGATGAAAGACTAAAACAATACTCAGAAGAAATAAAGAGTATGGAGATAGTTTACCAAAATGGAAGAGTTAAATATATAAATAAGAAAAATATGATAAATTTGAAAAATAGGAATATACAAGATGAATCTAGATGTATAAAAAGTGAGAATCAGGAAAAAGATTTTTATACAAATGATGAAGAGTATTCGAGTTTTAAAAATATGTATAGTTTAATATTAAAGTTTATTTTTACATGTATTATATTTATAAGTATGCCTTTTGTGGCTAACAAAATTGCTAATGTAGGAGTTAATGAGTTTGTTTCAGGTATTGGAACTATTTTTATATCTTATTTTATAGTAAATATAATATGGGTATTTTTAGAATAAAGTATTATGTTATCTTATTTAAATAATAATACTTCTAATGAAAAAATTTATATTTATAAAAAAACTAATATAGAATATATAAACTGCTAATTCATATAATATTATTAGGCATATCTAAAACTCTTTTAGATATGCCTACCTAAAATACATTTATTTTAATTGTTCGGGTGTATGCATATATGCATATAAAACTACAACTTTATAAAAATATAATGTACGGGTTAAAAGACTAACTACTTTCGAAAAAGTTAGTCTTTTTGTAATTCAATGTAATTAAGTTGTAAATATTAGTATTTAACTTGAATATAAATGGATTTGTTATTCTATAGTAATATATATTTTACTGACAATAGACTGACAAATCCATTTTTACTGACAAATAACTGACACTATTTAAACATTAAATTAGATATATTTTCACTTGCTTTTATATCCATTTCTTTAAGTACATGACTATATCTATTTAATGTTATTTTAATGTCTGTATGTCCTAGCCTATTTGAAATAGTTTTAAAGTCTGTTCCAGATAATACTAGCATAGTTGCATGTGTATGTCTTAAATCGTGCGGCCTAACATATCTTATTCCGTTTTTTTGAGTAAATGCATTCCAGCGCTTATTAAGCGATATTGGATTAAATGGATTTAAATTTCGATTTAAGCAAACTATATCTTCATACTCTAAAATCCCTGCTATACGATATTTATTATGTTGAGTTTTACATTTTTTTAATTTTGACATTAACTCTAAAGGAGCTGATATAGTTCTAATTGACCCTTTAGTCTTAGGAGCTTTGAATTTAATACTGCTTTTGAAATATATCAAAGTTTGATTAATACTTATAGTATTATTTTTAAAATCTATATCTTGCCATCTAAGACCACAAACCTCTCCGGCTCGTAGACCCATCGTCAACATTAAAAGTATAGGTATTTCTATATTAGTCCCATCTAATTTGCTTATGATTACTTTAACCTCATCTTTGTTGTACACCTCAAAAGCCTCTTTACTATTTTTTAATGAAGGAGGATTTTTAACAAAGTTGCAAGGATTTTCATTTATCTCTCTTAATCTATATGCTTCATTAAGCACAGCTTTTACAGTCATTACAATAGTATTAGCTGAATCTTTAGTATACTTAGCAAACATAGCATTTATAAAATTTTGAAGTAGCGAAGGTGATACATCTTTTAATTTTGTATTCTTAAAAAATGGTTCAATATTAACTCGTATAAAACCTTCTCTTTTGTGTGAAGTTAAAGGAGAAAAGTTTTTAGATGGATCTTCATAATATTTTTTTACTCTATCTACGAAAGTTATATCTTTACTTATAATAAACTTGTTATTATTAATAGAAGATTTTAAATCAATCAGATGTTTCTCTGCATCTTTTTTACTTTCATATTTTCCTAAGCTCTTTTGCTTTAGATTATTATTTTCATCTATATATTCTATATAGACGTTATAATTGTTATTACGTTTTCTTATAAAAGAGCTTTTGATGTTATAGTTATTCATGTCTAATACCTCCTTAAATGTCCTGATAAATTATTAAATTTGGAAAATTAGTTAGCATTAAATATTTTCCGTTTCCTAAATCTAAATATTGTTTTGTAATAGATAAATTCTTAAGTTTTTTTAGAACTATTTCATAGGGAACACTTAAGACTTCAGCCATTTCGTTAATATCAGTTATATTTTTATTAACCAAATTTATAATTTCTTCATCAGTTATTAAAAAATTAGTAGCCCATTTATCAGCTTTATTTTCAACTCTATTGAGTTCTAATTTATCCGAATATGTTTTTATATTACCCACACTAATTCCAACACTAGTAAAGAAATGTCCTAACTCCTCTGCTAGAACTTCTATATGTTTATTTTTATCTTTTTTCAAAGAATTATCTAAGAAAATCATACTAGGCATATTTTCTTTTTCTATATTTAACCCTAAACACCCAGTAATTGTTAAGTCAAAAAAATGTATTTGTATATTGTGCTTATTTGCTAAGTTGTATAGCATATCTAATTTTGTCATATTTATCCCCTTTATTAAGAATGTATGTATCGAAAAATAAAATGTATGTTCGATATAAAATTCAAATAAAAGAGCAGTTATCTGCTCTTGATTAAATTTAACTAGTAACAATGTCTATATTGTTATTTAAATTTAAAAAATCTTTATCATTAGTTAATATTTTTATATTTTTATCCTCACATAGTTTAGCTATATATTTATCATTAAAATCAAAATTTTTATCGCCTGTTAATACATCTTCAATATCTAATTCTGAAAATCTATCATCTAATCTTATAGAATATTTTAATATTTTATCTTTTATAATTTCACAAATAGATTCTGATAGCTCATTAAAATAATCTGTATTTCTAAAGTCTTTTTTATAATCTTTTAAACTTGGATTAGATTTCCTCTTTACTTTAAAATCAACCCTACAATATGAATTAAAAAATTCGGATAATATAAGCGAAGAAGTATACATAGTACATTTATTTTTTAATATTTTAAAAAAGAAAGTATTATATGTATTAACTAAGTCTTCATTATAATTTCCAACAGGACAAAATAAGTACATCCAAACATTATTATCTACAAAAAAGGAGTCATTTTTAGTTGGATTATATGTAGATATATCAATCTTATTACTCATCACCAAACTCCTCTTTAAGTTCATCTGTAAAAGTTAGTTTAGCTCTTTCTATAACCGTTTTTACAAGAGTTAAATCTGAATTAGATATATTTTTCATACTTATAAATTTATTTAGAGTGTCTTTGTCAAACTCTCTATATAGAGTACCAATAGCAGTATTTAAAAAAGCTGTTGTTGTTAAATCTACACCATCAAAATCTAGGCAAATAGGCATACTTTTTTTTATACATTCTTCTATCTTAGAAAAAACTAAGTCGCCATCTTCTGGAGAAACAGCAAATTCACTACTTATAGTATCAATAATTTTTATAGTTTTCACAGTAAGCCTCCTTAAAATATATTACTTATATAATTATTTTTATTAATTTCATTTTTTTCTTCTAAAGATATATAAGTCTTATTATTTATATTAACTTGTATATTCACAATAGTACCATCGAATTTATTACTAAAACTAGACTTTATAACTTTATTTTTATTTTGTTCCCAATATCCAGAAGAAGATATTATTTGCATTATTCCACCATTATCTTTTAAAAATTCACTTAAATTATATAAACCTAATCCACCACTTATTCCTATTTTAGTAGAATTACCATTTTTAGTAGACCAATGAATACATTCTATATCACTAGTATCTATGGGTAATTTAGTTCGTACATTATCTGGGATTGTTTTTCCTAAGTCTATAATAGTAAATTTTACTTTTTTTAAGTTATAGAAATACTGTCCACATACAAATATAGAATTACATTTTCCGTGTGTTCTTGCATTTTGAAATACTTCTTCTAGATTAAGTCTAAGATCTCTTTCAAAACTTTCGCTCATTGTAAGATTTAATCTTGGTATGAACTCTTCCTTCAAATATTTCTGAAATTTAACTTTATCGTTAGGCGTAAAAATTTCAAATTTTATTGAACTTTTATAGATATCATTAGATTGTTCTATTAATCCATATTTTTCTAAAAAACCATTTTTATTTAATAAATTATTTATACTTTTACTTACAGATTTAAATGCAAGTTTATTATTATTTGATAAAATTGTATCTACTATAGCGCCGAGTAAAGTTACAATATTTCCTTCTACCCATCTAGTTTTTTTAAAATCCAAAATTATTTTTGAATTTGTTATAGGTTTAATTTTACTATATAATGAACAAACTAAAAAATTAAAGCTATCTTTGTTATCATTTATATTTTTAGGCATTTGTATAATTATTTCATTCATACTAAGTATTCCTCATCATGTAAAACTTATGTTATTTTTTATTCTTATACATCATTTCAATCATTTTCATATATATCTTCAATTTTTATAATATGTTATCTATTTTTTATTTTGCTCCATCATCCTTATCATTTCTATATATTCATTTATTTTATTAATACCCTCTTCGGAAATATCCTCATACGGATTAATTCTATGTGCAGCTATAGTTTTAACACCTGAATCTAGTTTAGATGTTTCTTTTTTAAGATTTCTTTCATCTGTTCTTCCAAGGAGATAGTCTACAGATACATCGAAATACTCAGCGAACTTCTGCAGCATTACCATTTCTGGCATTTGAGTACCTTTTTCATATCTTGAAATAGAACTTTTATTTAAAAAGAACTCTTTAGCAAGCTGTTCTTGTGTCAATCCTTTATTTTTTCTCTCTTCTTTGAATCTAATACTAAATAATTCCAATAAAAAAACCTCCTCTTTAACGTATATTATCTCAAAAGTTGCGAGAAAATAAATAAAAATTGCATTACAAGAAACTTTTTTTAAAAATAATGCTGACAAGTTGCATATAATGCAATAATATATAAATATAAGGTTGCAATAAAAGCAACAAAATTACAAGTATGAGGTGATAAGATGACAAAAGAACTAAGAAAGTTACGAACTGATTTTGAATATAGTCAGATGTAGCGAAACTTCTTGGATTTAAAAGTACATCGTCATATTCACGCAAAGAAAAAGGAGAAATTGAATTTTCTCTTAGTGAAATAAGGAAATTAAAAGAAATATTTTCACTTTCTAGCGAAGATGTACTTAAAATTTTTTTTAGTTAAAAAGTTGCTTTTAATGCAACCAAGAATATTTTTTCCATATTTGAAAGAGATATGCGAAAGCAAAGGAGGTAATAAAATGACAAGTCTAGCAATAGCACAAATAGAAATAGAAATAACTGGCGTTCAGGAATTTTTAGGAAAACAAATACCAGTTATAGAAGGTGGATTTGGAGAAGATGAAAAAGTTGTACTAGCTAAAACAATAGCTGAGATACATGGAGTAGAGCTTAAAGATATTAATAGATTGATAAATGATAATATAGATGAATTTGAAGAAAATATTGATATTTTAGACTTAAAAAACTCGGTGGATAGTAATCACCCACTTTTAGAGCTAGGATTTACCAAGCAATCCATAGCAAATTCAAAAAATATCTACATATTATCAGAGCAAGGATACTTTACTTTAGTAAGTCTTATGAGAACTGATAAAGCAAAAGAGCTTAGAAAGAAATTTAGAAGAGAATATTTTGCAATGAGAAAACAAATTAAAGAGCAAAAGCCAGCATGTATAGAAGATTTAATAATTATGCAAGCTCAAAGTTTAAAGGATATGAGACAACAAGTAAATCAAGCTAATAATAATGCACTAAGAGCTAATAGGTTAGCAACCGAAGCACAGGAAGAAGTTAAGTCCATAAAAGAAGTAGTTAGTTTAGATACTACTAGTTGGAGGAGTGAAACTCAAACTTTAATTGCTAAAATAGCTAGAAATCAAGGTGGATTTGAACATATAAACTTACTTAAATCAGAAAGTTATGAACTATTAAATAAACGATTTGGAGTTAATTTAGATATTAGACTTACTAATAAACGTAGAAGAATGGCAGAAGATGGTGTTTCTAAGAGTAAGAGAGATAAACTTAACTATTTAGATGTTATAGCTGAAGATAAAAAACTTATAGAAGGCTATGTAGCAATAGTAAAAGATATGGCTATAAAGTATGGAATTTAGGAGGAATAAATATTTATGTCAGATAAAAATACATCTAAAAGAAGGAAAATAAATTTAGAGGTTTCCATTGATAAAGATTTATTACAAGAGAAATTGAGCAATATTAAAAATCTTGTAAAGAAAGAGTTAAACTCAATTTCTGATGTAATTAAAATAAAATAACTATTTTCCGAAGTTTTTAAATGTGTCTTCTAGTTCTGATAAAGATTCATTTACAGACTCTACAGATTCATCATAATCTTCAGAAGGATTAAGTTGTATTTGGACACTGCAATTTTGGCATACGATTGCCAACCTCAGATAACTTAAAAGTTATATCAGAATTACATTCGGGGCATTTGTAGTCTAAATCAGCATCGCCAAATAAAGATAAAAAATCTAAGCTCATGAATTAACCGCCTTTCATTAATAAATTTACGGTATACCGAGAATATACCTACAACAATTATAGCAGAAAGAAGGTGAAAGATTTGGAAATTGGTAAAAGAATACAGTATACATTAGCGAGAAATGATATTAAACCATATAAAATGGCGGAAGAAATAGGGATTAGTCAAGGGAATTTGTATGATATTTTAAATGGCAAGAATTCAAACCCAACAATAAAAGTTGTAAAAAAGATAGCAGATTATTTAGGAGTAACAGTAGATGAATTATTAAAATAGGAGGAATAACAATGAAAAAGGTATTAACCGCAACAGATATAGCTGAGTTATTAGGAGTATGCGAAAAGACTGCATATGGTCTAATAAGACAAGCATTAGCAACTGATAATATGTTTAAAGTCATAAAAGTAGGAAGGTTATATAAAATACCTACTCAACCATTTTTAAATTGGCTAGATAATTGGGAGGGGGTGAATTAAATGAATATAAAGATACTTCAAGACTTTATAGAAGAATTCAAAAATAAAGATATAGACAAAAAATTCTATGCTTTAAGAATGTATAAAAAAATAAAGGTAGGTGCTTAAAATGGAAGCAATTAAGAAAATCTTACAATGTGATGTAAGAGCTTTAAATCAAAGTATAGTAGAAACACAAGCGGTTATAGATAAATGTTTTAACACTATGTTAGATGCATTACCAGGAACAGATGAATATTTAAAAGTAAAGGTAGAACATGATATCAAGAGTCAAGAAAAATGGCTTTACTATGGTCAATTAGGAGCAGTTGAAAGAATACTTAAACTTATATCAGATAAAGAAGAAGCAGACAAACTAGAAATGGATTTTTCTCATTATCAATATTGTAAAGCAGTAGGAGCAGAGGAATTACCATTTTAATAAAAAAAAGAGCCTTAAAAAAGGCCAAAATTAAAAAATTTAAACTGATTATATTATATGAAACTTAGGAGGAAATATCAATGAATTTATATGAATTAAGCGCAGATTTAGTTGTATTAAGAGATTTAGAAGAAGTTGAAGCTAGTGAAATTATAGCTATAGTGCAAAATGAGATAGCTAATAAAGGCAAAGGGATTATACAAGTAGTTAGAAGTATAGAAGCAGATGTAGACGCAGTAAAAAATGAAATAGATAGACTGACAAAGATAAAAAGAGCTAAAGAAAATCATATAAAAAGGCTTAGAGAATACACAAAGTCTTGTATGGAGCAAATGAATATGAAGAAGATAGAAACACCAGTAGGGAATATTACTGTTAGAAAAGGTACTTCTACATTAAGGATAAATGATGAAACTAAGTTACCAGATAAGTACTTAGAGATAGTTCAGACATATAAGGTAAATAAAGATTTACTTAAAGCAGATTTAAAAGCAGGAATAGAAATAGACGGAGCATATATGACTGAACCAGGTACAGCTTTAATGATTAAATAGGAGGATAGATAAATGTCAATAGCAGGAATAGAAAGTGAAATGAAGTGGGTTAGGAAATGTTTAAGTGCATTGAGGGATGAAGTAATGGAGCTTGATAATATAGAGATAACAGAGGCATTTGAAGATTTAGAAAGTTCTTTAGATGATTTATTTAATGAATGTGAAGAAACTATTTCAGATGTTCAAGGTTTATAGGAGGATTAACAAATGAATAATACTGTAGTAAATCAAAGTGCATTAAGTTTAGCAGAGTTTAAAACAGAAACAGGACAAGTATTAACTGCAGAAACAGTTAAGAATTACTTAGTAAGTGGAAATGGAACTGTTACGGATCAAGAGACGTTAATGTTTATAGAATTATGTAAAGCTCAAAAGCTTAATCCGTTTATAAGAGAAGCTTACTTAATTAAGTTTGGAAACTCACCAGCAAATATAGTAGTCGGTAAAGATGTATTTGTTAAAAGAGCTTATAGAAATCCTAACTTTGAAGGAATGAAAGCAGGGATAGTAATCTTAAAATCTGATGGAAGTATGGATTATAGAGAAGGTAGCTTAAAAGCTCCTAAAGAGACTTTAGTAGGTGGATGGTGCGAAGTATATGTAAAAGATATGAAGTTCCCTATTAGATCCGAAGTTAGTATGGAAGAATACTCAAAAGGTCAAAGTACTTGGAAGCAAATGCCATGTGTGATGATTAGAAAATGTGCTATGGTAACAGCTTTAAGAGAAGCATTCCCAGAAGATTTACAAGGAATGTACGATGCGGCAGAAATACAAAATGTACCTGATAAGTTACCAGAAAAAGAAGTTAAAGTTGGATATGCTACATCAGGTCAGAAACAAGGGATTATGAAGTTAGCATCTATGAAAGGTTTATATGACTATGATAACCCAAAAGACATATCTAAGATGCAAGAATTTTGTGAGAGTAATGGTTATTGCTTAAAAGAACTTAAGTTTGATGAAGTTGAACAGGTATTGGACTTACTTACTAAATATGAGCCTAAAGAAGAATTTATAGATGCAGATTTTACTCCAGTAGATGAAGATAAATTTGCAGATATAGATGAGCAAGTAACATTAGAGGTTTAGACATGAATTTAATAATAATGGTACTTATATGGGATGCTCTAGTTTTAGCTGGAGTATTCCAAGCGATTAAAGTTTACAGAAGATAAAAGTGGGTGAGCAGCAATGGAGACTAAAGATGAAGTTAAACTTCAAAGTACGAGTATTTTAAGTAATGGTTATGGCTTAATTCCTAAGAGTGTAACTAGGGATAAAGAGTTAACTATGGAATCCAAAGCTATATATGGATATTTAGCAAGTTTTGCAGGTTCAGGTGGATACTGCTATCCGAGTAAAGAGTTAATGATTTCAGAACTTGGAACTACGGAAAAAAGATTTAATAAGAATATAAAATTATTAAAAGAACATGGATATATAAAAGTTCATAAAAGGCGAAAAGGAAATAGAAATGATAGTAATCTATATGAACTACTAATGGATATTAGGGATATAGAAATAGCAAAAAAAGAATTTGATACTAGTCGATTTGACAGTGGTCAATTTGACCGTGTTCAAAATGATAGTGGTCAATTTGATAGTGTTCAAAATGACCCCCCTAATATTAACAGTCTTAATAGTAACAGTATTAATAATAACAGTTCTAAGAATAGTAAGTATATAGATAAAGAAAACTCACCTAATAAGTTAAAAGAATTTAGAATCTTATATGAACAAAATATAGGACTTATAAATGGAATAACGGCAGAGTATCTTATAGAACTATCTGAAACTATAGATGTTGATTTATTTAAAAGATCTATAGAGATAGCTACTGATAAAGGGAAATGTAGCTTAGGTTATATCAAAGGAATTATAAAGCAATGGTTAGATGTAAATATAAAAACGCTTGAGCAATTAGAAGCATATAAACTCCAACAACAATATAAAAAGAAGGATGTGAAAACTAATGGAAGCAGCACAAAGCGTACTAAACAATTTGAACAACAGATACCAATTGATGATGAAAAAGATGAAGAATACTACAGATTACTTAAAGAATGTGAACGATTATCAAGAGAGTAACTATAAATGTAATAAATGTAGAGATATGATGTTTATCATACAAGAAGATGGAGCTGCTAAAGCATGTGAGTGTAGATCTATTAGAATAGCTGAAGATAAGCTAAAAGCTAGTGGAGTATCTGAAGAGTTTAGAAAAATGAGATTTGAAAACTTTGATTACTCTAAAAGTAAAGAAACGATGTTAGCTTATAGTAAAGCTAAAAGCTACTCTAAAAAATTTGAGGAGTTAAGAGTAGCTAGACAAAATTCTATAATATTTTGTGGTCAAGTTGGGTCAGGAAAAACCCACTTAGCAATGAGTATAGGGAATGTATTACTAGACACTGGTGTCGGAGTAATATATATGCCCTACAGAAGTAGTATAACCAATTTAAAACAATCTATAACAGATGAAGAAAATTATCAAAGAGAAATTAATATATACAAAAATGCACAAGTATTAATGATAGATGATTTATTTAAAGGAAGGATCACTGAATCAGATATAAATATAATTTATGAAATACTTGATTATAGATACTTTAAAAGTCTACCTGTGATAGTTACTACTGAAAAATCTATAAGTGATTTATTAGAAATAGATGAAGCTATAGGAAGTAGATTATATGAAATGTCTAAAAATTATTTAGCTGAAATGGTAGGAGATAAATTGAATTATAGAATTTATGGGAGCTAATGTTCCCTAGAAATAACAATTTTCAAGGGGGAATGAAAATGTTAAAAAGAGCAGATAGAAGTTTTAATAATTCACTAGGACCTAATGTTTATAGTGACGATAAAACTGCACTTAATTATAAAGCCTTAGCTTATTGTATAGCAGGATACAAGATTAATAATAAGAGACGATATATAAGTGTAAATAATATATGTAGAGCTTTCGGATTATTCGATCCAAATGAAGAAAAAGTTAATCTGATGCTAAAAGAAAAATTAAAAGATGAAGCTAAAGAAATGAAAAGGCTTGGTTTAAATATAAGAAGTAATAAAAATTTAAAATATATTGTTGAGAATATAAAAACAGGTGAGAAAACAGAATGTGCAGGGTTAATAGGTGTGAGCAGCTTAATAGGAATAACATATGATAATATATCTGGTTATATAAGCAAAGGGGCTGTATATAGAAAGACTTATAAAATATATAGAGTTGGTGAAGCAAGCAAGATATCTAATATTAGAGCAGTTAAAATTACAAATGTTAAAACTAATGAAGTTAAGAAATTTGAAAGCCTAAAATTAGCGGCTAAGTTTATAAATATAGCTCCAAGCTCTGTTACTTATAACACGAAAAGAAATCAACCAGCTAGAGGTTGGAAAGTAGAATTTATAGATTAGGTGGGAGATATGATAGTTAAATTAGAGGACAGACAAGCTCTTATAGACCGAGCAAACTACTTAATGAATAAATACTCATTTACTGTATTTGAAGCGATTAAATGGGCAGAACAAGAATTTGAAAAACAAATGAAAATGGGGGAATTAGAAAATGAATAATAAAGTAATTGATTTAAATTTTGCTAAAAAGTCAAGAGAATTAAATTTAAGTGATACAGGAGACAATAATAGTATAAATACTCAAATAAAAGCTTATAGCGTGCCTATGAGCCTTATAATGAATTTTCATATAGATTTAGCTCACTTAGCATTAGGGTTAACTTTAAACAAAGATTTGGAAGATGTAATATTAAATGATTTAATTATGATTCTTAATAGAATGAGTGATATAGCTATATTTTTAGATATAGATTTGATTGCAGAGGTTCAAGAAATTCAAGTAACTGCTCCAGAAGTGATTTTAAATTCATTATTTAATAATGTATCTATGCTAAATTACAAGAAAGCTACTTCAAGAACAAAAATGATAAATAGAATTTTGCCCTTATTTGCAGAATTAGTATACAGTCTAGGGTTTGATTTAAATGACATTAAAGAAGCCTACCACCAAAAGATGGACAAGAACATCTTAGAAGTGGAGCAAGACATATGGAAGAATTAAAAAATGCACTTGCAGAGTTATATCTGAAGCATGGAAACCATGAAATAGTAGTAGATTTAAGCCAGATATTAGATAGATATATAGTAGAAAAACAAATAGATAAAGTAAATAAAAATTAGGAGGAGATTGAGTATGAAAAAACTAAAGAAATTAACACGTAGACAAATGCAAGTATTAGCTAATTCGGGATATGACATAATGGAATACCTTTTGGAACGACAAAACGATAAGGATCACACTTATACGTATGTTCATAGAACTACTAAAGAAGTTTTAGTTTTAAATTATAAATAAATTTATAGGGGGACTAAAGATGAAATTTCCATTAATGTTAAGAAAAACACATGAAGCAGAATTAGATAGAGCTACAAATATAATAGTTGAAAAGAATAGAGTTATAGCAGTTAAAAAAGATGAACTAGAAGTAGAAAAAAGAATTAAAGCTAATCTACAAGATAGAAATGATAGTTTACACCAAGCTCTTACAATAGCAGAATGTAAATTAAAAAAGCTAGAAGAGTATATAGAAAAATTAGAGAAGGTTTCAGAGCATAAAACCCTTAGAAATTGTAGTTTAAATACTAAGTTAATAGCTAAGGATACAGAGTTAAAAAAGTTAGATAAGGTTAATAAAGATTTAGATAAAGCTAATAGAGTGCTTATAAAAGGATTTAATAATGCAAATAGAATTAATTGGTGTAATGAAGAAAGTAAAAGACAAATAAAAAAGTTGGCAGAAGATATGCTAGAAGCAGATAAGATAAATAAAAATGAAGTAGCATCATATTTACTAGATATAACTAAGTACATGGGTGGAGGAATACCAATAGATATAAAATTGAATGAGGATTTTGAAGTGTAGATGTAGTGCTACATATTAAGGTAGATAGGAGCAACTATGAAAGATTTAATAATATTAATTGTAATTATAGTAGTTTCAGTTGTAGTAGTTAGAGCACTAGATGCTCTAGCTATTGCAGCTAGAAAATACAAAAAGTAGGATGGAGAAAATGAAGCTTAAAGATGATTTTATAAAACAAGGTTCTAATCAATTACTCTCAGATTGGGGACATGATATTAGCTTAAAATATGATTATAAGGATGAAAACTCAAATGAAGTTAAAAATTATAAATTAAATAAGAGAGAGTTAGATCATTACTTGAAAACAGGAGTATTACCAGAGCGTATAGGAAAATAAAAAACATATTTTAATCGGAGGACTTATGTTAATAAATTATAAATACAAATGGAACAAGAAACATGCAAAATTTACTAAGTTTGAAAAAAATAGAAAAGGGATAGTGTACAAAGAAATTCTATCTAATAATAATGATTACATTATAATAAAATACATTAGTAAAGATATAGATAGTTATAAAGCAAATACTGTTAAATATAAAGTAAAAATATGGTTAAGTGGACATTATAAAGCATTATATTTATGCAATAATCCACGACAAGCTATAAATTATATAAAGAAACATAGTAAATACATTGGGGTGTGCTATGCGTAGTAATAAAAAACATATCTTTAGGTGGAGGAAGAGGTATGAAGTACGATATAAAAAATGGAATATTAGAAATGCAAGGATTTGACATAGGTGGAAAAATATTAATAAGTGATGCATGTGAAGTAACTTTTAGTGATGAGGAATATGGAACATATGAAAAAGCGAAAGAGATAAAAGTTATTATGGAAGTTGAAACTTTAAAGAATTGGATTGAAGATTATGGATTACTTGATGAAATAGAAGTTATCAATTTATAAAGTAAAAGATGGGTTTTAATAGGAGGTATGAATATGAGTAAAGATTGTGAAGTTGTAGAGTTTCAAAAGGAATACTCTATGTTAAATAATAGATTTCTAAAAGTAGATAAAGATTTATTTGATTTAGGAGTATTAGTAGCCTATACAAGTGAACTTAACAGAGGATTTATAGTTAAAAAACAACTTAAAACTACTAGTAAAGGTACTAAGTTCAATTATAAAAAAATTGATAGTCAAGAAGAAGCAGATACTTATTGCTCTAAAGTAAGGGAGATGTCAAAAAGATTAGATCCTGAGCTAGTAATGAAGAAATTTAAAGCCAAGATTGAACAATTAGAAAAAGATTGCAAGTAAAAGAGGAGTTTTAATAGGAATTAATATTTTTTATTGATAATTTTGGATACAAATTCTTTAAAACTACTTGACAAAATATTTTCAATAAATTTAAAAAGAGGAGTTTTAATATGAAAATAAATACTCATGAAGATTTTAATAATGCGATATTAAATTATAATATACCGACTGAAATACTATTAGACGTAAAAAATAGAATAGGAGATTGGACTTCGAGTGGAGGAAGTTTAGATGATCCATATATAAAGCAACAATGGAAATACATTGAAAATTATATAAATAATTGTATTAACAAATAGGAGGTGGAGATTATGATAAGTCCTTTAGTGATGAAATATATAGTACCAGAACAGAGAAATGAAGCTGAGAAACGAGTTTTAAATGGCGAAAAGGTTATAGTCAAACCAGGAGAATGTATTAATTGTCCTAGGCAATACTATGTACTTGAAAACTTTGAAATAGTTAAAGTATCTTGTCCTCACTGTGGAATTGAATTAAAGATAAGATGTTATAAAAATGGAAATATAAAAATAGAAAGAGTTTTTAGTAAGTAAGATAGGAGTTTTAGGAGGAAATTATGAAAAATAAAAAATTAATGTTATGGGAGAAAAATAGGAATGGAAGTATATATAAAGAGCTTTCACTTGGTAATGCACATTATTTAATTATTAAGTACTATAAGAATAATACAATAAAATATAAATGTAAAATTTGGATGCAGAATAGATATAAGAGTTTATATTTATGTAATAATCCAAGACTTGCGTTAGATTATATTTACAATCACTTTAATGAGTATGGTGGATTATAATATATTCTAACAGTGTAAATCCACAAAACTTAAATATAATTATAATTAAAATCTTTGTATTTAGTTTAATTTTATTTTAAAATTTGCTAATAGTTTAAATTTAATTATATGTCTTGTTAATAATATCTGGGATTTTTTTAGTTATTTTAATAGTTTGATGAGAGTTTTCATCTGATTAAATTTTAGATTTTGTTGGATGGAATGGAAATATTTAAAAAAATATATAATCAAAGAATAATGATTTTTTATGATAACAAGAAATAAAGCTCTATTTTTTGTTTTCACATTAGTATTACTTTTAACAGTAAGTATTGGTGCAATTTCTGCAAGTGATGTTGGAAATGATACTGATTTATCTGTTAGTGGTAGTGATAATATTAATCTTTGTGATGCATCGTATGATACAACATCATATGATAATAAAGTAGTAAGTGATAATAAAAAATCAGTTACTAAAAGTGTGTCTAAAGATGTAATATCTGATAAAAAGATTGATACTACAAAAAATAGTAATATTAACACTAAACAAGAAGTAGTTAAAAAGGATATTAAAACTAGTAATAGTTTAAAACGTGAAGATAAAGCTTCATTCACTGATTTGAATACTCAAATTACATCATCTGATAATATAACTTTAAATAATGATTATGTAAGAGGTTCAGGTGAAGATGCTATAACAATTAATAAAACAATTATAATCAATGGTAATGGTCATACTTTTGATGCTAATCAAATGGATGGTACTTTTATTATTGGTTCAAATGCAGATGTAACTATTAGTAATGCAAAATTCACTAATTATAAAGCTGTAGGTAGTTCTACTACTAAAGCATCTGTTTATGTTGATGGAGGAAAATTAACATTAATCAATGTGACATTTGAAAATAATAATGGTTCATTTGGTTCTGTGTTACATGCATATGATGGTGTGACTAAAATTTATAATTCAACATTTAAAGGTCTTAACTATGGAAGTCAAGGTGCTATTCAACACTCTTATGGTACTTTAATAGTTGATGGTTCTGTGTTTAATGGTACAACATCAAATAATGGTGCTATTCAAATTAGGTATGGTAGTGCTATAGCAAATGTAACAAACACAACATTTGTTAATAACATGGCAAATAATTATGGTGGAGCTATAAATAATAAAGGAGATCTCTTTGTAGATAACTGTATCTTTGATAGTAATAGGGCAGGAACCAATGGTGGAGCCATAGCTCTTAGAGGTAGTAAAACTATTACAATTCAAAATTCTGTATTTAAATCTAACAAAGTAGAAGGTACAGCATCATCTAAAAGAGGAGGAGCTATCTGTGCAAATAATGGTTTTTTAATATTAAAAAACAATACAATGACAAATAATTATGCAGTTAATGGTTCCAATATCTTTGTATGGTATTCTAATACAGTTTACACCACATACATAAAATTTGATAAAGCAACAGCAGTTGAAGATGAAGTATTTAATGTAATTGCAAGAGTTACTGATGATATGGGAAATTCAATATCAAATCTTGATGTGAACTTCACAATCAATGGTAAAAACTACACAGCACCTCTAATTGAGGGTGTTGCTAATATAAGTATTAGTGATGCATTAGAGCCAGGTAATTATACAATTACTGGAAGCTATGCAGGAGCAGTAATAGAAAATATTACAGTAACAGAAGGTAATCTTGAAGTAGTAGCTGCTGATGTATTTAAATATAAAATGTTACAAGAAAAAATTGACACTGATACAACAGGAATTATAACACTTGAAAAAGATGTTAAAAGAGGAAGTATTGAAGATAAGGTAGTTGTAAATAAAACAATTACTATAGATGGTAATGGACTATTTGTTAATGCAAATAAAGGAAGAATCTTTGACATAACAAATGGTGCAACATTAACATTAAAAAATATGATAATATTCAAAACTATCTCTGGTGAAGGAGCAATAGCAAATATCACAGGTTCTTCACACTTAGTACTAAATAATGTGACTATAATTAACAACACAGGAGTAAGTACAAATAATAAACAGTCATCATTAATATATGTAGACCCAACAAGTACTCTTAATATAAATAACTCCATTATTGAAAATAACACTGGTGCAATAATAGGATTACAAGGTACTGGTGTAATTAACAATACAAAAGTATATAATATTACAGCAATGGGTGAAAATGATCAAGGATTTATAAATAATGAAGCTACAAAAACAAATTCCTTAACAATAGTAAATTCCATATTTGATAAAAATACTGGAAGACTTGGTGGAATTTATGGAGCAAGACAAAATGGTCAATTAATTATAAAAAATACCACATTTACAAACAACCTCTTAACAAGAGGTAGTGGAACTGTATATGCTGGTGGTACTACAGACATATCTAACTCCTCATTTATAAACAATGCAGCAAATGGTTATAGTAGTAGTGGAACAGCAATATATAATAAGGGTGCATTAGTAGTAAATAATAGTGTATTTATAAATAACACTCTACCAACTGGTAAAAAAGGTTCTATTATATATAATGACTATGGTGGAGATTGTAGTATAACATATTCCATACTCATTCCAGCAGGGGAAGGTTCAGCACTATATAATAACTATGAAACAATACCAACTGCAAACTATAATTGGTGGGGAACAAATACTAATCCTAAAAAATACTTAGATCATGGAAGTGATTATGATTATGATTTAGAGGAAGAAACAGAATATTCTGACTTTAAAGTAGATTACTGGGTAGTATTAGATACAAAACTCACACCATCAAGTGATATTCCATATGGTAGTACAATTACAATAACATCAACATTAAACACATACACTGATAATAATGGTGTTATTAAAAACTTAGATTCAAAACTACCTGATGGAGTAGTAGTAGATTACACTTCAAATAAGGGTGTATTTGATAAAACACAAACAACAATAGTTGATGGTACAACAACAAATGAATACACAGTTACATCACCAAGTGCACAAATAAACATAACACAAGCAACACAAACTAATACATTTAACATCAATGCTATAATGCCAACACCACAAAAATATGTAATAACAGAATCTAACTTCTATGATTACTTCAACAACGATGGTACAATAAAACTAGATAAAGTAGTATATGGTTCACAACTAGAATTCTCTGGAACATTAACAAACAAACATATGATAATAAACCTACCATTAAATCTAACAAGTCATACAACACAAGCAGTATTTACAAATGCACATATAACAATAGATGCAATAGGAACACAAGAAAAAATAACAATGATTGAAGCAGGAGCAGATGAAATACCAAACGACACAATGCTAGATTGTATAAAAGCAGGACATGAAGAAATTAAAAAGCTTTGCAAATTCATA
>OLPU01001362.1_pt1 | contig 18437 bp, 14 predicted proteins | sample 1673111 | NCBI WGS metagenome assembly OLPU01 (sample SAMEA3136755, study PRJEB25190) | human gut metagenome | reverse complement strand
TCTGCCGTACCTCGCTCGCCGTATCGGCACTTAGAATTATGCGGTATTGCCTTAAATGATACCTATGTACCTTATTTACCGCCCATGAAAGCCGGCAGAGGTTTGTCCTCTTTGAGCCACTGGTGGTATTCGGCGGTGGCGGCAAATTCCACGTCACCGGCGGAGTTCAGCGCAGTCTCAACGGAGTCCTGAATAACGCCAATGATGAAGCCAACGCCGACGACCTGCATGGCAATATCATTGGAAATGCCAAACAGCGAGCAGGCCATGGGGATGAGCAGCAGCGAACCGCCCGCAACACCGGAAGCGCCGCATGCGCCCAAAGCCGACATGATGGACAGCAGGATGGCGGCAGGCACGGAGACCTGCATGCCCAGCGTGTTGGCGGCAGCCAGCGTCATGATGGTGATGGTAATGGCAGCGCCGTCCATATTGATGGTTGCGCCCAGCGGGATGGAGACGGAGTAAATATCCTTATCCAGGCCCAGCTTTTCGCACAGAGACATGTTGACCGGGATGTTGGCGGCGGAGCTGCGGGTGAAGAAAGCGGTCAGGCCGCTTTCACGCAGGCAGCGGAACACCAGTGGGTAGGGGTTGCGGTGCAGGTAGATAAAGATGATGAACGGGTTGATCACCAGCGCCATCAGCAGCATGGTGCCCACCAGCAGCAGCAACAGGCGCCCATACTGGGTAAAGATGGACAGGCCGTTGTCCGACACGTTGGTAAACACCAGGCCCATAATGCCAAACGGCGCCAGGTTGATGATCCACCGCACAATGGTAGAAATTGCATCCGCCGTGTTGGCCATAAAGTTCTTGGTGGTATCGCTGCCCAGCTTTTTCATGGCAAGGCCGAACAGGCAGGCCCACATCAGGATGCCGATATAGTTGCCGTTCATGATGGAAGCAACTGGGTTAGAAACAATGTTGGAAAGCAGGGTGTGCATCACATCACCCAGGCCCTGGGGCACCACATCCGCCGTGGCAGCTTCCGCCAGAACCAGCGTCTGCGGGTACAGCTTGCTGGTCACAACGCTGAGCGCAGCCGCCACAAGGGTGGTGAGCATGTACAGCCAGACCACCGTACCAAAGCGGCGGTCCAGCTTGGAGGAGCCCTGCGCCAGTGCACTGGCAACAATAACAAACACCAGCACCGGTGCAACGCCTTTCAGCGCGCCGACAAACAGGTTGCCGAATTCTTCGATCCATGCAGCACCGGGGCAGATCAAAGCCAGCACCGAACCGATCACCAGGCCGATTGCAATGCGCAGGATCAGGCTGGTGGAGTTGTACTTGGCAGCCAGCGTTTTGGCCGCTTTTGTGAGTTGATTCATAACGATTCCTCTTCCCTATTTTAATTAGGTTTGGCAGATGTTCCGCACCTGCCCATTCCGCAGCCGCCCGCACAAACGGTTTTGCGGAACGTTTTCCATTATACCGCAATCGTTCAAGATTGCAAGAAGCGGACAGGTGTACCCTGTGGAAAAACAATCTATTTTTATCGTTGATACGAAGTAAAAAATATTTAAAAAATGTTTTTGTGGACAATATATTTGTGTTCCGTCCGTGGACATTTCGTTGTATGAAAGAAGGCAGCATACGAATACACTGCCCTTTTATCTTGCTTTATTGGGAACACGGTTTAGAGCCAGATTCAGGGCCACAGGGAAACGCAGGCATATGGAAATTCGCCTGACAGCTTGTGGTAAACCTTCATATGGCCTTTTTTCCTCACTGATACCGGAGCGGTAATCATCTCTCTGCTTTTGGCAGGGCAATAAACAACTTAAAAGCCAAGACAAAGAAAAAGAGCCTCAAGCCAAAGCTTGAAGCTCTTTGGTGCGGATGAAGGGATTTGAACCCACACTCTTTTAAGGGAACTAGAACCTGAATCTAGCGCGTCTGCCAGTTCCGCCACATCCGCTTATTTTGTTTGGCCGCCTCACCGGCGACGAATATTATTATAACCAAGTATCCCCCTTTTGTCAACACTTTTTGAAAGTTTTTTTATTATTTTATGCCTTTTTAGTTTCGTCAAAATACAGTTCGTTTCATCGCCATTTATTTCCCATATCTTACAAAGTTTTTCCTGTTTTTGTTTCCCGAACTCCCCTTTTTCATCCGAAATTCCTCTTTCCAAAAGAAAAACACAAAATTTCCTTTGTGATTTTTTCAAAAAAGAGTAGCGATATTTTTCTTTTCCCCGTAAAAGGTTGACTTTTTATAAGGCTGCGGAACGGTCAATCCCGTTCTCTACAGCATTTTTTCAGCATGTGGCTAATGATACAGTGCCCTATCGTGCTTTTCATCCGCGGATGGATTTCAAAGTTTTATTTTAGGCAACACCGCACAATTCCCGCCTGACGGCTTAAACACCGCTCCGGCGGCTGCGGCACGGCATCCGCGTTGTCAAAATGCTCGATAATGTCGGGTTGCGGTACCCGCATCGTGCTTCGGGGGCAAAAGCCCCTCGCACTCTGCGACCGCTGCCCCTGCTTCGGTTCGCTGCATCCGCCACTGGCGGCGCTCACCTTTGCAGCATCCAGTATTATCTGCGCTTTTGGCTTGGCATCTGCCGCACCTCGCTCGCCGTATCGGCACTTAGAATTATGCGGTATTGCCCTATGAAAACGTCCCTACCGTGAGGTAATCACCATTCATGATATGTACCCGCTAGCGCATTTACGATCTCCCCGCGATTCATATAATAAAATAGCACCCAAAACCAAAACGAACGCATGCGGCCCCAACGGGTAACCACATGCGTTCGCTTTATATTGATTCAACGCTAAAAATTACTTTCAACCCCTGCTCAGCAAATATAAAATCCACCGCGCCCACCGCAGCAGCAAATGCTGCACAGGTTGCAAAGCATCAGGTACAGCCAGGCCTGCAAACAAAAGTTCATGCCGTGCTGGCGGCTGCCGGGCTGGGTGTATGCCTGCTGATAAGTGGAGTACGCCCGTCCGGGGTTCTGCAGCCGGTCCAAAAGGTTCTGGTACTCGTAATTGCCGGGCTCCATGTCCACAGCGGTGCGGGCTTCGTTCTGGGCGCGGATGTTGTTACCCAGGCCGGAACTTGCCAGCGCGGCATAATAATGCCAGCGGGCGGCCCGGTCAGCGGGGGCAATGCCTTCCAGAACATTCATAGCTTCTGCATAGTACCCGTTGCGGATATAGTTGTTGGCGGCCTGCATCTCCGGCGATTCCCGGCGGTCATAGCTGCTGCTGGCCCCGCCATAGGTGCCGCCAAAGCCAAAGGGGTCAAACCCGAACCCAAAGCCAAACGGATCCTGGTACTGCTGTTGGCTGCCGCCGCTGCTGCGCTGCCCATAATAGCTGGAAGAGCCGCTGCTGGATGCACTGGACCCGCCGCCGGAACGCATCCGCATGACCTCGCTGTAAGCGGCCTGTACATCTTTGAACTTGTCCTCGCAGGTGGGGTCGTCCGGGTGTAAATCTGGGTGGTATTGCTTGCACTTTTGGCGGTATGCTTTTTTAATGGTTTCCTCATCGGCGCCCGGCGTAATGCCAAGAACACTGTACGGATCGTTCATTCGTTTGGTTTCCCCTTCCGTGGTGTGCGTGTGGCTTTCACCAGCGCGTACTTGCTCCACACCCCCGCGTAAATCGTGTTGTGCAAAAGCTGACCTTCGGGGGTATCTTTCAAAATCGGTAACAATTCAAAGTTCTGGGCGCAAAGGGCCATCTGCTGGGTCAACAGCTCGTGGCAGCGCGCTTCAAACCCGGCAGTATCGCTGCCAAACGCCTGTTTGGTGGCGGCCAGTGCATTAAAGCTGCCGTGCCGGGCATCTTTTTTTAAATCGTCATAGGCATCCATCAAATAGATGAACCCGCCCAACCCGCGGCCCATCTGCGTCAGGGCAGGGGACCAGAAATCCTCCCGCGGGCTGAACACCGCGCCCAGCAATGCGCCAAAGGCATTGCAAAGGGCATCCAGGTCGGTGCTGTTGGCGCTTTCCAGGCGGTTCAGCTCATCCAGCTTGGTGTGGATGGCCTCGCACTGGCGCGGCCACTGGCGGCGGATGTTTTCTAGATGCGGCTCAAGCTGCTTTGCCAGCCGCAGGCGGCTGCGTTTGTGGTCGTCCTGCCAGTCATCCAGATAATTGTAATAGGCCAGCACCACCGTCATGTCCGCAGCGTAATCGGTGAATTCGTTCACGGCCCGCGGCCGGGTGCGCAGCGGATGCGGCGCGCACCGCCCCTGCGAAGTCTGTGTGGGCGGGTCATACAGGGCGGTCAGCAACAGCGCGGCAAAGGTCATGTCATAGCTCAGCGCCATGCGCGCCGCCGTGCCGTATTTGCGGCCCAAAGATTGGCAAAGCCCGCAATAGTACGCCTGGTAGCAGTCCATTGCGGCATTGTCTAAATCTTTCTGATAAATGGTAACATATCCAAACACGCAGCGTCAACCTTTCATCGAAGTGAAGGGAAAACCTTTAGCTTTTTTTAATGAACTGGGTGCCGCATTTGGGGCAGGTGATGGAAATTTTGCCGCGGCCCTTGGGCACGCGTACCTGCTGACGGCAGTGCGGACAGGAAAAATAGCGGTAGGTTTTGCGCAGGGCAAACCGCTGCTGCAGCTGGCCGAACTTGGCGCGCACACCAGCGGTTTTCTGCATAAAGGCAATGTTTTCTGCATAGCGCTTGTGTACGTTGCGGCTGAGCATGCGGAAGTACGCATAAAGCAGCAGCAGAAGCCCGATATAATAAAAGATGCCCACAAACAGCCCAATTACCAGGCAGACCAGCGCCGTTACGCACAAAAAATTGCCAAAAGTATCACTGCCGTACCGCCCGGACATAAAACGCTGGAACCATGCCTTCATCTTAAACACGCCATCCTTTTGAATACAGGTGTACCCCAAAAGCCAAAAAGCAGGCCGTTGCGTTGTTAGCGGATACACCGTTTTGTAATATGTCAATTATTATCGCATGTATTTATGGTTAAATCGTGAACGACTTCGGAACAGAATTTGAACAAAAGGGAGTAATAGGGGGGACATTCTGTACATAGCCATGCACGCCCTGTGCAATAAGAAGCAATCAATTACTTTTACGGGTCATTTGAAGTACGCACTCGATATGACTTCCATTGTCCAAACACAGATCAATGTCATTTTCAACGATGGGCAGTCTGAATTTGATGGATTTGAGCCACTGACCGTTGGACTGACGCTCCGGGTAGATCTGAATTTCAGAAATCAGATGTTCCATCAGCTTTTTGCGTTCAAGGGGATTCATCACATTGTAGAGCTTTTCAAAGCAGATGAGAACTTTGTAAATGTTATCGCCTGTGATTTTATCCGCTTCGATAGCCTGCTTCTTTGCACGGGCATCTATCAGGTTATTTTCTGCTTCTTCGATTTTATCGTACATCTTGTAAAGCCGCTCGTCAAGGTCGGATTTGCGGATGATGTAATGACGGTCATCCGGGTCAAGTGTGTCGATCTCCTCCGTGATTTTGGACTTGATGGAATAATACTGCCGCAACTGCTTTTCAGCGGCAGCAATTTCCTGTTCAATGGCAATGGTGTCTACTTTGCTGTTGATCTTCTCCTGCATCATGGCGGCAAACTTTGGATTACTAACCAGTTTGATGATAACCTCCACCACGGCGTTGTCCAGAACTTCTTCCTGAATTTGCTTGTTGAAATCGCATTTTTGCCCACGTTGCATCTTGCGGTGCTTGCAACTGTAATAAGAGAAAGATTTATAGGGTGTGCCATCTTTCTTTCGTTTGGTGCATTTGTTGCTGTACATTCCAGCACCGCAAATGGGGCACTTGACAAGGGCGGATAATAAATGCGCCTGTTCCGTCTTGTTGCGGTTGACTGGTTCGTATCGTTTGGACTGCGCCAACAGCTTGACCTGTGCGGCGTTCCACAATTCTTCCGATACGATGCCCTCGTGCAGGCCGTCCACCAGCAAATAATTCTCCTGTGGAACCTGATGATATTCGTTCCGGGTGCCGTGAATCTTTTCGAGTTTGCGGCGACCAAAGGCGATTTTTCCGCAGTAGACGGGGTTCTTCAGGATGGCACGAATCAATGTTGCGCTGAAAAGGGGAGAGGTGCCATTTTGACGAGCAAGTTTCTGAAAGCCGTGGGTCTCCAGATATTTGGAAAGACCATTTGCACCTGTGTCCGTGTTTACATATTGCTCAAAAATTGTGCGAATGGCAGGGGCTTCATCCTCATTGATTTGCAGCACACCGTCAACCAAACGATAGCCATAAGGCGCAAAACCGCCGTTCCAGCGACCTTCTCGCGCCTTCTGGATGCGCCCTTCCATGGTTTGGACACGGATGTTCTCACGTTCAATCTCAGCGACAGCGGACAGAACGGAAATCATCAGTTTGCCGGCGTCTTTAGAAGAATCAATGCCGTCCTCCACGCAAATCAGGTTCACACCAAAATCCTGCATTACCTGCAGGGTAGACAGTACATCGGCAGCATTGCGGCCAAAACGGGAGAGCTTGAACACCAGCACATAGGCAACGCCATCCTTGCCGGATTTGATGTCCTCCATCATCCGGCAGAAAGATGCACGACCCTCGATGGATTTGCCGGATTTTCCAGCATCCTCATATTCACCAACGATCTGGTAGTCGTTGAAGTCTGCATAGGCTTTCATGCGAGCTTTCTGTGCATCCAGCGAGTAGCCATCGATCTGCATAGCCGTAGAAACACGGGTGTAAATGTAAACCTTTGTCTTTTCCTGTAACATAAGAAAACCTCATAAAACGGTCATTTCTTGCCTGTTTTCTGCTCCAAAAACTTAATGGAATCCAGATAATCCTGCTCCACATCGCTGAGGGTTTTAGCCTTGTATTTCCGATATTCGGTAGTAGCTTTGTCCACTGCCTGCTTGTGGGTCACACTGCCATTGTCAACAAGTAGCTGCTCGCCGCTCATAGTCAGAATACGGTCAAGGTGGTTTGCCCAATCCTGCATTGTCATGGGCTGTTCACGTTCTGCCTGACGTTCTGCGAAATCCAGATAACCGGAAACCAACTGCCCCATAACACGAAGCTCTTTCTCGTTCAGATAGTTTTTGGCAATAGTAGCTTCTCGTAAAGTGGGCTGGTTTCCTGCAAAAGTGGTCAGACCCATAAATTCCTTTTCGGCATCTGCACGGTTGTAAATGACCTCGGCGGCAGTCTGACCGTGGATGGCATAATGAATTTTATTCTGGACTTTTTTGAAGAACTGGACGGAGATTTCTGCTTTTGGGTCGTAGTCAATGCTGGTTGCATAGATTTCCAGAACCTGACGATAAAACACTTTTTCGGAAGCACGGATGTCACGGATGCGTTCTAACAGCTCTTTGAAATATCCACCACCGCCCAGATTTTTCAGGCGTTCGTCATCCAGCGCAAATCCCTTGCGCATATATTCCTTCAGGATGCCAGTTGCCCAGATACGGAACTGTGTGCCTCGTTTGGATTTGACACGATAACCAACAGAAATAATGACGTCAAGATTGTAGAATTCGACCTGATAGGTCTTTCCGTCTGCGGCAGTTGTTGCAAATTTTGCAACAACTGAATCTCGTTCAAGCTCACCCTCTGCAAAAATGTTTTTGATGTGACGGGAAATTGTGGATTTGTCACGTTGGAACAACTCAGCCATCTGGTCAATGGAAAGCCAGACGGTGTCACCGTCAAAGGTAGTATCAATTTTGGTCAGGCCATCTTCTGTGGTGTAAATGAGGATGGAATTTTTAGGAGAGTCATCTGGACGATTCATTTTAAGCACCTCGTTCCGTGTATGTAATACAGTGGAAGGGGAGACCTTACCACTGTGTTGGGACAAGTATTACAAGAATATTATATCATGCTGCAATGGTGGCATCAACAGCATCTTGTTGATTTTTGTTGTTGGTTGAGGATACAGCGTTGTCTATTTCCAAGACCGATGCGTACTTCTCGATCACATCGGCTAGAAAGGTTGCGAATGCGCTCCATTCATCGAGTGTGGGCGTAGAGCAGTCCAAAGAGGAAGGGCCGGTTTCTGTACGGTGGCAATTATTCAATAGGCAGCTCCATTTCCTTGTAGCAGAACTTTGACTGTCCTGCGAATTTTAGAAACATCCCTTGATGTCCATCCACAATATAGCCGTTCCACGTGATGATCGGATTCAGTACACGTTCTTCTTTTAGGATGTTCATTTCCAGTTGGTGGGTTTCCTCAAACGATGGAGGGTTGATTTGATTCTGGAACTCCGGATCGATTTTAAGCTGGCTCAGTTTTGTCATAGGCAAACCATCCTTTCTGAAATGAAATAGAATATCGTTGTTCTTACGCCGTTCTCTCTGCATGGATTTCCTGCCCCCTTCCAGCGGCGTTTTCCGGCTCGTCCTCATAAGGTCTCTTCGCCGGGTATTCCATGCAGACGGTCATGTGGTTTTCAAGGTTCGATGAAGGCTCTGAAATTAGAATAACACATTTATAGTAGATTTTTTAGGAGGTCGTACCTCCGGTTTTGGGTTGTAAAAAAGCGGAAGTAGTGCTTCCGGTTTTCTACTGCAAACCATTGAAAAAATTGTATCACATCGTAAATTTTATTTTTAGGAACTGGTAGTTCCGGTTTTTAAAAAATACGAAGTGAATTTCAAGGCAAAATCGGAACTATTGGTTCTGGTTTTGCGTATCAACGTAATTTCGAATTTGGAATGCCGTTCTCTCTGCACGGACTTCCTACCCCCTTCCAGCGGCGTTTTCCGGCTCTCCCTTGCGGGGTCATGGCCGGGTATCCCATGCAGACGGTCATTAGGTTCTCAAGGTTCGATGAAGGCTTGTAGAAAGTATATCACAATGAAGCAGAAATTTTTAGGAAGCATTCCTTCCGGTTTTCAGTGGATTTTAGGAGAATCCCAAGGAAAAACCGGAAGGGATGCTTCCGCTTTTTAGAAAATGTTCTGGATAGAGCATACCATAAAGTCACTCGATTTTTTAGGACCCATTAGTTCCGCTTTTTGCCTTCAAAACCGGAAGTAATAGTTCCGGTTTGATGCAATATTGAATGAATCAACGCCGATTTTCGTGGAACAAATTTTTCTCCAAGAAAATTTGCTTATTTCGGTATCAGCGGAAACGTGTAGCCAGCGCAATTTTGTGCGGAATATCGGGTTTGGGCGAAGCCCAACAAGCGTTTTGAAGCTGGATTTGTAAAAAATAGATTCAAAAAATTGCGAGGTGGTACAAACTCGCCCTGCTTGCTGCGGTTGCAAACTCGAAAATTTTTGTGCAGAAAATAACCGTCCGCTTCAAGTTGAACTTGAAAACGGACGGTCTGATTTGCAAAATGATTTTCAAATTTGGGAAGCACGTTGAGAGGCTTCATAGCATCCGCAAGCAATGCAGATGTATATACATCTGCTTATTTTGCGTTGCAAAATGCTTGTTGGGGAGCACCCAAACCCTTGAACTGCATCCCGTGGATGCAGGCTGTTTTAAGCAAATAAAAAGAAAAAATGTTTTACTTCTTCCGGAATTCTCCATACAGCCACTCTGCCAGAGCTGACATAATAGCCTTGTACTTGCTGGTGTCCTCAAACAGGGAAGAGAAGGTGTCCTGCGCTTCGAGATAGCTGTCCTGTGCGGCGGTGTCAAAGGCTTTGGGGAAGATGCTCTCGGTAAAGATCTGCGGGTCGGAACTGCGCGCCAGCTTTGCCAGCTTCGGGTCGGCCAGCAGACGGTCATGCAGGGCGGTAAGCAGCACCCGGTCGGCATTGGTGAACTCGCCCTTGAACTTCTCATTGATCTTCAAAATGATCTCGTCCAGCGGCTCCTTGGGGTCGTGGCCGAGAGCACCCTTCTGGGTGACCGGCTCGTAGACGCCGTTGGCGTGTTCCAACTCGATGGCACCGGCAAAGGTCTTTTGCAGCTTGTAATACTCCAGCTGCAATTTGCCCTCCAGATCCAGCGGAGAGACCTCGTCCGGCGGCAGCAACTTGAGCAGGTAGGCACAGAATACGTTCTCCTTGTGCAGCTCTTCATCGAACATCCGTGCCACCTGTGAAACGTAGCCGTACCACTTGACAAGGCTGCGCAGCAGACGGCGGAACTGGTACCGCTCGGCCTGTGTTTTCTGGTTGTAGCGGTCTGCCACCGGCTTCAAGACGCTGCTCATGCGGCCCACGGCATTTTTATCCTGCTTGGTGCTGCGGAAATACTCCTTGGCAAAGGCTTCCACGTCTGCATCGGAATAGACCGCAAAGCTCCGCAGCTCCTTCTGAGTCTTGTAAATGAGGTCGGTGTTGACCTCCTGCTCCAGAAAGGTTTCCTGATAAAACGGCTGGAAGGCCTCCCGGATGTCCTCTGCCTTGTTCACAAAATCCAGCACAAAGGTATCGGTTTTGCCGGGACAGGTACGGTTCAGGCGGGAGAGGGTCTGCACCGCCTTGACGCCCTTCAGCTTTTTGTCCACGATCATGGTATGGAGCAGCGGTTCGTCAAAACCGGTCTGGTATTTTTCTGCCACGATGAGCACATTGAAGTTGTTGTGAAACTCCTTTTTGGTCTGGCTCTCCGCAATGTGGCTGCCGTCAGTGCGGACGTTCAGGGACTGCTCCGTGTACTCCACGCCGCCGTCCGGTACGGCACCGGAAAATGCCGCTAAGATCTGCACATCGTCATAGCCCTGCTCCGCAATGTAGCGCTTGACCTCGTGGAAGTATCGCACCGCCGCCAGCCGAGAGGAGGTGACCACCATCATCTTGCCCCGCCCGCCGATCTTGTGGCTGGTGGTCTCCCGGAAGGTTTCTACAATGATCTTTGCCTTCTGGCTGATGTTGTAGGGGTGCAGCTCTTCATACTTGCGGATGAGCTTTGCCGCCCGGCTGGCGGGCAGGTCGGGGTTGTCCGGGATGGTCTTGGCGATCTTGAAGCAGGTGGAATAGGTCATGTAGTTTTGCAGCACATCCAGAATGAACCCTTCTTCAATAGCCTGCCGCATACTGTAAATGTGGAAAGGGTGGTGGCTGCCGTCCGGGTACTCGGTGCCGAACAGCTCCAGCGTGGCGGCTTTGGGGGTGGCGGTAAAGGCAAAGAAGGATAGGTTCTTGTGCCGCCCGTGGGAGGTCAACTCCTTCACCAGTGCATCCTCCGGGTCGATCTCATCCTCCGCTTTGCCTTCCAGTTCGGCATATTCCCGCAGCGCGTCCTCAGTGTCGGCAAGGGCGGCTTTCAGCTTTAAAGCAGAGGTGCCGGTCTGGGAGGAGTGCGCTTCGTCGATGATAACGGCATAGTTCTTCCCGGCGGTCTTGTTCACCTCAGTGTAGATGACCGGGAACTTTTGCAGCGTGGTGATGATGATGCGTGCGCCGTTGTTGATGGCATCCCGCAGGTCACCGGAGTTTTTGTCCTCGCCGATGGCCTCCACCGCACCCAGCGTATGGTCGAAGCCGGAGATGGTCTCCTGCAGCTGTGCATCCAGCACGGTGCGGTCGGTCACCACGATGACGCTGGCAAACACGGGCTTGTTCTCGGTGTTGAACAGGGAAGCCAGCCGGTACGCCGTCCATGCAATGGAGTTGGACTTGCCCGATCCGGCGCTGTGCTGGATGAGATAGTGCTGCCCGGCACCCTTCTGCCGCACATCTGCCACCAGCTTGCGCACCACGTCCAGCTGGTGGTACCGGGGAAAGATCAGGGTCTTGCCGTCCTGCAGGCTCATGAACTTTTGCAGGATGTCCATCATGCTGTCCTTCTGGAACACTTCTTCCCAGAGGTAGGCGGTAAGGTAGCCGCTGGGGTTGGGCGGGTTGCCTGCACCGCCGTCCCGCCCGGCACCGTTGGAGCCTTGATTGAAGGGCAGAAAGCGGGTTTCCTTGCCCGCCAGCCGGGTGGCCATCCACACCTCGGTCAGGTCTACGCAAAAGTAGCCCAGAATGCGCTTGTTGAACTGGAAACACACCTCCCGGGGGTCCCGGTCGTGCATCCATTGCTGCTTGGCGTTTTCCACAGTCTGCCCGGTGAACTGGTTCTTTAGCTCAAAGGCGAACACCGGGATGCCGTTTACCGCCAGCACCATGTCCACCGAGTTGTGGGTGGTGTCGGAGTAGAACCACTGCCGGTTGCAGGTGATCTCGTTTTGGGCGTAGCGCTGGGCGTCCTTCTGGTTCAGCGCGGATTCCGGCTGAAAATAGCACACCCGGAACCGCCGTCCCCGGTGCTTGAACCCATGCCGCAGCACCGAAAGCAGTCCGTCCGCATCGCAGGCATTGTTAAAGGCAGTACAGAATTTCCGCACCGGGTTTACCGGGTTCTGCTTTTCAAAAAATGCCCACTCGTTGGGCTGGGTCTTTTGCACAAAGCGGATAAGGGTATCCACAAACAGCCCCAGCTTAGGGTCGTAGCAATCCCCGTTTCGGGTGTAGCCCCCGGCAGGGGAGAGCAGCGCCGCCGCAATGTCCGATTCAAACTGCTTTTCGGTGGTAATCATAGCATATTCCTCCGGTTTTATCCGTTGTGTTTTCTAAGATATTCGGCAAGAATTGCACAAAATTCTGCACTGGCGGCATTTTGGTAAGCAGGCTCGATTTGATCGCAACTGTCTAAAAAGTCTTTTAATGATTTTGCTGCATGAACAACAAGCAAAGTATAATGCGACAAAAGCGTTTTCAGTAATATCAAGTAGTCGGGTTGGAACACCATAGTGCTGTAGAAGTGCGAGTCGTTCTAATGGGCGCATACTTTCTTGAAAAATACTTGGCAGCCTGAATTTTGCCATTTCAATAAGGTTTCTCTCTTCATGAATAAGACTTTCAGAACTTTCGGAAATAATAGGTCTGGCAAGGGAAGGAAGTAATTCGTACGATTCGTCTGCTTGTCCACGAAAAAGTGAAACCTCATTGAATTCGGCTCCATTCTGACGTAAAGAGTTTTTTATTTTGCAAATTTGCTCAACAAATTCTGCTAACGAATTTGCAGTATAGTGAGCTACACTCATATTTTACACCTCCCGTTTTCCCGTTACAACCTCATAAATCAAACTTTTCTTATAGCTTTCCAGCTCTTTCACCAGCTGCTCCTTCTTTGCAATCAGTCCGTCGATCTCAGCGCATTTGCTCTCCAAGTAATTCTCGATTTCACATTGTTCGTTTACGTTAAGAGTTACGGGAATAAAAGTTTCTTTTACGCGGTCGATATTTAAATTGAGTTGAGTGCTTTTAATAGCTGTACGGATAAACTCATCCTTCATAGCAGAAAAAACATAAAAGAGATAGAGTGTTCGGATGTTCTTGTTGGGGACAAAGCCAACGACGCTGTCCGGAAAATAAGCATCAAAATTCAAAATTGCAACATCGCCAACATTTGCGGCAATTGTCATAGTCAGTGTGCCTTTTGGAAACTCTTTACTGACCGATTTTCCAAGTTCGTTGAGCGTTTGGCTGTAAGAAACGATATATTTTGTAGCATTTGCTACATCACCCGTTTGAATAAAAGGATATTTGCCATTGTAATATCGTTCATCATTTCGAGGACGATGGTTGAAGAGACCACGAGAAATAGACGTAGCATATTTGATTTTTTCGCATACCCACTCTTTCGGAATCTCCCCAATCCACTCAACGCCGCTATCCTTCATCTCCCGCTCACCACGCACGCCTTTGGTAACGGCCTGCGTAATAACAGCCTGTTTGAGTTTTTTGTATTCCTCAATGCTGGAGCGAATTTTAGAAAGCATGATGTCAATATGGGAACATTTTGAATCCAAATATGCGGAGATTTTATTCTGTTCTTTTTCGCTGGGCAATAACAGTGGCTGATTTTTGAACTCTTTGTAGCCCAATGTTTTGCGGATACCAGCACCCATGTTATGAAAAGCCATTTTGGTTTCATAACCTTTGAAAAGGTAGGTTGCATACTGAGGGGAAATCTTTTTTCTGTCTGGAAAAATTGCAAGATAAGCTGAAGTTATTACGCCCTTCTCCTTAACTAAAGCAACACGCAGCGACTTGAAGTCATAGTTGAGATTCAAACCGTTAATCATAACAGTATCGGGCAAGACGACAGTATAATTGGTAATGGCATCTGCAACGTAGTCATCTGCGTTCGCATTGAAATTGGTTTTACTAATAATATTACCGAATTTGAACTGCAAGGCGTTTTGCTCTTGACCATTAGTGTTCTTTGTTCTGACTTCATCAAAACAAGAGCGAATCGGAGCGACTTCCCACCCCTCCGGGATCTCCCCGATCCATTCAATGCCGCTGTCTTTCATTTTACGCATTCTCTGCACCATACTTTCCGTATTCAGGAACTAGATAGTTGACAATTGCACTACAGGTGACCATCATGAGTTTGGCTTCTTCAAAAGTAACAGTGCTTTCGACTTCACCTTCGCCATGGCGAACACCGCCCTGATCACAAGCGTATCCATACAGTTTGCTGATACCTTCTCTAAGACTGGAATGAATTTTAAGGCCATGTTCTTCTAAGTGCTTTACCGCTTTTCCTAGGGTGGCGCCATTGTCAGAACCCACGATTGTTTCGCATACAGATTCTACAGCACTAATACTTTCCTTGACACAATTTTTGTAATCGGGATGCTCACGATCAGAAAGAAAACCAAGTGCTTTTTGAAGCTGGATTCGTGCACCCTCAAAAGGTGTCTGACAGGCTTCTTCAATTTCCTGCATTTCGATTTTATCAGTTATAGGAACAATTTTGCCAGCGACAAAACGATAACCAACATACTCTTTCTCAAACAGATCGTTAAACCACTTTTGAAAGATGTTAAAACATTTGTGGGTGGCGATTGATAGCCAGTAACAAATGTACCAAAGCAAATCTAGGACTTCGTTATATGGGGCTTCCATTATAACTTTTTCAATACGAGAGTAAAGATTTTCCCAATTATACTGATGACCTACGGGAAGATGGTTATTATCTGTAAAAACATTTTGTATTAAATCCTTGCAGAAAACGGTAGAAAGGTTTTGATCAGATGAGCCATAGTGGAGGTTACGCATCTCGGTTTCGTGTTCAAATGTAATTTGAAGAAAATCGTAAAGTTTATTACTGATGAATGTGCGGGTTCGATTATCAAATTCAGAAGTCTGCGGTTGAGTGTTACATGGATTGAATCCCATATCTTCGCTGAATCCACCGCGGACTTTAATCATGCTTTTGCGTTCGGCTTTGTCCATCCTGAAATCCTTTCTATCTGAAATTTTAAATTCAGCTTGTTCGAAAAAACGAACTTGTTAAATTTTTTAGTAGATGATTTTAGTTGTTTTTATGAAACAGCTCTGCCAGCCCGGCGGAGATATCCTGTTCCAGTGCGGTGATGCGTGCTACAATATCCTCCACGGCTTCCGGTGCCTGATACTCGTAGAAATAGCGGGTCATGGGGATCTCGTAGCCCACCTTGGTCTTGCTGCGGTCGATCCATGCGTCGGGCGCGTAGGGCAGAACTTCCCGGGCAAAGTAGGCGTCAATATCCTGCACCAGCGGTACGTTTTCGGTGTCCCGCAGGCTGGTGTCTGGCATAGGTTTGCCGCGTTTCAGGAGGATGTTGCCTGCCTCGTCCCGCTGGGGGCGCTCCACCACGATCTTGTTGTAGCCGAACTCCACGCTCTCGAACACCTTGCTCTCGCAGTAGATGCCGTTTTTGTCGCCGTACACCTTGCCGTTGGCAAACTCGCCGTAGGCGGTGACGATCAGCTTCCGGCAGGCATCGGTGATGTCGTTGCGCTTGGTGCCGATGCTCTTGCGGCGTGGCTCGAAGCAGTGGCTGGCGTCAATAAGCTGCACCTTGTTCGCACGGTGGGCGGGCTTATCCTTGCTGAGCACCCAGATGTAGGTGGAGATGCCGGTGTTCATGAACATATCGGTGGAAAGCTGGATGATGCAGTCCAGCCAGTCGTTTTCCAGAATATACTGCCGGATGTTGCTGGGGCCGCTGCCGGCATCGCCGCTGAACAGGGGAGAGCCGTTCTGGATGATCGCCATCTTGCCCTCGTTTGCCAGCTTGGCAAGGCCGTTCAGCACAAAAAGCTGCTGACCATCGCTGATCTTGGGCAGACCGGGCTCAAAACGCCCCATCTTGCCCCGGGCGGCTTCGGCTTCCACCGCCTTCTGCTCCCGCTTCCAGTCGATGCCGAAGGGCGGGTTGGAGATGATGTACTGGAAGGTGAACCCGGGAAACTGATCCTCTGACAGGGTGTCACCGAACCGCATATTGTTGGGGTCGCCGCCGCGGATCATCATGTCCGCCTTGGCGATGGCAAAGGTGGAGGGATTGAACTCCTGCCCGAAGCAGGTCACCTCAATGTCGCTGTTCAGCTCGTGGATGCGCTCCTCCATGCAGCTCAGCATCTGGCTGGTTCCCATGGCCATGTCGTAAACGGTCATGCTGCTGGTGTCCAGGTCGGCTTCGGACAGCAGCAGGTCGGTCATCAGGTAGATGATATCCCGGCTGGTGAAGTGGGCTCCGGCTTCCTCGCCAAAGCTCTCGGAGAACCGCCGCACCAGGTCCTCAAAGATGTAGCCGCAGTCCACGGCACTGATCTTGTCCGGGCCAAGATAGCCTTTCTCGGAGCCGAACTCCTTGATAACGAGGTAGAGGGTGTTGCTCTCCACCATCCGCTTGATGATGTTGTCAAAGTCGAACTTTGCCAGCACGTCCTGTGCGTTGGCAGAAAAGCCGGACAGATAATCCCGGAAGTTGGACTCAATGTTGTCCGGGTCTGCCAGCAGGGTCTCGAAGGTGAAGCGGCTGGTGTTATAGAACTGGTAGCCGGAGGCCTTCTGCAAAAAGCCGTCGATGACCTGCAGCTTTTTCACCTTTTCGTAGGTGTCCAGCACTGCCTGATGGGTGGGCAGCAGGCAGTCGTGGAACCGTTTCACCACGGTCATGGGCAGAATGACCAGACCGTACTCGTGGGGCTTGAACGGCCCACGCAGCATATCGGCTACGTTCCAGATCATGGCGGCTTTTTCGGCAATGTTGGCACCTACGGCGGTGATCTTATCGTTTGGCATACGTTGCTCCTTATTTTTTGTGATAGGTGGACATCCTGATTTTACAACAATGGGTGTCCTATAAATTGGATGGCAGGACGTTTTTTCAGAAAAAATGATTTTTGCACCTATTGTACCACGGATTTTGCGGAATGACTATATTTTGCCAAAAAGAAATGCCCGCCTGAAAATCAGACGGGCGGTGGAGAATCAATATGGAGAATTCTTAATCTTCGCACAGAAGGTCGTTGCTGTGCATGAATTCAACAAAGTTGAAGATGATTTTGGCATTTCTTTCCACAATATCAGATTCAGTGAAATCTGTAGCCGTTGCAGCAAGAACAGTTAATTCTTCGATCCTTGTTCCTTCCTTTTTCTGCTTTCTGTTGTTTTCAAAACCTGTGTAGTACTTTACTTTATCGCTAAAGCGATAGTCAGAGGCACGAATATTGATTCGTTTTTCTAACAACGCCTTATTTCCGAGGCTTTCGATATTTCTCGGATTGGAAAGTGAATGCTCTTTTTCCTGGCGGCTGCGTGCATAGATGTGTTCAATTTCCAATACGCTTTCAAGCGACAAAAGTTTCTGATGTGAATTCTGAAATGCCCACCAAGTCAACATTGCTTTTGTAATAGCTCGATTATTGCTGAACACATAGTTGTTGAAGGCATTCTGCAATTGCTGGGTATGGAACAGGTAATCCGTAAATTGAACCGGCTGTCTATTCACAAGATTGATCATCTCTGCAAAAATTGGTGTGCGAAGTGCGTTGACACCTGGATTGGTAACAGCGTATGCCCAGATGAAGGCTGTGATTTTATTCAAAAATCCGTAAAAACAATCATCATCAAGGAACCCGTTGGAATCCCGGTTGGCCATATAATACACAGAAACGAAATATGTCCACATACCGTTGGGCGCATAGTTCAATACAAAAAGCCGCCGAAGAACTTTATCGGAGAAACGTTCAACGTTTTGATTCTGCACATCGTTCCAGAAATTGGCCAGATCAATCAGGTTTTCAAAGGTCTGATCATTCTTTAATAAGCTATATGCATTCCGTTCGTAGAATTTGCGCAATGCCTCTGTTGTCGAGGATTTGATTCCCTGCTTTGCACGCTCGTAATACATATACCGGGTGAAAAGCTCATCCATCGGGGTGCCGGTAAGGGGGTGGAAAATAGAGTCGCACAATACCTCAAGATCTTTCCATTTCTGGATAAAAACTTCACGTTCACCCTTGGCAGAGTAGTATTTATAAAACTGCGCCTTGAAGATATCTGCGTCTGATAACGGCTTTCCTCTATCGTTCAGCGTCGAGAAGATATTGCACCAAAAGCGCATTTACATCTTTTTCAAGTGATGCGGTGACGGAATCGGGAACAATCAAGGTGCCGCGGTCATTGTTGCCAACCGACGTCATAATGTATGTTTCCTGCA
>OLPU01001348.1_pt1 | contig 18544 bp, 11 predicted proteins | sample 1673111 | NCBI WGS metagenome assembly OLPU01 (sample SAMEA3136755, study PRJEB25190) | human gut metagenome | reverse complement strand
AAACACAGCGACTACAGAGCAGATGGGATGTATTATTTTTTCTTTTTTCGTCTATTACCAAATCTACAAATCAATCACTGGTAGATAAAGATATGCTTCTTCTCCCTGATAGCATTCAAAACACATCCCCTGATGTGATATTTTATACTCTTTTTGCGTACAGAGCCATTCGGTAAAGACGTAACGCCAGCCATCCCGTACAGCATCCGCCATTTTTTCAGGAGTTTCCTGTGATTTAATTGTAAAAACTGCGTATCGTCCGGCAGGAATATCCACCTTGTGGAAGCCTTCCGGAATTTCTGTAGAGTCAGTTAAAAAGCCAAAGAAATAGTGTAATTCACCGCTGATATGGTCGGGATGGGTCCATAGTCCAACTTCGCCATAATCATGGATTCCTTCTGGATAGGCAGGGTATTCTTTAAAATTAATGTGATTCCAGTAAGCACCGGATTTGCTGTAATCACTGTCATATTCGCCGGGAATCTCGTACCCAAGTGCTGTCTGTGACTGCAATGTTTTAATTTCAACGTGTAGCATAATAAGAACCTCACTTTCTTTATTTTGTTTTAAATATTCTCGTGCGCTAATACCATATTCTTTGCGAAATGCTTTAGAAAAACCGGAACTGGTTTCAAAGCCATTATCAAATCCGGCCTGTGTGATACTCATTCCAGATAAAATATCCTTTTTTGCTTTTTCCAAACGGAGAAGGCGTATGTATTTTCCTGGTGACATATCACAGCAGATTTTAAAAATGTGGCAGAAATGATAAAGAGAGTAACCATAGCGGGAAGCCAGAGCTTCTGCTGTTAATGTGTCTTGAAGGTGATTTTTTATGTATGTGGTACAATCTTTTATTACTTCTAAAGAATTATTTTTATTCACGATCTCTCCTTTCCGCAGTTTCTATGAGTGCAGTCGGTGCGACTGCTCGACTTGAATATAAATATCATACACCAATACACAGGTTATGTTTTATAAATATTGTATCAGAGAAAAGAAAAAAGACTTTTCCAGAGTTGCGAAGTTTATTTGAAGAAGAGAGATTGTCCGTAGTGGGAGTTGTAAATTGACAGAATGTTAGTGGTGATTTACAATATAACTAAAAAATATGTGGATATTAAAAAATAATATTCAAGTCGAGCAACCGCGAGACTTGGCGCGTGATTCTGGTCAGCATAAGCTGACATATTCTTTACAGAATCACTGCGCATCCTCGCGGAGCGTCCATCCGCAGATTTAAATACAGATTCCATAATAGTTTAGAATCTGTATTACTCTGAATAGTTATGAATCTTACAAAACAAGGAGATGCTTTTATGATGGATAATTCTTATCATTCTTCCTGTTCATGCACACAGGAAAAGGAAACTGTAAAACTTGATTCCCTGTCTCTTGCTATGGCTTATGTACCATGGCAGAAATGGCAGAATATATATAAACCTGAAAACGCATTATGTGCCGGCACAATCTTTCAGGAACTTGATCTGGCTTTTCTTGGAAGGAGGTGCCGAAAATGATGCAAAATATAAATTCTTCTGAAAACTGCAATTTTAACTGTAATTATAACCGCAACATGAATTCTAATTCCAATCATAACCGTAATTATAACAACGGCTGTAGCTGCTGCGCCGAGCAAAAAAAACTCAAGCGTTATATTGATCTTGTAAGCTTTGCTGCACTAGACTGCGCCATGTTTCTTGATACACATCCCGAAAGCAAAGAAGCTTTAGAATATTTTGAATATTATAAAAATGCAAGAAAACAGGCCATCAAAGAATATAGCAGCCGCTTCTCACCTCTGAATCTTGATACAGTTCCAAAAGACACAGAATTCTGGGCATGGGCTAATAAACCATGGCCATGGGAAATGGAGGGATAGGTTTATGTGGAATTATGAAAAAAGATTAGAGTATCCAATTAATATAAAAAGAACTGATGCAGCCATGGCAAAAGCAATCATCTCGCAATTTGGCGGCCCTGATGGGGAGACTGGAGCTGCGATGCGTTATCTCTCCCAACGATTTGCCATGCCTTACCGTCCTGTTATGGGTATCCTCACAGATATAGGTACAGAAGCATCAAAATACGAATTTGTAGATTTGGTGTAGACGAAAAAAGAAATACTGGCGAATCCCCTTCTCTTTCCAACAGAAATAACTAATTTGCTATTTGTTATCAAAACCAGACAGCCGCTGAAATAAACTTTTATGCTGAATTGTAAGAAAACTATGGTAAAGAAAAAAGAATGGTTATAAGTATTGCATTTTGTGACTTTGCACTATAGAATTCTGACCATAGGAACTTGGGACTCGTTTTTCCCAAGTTCCTGTTTTTCTGGGCAGAATGAAATGTTTAGCACAACTAAACAAAATCAAACCTCGTATTCTTTTTCAGATACTTTTCAACAATCCGACTTCAAAGCACTTCAGTGGTATTTATTCTCCATTATCGGGGGTTCCACTGTCTCCGTTATTCCCGCTGTCGCCTCCATCATTATTTCCTCCGTTGTCCATTCCGGAGTCGTTGTTATTTTCATTGTTTCCGTTGTTTCCATTGTTTGCATCGTTTCCACCGTTGCCATTATTACCGCCGCCATAGCCATTGTTGTTATTTTCGGTATTATTGTCGTTATTGTTATCATCCGGATTATAATAATCCTGAGAAGTGTCAGGCTCTGTTGTATCAGCGGCTGTGTTATCTTCGGTTGATTCGGTGGTGCTTTCAGTTGTGCTTTCGGTGTCGTCTTCGGTAGATTCCGTAGTTGCTTCTGTTGTGCTTTCGGTATCGCTTAAGTAGGATTCAAATTCTTTGCGGGTTAATCCCTGATGAATCTTGTCCATGTAATTTTTCCAGATGCTTGCTGGATAGGTATTTCCTTTTAAGTTATCTACGGATTTATATTTGTCCATTCCTACCCAGACTGCGGTCGTATAGTATGGGGTGTAGCCACAGAGCCATCCATCTACATAGTCATTGGTTGTTCCTGTCTTACAGGCTGCCGGCATATCTACATCCAGCTGGCAGACATGGGCGGTTCCTTCTGATTCTGTTACACAGCTTTGCAGTACACTTGTCATCATTCTTGAGGCACTGCTGGAGTAGACAGACTTTGTCGATTTATCTTCTGGTACAATGTCATTGCCCTTGGCATCTGTAATTTTTATGATGCAATCCGGTGTATGGTATTCGCCATCATTGGCGATTGTCGCATAACCTGCCGCCATTTCTACAACAGTTGTTCCATTTGTAAAACCACCGATACAGGTTGAGTTATATTCATAATCTCTTTTATCGAGTCCCTTGAAATTCAATGCTTCAAGATACTTCATACAACTGCGTGGCCCAAGGTCTTCGTACAGACGATAGGTCGCTACGTTACTTGACTTCTCTACCGCTCTTCTCAAAGAAATGGAACCAGAATAGGAGTAGCCTGCATTCGATACGGAATCGCTTCCTGTCATACGGCTGTCATCTAAGGTACTATCTGGTGTATATCCTTTTTCGAGTGCTGGTGTGTATACGAGAAGGGGCTTAATCGCACTTCCTGGCTGACGGAAGCTTTGGTAAGCTCTGTTTAAACCGTAACCTTCCTGATCTTCCTCACGGCCACCTACGATGGCTGCCACTTTTCCTGTGGAGTTATCAATGGATACAGCTGCTCCCTGTACCTTGTAAACACCATCGTCCGTCTTTTCTGTAAACATGGAAAGCTGGGAAGATACGGAATCCTGCAGCTGCTTCTGCTTCTCCATATCTATTGAAGTATAAATACGATAACCTGCTGAATATAAGCTTTTTTTGCAAGTGTTATACAGCTCATCGTATTCATTGTTATATTTTTCTTTTTCTGAATCACTGGAAAATGTTGTCTTAATCTCAAATCCCTGTTGTTTCATCAAGGCTTCTGTCGCACATTTTAAAATGTATGTTTCCGCGTAGTCATTCGTTGTTGTCTCTTTTTTCGGCATAATCGTTATCTTTTCAGCGACAGACTTCTCATACTGACTCTCGCTGATATAGCCGTCCTCATACATATTTTTGAGAATGCGGTCACGACGCTTTAATGTCGAGTCCTTATGTTTATAAGGATCATACCGGTTCGGACTATTTGGAATAGAACATAAAAATGCAATCTGTGAAATAGATAAATCTTTTGCATTTTTGTTAAAATACGCTTCTGAAGCAGACTCTATTCCATAGTAACCATTTGCAAAATATACATTATTCAGATAAAATTCGAGAATTTCCTGCTTTGTATACTTCTGCTCTAATGCTACCGCAATAAACATTTCTTTTATTTTACGGCTGTAAGTCTTCTCATAACCAAGGAAAATATTTCTCGCAAGCTGCTGTGTGATCGTACTTCCTCCCATTGTGATATTTCCTCTATTTAAAATGAGGGAAAGTCCTGCACGCGCCACTCCCTCCACATCAATTCCATGATGTGTGGTAAAATTCTTATCTTCTATCGAAATAATCGCCAGCTTTGCCGCATCTGGAATATCTTCATAATCAAGATAGGAAACATCCTTTTCCTGCTTTAACTTCTTTATCTCATTCCCTTCTGCGTCATATACAAGCGAGGTCTGCTCTGCTTTAAATGTGTCTTTACTGCTTTTTGCTACGTCTTTACTTGCTTCCCTGTACATTGTAACTACAGGTACTCCTACTCTTTTTACTGCAATTACTCCAAGTACACAAAAAGCCAATATCAGGCAGGTTGCCCAGATCTTAAGCACCCGCCATAATAATCCATTATGTTTCTTACTCATAGTCACCTCCGCGGTTTCGTGTCTTATAAGTTCTATACAGGTTTATTATACCATCTTTTCTTTATCTTTCCCACTCTACGGAAATTTTTGCACTATATCTGTCCTTCCCTTTTCTTTTGCTTTATTTCCAGTTATAATCAGACTATCATTAAAGTATATCACAAAGAAATGGAGAGATTATGAACTTAAAAAAAATATCTGGATATCGTTTAAAATATATAGCTCTTTTTTCAATGTTCCTTGACCACATTGGAGTAATTGGCAAAGCTTTTCTGTCAAAAAACGTATATTTTCTCCTGCGGGCTGTTGGAAGGCTCTCTTTCCCCCTGTTTTGCTTTATATTGGCAGAAGGCTTTTTCCACACAAAAAACAGAAAAAAATACCAGCAGAGACTATTTATTTTTGCACTTTTATCAGAAATACCTTATGACCTGGCATTCCACTATTTACCTGCTTCAACACTTAATTCCGTCCTACATTTACAAAAACTGTCACTTACTGACTTTTCAGCCGCCTTTCAAGAGCAAAATGTATTATTCACCTTATTTTTAGGCTTTACCGCTATGATTTTAATGGAAAATGCCTCACAATACCGCCGAAATGCTTTCTATAGAAACTTTGATATTCTCATTATTTTCTGCTGCCTCAGTGAGGTTTTTCAGACCGACTGCGGGGCTGCCGGTATTTTGTGCATCTATTTCTTTTATTCAATCTATAAAAAAAGAGGAAGCTCTACCGAACTTCCAATCAAAGCAGGCTTCATCGGAACTTTGCCCGCTGCATTACCGTTACTAACATACGTCTCTCCGTTTCCAGTGCAGATATTTGCCCTTGCGGATAGTTTGCTTCTTCACTGCTACAATGGAGAAAAGGGCCGGGGAAGTAAATACTTTTTCTATCTTTTCTATCCCTTGCACCTGCTGATTTTAAGCTTTATATTCTGATTTGCATGCAAGAAGAAAAAGGGCAATAATAAAACAGACTCCCCACACCCTGTAATATGTAAAAATGCGCCTTAGAGCAAGCTCTTAATGCGGACGAGCATTAAGAGTGCAGTGAAACGAAGCATTTTTGCATATTACAGGGGTGGGAAGTCGTCTATTTACCATTACTATCTTCTGACGCTCTCTGTCTAATCAGCAATATAAGAATAAAATACCTTTCCCGATTTTTCTAAGCGGTTTGTCACATCTGTTCTCGATGCGGCTGTAGATTTACCGGTGACAGGGTCTAAATATCTTATTTTTGTTGCATTGTAGCTCATTACGATAACGTATCGGTTACTGTTTAACTTAGCGAGTACCGGGCTTCCCTGACTGACATAGTAGAGGATTTCATCTACGGTACATCCTGTAAGGTTGCGTGCTGTGTGTCCGCTATATTTCTTCATTAATTGTTCAATGCTGCCTTTTCCGATATCTATGCTGTCTGGGGCTGCTTCTTTTCCATTTACAGCAGCAATCATAGACAGACAGCCTGCGAGTGACTTTGCATCAGACTGTACTTTGACAACATTGTCCATTCCGGCTACCTGGGCATAGTCTGCGTAAATGCATTTCCAGAGAACATTTTCTTTGCTGTCTATTACATTGCCTCGCTCTGTGTAAGCCCGAGCAATGGCTTCGGTCAGGTTCGTATAAACCGCTTTTTGTGTACCGGAAGCATATACAAAGTACTGCTCCAGCTGTTCTCCGCTATTTGAAAGATTCAATGTAACATCATCTTCATTTACCATAATTTTTGTTAAGAGAAGATCTGGAACTACCTGAATGTATACATAGTTCGGGAATTTTAAATAAAGCTGTGTCCAGTAGGTATCTGTATATTTGGAAGTCAGGGTTACTGCGTCAGATTCTTCTTTTTCTTTATAGCGAATATAATCCTTCGTTCCTGTTTTCTGGATTTTGCCTCCTGTTCTTTTTCCGAGTGTCATTTCAAGGATGCTTCCCTTAATCTGTGTGGACATAATATAGCGCCCGGCTTTTTGATATTCTTTGATTGTCTTTCCGTTAATATCAACGATGTGAATTTTGGTAATCGGGAAGCTTACAGTTCCGTTACTGCTCTTTGAAACATTTACGGCATTTGCCTCTCCATAAATAAAATCATTGGATAAAAAGCCAACGGCACGGATTCTTTTATCAGAACCTGCGGTAAAGTTCTGTTTTTTTCCTGATTCGAGATCTATCATTTCTATCTGCTTATTTTTATAAAGATTTTGCTCTTTTTCAATTGCGATAATGCTCTGATCTTTGGAAGCAGTCAGACTCTCATTCACAAGACCGGATTCTAATATTTTATCCTTTTTCTTCTCTAAATCAATTTCATGAAGGTCTCCCTCAAGTATACAATAAAATACGGATTTAGAGTTCAAATAGGAGAACTTCTCTAAATCTTCCTTCATGCTGTCATACGGCAGAGATGTGGAAAGGAAAGAAATCTCTTCGTTACAGTTTGTTTTTGCATCATATTTCATGACTTGGATTCCATTCATTCCTTCATGTCGTCCACGGTTAATATATCCATAAACAAGATAGAAAATATTTCCCTTATCATCCATGCTAAGCAGCTTGATTCCGTGGTTTCCTGTTGCATTTCTTATATCAGAAATATTTTCTGAAGCAAGGCTGTATATCTTGTACATATCAGAAGACTGATAGTCATAATACCAGAGCTGGCCTTCCACAGCAAAGCACACTCTGTACCCTTTATCAGAATAAATGTAACTGATATTCTTTTCATTCTGAATACCCAGGCTGATAAGGTTATTGGCCGAATCAATGATGGATTCATTATAATAAGCATCCATTGTTCTCTCATAATCAAGAAGATACATCCTGTCCGCCGTATAACGCAGCTTGTAGGTCTCACTCAGGTCATAATACTGAATAACACCGTCGCTTATTTCTGTAGAAAGGATTGTATTCACCCGAATTACTGTGTATGTGTTATTCATTTCCTGAAGAGTAATACGCGGCTTTGTTTCCTGTTTTACTTCCATATTTCCAAAGGAAACGGCTTCTCTTCCAGAGTTGATACTTACTGATTCGAGATTATCATCTATCGTATCTGCAGATGTTTCAAGATAGTTGGCATTCTCATCCATTGTTGCCTTATCAAATAAATTATTATGGAATTTTAAAACAAATGCAAGGTAGTCATCTAAATGATAACCAGAACCACTCTGCACTTTCGTGTAGAAATAAATTCGTGTGCTGTCATTCAGTCTGACTGCCATTTTTAGATAATATACTTTATTTTCTGATAAGGTATTTTTAAATGTCAGCGTTCCCAGCTTTATATTTTTCTTTTTATTTTTGGTAAGCTGATTCAGTGTTCCTGTTTCTGTCGGTTTGTCCGGTGTTTTTTCAAATAATGTGTACTGAATTGCCGTAATGTCATAATCGTAGTCATGAAGCTTTAAAATTACAGCATTTTTATTATTGGTAAGGGTAATCTGATTACGGACTAAAGAAAGATCAATGTCTTCCTTATATCCAGCCATCAGATTATAGCTGCTCGTATCATTTCCAATCTCAAGAACAGGATAGGATGGATTAGCCAGCTCTGCTACTGCACTTCCCTTTTCCATGCCCATCCGATTATTAAAAAAGACCAGTGCTCCGATGAAACACAATACGGCAACTGCTATGTGCAGGATTATCAACTGTACATTTTTACTCATTATTCACCCCTCCCTCTTCCTGAAGAAGCTTCCACAATGTTGGAGCAAATCCAAACTGCTCACAAAATGCATTTACCTCTTTTGAAGCCTTTTCTCTCTTCTTTGCGGACGGCTTTTTCCGATGTAAGGCACGAATTAAAAGGTTCTTTGGTGTATGCTCCATATCAATAAATTCTAAAATCTGTGTATCGTATCCCTGTTCTTCTAAAATTTTGGCACGGATACCATCTGTTGCAAGCGCACAGAAGCGCTCTTTTAAAATGCCATAATCTGTTATTGGCTCAAATTCTGATGCAGAAATCTGCTTATTAAGTTCATGCTGGCAGCATGGGACGGATAAAATAACAGATGCGCCCCAGCGTAATGCCTTATACAAAGCGTAATCCGTCGCTGTGTCACAGGCGTGGAGTGTTACTACCATATCTACCTGTGTAACGCCTTCAAATTCTTCTATGGAACCTTCATAGAAATTAAGCTTATCATAGCCATACTTCACAGCCAGACGGCTGCAGTTTTTTATAACATCCTTCTTTAAATCCAAACCGATAATACGAATATCATAACCTTTTAACTCTTTAAGATAGTAGTACATAGCAAATGTCAGATAGGACTTTCCGCATCCAAAGTCAAGAATTGTAATCTCCCTGTCCTTTGGAAGATGCGGCAGCACATCCTCTATAAACTCTAAAAAGCGGTTAATTTGGCGGTACTTATCGTACTTTGTCCGCACAATCTTTCCTTCTGCTGTCATAACTCCAAGATCTTTTAAAAATGGGACAGCAACTCCTTCTGGTAAAATGTATTTCTTTGTGCGGTTATGAAGCAAATGACTTTTATCTGATGACAGCTTTGCCACAGCCGGATTATTCTGCTTCTTTACTTTAATTGCTGCCTTTCCCTTTTTATTGATAAGTGCAGTAAGCTCTGCACCAGAAGTCTGCAGCTGTACCTGTTTATATAAGGGAAGTATCTTTTCCACTTCTTCTAATAATTCTCTCTTACTAAGATTCTTATGAAAAACCTGCGTCTTTGTATACGCCGCACTCTGAAAAACAAGTTTGTCCTTCACAAGAATCGGGCGAATATTGTACTTTTTCACTTCTTCTGCTTTTCTTGGATTACTTATCGTGAGAAGAAGCATCTGCTCATTTAAATTTTCTTTGATTTTGGTGAGTAAAAACTCCATGTTTATTCTCCTGTTATTTATTTCGATAATAAATGTATATTATAGCAGTAACCACATTATACTGCCAGCGCTTTTTCCACTATTTATTTTCAATCTATACTCGGTATTTCTCCCCGGCAGACTTGCAGAGACGCGCATCTCGCAGCAAGAATGCCGGGGCATTCTTGAATATTATACTGAAAATATCAGAACATCTCTTAAAATATTCATCTTGCGGACATAGGAATCTTTTGCATTATTGTGTTGAAAATACTTTCTGTCTGCGGTAATAGCGCTGTCTTCTGTGATTAATATTCCAATGTAATATTACCTGTATCAATGTGCGAAATGGAGTGATGGCATCCCGGAGAGAGACTTCTACAAAGTATGGATTTCTTATCATCTCTTCATCATCAGCCTGTATCATCTCCTGTTCCTCGCGATACTTTAACTTATCATACACCATATCCGCAATTTTTAAAATAGTTACCTTGTCTGGATATTCAGAATAAATCGGACTTCCCTTGTACTCATATTGATCAAGCAGGGCATCTCCAACAATCCACACCTCTCTTGCGACCATCGGCAGCATCTGGATAAAATATTCGTAGTCTTTCCAGTATCGCTGTTCTTCCTGTTGTAACTGCTCTGGAGGAAGTAATGCCTCTATTTGAAGATTTTCATTGCCCAAGTCAGTTTCCTGCTGTGTATTTTGTTCCTCATTTTGACATGCCATCATCTCTCGAAATCCCGGCAGCCATTCAAAATCAAAGTCTCCTTTTTTATTCATATAATGGTTTCCTGCTTTCGCCCAGTTTGATTTATCATATGCAAAATGAGAATGATTCGTGCTTATCTATTATTTTTATCAGACAGATACAATTTGTTTTCGATTCATACCGTTATTAAATATACGGAATTACTTCTTTTAAATTTTCCACTACCGCTACACATTTTTCCTGCTGTTCTTTTGGTATTGGAAGCAAATCTGGAATGTTTATAACAGGCAGATTACCTGCAAGAGCTGCCTGCACGCCATTTGCGGAATCTTCTAATACAAGTGTCTCTTCTGGCTTTACATCAAATGCTTTGCAAATCTCCAAAAATACATCTGGGAATGGCTTGCCCCTTTTCACATCTTTTGAAGAAAGCACCATATCAAAATATTCGTTTAACCCAGTTCTGTCCAGGTATTCTTTAATAACATCTGTATCTGAGCCGCTCGCTACGGCTGTCTGCAAGCCTTTTTCCCGGACAACCTGCAAAAGCTCTCTCAGGCCTTCTTTTTCAGGAACTCCTTCTTCTCTGATTATCTGTTTGGAGCGGTTACCAACTTTTTTGTAAATGCCTTCCGCATCTACATCTTCTCCATAATAAACATAGTATTTCTTCTGAATGTCTTTTGCATTCATTCCTAAAAATCCTATATATTGTTCAAAGGTTGGATTATATCCCTCTTCCTTTACTATTTCGGTAAATGCTCTGTAGTTTACCTGTTCTGTGGCGAACATTAAACCATCCATATCAAAAATTATTAATTTTAACATATGTATCCCTCTTGATGAAACTGGAGAAAACCCCGAGATAGCTATAACTATTTCGGGGTTCATCTCCTGATTTAAATCAAAATCTTTCTATCTGTCGTGTTTATTTCTTCCTGTTGCTCTGCGTCTTCTACGATATACTTCTGCACTTCCTGCTACAAGGGCTGCGGCTGCTAATGCTGCGTAAAAGAGGATATGTGAGTTATCTCCGGTCTTTGAGTTTTTACCTTTTTTGGTAGTTTTGTTAGAAGAGTTATTCTTGCTGGTGCTTGTTTTCTTTTTCTCTTTGCCGTCATTTCCATCGGTGTCATCACCATCGTCTTCTTTTAAATATTTGTCATATTCCGGATTTCTCTCGGTCATATCGTTTGTGATTGCTAATGTGCTGTCGGTGTTCTGCTCTGTGAAGGAAACAGTGATATCTCCATCATAGCTTACATCAAAGCCAAAGTCCGTGTTCTCTACCGGATTACCGTCTTTGTCTGTCTCAGCCACATAGTAGGTTCCATCTGCTAAATCTGTGAAGCTTACGGAAGTACTCTTACCATTCTGAATCTGTAATTCTTTCACATCACCTGTACGGTTTGTGTAGTAAGGGTCTGTGAACAGGCTTACATAAAATGTTCCACTGTATTTCTCAGAAATCTGTTCTCCGTCTAATGTAACATTTTTCGTTACAGTAAGATTATGTAAGGTATTTAAGAAGTCATCTTCCGGAATAAGAAGCTGGTTTTCAATGACAGCATATGCTGTTTTCTGTGTTGGAGTAATCTCGCATTTTGTTCCATTACCCTCAATCTTGCAAACTTCGGAAGATTCTAACTTATTACCATCCTCATCTGTTTCTGCAACATAGTATGTTCCGTCTTTGAGGTGTTCAAATACAGTGTATGCTGACCATGCGCCCTCGCATTTCAATTCTTTTACATTAGAAACTTTCTGTGTGCAGTCGGCATCGCTAAATAATGCAACGTAAAAAGTTCTGTTTACTGCCTGATTTTTGCCTTGGAATGTAACCAGCTTACTTACAACAAGTTTACCCTCTTCACCAACTGGTGTTGTATCATCTTTCATGATAATTTCGTTGCCATCCACTGCTTTACCATCAATAGAAATCGTTCCGTCTTTATTTACAGTAAATGTAATATCTGCTGCAACTTCATAACCGCTTGGCGCAGTAACCTCTGCAAGTGTATACGTTTCTCCCGCAATGAGTTTCTGCTCAAATACATGGGCTTCTGTCGCAGACATCCAGCTTTCGATTACATTTCCTTCTTTATCTTTTAAAAGAAGTCTGGCACCGGCAACTTCGTTATTGCCTATAATATCCATTTTCTTAATAGATACTTTTGTTACATCATCTTTTACAAGATAAACATCTTCGCCTGTTTCTTTATCCGTTGTCTTCTCAGCATCTGTCTTAATTGTTCCATCTGCATTCACAGTAAATGAAATATTTTCTGCGTAAGTATAGCCATCTGGTGCTACGGTCTCGACAAGAACATAGGACTCGCCTGCCTTTATAGCTGGTCCAAAGTCATGGAAGCTTTCCTTGCCGGATACCCAGCTGTCAAGTGCTTCGGCACCGTCTTTTACTGTGCCGTCTTCGTTGACATCTTCTGCTTTATAAAGCGTCATTGCTGCACCGGTAACTTCTCTTTCACCCGTCAGATCTGTCTTTGTGATGTTGAGGTGAATTACCTGATTGACAAATTGTGTTTCGGTTGTTTTCCCTTCTTCTACTGTGCCTGTTGTCTCAGCCGTAATCTTGTCATTGATAAGAGTTACGTAGCGGTCACCGGTTGTTTCTTTAATGCTGTAGGATACGCCAGCTGGGATGTTTGCGATCGTTGCGGTCTGACCGTCAGTCAAGCTGAGCTTGCCATCAGTAATCTGAACAGTTGTTCCTGCAGTATTCTCACTCTTGTCTTCTTTGGTCTTATCCTGAGTGTCTGCATCATCTGACTTCTCTGTGTCCTTTTGTGTGATTGCTGCATTGCCGTTGAACGGTTTGCCATCTACTTCAACATAGAAGTCATAGGACTGCTCCTTATCCTGCATATTCCCTTTTACAGTCTTTGTAAAGGAGAAAGCGCCGAGCTTTCTTGCGTTGGTAAATTCTACGGTATCCCCTGTTTTATCAATGGTTCCTTCTGCTGTAGCTGCAACATTTTTATTGTTATCTGCATTGTTGTTACTGTCTGCATTCTGAACCGTATTATTTACTTTTACGGAAGCATCATAGTCAGAATCTGCTACTTCCTCTACTGTGTACTTTGTACCAGAAGGAAGATCGCTGAATGCTGCACTCTGTGTATCCTTTAATGTGAATTCATATACACCATTCGTTGCTCTAACTTCTTCACTCTGCTCTTTATCGCTGTACTTGATTGTGAACTTGCGTGTATAAACTGCATCATTTCTTGTTAAAGTTACTTTGAACTTGAACTGCTTGTTATCCTTTGTTTCTGCATCTGGTGTGTACTGTCCGTACTCTGCTAACTTCTTAACAGTGAATCCGGTCAGTCTTGTGTTAGTGATAGAAGCTTCTGCATCTGTTGCTCGCTCTACACCATTCGCCGCTGTTCCGTTATCTCCAATGATACCGGTAAGATTGCTGTTTGCTGTCTCGAGATAGCCTTCCTGCTGTGTCTCTGTTACTGTGTAAGATGTACCGTATGGAATTCCAGAAATCTTAACTGCCTCATTATTTGTTAACGCTTTCAACTCTAATTTAAGACTTCCATCTGCATCTGGCTTAACTGTTTTTGTTTCAGGCTGGTCTTTTCCCTCTTTACCTTTTCTTGTGACAGTGACATCACCACCTTTGCCATTATTAAAGTTTGTAAATGTAACTGTAAAGTCAAATGCTGTGTCTGCTTCACCGTCTTCGATAATCTTCTTGACAGTAAGGCTTCCTGTCTTTTTCTGGTTATTTAATGTGATGGTATGGGTGCTGTCATTATAGTTATTTGCGTAAGCATCTGCAACCTGAATCTGGCCTTCTGCATCCACTTTAAATGGAATGGCTGCCGCCTGAACATAATCGCTCGTCGGTACGGCTGTCTCAACTAAAACATAGTTTCCATCTGTCACTACCTTTCCGGTAAGGTCTTTTGCATCTGTTCCACTGGTCCAGGATGCTACGGCTGTTGCGCCAGCTTTTACTGTGGCTTTGCCTTCGCTGTCAAAAGTTACATCAGAGTTATTGTAAATTGCAAGCTGCGCTCCTGAAAGAGGTGCATCTGTTCCGATATCTTTCTTAAGGACTTTCAGTTCTGTTTTATATGTGTTAGTTACTGTCACATTTGGAACTGCATTAGAATCTGCATCCTGTGCCACTTTAACTTTCACATTTGAGACAGAATTACCATCTACAGAATAACTTGCCGTATAAGCTGTTTTATCTGTTTCTGACCGGCTTGCAGCATTCTCTGTCACATTGTAAGTTCCAACTGGAAGTCCGCTTACTTTTGCTTTATGTCCGGCTTTTAAACTAAAGGTCAATGTACTCTGTCCATCTTTTGTTGAAATAGCTGGCGTAATTGCTGCATTGTTATCGGTTGTGTCTGTTACTGCTGCTTTTGTGAGATCAGTATCTGTGTTACCTTCAGCGGCAGTTACTGACATTTCATAGGTTTCTTCTGGAATGTTGTTACCGATTACTTTTTTCTCGATGGTGAGGCTGCCAGCTGGCATGTTTTCTACCTGTATGGTCGCACCACCTGCAATTCCTGTTACCGTATATCCTGCTTTAGCACCAAAATCCTGCATTGCTTTTGTAAATGCAACATAAATTGTTTTACCGGAATTCTTATATCCAGGTGCTGCACTGACTTCTGTAAAACGATATAAACCATCTTTTTTCAAACCAATGAATTTAATTTTTCCATTCTCACCGGTCGTTTGTGTCTCTTTTCCCTCATTCATCACTGTCTCAAAACCAGTAATTTCTCCATTCTCGACTTTCGCCTTTTCCAGTTTAAACTTTGCACCTTCAATCAGTGCCTGTGTCTGACTGTCCACTTTTAAAATAGAAAAACTTCTTGAACCAGTAATTTCTGCTCCGGCACTTAAAACAATTATTTCCTTTGAGTTATTAATTGCCGTGTTCTCAACTCCCTCATACCATGCAGTATTGGATAAAGTAACTGCGGTATCTTCTGCAGCATTTATCGTAACCTTATACTTGATTACAACCTTTTCATCATCTGGAACTGTAAATTTGTATTCGTTATTATTTACATCTCCAGTTCCCATTGTAAATGTACATCCAGACTGTGCCAGAGATTCTCCATTCACAGTGATACTATCTGAAAGCAGAGTCATAATCTTCGGCATCTGATCCACAACAGTAATTGTGTCTTTATCTTTTAAAAGATTCTCTCCATTTGGATTCACTGTTAATGTATAAGTTGCGGTAGAACCATTTATATATTCTGAATCTTTCTTAAGAGTAGTATTCTTTATGGTCTTGTTTGCAGTAGCTTCCGTACTGCTGTTACCATCATATTCTACTTTTGCCTTATTCTCATAAGTCTTTTCTGTATAAAGACCAATATATTCATCATCAACAAGAGTATCAATCGCTATTTTTACATAGCCTTCGTTACTGTTTTTGCTATCAGATTTTAAACCTATAACATTAAATGTTAACTTGTTTGAAGCTTCGTCATATACAATACTGTTGCTGTCTATCGCTGCTTTTGCTGCCTGTTTACCCCGTTCAGTAATCTGTATATTTTGTGTATTTCCTTTTGTTACATACTTGAGGCCTTCTGGTAAAGTATCCGTAATTGCTGCAACACTGTTTTCACCATCAAGCGTACCAAGTGTGCCGTCTTTGTTCAGTGTGATGAACCAGCGAATTGTACGATTTGTCTTGTCATAATCGCCGGCTTCCTTGCTGATGGATGAGTGTTTATACCATACCGTACTATCGCTGACTGATAGTTCCTGCCCCTCCCGGATTGTTAACTTACCTGCATTAGTATAGGTAAATTTATCTCCATCTTTATACTTGGCATCATCTCTTGCTACTGTATTCTCTGTATAGTAGGTAATAACAATTCTATTCGTACTGTCTGCATCAATTTCATGCAGGAAGGTGATAGTAAATTTATAATCATCATTATAAGTAAGTGTATAATCTTTACCCTCTTTTAACTTATTGCTTTCCTGTCCAAAATAAATATCTAATCCTTCTCTTAATAATGATTGAAGCCCACTTACAAGTATCATTGAAAACATGATAACAGCTGCTCCTCCAAGAACTGATTGTGGCATAACTGAAAATAATGCGCTTAACTTTGGAATAAACCCTGCTAAAATTAAGAAAATTGCCCCTGTCATAATTGAAAATTTATTAACTACCTTAGTAACAGCTACAAGCCCAGCATTTTGACCAAATGCTGTATTAGGAAGAACCCCAAATACCGATGCCACTGCACTTGCTATACCATCTGCAACTACTCCACCTGAAAATTCACGGTTAGTTGCATTTCTATCAAGCCCCCCAAGTGTAATTGCTGATATATTCCCTACAGTTTCTACTGCTGTAGCTATATACATTATGCTCATAGCAATAATTGCATCTATTTTAAACTCAAATCCCATAACAAATGGTTTTGGTAAACTAATCCAAGCTGCATTCTTAACCTCTGTAAAATCAACCATACCTAAACATATAGATACAATATATCCTACAACTATCCCTATTAATACAGATGATACACTTAAAAATCCTTCTGTAAATTGTTTTAAAATAATAATAACAACAACAACTATAGTAGCTACTAATAAGTTCTTAGGTGAGCCAAAATCCTGAGAAGATGAGCCTCCCCCAAAATAACTTATTCCAACTGGAAGTAATGATAATCCAATAGATATTATTACAAGACTTGTAACTATTGGTGGAAATAACTTTTTAAGCGGTTTAATAAAAAAACCTAATATAATTTCAAAAATTGCTCCTACTAAAGATGCTCCCATAACAGCATCATAGCCATAAGCCATACCTATTGCTTTTTCTGTTCCTATAAATCCAGAACTTGTACCCATTACTATCGGTAGTCCACTTCCCATTTTAAAAACTGGATATAATTGAAGTAATGTTGCTGCTCCAGATATAAACATTGCATTTTGTATTAGTATTGATTTAGTTTCTAAAGAAACATTTAAAATACCACATACTATAATAAGAGGTGATACATTACCTAAAAACATAGCTAATACATGTTGAATCCCCAATGGAACTGCTTGCTTTAAAGGTACCCTTCCTTCTAATTCATAAATACTTCCTGCTTTCATTACAAATCCCCCTATAACTAGTAAACATAAATTACGAATAATATTTTTATTTATATTATAAAACGTACGCTTTTCTCCATATGCTGATTTTAACACATAATTTGTATTTTGTGTATAATTTTCTATATTTTTTTACATATTTTTTGTATTTTTTTATTTCAAACATCATTTTTGTAGTTTAAAAACAAAAATTAAAAGACAAACTTCACATCAAAGTTTGCCTTTTAATTTTGGGATAAAATAATATTTATTTAACTATTTTTCGTATTTTATTGGATATATTCAAAAAGTACCTTAATAGTTCCACCACAAGCCATACCTAATTTAGCTGCAGCTGAATTAGATAAATCATAACTTTCAATATGTGATTTTTTCTCTTTTATTAAATCTAAGGCTTTCTCATATGCTACTTTTTCAACCATTCCTCCACCAATAGTTCCAATGAAGCTATTATCATCTTTAACAAGCATCTTAGCATCTACACCTCTAGGAGATGAACCTCTCTTATGTAATATGCTAACTAAAACCTTACTATTATCACTATAAATAATATCATTTAATATTTCTTCATCAATATTAGATACATTCCCATTATTCTTTTCTTGAATGATTTGAGCCATAATACTTACTGATATTTCAGCTGGAGTCTTAGCACCTATATTAATTCCAATAGGAGCATTAACCTTATTTATATCTTCTGTAGTATATCCCTTTTCTAATAATTGATTTATTGAGTGTGCTACTTTCCCCTTACTACCTATCATTCCTAAGTATCTAAATTTATTTTGTAATATTTTTTCAACACATTCTTGATCTGCTCTATGTCCTCTTGTAACAACAACAAAATAGGAATTTTTATTAAAACTTATACTATCTAACGCATTAGTAAAGTTATCACAAATTACATTATCAACCTCTGGAAATCTTTCTTCATTAGCAAATTCCTCTCTGTCATCTATAACAGTAGTATTAAAATCTAGCATTTTTGCCATACTTGCTAAAGATAAAGCTATATGTCCCCCCCCACAAATTATAAGATTAGGATTTGATATAATATGTTCTATAA
>OLPU01001346.1_pt1 | contig 18549 bp, 7 predicted proteins | sample 1673111 | NCBI WGS metagenome assembly OLPU01 (sample SAMEA3136755, study PRJEB25190) | human gut metagenome | reverse complement strand
CCCGAGGAAGTACCTGAAGGCAATCGACTGCGGTACGACGGTCGTTTACCGCCACTGCCCCTTCGAGCCTCCCACGGAGGCGAGAATCAAGCGAATCGACAAGGAGCATTACGTTGTCAAGTCCACCGCCGAGCTTCGGCGCTACTCGCCGCGCTCCGAGACCAAGGGAGACAACCTGCACTCCGTGCGCCAGTCCTTCAACCGCCTGAAGTCCGTCATCAACGCCAACGTGCGCGGCAACGATTGCGTCAAGTTCGTGACCCTCACCTACGCCGAGAACATGACCGACAACGCCCGCATATCCTCCGACCTGCGCCAGTTCTTCAAGCGGCTCCGCAAGATGTACGGCCCCATGGAGTACCTGTACGTCAAGGAGCGCCAGGCCCGCGGCGCGTGGCACATGCACTGCGTGCTGTTCTTCGACGGCCCGGCCCCGTACATGGCGAACACCGAGGACGACCACCCCGTGCGCGACGCCTGGGGCCACGGGTTCGTCAACGTCCAGGGGTTCAGCGGCGACATAAACAACCTCGGGAACTACCTGTGCGCGTATCTCACCGATGATGACCAGCTGGGCAAGAAGGGCGCGAGGCTCGCCAACTACGAGTCCGGCATACGCTTGTACAACTGCTCGCGGGGCATATCCCGCCCGCGCGAGTCGCGCGTGTCCTGGGAGGATTACGTGCAGCACGTGACCAGCCCGAACGTCTACCTGGTGAGCGAGGGCGACTCCTCGTTCACCGACGGCGACGGGAGGCCCGCCAAGGTCATCAATCAGATCTTCATCGAACGTTAGGTAAACCCGCCGCCCCTCGGGGCGGCTCGGTATACCCGTTCTGGCATCTTAGCGCGTTGTACTCTTTGTGGCATGACCACGACTCAGAAACTGCGCGGCCGGATGCGGAGGAGGCGAGATCGCGGATGAGCTGGATGTGGCGCGACCACGGGTCTCTTACGGAAAAGCGCGGCGGCAGTCGCCGTGTCCGCCGACGGTGCCGGATGCGGGAGACAAGGAGGAGTCAATGGAGAAGTACGCCGGAATAGACATCGCCAAGAGAACGCACTGGATGTGCGTCACCGACGGCGAGGGCCACTTCCTGATGGAGCCGAGGCCCTACGACAATGACGCCGACGGCCTGTCCCGCATGGTGGCCGACCTGGACTTGTGCGGCGGTGACGTCGCCGTGGGCATGGAGTCCACGGGCTGCTACTGGCGGAGCTGCTACAAAGTCCTCGCCGAGGGCGGCTACCCCGTCTCGGTCATCAACCCCGTTGTGACCTGCGCGGAGCGCAAGTCGGGCAATTTGGGCCGCGCCAAGACGGATAGGGTGGACTGCCTCGTGGTCGCCGACGCGCTGCGCAAGCAGGGCATAGCGCCCACGCCCTCGCCCGACGCCGACGCCGCCCAGTTGCGCGACCTGTGCCGCTTCCGCCGCGCGGTCTCGGAGTCGATGTCGCGCACGAAGATTCAGGCGGTGGCGCTCCTCGACCAGGTGTGGCCCGAGTACGGCAAGCTGTTCTCGGACAAGTTCGGGGACTCCTCCCGATCGGTGCTTCGCCGCTTCGCCCTGGACGAAATGGACGCCGACGGCCTGGCCGACGATCTGCGCGGGGCGAGCCGTAACCGCTTCGGCGCTGCTAAGGCCTCTGATGTCCTTCAATCGCTCCGCTCTACCTGCGGCGTCCCCGCCACCGACGCCCTGCGGCTGCAATTGCGCCTCCTGCTCGACCAGCTGGACTTCTGCGCCGCCCAGCTCGCCGAGATCGACGCCGAGGCCGACTCCCTCCTGGACGCCGTGGCCCCGACGCTCCCGACGGTTCCCGGCATCGGCCGCGCCACGGCCGCCCAGATCGCCGCCGAGGTTGGCGACGTGACCCGGTTCCGCGACGCGAAGGCGCTCGTGGCCTACGCCGGACTCGACCCCACGCGCCGCCAGTCGGGCGGCTTCGACCCCGACCGCAACCGCATCAGCAAGCGCGGCAGCGCCCACCTGCGCCGCTCGCTCTACATCGCCGCCCAGGCGTCGCTCCGCGCCGACTGCGAGTTCCGCGATTTCTACGACCGCCTCCGGGGCCGGGGCTACAGCCACCGCTACGCCGTCTGCGCTGTTGCGCGGAAGATGCTCTGCGTCTGCTGGGCGCTCATGCGCTCGGGCGAGGAGTACAGCCGGGACAGGCACCGGGCAAGGGGAAAGGCCCCCGAGGGGGCCTCTCCGGTCGATGCGGGCTAGGCTTCCTTGACGAGCCACCCGGCCTCGGTTTCGATGATGTTGTACCCCCGGGACTCCATGGCGGTCACGAGGTCTTCCAGCTGGTCGGGGTCGTACAGGTGCGGGAGGTTGAAGTCCACCTGGCGGTTGCAGCGCCACAGCTCGGACGCGCTCTCGTACTCCGTCCACTCGCCCCGAAGCTCTGCGGCGTCGGCCTCCTGGTCGATCTCCTGCTCGTCGTACCAGTCGATGATGGCGGCCAGCGCGGATTTGCTGAAGCACTTCAGGCCCTCCCAGGTGGAGAGGTCTTCGACGGTCGCAGCGATGTAAAGCATGGGATGCCCCTTTCGTCCGTGGAGAGAGGCCCTCTGCCTCGCTCCTGATGGGGCGTCCGGCTCACGGGGCGGGCGGCGCGTCAAGGCTTCCCGGAGGAAAAGTTTTTTCTCACTGCCTTCCCGTTGAAAAAGAAAAAAGTTTTCCTCGCCTTGACGCGCAGTTCGCCCCGTGAGATCGTGCGCCTCATCTGGTGCGATGCGGAGGGCCGTCCCCGGACGGGAGGGGCCTTCCAGGTCTCGCAAGTTCGACCGTCGGGGTCATCTCTGACTGTGCGGCTCGGAAAAAGTTCTTGACAAAATGATAGCTGGTCTCAGAGCAATTGCGTGGAATGCCGTGAATGTGCGGATCTTGTGCAGTGGGTGCTCGCCGAAGAAGAGCAACGAGAAATTTGTTCCTGAAGTATTTTGCGTTTTGGGAACGGCACGACGATCGGCTTGCGTGGTTGTTGATAACTCCCCTCATGTGACCTCGTGCTTTGAAAACTTCAACGCAATGTCTCGTTTCATTCCCGATGGAGTCCCGACTGGCGCCGGGGATGACGGCAAAATGCACCCCTAGTCAATTGCCTGCTTCTGGCATAGAGTACGCGGAACACTTTCCTCTCGCCCGTTGCGTCGGATCGCTCAAGCTGCGCGCTGCGGAGGCGAAACGAAGCGAGAGGCGGTTGTTCAAACGATGGGAAGGGGAGGTTCATGCGCGTTGCTCTCTACGGCGAGTCGGCATTCGCCTACTATCTCGTTGCGGGCGATGCGCCTTCTGCGGTGGCGCCCCCCAGCGTCCTTGATAAATCCTGCTACCCTACGCAGGCTACCCTGGACTATGTGCGTGAGCGAATGCCTTACCTTACGCGCCCCGTGCATTGCTTGGTTCCTAAGTGGGAGCGCTGCACCCTCGATGATGTGCATCTGCATGGCTCGTCGTATCCCTATCGATCGGGATCCTTTTTGCGCATCGATCATGGCGTTATTGTTCCGTGTCCCGAATTATGCTTTCTTCAGCTGGCCCAGAGCCTCGATCTTCTCCCGCTGATTCAAGCGGGATGCTTTCTGTGCGGGACTTTCGGCCTCGATCCCTCGGTGCCGTCGGGGCTTATGGGACGAACCCCGTTGACAAGCCCTCGACGCATCGGCGCCTATCTCGAGCGATGCCCAGGTCACGATGGCCTTGCACGTGCACGGGAGGCTCTGCGGTTTGTCTGCGCTGAGGCAGCATCGCCGCCTGAAGTGTTCATGCGGCTTGTGCTCGGACTCCCAGCGCGGTTGGGCGGTTTCGGATTGAGCGGGTCGGTGATGAACAAGCGCATTAAGCCTTCAAAGCGGGCAAAAGCGCTTGCTGGACGGGAGAGCTTGGTTCCAGACCTGTATTTGCCGGACTGCAAGCTCGACATTGAATTCGATTCGAATGCCGAGCATCTTACGGCGCGCCAGGCGACGCTTGACGCGACAAAGCGCATGGCGCTGGAAAGTGACGGCCTGAAGGTAATCACCGTTACAACTTCGCAGTTGGCCAGCGCTTCGGCTATGCGCCACGTCGCCCAGGAGGCGCACGCAAGACGAGGCACGCGATTACGCTTGCGCTGCAAGAACTTTGCATTAAGGCAAAAACGACTCTATCAGCTGAGATGGTCCATGGACGATTATCTCGACGAGGGGTGGGTTGCGGCGCAGCGGTCTTGCTGTCGGTCAAGCGCGCTGAACGCAGAGGGGTTTTAGCGGGGGTGCCCAGCCACGGGTTCTGATCGCTAGCGTTGCTCGGGCACTTTCTGGACAAAAAAGCATTGCGAACTGGCAGTTAAGACGGGAAAATTGACCACTGTCTTCAGCTGGGAAAAGAAGGGTTATCAAAAGGCCAGGTCACGGGCTTGTGGTAGAGGACGGAGATGCGATTTGCGCGTCGCTTTTGCAGCTGAGGAATGCTTTTTGGCCAAAACCCACGAAGATGGCTTGCCAAAATGCAGTCAGTGCCACTTTTTTGGCCCGTGATGCAGTTAACGCCGATTTTCTGGCCGTGGAGGGCTTGCATCGAAATGCGGCTGTATGCCACTGTGTCTATTTCCTAGACTGTCCAGACTGTCGTGTGCCGCTGTGCTCGTTCTCCAGAGTGTTTTTCCTGCTGCGTTTCTTGAGCGCTATCGTCTCGGGCGAATGATGCACCATCGGCAGATGAGCGGGGAGAGTTGGGGTTGCAAACGACCGCTTGTGAGATTTTGGGGTACTGCGGCCTGATGGGGGAGGGGAATCGCGAAATAGGCGAGATTATCCCTTATAATTGAAGCCAACTTGTTTCGTTTCGGTGCTCAGGCAACAGGGATGCCCGCGATTCGGGGATGCCCGCGACGTTCGGGGATGCCCGCGATGTTCGGGATGCCCGCGATGTGCCTGCGGCTAAGCTCGAAACGGAGCGGGGCGCCTTGTCCGGCTCGGCTGGCATGGCGGGAAAGGCAACCGCGTCCATTCGCGCGCACGTCGCTCCTCGCGCTCATCGCACCCGAAAGGGGCGGCGGCGAGGGGGCCGGCGGGGCGCGCGCAAAAGCGCGGGAAAGGCAATCGCGGCGCGCATAAGGGGCGTCGCTTAAGCTTTAAGGAGAAGTAAGGTGACAGAAGCAGTGAAGCGCGTCTACGCCTTCGGCAAGGACGCCAACGGGAACAATGTGACCGAGGGCAACACCGAGATGAAATGGGTGCTCGGCGGCAAGGGCGCGAACCTCGCCGAGATGGCCAACATCGGGCTGCCGGTGCCTCCCGGATTCACCATCACGTGCCAAACCTGCATGGAGTACGCCAACGCCGGCAACGTTTGGCCGGAAGGCGCGCTCGACACCATCGCCGAGTACCGCGCCGACCTGGAGGAGCGCATGGGCAAGCGCCTCGGTGACGCCGAGGATCCGCTGCTCGTGTCCGTTCGCTCCGGTGCCCCCTTCTCCATGCCCGGCATGATGGACACCGTGCTGAACCTCGGCCTTAACGACGAGTCCATCAACGGCCTCATCAAGCAGACCGACAACCCGCGCTTCGCTTGGGACTCCTACCGCCGCTTCATCCAGATGTTCTCCAACGTCGTGATGGGCCTCGACGGGGATCTGTTCGAGAACGCCATCGTCGCCATGAAGAACGACCGCGGCGTCGCCTCCGACACCGATCTGACCGCCGAGGATCTGCAGGAGCTCGTCGACGAGTTCAAGGCCATCTTCGCCGAGAACGTCGACGGCGAGGCCTACCCGTCGCTCGTCGTCGATGGCGCCGTTGCCTTCCCGCAGGATCCCATGGTGCAGCTGCAGCTGGCCATCGAGGCCGTCTTCGGTTCTTGGAACAACCCGCGCGCGGTCCTCTACCGCCAGAAGGAGAAGATCGCCGACGATCTGGGCACCGCCGTCAACGTGCAGTCCATGGTGTTCGGCAACAAGGGCGACACATCCGCCACGGGCGTGGCCTTCACCCGCAACCCCGCCAACGGCGAGCGCGAGTTCTACGGCGACTACCTGGTGAACGCCCAGGGCGAGGACGTCGTGGCCGGCATCCGCAACACGAGCCCCATCGCCGATCTGAAGACCGTCGAGGGCTTGGAAGAGGCCGGCGCCCAGCTCGAGGAGATCTTCGACGTGCTGGAGAACCACTTCCGCGATATGTGCGACATCGAGTTCACCATCGAGCAGGGCAAGCTGTGGATGCTGCAGACCCGCGCCGGCAAGCGCACCGCCGCGGCCGCCCTGCGCATCGCCATCGAGATGGAGAAGGAAGGCCTCATCACCAAGGAAGAGGCCATCATGCGCGTGGCCCCCGACCAGCTCGACCAGCTGCTGCACCCGCAGTTCGACAAGAACGCCACCTACGACGTGGTGGCCCGCGGCCTGAACGCCTCCCCGGGCGCCGCGGTGGGCGAGGCCGTCTTCTCCGCCGCCGACGCCGTGGCCGCCGCCGAGGCCGGCCGTAAGTGCGTGCTCGTGCGCTGGGAGACCAACCCCGACGACCTCGCCGGCATGATCGCCGCCGAGGGCATCCTCACCTCCCATGGCGGCAAGACGAGCCACGCGGCCGTTATCGCCCGCGGCATGGGCGCGCCGTGCGTGTGCGGTGTGGAGTCGCTGAAGATCGACGCCGCCAAGAAGGAGGCCGCCATCGCCGGCACCGACCTGGTCATCCGCGAGGGCGATATGATCTCCATCGACGGCACCACGGGCATTGTGGTTCTCGGCGCGGTGGAGCTGGTCATGCCCGAGCTCACCGGCGACTTGGACACCATCCTGGAGTGGGCCGACGAGGTTCGCACCCTGGGCGTGCGCGCCAACGCCGACAACCCCGAGGACGCCCAGCTCTCCCGCGACTTCGGCGCCGAGGGCATCGGCCTGTGCCGCACCGAGCACATGTTCCTGGGCGATCGCAAGCAGATCATCCAGACGTTCATCCTGAACGACGACGAGCTCATCCGCGAGAAGGCCGTCGCCGATCTGTTCGAGGCCCAGGTGGGCGACTTCTACGGCATGTTCAAGGCCATGGACGGCCTGCCGGTGATCGTGCGCCTGCTCGACCCGCCGCTGCACGAGTTTTTGGAGAGCCCGCGCGAGCTGGCCGTGGAAATCGCGAAGATGGAAGCGACCGGCGCCGCTGCCGACGCCATCGCCGAGAAGCGCGACCTGCTCGAGAAGATCGACGGCTTCGCGGAGCAGAACCCGATGCTCGGCATGCGCGGCTGCCGTCTGGGCATCGTGTACCCCATCCTCCCCGAGATGCAGGTGCGCGCCATCGCCACGGCCTGCGCTCGTCTACAGAAGGAAGGCTTCTCGCCGAAGCCCGAGATCATGATCCCGCTCGTGTCCGTGCTGCCCGAGCTCGCGAAGCTGCGCGGCGTGGCCGAGGCCGTCATCGCTGACGTGTCCGCTGCGGAGGGCGTCGAGCTGGATATCCCCGTTGGCACGATGATCGAGCTGCCGCGCGCGGCCGTCACCGCCAACGAGATCGCCACCGAGGCCGACTTCTTCTCCTTCGGCACCAACGACCTCACCCAGACCACCTTCGGCTTCAGCCGCGACGACGTGGAGGGCGAGTTCGTCCCGCAGTACCTCAACGAGCACCTGCTGCCGTACAACCCCTTCGCCACGATTGACGCCGGTGTGGCGAAGCTCGTGGAAATGGGTGTGGCGCTGGGGCATGAGGGCAACCCCGATCTCGTCTGCGGCGTCTGTGGCGAGCACGGCGGCGACCCGGAGAGCATCCACACGTTCAACCGCATCGGTCTGGACTACGTGAGCTGCTCGCCCTATCGCGTGCCGGTGGCCCGTCTGGCCGCCGCCCAGGCAGCCATCAAGCAGCGCTAGGCGTCTGCTGAACAAGCTTGAGTCCCGAGGGCCGCTCCGCACGACGGGGCGGTCCTCTTTTGCTTGACAGCGCGAACGAGGGCGCTATAATCGCAACTGAAATGGCAGGTGGACACCTTGGGTAGGACGGCCGCCTCTCATTGTCACATTACGTGAAGAGGGGCCGTTCCGCTGCTGGTGGGACGGCTCTTCTACTCTTTTCTTCGACTCAAAAGGTCTACCGTCAAGCGTATGAGCTCAATTACTATTAAGCAGAACGCGAATAGCTCTTGCAAAGAAACCATGGTAGCTCCTTCCGAAGAAGAGGCGACCACACCACCTGCCACGATTAATATAGCACAATAGTATCATGCACGAAAGTGCTAATATGAAAGATATGACATGAATCTTGATTTGGGGAACCTGCCGCGGACGATCTGGGTTGAGAAGAGCGAGGGAGGGCCCGTGGTGGGGTTCGTGGACCAGCGGCTTCTGCCAGATGATCTGGCTCTTGTGCGCACCGCGGACTGGCGCGAGGTCGTGGATGCCGTGAAGACGCTGGCCGTTCGCGGCGCGCCGGCTATCGGCGTGGCGGGGGCGGCGGCGGTGATGCTGGCCGCCTTCGAGTGCGCGGCGGACGAGAGCGCCGCCAACCTCGTGAGGCAAGGCGATCCGGAGGCAGGTGGCGGTTTCGGGAGGGAGGGCGCTCGTGCCGATTTCGACCGTCGCTTGGAAGAGGCTGCCCGCGTGATCACCGGGGCGCGGCCGACGGCGGTCAACTTGTCCTGGGGCGTGTGCAGGGCCGTGGAGGCGGCCCAGGAGGCCCGCAGCGCCGGCAAGACGGCCGCAGAGGCGGCCGAGGCGCTCTACGGGCTCGCAGGGGCCCTCATTGCCGAGGACGAGGCGGTGAACCGCCGTATCGGCGCCCATGGGGCCATGCTGCTGCGCGAGATTGCGGATAAACGGGACGGGAGGGGAGACGCCCCGGAGGCCTCCCATGGCATCGACGGCTCTTCGCGCGTGGCCGCACCTGTTCGGCGGCAGGGTCTCAACATCCTCACGCACTGCAACGCGGGCAGCTTGGCGACGGCTTTCTACGGCACGGCGCTCGGCGTTGTTTATGCGGCTGCGCAAGAAGGGCTTATCAACCGCGTCTATGCCGACGAGACGCGCCCGGTGGGCCAGGGCGCCCGCCTCACGGCATGGGAGTTGTCGCGGGCGAACGTCCCCTGCACGCTCATCTGCGACGACATGGCTGCCAGCCTCATGGCCGCCGGTCGGGTGGACGCCGTGCTCGTGGGCGCCGACCGCATCGCCGCCAACGGGGATACGGCCAACAAGGTGGGCACCTTGGGGCTGGCGATCATGGCTCGTCATTTCCAAATTCCGTTTTATGTGGCTGCCCCAAGAAGCACCATCGATTGCATAACGAAGACAGGCGACGACATCTCCATTGAGGAGCGCGATTCGTCCGAGGTGCTCGCCGAACCCCTCTTCGGCGTTACGGTGCGCAACCCGGCTTTCGATGTGACGCCCTACGCCCTCGTCACGGCCATCATTACCGAAGATGGGATTTGGAAGCCCCTTGAACTCTAGAACCCTATAGACAACATAACATTATATGTAATAGTACGTCCCATAGAGAACGGCGCAGTGGGGCGAGGCCTCGTCGCGGCAGTAAGGGAAGGCTATGATCACACTGGCGGCCGCCTCTCAAAAGGGCGGCGTTGCGAAGGCGACGACCAACTTGGCCATCGGGGCGAAGCTGGTCGAAGACGGGGCGCGGGTGCTCTATATCGACCTCGACCCCCAGATGAACCTCTCCACCACGCTGAAGGCTCAGACAGGCGGCGTTCTGTCGTCGCTTGACGTGCTCACGGGCGAGGCGGGCGTGGCCGCTGCGGCGCAGACCATCGATGGCTACGATGCCGTGCCGGCCAGCCGCCTGAACGGGAAGGCCGACGACCTCATGCCCTCGGTGGGGAAGGACTACCGCTTGCGCAAGGCGCTGGAGGCCGTCTCCGATCGCTATGACTTCGCGATCCTCGACACGCCGCCGGCGCTCGACACGCTCACGGTGAACGCGCTCACGGCGGCCTCCTGGGTAGTCATACCCGCTCAGGCCGATGCCTATTCCCTGGACGGCGTCACCGATTTGGCGGCCACCATCCAGGCCATCCGCGAGTACACCAATCCCGATCTCAAGATAGCCGGCATCCTGCTGATGCGCTACAACCCGCGCACGCCCATATCGAAGATCATCCGTGAGGACGCCGAGGCGATGGCGGCCGAACTCGATACCAAGGTGTTCCGCGCCTGGATTCGCGAGGCCACCGTCATCAAGGAGTCCCAAGCGGTGAAACAGTCACTTTTCGCGTACGCCCCCTCGGCGAAGGTGGCCTACGACTACCGGTTCTTCATCGAGGAGCTGCTGGAGGACATCAATGGCTAAGAAGGATCTGCGCGCCCAGATGGATGCGGCGCGCGCGGCAGCCGCCTACATCGGCGCCGCCCAGGAGGATCTGGCGGCGCCCGAGAGGGGGATCTCCCCTTCGGGCAGCTCGGCGAGATCGTCCGAGAAGGACGGCGCGAAGGCGGCGCCGAGACGGTCGCGAACCCATGAGGTGAGAAGCGCCTCCCTTGATGTGACCCAGGCCGCCGCGATGCCCGATTTTTTCGCCGAGGACTATACGGAAGAGCCTCGGTGCGAGGCAATCCCATCGGTCTCCTACGGCATCGCCTCGGTGCTAGCGGCATCTGACGCGGCGGGGACGGCCGAGGCCGCCGATGCGGCGGGGATGGTCGAGGTCGCCGGTGCGGCGGGGACGGCCGAAATCGCCGGTGCGGCGGGGACAACTGAGACCGCCGATGCGGCGGCTGCTGCGGTGGAGGATGCGGACGCGCCTTCCCGGGCCGCCGGCGCGTCTAGGGCCGCTGCCCGTACGCGCAAGCCGCGCAAGAAAAGCGTTGAGGCCGAGCCGCCGGTCCAAGCCGGAGAGGGGACGAGCGGACGTATGACCGCTCAGGTGCGGGTGCCCATGACGGCCGAGCAGAGAGAACACGCCGACCTTTTGGCGTCGGTCATGAAGATCACGCGAGCCGAGGTTATGCGCCAGGCCCTTGACGAGTACTGGGAGAGCCACAAGTCCGACCTTCAGGCGGCAGTCGCGGCCTGCGAGGCGCTCACCAAAAGCTCATGAAGTAAAACCGCTCGCCCTCGATTGAAAAGAGGGGCGGATCGCTTCGTTTGCGCCAAGGTTGAAGCACCCGACCAACGGATTCGAATGCTGAGTCCGTTGGTCGGGTTTTTTGCACGGAAATCTCCTCGACGAAAAAATTTTTCCGAAGTTTCTCCTCTGTTACCTAGCAAGGGCCAGGACGTTGAGCTCGCCCAGTGGTTCTACCTTGAGGGCACGGGTACCGTGGCCGAGGTGACCGAGGGCGAAGGCGAGGCGAAGCGCACCTACAGCAAGGTGACTTTCACCGCTGCCAACGTTGTGAACAACAAGGGCACCGAGCTGCGTCCCGCCAAGACGTTCACCGGCGAGGAGTACTACGAGATCGAGCTGGTGCGCGACGACGCGAACGCGGTCGTGGGCGCCTGGATCAAGAACCCGGCCTTCGGCGACAAGGTCACCGAGACTGTGACCGACGAGGCCTCCGGCACCACGGCCACCGTGGTCACCGGGCATACCGGCTTCTACACCATGAAGACCGACGCCGATGGCGCCTTCGCCTTCAACGACGACAACACCGCCGGGCTTCTGCCCTACGTGCAGTTCGACACCAACGACAACCCGGTGGCGGCCGGCGATGCCGCGGCTACCGACGACACCCTGGCCATGGCGTCCTACCGCCTGCCCGAGCCGAACCTGCCCGAGGGCCACGTGCTCACGGTGTTCCACAACGGCGACAAGAGCTCCTCGCCGGTGTGGGCCACCAACGCCGACTCGGATGCCAAGCGCGACATCCACCGCTCGGCCATGGTGGACGGCTACGACACGGCCATCGTGACGAGCTACCCGCAGTTCGCCGCTACCGACAAGAACGGCGCCATCACCGGCGCCGATGGCAAGCCTGTGGAGCAGGACGGCAAGGGCCTGGCCGAGAAGACTGGCTTCATCGTGACCGCCAACTCCTCCACGCCGGCCGCCAACACCCCCTACACCTTCTCTATGGAAGGCGTGGCCTACGACGTGGCCAACCAGGTGTTCAAGCGCGAGCACGTGAACACGGGTCTCTTCAAGGCGCCTACCTCCCAGATCACCGGCATCGTGTGGGACGACACCGAATCCGACGACAACACGGCTCCCGATGGCGTCCGCGCCGATGACGAGCAAGGGCTTGTCGGCGAAACGGTGCTTGCCACCCAGTGGCACTACGTGCCCAAGGGCGCCGCGGCCTTCGCCCAGATCAAGACCGGCGATGACGCTGGTCTCGTGGAATGGGTCGCCGCTGACGGCACCAAGTCCACCGACGATACGGCCAAGGCGTCTGCCGTGGGTGCCTGGGTGCAGAACATCGGCTTCGGTTCCGACTGGGTGACCACCAAGGCCACCATCGTCAAGGATCCGACCGACATCACCGACCAGGGCAAGGTCGTCTGCATCCCGGTTGTGAGCAACGGCGAGAACCGTGCCGATGCCCGCAACAAGATGGGCGTGGTGGCCGTGAAGACCTATGCGGCCGGAGGTGCCCAGAAGGTCGTGGCCGACGCGAAGGAGGCCGCCGGCTACAAGCTGGTGGACGTGGTCGACGGCGAGTACGTCTTCGACAACCTGCCCACGGCCGTGGTGGTGCTCGACGCCAACAGCGGCATCGACGAGTACTTCCTTGCCGCCTACCGCGTGGAGCTGGCGGCCCCCAAGAACTACCTGAAGAGCGGCTACGTGAAGGGCGAGCGGGACCCCTGGCACATCACCACGCCGCATCAACCCGTAAGCTTCGCCGACGCTGACGCGACCGCCAAAGGGCTCGCCGTCGACTCCGACGTGCCCGGCACCAAGGCGGGCGTGGCCGGCAACGCCGATGAGCTCGACATCACCGATGGCGCCATCAAGGCCCTGTACCAGAGCTGGCCCATCCAGCACCGCTACGCGGCAGACGGCTCGGTGCGCGCCAACGACGGCCAGGTCATCCTGGCCGAGGTGAACAACGGCAAGACTGATGGCATCCAGGCCAGCTTCGCCGACATCCCGGTATCCAACGCCATGGACACCGCCGATGCGGCCACCTACCAGTGGACGCATCCGGTAGTGACCGAGGTGGCCGGCGACGTGGGCGAGATCGCTCCGGCCTACCGCGCCATCGGCGGCTACGTGTGGAAGGACAACGACTACAAGGACGGCATCTACAACCTTATTCCCGGCACTTACGAGGATATGGTCAACACTGGCATGACCATCGAGCTGAAGAACCCCGAGAAGCAGCCGGTGCCCGATCGCCCGACGAGGCTGTACCTGCGCCAGTGGTACTACGATCCCGACCGCACCAACGGCGGCAACGCGAACCCCGAGGCGGACGCCCCGGCCGACCACTGGTTCCCGGTGCCCCAGGGCGCGTTCACGGAGTACGGCAACGATCGCGACTGGAGCCCGACCGAGACGACCAAGGCGCCCTTCTACTACAAGACGGTGACCACCCGCAACAAGAGCGTTACCGGCAAGGAAGCGGACAGCTACTACCAGTTCGACGACCTGCCCGTGCGCGTGTTCACCAACGGCAAGGAGTACCTGGCCGGCTACACCGTGGCCATCCGCGGCAACGCCGACTTCAAGCCGGGCAACTACGAGGTGCAGACCTCCGACTACCCGGTGAAGAACAAACTTGCTGCCCCGAACTACCTGGTTGATCAGTGGAGCTCCAAGGGCAAGGCCAACGTGCGCGGCACCTCGTCGTTTGCCTACCGCTACGGCCCCGAGACCTTCCCGCTCGTCCGCAGCCAGAAGTTCAGCTCCAACGGCGACATCCATACCATGGACTCCGTCATCGTGCTGGCCGGCTCCACCACCGCCGATGCCAAGGGCGCCCGCACGGGCAGCACGCCGTATGTGGTGAACTCCGCCGAAAAGAACGGCGACGCGCCGCTGGCCTCGTTCGATCTGGCCTTCGGCAAGAACGAGACCCGCATGAACGGCGGCTACATCGTGCCGCCCTCCGCTCCCATTGAGGGCTACATCTGGGAGGATGCCAACTACGACGGCATCCGCCAGGAGGATGTCTACGATAAGGACGGCAACCTCGTCTCCGAGGGCGAGCGCGGCATCGGCGGCGTGCGCATCCGCCTGACCAAGTACTACCTGGACGACACGGACAAGACCGGCGGCCCGGACGGCACGTGGAAGCGCACCTACAGCCTCGACGAGGACGGCAACCGTGTGCTCGACCCGTACTATCCCTTCACCACCTCCTACGGCACCGACCCTGAGGAGGATCTGGAGCTGGGCCAGTACCGCACCGACCTTGTGCCCACGAGCTTCAAGAAGCCCGATGCCCAGAAGCTGGGCGAGGCGAGCGACCGCGAGTATCTGTGCGGCTACACCGTAGCCGTGGCCGACACCAACCCGGCCGACCTCTACCAGCAGGTGCCTAACGAGGCCATCGCCGGCTACACCCTGACCCGTCCGCACGTCGCGGGCGACCTGGACGACGTGGTGGCGGCGGGTGACGCCGAGGGCATGCGCACCGAGTCCGATGCCTTCCGCTACTACACCTCCGAGGGCCTGGACGCCCTCGACAGCACCACCAAGGCCTTCGGCCTGGTGAACCGCTTCATCGATATGCAGGACTCCGTGCCGGCGATGGGCGATACCGACACGAACGCGGCCTTCAAGAACCGCGTGCCGGCCGGCCGCGCCGACGGCATGGTCATCGTAGCCCACGAGGCGGTGGAAAGCTCCACCAACAGTAGGACCCGGAAGAAGTACAAGGGCGTCACCTACGACACCGACGAGAACGTTCAGGTGCAGCAGGGCGGCGACGGCGGCTTCATAAAGATTCCCGAGACCTCCGTCACCGATGTGGTGTGGGACGACTCCTACAGCGACCAGTGGGCCGCCAGCAACCCGGCGCTCGACCGCGCCGAGCGCGAGCGCTCCTACGACGGCATCTACCAGCCTGCCTTCGAGAACGGCCTGCCCGGTCGCACCGTGGCGCTGACCCAGTGGCACTACGTGACCCACGACCTGTGGAAGAGCTTCGCGTTGCGCCATGCCCATCTGGTCTACAACCTGCTGACCAAGGAGGATCTTGAGAAGCTGGGCATCGACAAGATGGATCCCATCGAGGCCATGAAGACCATCGACAAGTCCACCGACGCGACGCTCGAGCTCGCGTGGCAGCTGCTGTACGACCGCGCCGAGCAGGGCGCGGCGGGCGATGTGCGCGCGGCTCGCGGCGACGAGGGTTCCCTGGGCTTCTGGGTGCGCACCCGCGCCTTTGGCGGCGATGTCACCTGGAAGAACAACGGCACCGCCGAGAATCCCGATTGGGAGCGCGTGGTCACCTACAATCCGACTAAGACCGAAACAGTACGCGACGGGAAAGTCCAGTATGTCATCAACGGCGACGGCGACCGCACGGTGACTACCGGTCCTCTGGGCCTCGACTACCTGGGCAATGTGGTAGACGACCTGGATCCGGGCACCTACGCCTTCTACAACCTGCCCACCAGCTGGGTGGGCTGCGGCGACGAGGTTCACAAGGAGATCGAGCTCGCGCCGCGCTACGTCGGCAAGGCGGACGCCGCGGATGCCGGCACCACGCTGGTGAACGCCGATAAGGCCACCGACTACCCGGCCGGCTCGGCCCCGATGTACGGCGATACCTATTCGCTGGCCAGCTACGAGGTGGAAGTGGACGGCCTGGCCCACGACGGCTCCGACGTCGAGGCCAACGGCACCAGCTGGATGCTCACCCGCTACCACGCCGGCAAGGCCGATGAGGTGGAGTCCGACGTGGCCTCTACCGACCGCTTCGGCGTGGTGAACTTCGCAAAATACGAGGGCGACGGCAAGACCGTGCGCCTGGGCCGCACCGTTACCGACCGCACCGTCATTGCGGCCGAGGGCGGCCTTGAGATCGCTGGCACGCGCACCTCGGTGGGCGATGTGGACGGAGAGGAGCACGGCGGACGCATCGTGGTGGCCAGCGAGGGCGTGACCGAGGGAGAGAATAAGACAAAGCTTGCTCACGCGAGCGACTTTGCCCGCGTGAGCACCGAGCAGCTGGTTCGTCCGGACGCGCCGCTGTACGGCGTGGCGGCCTACGACTGGCTCACGGTGGACATGGAAACGGTCGTGGTGGATTCCATTCCCGACGGCAACGGCGGCGCGTGGGAGCATAAGGTGCCGCTGCCCAAGGTTGTCCAGGGCGGCGACATGGGCATGGTGCACCCCACCCTGCAGTCCATCTCCGGCGTGCTGTGGAACGATGAGAACAACAACGGCATCCAGGACGTGACCTTCGACGAGAACGGCAACGTCGTCGAGGAGGAAGAGGCTCTCGACGGCTACGAGGTCACGCTCGAGCGCTACTACTTCGATGGCGCGAACTGGGTGCCCGACACCACGAAGTGGGCTGCCGGCAACACGGCGTCTGCAGCCGTGACCACGACCGATCGTGTGCTCATCGAGCGCGATACCGACAAGACGAAGCCCACCGAGCTCGGCGAGGACATCGACGGCGCGCTGACCGGCACGCCCGATCTGTACCGCTCGGGCACCTACCGCTTCGACAATCTCGAGACGGCGGGCCTGCGCAACGTGAACGGCACCGACACGTGGGTGGCCTACGGCTACAAGGTGCGCGTGAGCGATCCGCGCGTCACCGAAAACGAGCTCTTCCGCGCGAAGTACCACCCGACCGGCGCCGGCTATCGCGAGAACTCCGACCTTGCCGGCGACAACAAGCTGGTGGAGCCCGACGAGTTCATCATCCTTCTGGAGACGGTGGCCGACGACGGCACCACGCCCAACGGCCTGGCGTCCCACGAGTCCAACATCGTTTACGCGCCGGCATCGAACAACGACGACCAGACGCCGAATTTGGTGCTGGACGAGAACGGCAACCCGGAGCTTGACGCTGACGGCAAGGTGCAGGTGAAGGATCCGATGACCGCCACCGTCGGCGGCAAGACGCTCGTGGCCTACGACCTCATGATGGGCGCGAGCCGCGATCATAACGACGGCGGCCTCATTAAGCCTCCCGCCTACGCCATCGACGGCTACGTCTGGGAGGACGCCGACTACGACGGCCTGTACAACTACAACACCGAGACGCGCGTGACCACCGAGAAGGACGGCACCAAGACCGAGGCCGACTACCTGGAGTACGGTTACAACGGCAAGCAGGTCATCCTGAAGCAGTACGTGCTCGGCGCCGATGGCACCTGGAAGCCCAACCCGCACTTCGGCAACGACGGCAACGTCATGGCCGAGAAGATGGCCGGCGGCGTGACCGAGGCGAAGACCGACACGCTGAACCCGACTTCCGGCACCTACAAGGTGCGCAACGAGGCGGGCCAGATGGTGGACGCCTCCCCGGCCGACCGCCTCACCTTCACCGTGCCGAACTCCACCTACCTGGGCGGCGGCAAGGTGGCCGTGCTGACCGGCGACAACGAGAACCTGAAGGCGCTCGCCAAGGACGGCACAACCGAGCTGCACGACGTGTCCGGCTACTACCTGTTCGACGAGCTGCCCACGGCCGTGCGCACCTGGAACTCGACGGCGAAGAAGTACGAGTACGCGCTTGCCTCCTATACGGTGGAAGTGAACGGCGAGAAAGCCGCCGACGGCATGTCCTCGCTGCTTGTGACCACCTTCGAGGCCGAGACGACCGCCCACGACGTGGTGAACTCCCGCGTCCAGCCCATGGTGACGGCCGAGGAGCAGCACGAGGACACCAACACCGACGGCATGGCCGAGGTGTGGAGCCGCTACGAGACCAACAACTACCCGGTGTTCCTCGACGAGCAGAACATCCAGACTGCCGACGAGGTACACTCCGACGGTTCGTGCACGATCAAGGAATGCGAGACCGTCGAGGGCGAGATCTCGAAGAACAACGCCGCCTGGCGCATCGTGCTGGCCGGCTTGGTCGATGGCGCCAGCTGGGCGAACCAGCGCACCGCCTACGGCTGGTCCGAGAAGCACGAGGCTGTCGACGCCAACGGCCGTCCGACGACGGAGACGGTGACCGGCACCTTCGATTACGACTTCGCCATCGGCCAGAACCAGAACGCCATGAACGCCGGCTTCGTGCCGCCCGACCGCTCGAGCCTGGTGGGCCAGGCGTGGTACGACGAGGACTACGACGGCAAGAACGATTCCGACACTTCCGACGACCGCATCGACACCGACGACCGCGACAAGACCGAGCAGGGCGTCGAGGGCCTGCGCGTCATCCTGACCCAGTACTACTTCGTGCCCACCTACGACAACCACGGCAACCAGCTGCTGGAAGACGAGGACAACAACGTCTTCTTCCTCGACCGCGACCGGGCCAACGACGACTACCCGGACGGCCAGCTGCATCTGGTGGAGTCGCGCGGCGGCAACGTGGTGTCCGGCGCCGACGACAAGGTGTACCTGGTTCGCTCCGGCCGCACCTACGACTACGACGCCCTGTACAAGGCCGGCGTGCGCGAGCTGAAGGACTCCGGCTACTGGGTGGAGAACACCAACCTCAACGGCGGCCGCCAGTACAAGGACG
>OLPU01001345.1_pt1 | contig 18555 bp, 18 predicted proteins | sample 1673111 | NCBI WGS metagenome assembly OLPU01 (sample SAMEA3136755, study PRJEB25190) | human gut metagenome | reverse complement strand
ATGAAACAACTTTATGACTCAAATTTGAACTTATCTCATTATATGTTGCAAACGACAGAGCATATTATTGATATAATTCTATTGAGTGAATCTTCTATAATCATTGATGGAAAAATGATATAAGACAATCTGTATTATAAAAGAGAGTGTAAAATAAAATATATTGAGCTATAACATTTATAGTATAATATATTTTATTTTACACTCTCTTTTTATCAGTCCCTTTTCAGAACATAATACTTCACCTTTTCTTTTGGAGGTTCATTTCCAAACGAGTCCATAAGAATGTTGCAATTATTACTTTTAATCATATAAAATATATTGTCCCCACTTGAAGGATGTATGAGCATCAATACATTATTGTCATCAAGCACTTTGAAGATTTCGTTCAACACTTCGCAGCTATCCGAATCGTTTTCAGATTTCTGCTTCAAACGATAGGTGCCATCAGCATTTAGCGTGAGTGTTGTCTTAATATCAGGCGGTAATACACCATAATATGTTCCAGTAATAGAATCCAAGCTGGCTCTATTTATAAAGCATATCATTCGATTTTAATTGAAATATATGCGTGTCGCCAAGTTTTCTATGATTATTTAAATATAGCGTAATACGTATAAAACCATTGATAGATCAGTATTTTGAGATAATGCTGCAATTCTATGCAATAAAATCAAATGTCTATCGTTCTTTAGATAAAACATAAAATAAAGACGTATGAAAGAATCAACAAAACAAGGCTATAAACCGCCTTAAAATTCGTCAGGGCCAGAGGATATTTCCTTTGTTTCTTTGAAAGTTTTTCCATATAAAATCCAAGCACTACGGATTGGAGATGATTTATCCAGACGAGGAGAAGATTACTTACTCTTACAATCTCGGTGGTCAGCTTGAAAAGGTGCATGGCTATAAGTCTTACGGCTACGACTATGTGAGCAAGATTGGCTACGACAAGTTTGAGCAGCGCACATATTTGAAGTATTGCAACGGTGCTGAGGCATTCTATACCTACGCCCCACAGTGCCGTACAATGGCAAGGACAACAACGACTATGTGGACGGCGAGGTGGTGCAGCATATTGAGTATGTTCCTTTCGGTGGGTTTTGTTGAGGAGTGCAACAAGGTAATAGAAGAAAAGGACTCTAAAAATAATAATACAAAAGATAATAAATAATGGATACGATACCTCTATGGTGCATAATATTTATTAATTGCATAACGCTCTTGAGTAGTGTATGGATACTTATATATTTATACAGAAATAGGAGTAAAAAAAATAGTTTTTCCAAATATATATATGGAATAGCTTCATTGATAGGACTGTTCTTAGGTGTGATAAGTTTTTTTTATTACATCTGTCATGCATTTTGTGCAATATTATTTGGCATAGAAATATTTATTGATACATATATGGAACAGAAAAAGAGTCCTGTTAATAGGACTTATTTCAAAATAACAATTCCTCATCCTTCAGTTCTTAAGGGCTACTATGGCGGTATTGGTTTTATATTCTATGGGATAATGGTGATATTATATTACATGATATAATGCATGTTTTAAAGTAAACAGTTGAGCAGAAGGGGCGTGAGTACGGTGCAACGAGTTAAGCGATTAAAAATACACAATCACAGCAATAAAACTATTAATTTTACGTTCTTTTCAAAAAGGGGTTGTGCAATAGTGGCTTAAAGGCTAAAAGCACTACCTTTGAATGCAATAATAAGTAACAACACTTTCAAGGTCACAATATTGTGACCTTAAAAATAAAGATAGAAATATGGCAGATAATATAGAACCACCTCCATGCCTATGTGGTATATAAGAAAATTTGCGGAATGCAAGCCGCAGTGGTTCTCAACCTTATGCATAAGGGAAAGGACTTGCTGGCTTTAATGAAGTAAATATAAGTGAGTTTTTCCGCCTCACTATGTGTTAGCGAACTCATTTTGAGGCTAATTCTAATCTATAAATAAATACCTAAAAAAAAGAAAGTAAAAGATGATGAAATCGGAGACCAACTGTCCCCTAAGGGTGTATTCCCTTATAGTTCTCCTGGCATTTGCTTGTACCAGCAAAATTGTTAGCGCAAACAAATTCTAACGTCCTCTACTAAGGAATGAGCGACAAAGAACTTAATTACCTAACTATTATAAATTTCGAATTATGGGGAGATTTTTAATCAAGCTCTTGCGCTTGATACTGAAGTATGGGCGATTCGGCCTTTTCCGCGTGGTCATTCAATTGAATGGCAACAGCAAGTATATTGAGTATACTTACAATTTGAGGCGTTCCCTCCTATGGATATGAGCATACACGCACACTTACTGGTAGATGTTGCCATGCAGGAAAGAGATTATCATGACGCGCTCGTAGTTCGTCGCTTCTTGGAGACCTTCAACAGAAAAGACAATCATTTGGTTGAAGCTGAGCTTCCTAGGCTTGATGCCTATATCGACACTCTGGATGGCTATAATGAATACATGGAGCAAAGGAATAGAAAACCATTGGATAATGGTACCAGAATCGGCCGAAAAAAAGAATACCTTTTTGTGTCTGATGAAGTATCTTCTTTAAAAGATGAAGAGACGACCGCCGAGCAAGCCTCTTTATTTATAGAATTTCTCACCCTAAATGGCCTAGATTCTATGTCTACCAGTGCGAGCAAGTCTTCACCAATGAATATCGCAATATTTGCGTTTATCAGATATTGGAGAAGAAGGGGTATCTTGGCACCGCAGCACATCGTTAGTGCCAATGCCATTTATCGATTTCTTACCGATGATTGCCATATACGAAAAGAAGTTACGATAAAATCGTTCTACAATGTCTTCAATCATTGTGAGGACATGAAAAATCAAGAAATGGATGATAAAGTGGCTGATTTCTTTGCCCATAGATGATTTTTTTTTATGGGATAAATATTAATCCTATTTTTCCTATTTTTCCCATAGGTGTTTTTGCCCTATCTTTGCACCCGTAATCAGACAAGTAAAGTCTGGTTGCGGGCGTTTTTTGTTTATAGGAATCCGGTACCGTTCCTGAAACTGAAATTTGGCGAACATCTCGCAGTCCAACTCATAAACATTATATAAATATGGAAGGAAACGCTTATGTGTTTTATCATCCGCAGTATGGCGGATTGAGAGTGGTAAAAAACGAAGAAGGATTGTTCTTTTGTATCGAGGACCTGGTTGCCATCACAGATATCGGCAGAGATAAATTGTTCCCAGTATTAGCCGACACGGAGGGAAAAGTGGTAGAAATATACGTGGAAGCGGAAACCAAAAAGGTTCCGAAGGATTTTAAACCTCGTTTGTTTTTCAGTGAATTCTTTGGCAATGCTGACAAGGTGAAACAAAAAAGTAGAATAGCTTGGAGAAGTATGATATTCGTTGACTCTCAGGTGGTGAGAGATATGACGGTAGGCTGTTCGAAGGATCCTGAGCGTAAGTTGTTTTACAAGTGGGTCAAGGATTTTATCCAGCCTGTGATGGAGGACAAGCACAGATGTTGGCGTTATGAGTGTGTCATGATGAAAAGAGTCTGTTATGACCCTCTGGAAAATCCGATGGACATCCGATATGCTGCCGACGGCCTGTATATCAACGATATGAGAATCAACTGACATTATTCATCTTTTAAACAAGTTGTTACGATTATGAAACAAGCAGCAAAGAAGCAGCTCCTCAACGCCCAGAAGGTGGACGGAGCCATCATCAGTGAGGAAAACGGTACCATCGCCTTCCGTAAGGCGCCATGGAACGATACCGAGGTTATCTGCGAACAGCCTAAGGTGATACCGGGCAGAATGGTATGCTCTGGCGAGAAGGGAGGCGATGAGTTCGACTTCAAGCCTTACGAGCGTACGGGCGAGAAGCTTTTCGAGGAAATCTTCAAGACCAAGCATGCCGTGGTGCGCACCACCAAGCGCACGGTGCAGGTGAACTATACCTTCAGCCGTGACCTGGACAAGCAGGACATGCTGCGCTACCTCAAGGTAGAGCACAAGGAACTGATTGCCGGATTCAAAGATAATGTTGAATGTTGAGTGTTGAATTAGGCTAGCGCCCTTGCGACCGTTAGGCAATTCAACATTCAACATTAAATTCAACATTCAACACTCAACATTCAACATTCAAAAAAATGGAACATATTATAGCATATAATCCGTACAAGAATGGCAATAAAGGGAGCGTAAGCTCCCAGCCACTCTCGGTCTACGACAAGACCATCGCTTATCCCTGGATGGCAGAACTGGTAGCTGCCATCCGTGGGGGTAACGATGAACTGAAGAAGCAGCTGCCTTTCCGCTGCGCTCACTACTACCAGTTCCGAGACAACAGGCGTTCGCAGAAGAACGCCGTGCCCGAAAGCTTCCTCTTCCAGACCACCATCGATGTGGACGACAAGGAATATGTGGATAAGGCGATAGAGAAGGCACGAGAGCTGAACTGCAGCGATACCATCTGGAATGGAGCCCTGCTGCACCTGGAGTACTCAGCCCGCAAGAAGTTGCACATCGACATCCGCATGCCCGTCGGTATGACTATCGAGGAGACGCAGCGAGCCTATTGCGAGGCGCTGGGCGTGCCCTACGACGAGAGCTGTATCACGCCAGAACGCATGCTCTTCATCACCGACAAGGCGTCAGAAATCTATCGCTCGCCCCATTGGTACGAGGTGCTGCCACAGGAAGAGCTGAAAAAGCGCAGACAAGCCTACCTGGACCGTGGGCTCACCATTGACGGAAGAGGTGTGGCTGTTTCTGCTATTCAGCCTGCCCAACCTAGTGATAGCAATGCTGCTCATGCTGCTCATCTCAGCCCTGCTGGAGCTTATCAGGATGCTGTCGCAGTGGCAACCGGCAAGAACCTAGCAGCTTTCGACCTCTTCCGCAATGCGGCAGGTCTGAAGGACGTAGACATCAACACCCCAGGCTCCCGCCACTCATCGCTCCTGGCGATTATGAGCGCAGGCGCATCGAGAGTGATGCCTGAAGACGAACTGAAGGCGGTGGTGGCACAGAAGATGCCTGCCTTCTCGCAGGAGCGTGACTGCCAGCAGCTCATCCACGATTTCTATGCGAAATATGGTGACAGTTCGAAGCCGATGTCGCAAGCCGTGATCCGCATCAATGCCCAGGCAGAGAAGTCCTCCCAGAAGGATGCCGTGGCGTTCAAATCCGCAAGTTCCGTGGGTTCCGAGGGCGGTACGGATATTAATGCGGAAGATGATAAATTAGCTCCACCTCCGATGCCCGAACATCTTCCCAAACTCGTGGAGCTGCTGTTATCGAAGACACCGGACGTATACAAGCCAGCCGTGGCACACGCCATCTTCCCGCCACTTGCTACACACCTCTGTAAGACCACCTTCAAGTATATCGACAATGTGGAGCATGAGGCTACCCTGATGTGCTGTCTGCTGGCGGGTACGGGCGCAGGCAAGAACTGTGTGCAGATGCCTATCAACATGATTATGGAGGACATCAGACAGCGCGACCGTGAGAACCTGCAACGGGAGAAGGAATGGAAAGAGGAGGTGACACGCAAGGGTGCCAACAAGGATAAGCGCAAGCGTCCGGAAAACCTCATCATACAGGAGATAGACGCCGATATGACCAATCCGGCATTCGTTATGCGCACGGCTGAGGCTCAGGAACATTTTCTCTATACATCGCTCAATGAGATAGACCAGTTCGACGCCCTCAAGGGGCAGGGCAACCAGCAGTTCAAGATCATGTGCCTTGCCTTTGATCCGGGCAACCAATACGGTCAGACTCGCGTGGGCACATCGAGTATCACCGAGCGCATCACCATCCGGTTCAACTGGAATGCATCGACCACCGTCCAGCTGGGGCAGCGATATTTCTCAAAGGTGCTCACCGACGGACCTATCAGCCGCATCAACTTCTGTACCATCCCAGAGCGGGAAATCGGTGCAGAAATGCCAGTATACGGCGAATACGACGATGCCTTCAGAGAGGCGCTCAGACCGTACATAGAGAATCTGTGCAAGGCGTCGGGTAGGATAGACTGCGCTGAGGCTTCTGCCCTGGCAGAAAAGTTGAAGGATGAGAACGCCGACTTTTCGCGCATGTCGCAAAACAGGGTGTTCGAGAATCTCTCCTTCCGTGGCAACGTAATTGCCTTTCTCAAGGCTTGTGTGCTATACGTGGCAAACGGCTGCAAATGGGAACCCGAAATAGAAGAGTTCATCAGATGGAGCGAGAGCTACGACCTGTGGTGCAAGATGATTTTCTTTGGCGCCAGCATAGCCAAGGCTAATGAGGTAGGAGAGAAATCGAGCAAGCGAGGACCTGCCAACCTGCTGCAGCAATTGCCTGACACCTTCACTTATGCGCAGGCTGAAATGGTGCGTCTGCAGAACGACTTCGGAAAGAAGGGTACGGCGACGATGCTGAGAAACTGGGTGAACCGTCATTATATCGAGAAAATTCCTCCGAAGGGAGTAAATGTCAACGGAGCTGACGGAAAGCAGGGCGAAAAGGTGTTCAGTATTCAGTTATTCAGTTTTAAGAAGCTATTATTCCGTTCTGACGGACTCGACCTGAGATGTTTTAACGCAAAATAGTTTAACACTTAACATTCAAGCAAATGGAAATAGTATTAAAGCGTATAGCTAAAAAGGGGACTTATACCATCGGCAGACTCTATCTGCTGACCGATAGTAGTGTAAATCGTAACTCGCTGCCCGGCAAGAAGAAAGACGACAAGTGCAAATTGATTCATACCTTTGACAGCCAGCTGTTGTCCAAGGATACATATCTCTGCGATACCATGGAGCCTACATGGCGCAATCTGTTGGGTATCAAGTTAAAGCCAGAGGAAGTGGATGCCCGCTATAGCCGCAAGAGCGGCGTGAAGGCTCGCAAGGTACCTGGCCATACTGCCATTCCTGAGGGCACTTATCCAGTGGTCATATCGTATTCGCCAAGATTCAAGCGTTGGCTGCCATTGCTGGTGGGCGTGCCGAATTTCGAGGGCATCCGCATCCATGCAGGCAATTATCCTGACGACACACAAGGCTGCATCCTTGTTGGAGAGAACAAGTTCGAGGGCATGGTGGTGAACTCCCGTATCTGGCTGCAGCGGCTCATCAACGCCATGACAGCGGCGCGCGACCGAGACGAAAGTATCTGGATAACCATCCTATAGACAAACAGCATCCCTGCATAAGGGATGCTGCTAATCTGTTTTTATATATTTTCTGACTGAAAACGTTCTTAAAGCTTTGACCAGTCGATGCTGCGGATAAATGCCAAGGTTGAAACCCAATCGCAGTCGAGGCAGAAAGGAGTAGGAACATCCGGGGTGTTGTAATAAGCCAGGGTAAACTCTGTATCTGCATCCTTAAATGCCTTGTGGTCGATGGTTGCCTGCTTGAAAAACTGGGTAACGAGCGGCTTGTTCTTGTTTGAAGCCTCCTTCAGTCGCCTCTGATAGAGCGTAATATAAACGCTCATGGCGTAGGCCTGCTCGTTGAGATAGCGAACCTTTATGTTCAAGGTGTCCTTGCTCAGATTCTTGTCGAGCATTACATACGGTGGCAGAATCTTGCTGCGCATGTAGGTCATTGCGTCAAACTTGAAGAGGGCTGTACGACGCTCGTCCATGCTCTTCGTGGTGTCGTTGATGATTGCATCAGAAGTGCGGAGCACCTCGTTTAATACATCCTGGGCGCTTGCCTTAGCTATGCTGAGGGTGAGCGCAAATAATAATATTATGTATCTCATCTTTCTGAAATTATTAATTATCAATTCTTTTTAATCGTTGGTGTGACGCATGAGGAAGATGCTGTGGTCGATGCACGCTGGCAATTCTTCCTTATAATGCGTTACCATGATCATGGTTTTGTTCTGGCGGCGACAGAAGGCTTCGATGACGTCTTTTACAAGACGGCGGTTGCGGTTGTCGAGTCCGTGGAGCGGTTCATCGAGAATCAGCAGTTCCGGATCCTTGACAAAGGCTCGTGCCAGGAGAACGAGGCGCTGTTCGCCGCTGGAGAGTTTCAGGAAACCACGGTCTTCAAGACCTTCCAGTCCGAAGACTTTCATCCAGAAGCGGCACTTGTCCATGTCTTCTTCTTTCGGCTTTACATAGAGACCTACGGAATCCATCAGGCCGCTTGCCACGATGCGGATGGCTGGCAGGTCGCGCTGGTAAGAGCGGTGAAGCTCAGGCGATACGTAGCCGATGTGTTTCTTGATGTCCCAGATGCTTTCGCCGCTGCCTCGAGGATTGTCGAAGAGGGTAATGTCGCAGGCGTAGCTCTGCGGATTATCGGCACAGACCAGACTGAGGAGCGTACTCTTTCCGGCTCCGTTCTGTCCGCTCAAAGCCCATCGCTCTCCGTTCATCACGGTCCAGTCGAGGTCCTTGAGGATGATTCGTTCGCCATACTGTATGCGTACCTTGTTCATCTTCACCACTTCCCGGGTGTGATATTCGCGGTCGCTGTAAGGCTGGTCTACGATGGCCTGTTCCAGTTCCGGGCTCAGCACATGGGCAGGCACGGATTCTCTGCCGGCAAGATATTCGGCGAGGGTCACCTTAGGCTGAACCTTCATATCCTTTACTTCTACCACGTGGGTGATGAAGTCAGGAATATCATCGCTCTTGCTCAGTACGAGGATAATCTGCAGGGCTCGCTCTGAAGAGAGGGTCTTGAGCAGTTCCTTGAGCTGGTCGCGGGTTTCAGCATCGAGTCCGATAAACGGATTGTCCATGATGAGCACGCGAGGCTCTGAGAAGAGGGTAGAGGCAAGTTTGAACTTGCGGAGCTCGCCACTTGAGAGCAGAATGGTGTATTTGTCCATCAGGTGCTGCATGTGGAAAAGTTCGTAGATGTGCTGCTGCAGGGCTCTGCGCTCCGGAGTGTCTTCGCCAGCCATCTGGTAGGCTTCTTCCAGCTTGTCCTTTACGATAGGTGTGTTCTCGTCTATTTCGAGCTGGTTCCAGCGCTGCTGCAGGAAATAAGTGCGGTCGTTATCGCCTCCGTAGCTGTCGCGGAAGGTAATATACTTGATGTTGTCGCTCACCATTGTTTTCTGACTAGGTGAGAAATCGTAATCAGGGTCGTGCATCAGGAGTGGGTGGCGACCTACGATGATGTCGACAAACATTGATTTTCCTCCACCGTTCGGACCTACGATAGCGATGTGTTCACCATCGCACGCCTCGAAGTTTACGGGTTCTGCCATACGCCATTCCGGCATACGGGTAACACCATTTTTAATGCTAATAATCTTTTGCATCTCTCTTATTTTTTTATTCTACTCTGATTCTTTGTTGCAAAGTCTTTCCAGCTGCTGTAGTGCTTGGCGTCGGTCTCCGGGCGGTTCATCTGCAGAAAGTGGCAGTAGGCTGCCCCCAGCGCATCGGTAGCGTCCATGAACTTCGGCATTTCGTCTTGCTGAATATGGAGCAGTCGCTGCAGCATTCCCGCCACCTGTTCCTTCGAAGCCTGCCCCTGTCCTGTAATGGCCATCTTGATTTTGAGCGGCGCATATTCGTGGATAGGAACGCTGTGATGAATGGCGGCTGCGATGGCTACTCCCTGCGCTCTGCCCAGCTTGAGCATCGACTGCACGTTCTTGCCGAAGAAGGGGGCTTCGATGGCCATCTCATCGGGCAGATAGCTGTCGATGATGCCGGTTACGCGGTCGAAAATCTTGCCCAGCCGGAGATAGGGGTCGCTCTCCTTGCGCATGTCGATGACGCCCATCACCACCAGTTCGGCCTTGTTGCCGATGATGCGGATTACGCCATAGCCCATCACGTTGGTTCCGGGGTCAATGCCGAGAATGATCTTCTCTGTATTCGATTTCTTGATCATCGCTGATAAATCTCCTGACTTTTAAAAAATGCTGTTTTAACGGTCCATATATGGATTGTGAGCGAGTTCTTCGCCTATGCTGGTGTATTCGCCATGACCCGGGAGAACCTGGGTTTCGTCAGGCAACTGACCGAGATGGCGCAGACTGTTGATGATGCGGAACATGCTGCCTCCGGGGAAATCGGTTCTGCCGATAGAGCTGTGGAAGAGGGTGTCGCCGGTGAAGGCTACGTGCTCTGCCTCGCAATAGAAGGTGACGGAACCGCTGCTGTGGCCCGGAGTGGCAATGACCTGGAACTCGTGGTTGCCGAACTTGATGACCTCTTCATCTTCGAAGAATCTGCCAATCGGCGGAAACTGGTAATCGAGCTGCATCTGATAGAAGGTTTCTGCCTGCTTGGCGAGTCCCTTCATCAGGTTTTCATCAGCTGCCGATACTTCCGGTTTCAGTCCGAACTCCTGGTAGATGGTGTTGTTGCCGAAGTTATGGTCAAGATGGCCATGGGTTACGAGCAGGTGAACGGGCTTGAGCTGGTTCTCCTTAATATATTGTGTAATAGCCGTGCGCTCTTCCGGATAGAAGGCGCCGCAATCGATGATGACGCATTCCTTGGTCTCATCGCTCACCACGTAGCAGTTTTCCTGCAACATGTTTACTTGAAATCTTTCTATATGTAACATTTCTTACTTTGAACTTTATGATTACTTTTCACTCTTCACTCTTCTAAGCCGGAACGTAAACCAGTTGCTTGTCCTGGCTGAACCATTCTTCATCGAAGAAAGTGCTGAGCGGAGTGATTTCTGAAATCTTGAAGTATTGCTTCAGTTCTTCTTTCAGATTACCGCCTTTCAGACACAGAAGTCCGTTAGGCAGAGCGTTTTGCCCCTTCTGCTTAAAGTTTTTCTTGATAATCTTCATCAGGTCAGGAAGCTGCATTACCGCACGGCTTACCACGAAATCGTACTTGCCCTTTTCGTCCTCTCCGCGCAGATGCTCTGCCTTGAGATTCTGCAGATTGATTGCCGTAGCCACCTCGTTGCAGACTCTTATTTTCTTGCCCGTTCCATCTATCAGCTTGAACTTGCATTCAGGGAAGAGGATGGCGAGCGGAATGCCCGGGAAACCTCCGCCGCAGCCGAAATCGAGAATCTCCGTGCCCGGACGGAAATGGATGGCTTTGGCTATTGCCAGAGAATGGAGCACGTGGTGCTCGTACAGATTATCGATGTCCTTGCGGCTGATGACATTGATCTTGCTGTTCCAGTCGCGGTATAATGCATCGAGTGCCTCGAACTGCTTTTTCTGCTCTTCCGTGAGGTTCGGGAAGTATTTCTCTATTATTTCTATCATATAATTATATGTATTCTTCTTTATTTCTACTGATTTTTCTGCAAAGGTAGTGTAAAAAATCGGAAAACACGTAATAAAAACATCAAAATCTGTTAGATTATGCTCGTATATTAAGTTTTTTGCGTAACTTTGCACCCGTTTTCAATATAATTTAAGCAAAAATAGATAAAAACAGACAAGGAAATATGATAAAAGCAGCACTCTTCGATTTGGATGGCGTGGTATTCGATACAGAATCGCAGTACTCCATCTTCTGGGGAATGATAGGCAGGGAGTATCATCCGGAAATGCCCGATTTCGAATATCGCATCAAGGGACAGACTCTGGTTCAGATTTACGACAAGTATTTCACCGATGAAGCCGTCTTCGCCCACATCGAAGGTTTTACAGGCGCAAAGGAGGAACAGGCTAAGATTACAGCCCGACTGGATGAGTTTGAAAAGACCATGCAGTATGAATATATTGCAGGGTTCGAAGACTTCATCAGCGACTTGAAGCAGCATGGCGTAAAATGCGCTGTGGTAACGAGCAGCAACATTCAGAAGATGCTGAATGTCTATGAACGTCACCCGGAATTCAAGGCTTATTTCGACCGCGTGCTGACCAGCGAGGATTTCGCTGAGAGCAAGCCTCATCCAGACTGCTATCTGAAAGGTGCAGCCTATTTCGGTGTGGAACCGGAGGACTGTGTAGGACTGGAAGACAGCTTCAACGGACTGAAGGCGGTGAGAGCCTCAGGAGCCTTTACCTTAGGTCTTGCCACAACGAACAGCAGAGAAGCCATCCAGCCGCTATCCGACTATGTGATAGACGATTACAGAGGTTTCAGTTTTGCTGACTTGCAGCGCATCGTGGAGGATGCGAAATAGATTCAACGCAGAACAATAAATAAATCAAAATAAAAAATGGGATATTTATCTACTGACAAGAAGAAAATTACCACCAAGACCTTCGCAGAAATGAAGAAGGCTGGCGAGAAAGTAACCATGCTGACAGCATACGACTTTACAACAGCCGGAATTATAGATGCTGCAGGAATTGACTCTATATTAATAGGTGATTCGGCCAGCAATGTGATGGCAGGAAATGCAGACACATTGCCGATTACCGTTGACCAGATGATTTATCACGCCCGCAGCGTGGCACGTGCCTGCCAGCATGCTTTCGTGGTTTGCGACATGCCTTTCGGCAGCTATCAGATCAGCAAGGAAGAGGCGCTGCGCAATGCTTGCCGCATGATGAAGGAGACGGGTGTAGACGCTCTGAAACTGGAAGGCGGCGTAGAAATCTGCGAAACCGTTAAGGCGCTGGTTAATGCCGGAATTCCGGTTCATGGTCATCTCGGACTTACCCCGCAGAGCGTAAACAAGTTTGGCGGTTATGGTATTCGCGCCAAGGAAGAGGCTGAGGCACAGAAACTTATCAGCGACGCCATTGCGCTGGACGAAGCAGGCTGCTTTGCCATCGTGCTGGAGAAGGTTCCTGCTAAGCTCGCTGCTGAAGTAAGCAAGAAAGTGAAGGCTGTAACGATTGGAATCGGTGCTGGTAACGGCTGCGACGGACAGGTTCTAGTTTATGCTGATGCACTCGGAATGACACAGGGCTTCAAGCCTAAGTTCCTGCGCCACTTTGCTCAGGTAGGTGAGGAAATGACCAAGGGTGTGAAGGCTTATATTGATGCGGTGAAGACCGTAGATTATCCTAGCGCTGAAGAGAGTTATTAACATTAACTCTCTTTTTAGCGAAGTGTAAGAGAGTATAAATACGATAGATTCATAAAAGAGTTTAGAATAATGGATACACAAAATACTCCAGTACATATCAAGCTGTGGCACAAGGACTTCTGGCGATTATGCTTTGCCAATCTTTTGCTGATGTCGAGTGTGTACATGCTCATTTTTGCCATTCCTTATACCCTGCTTCAGGAGAAGTATCAGATGTGGCAGATAGGGTGTGTGCTTCTAGCATACGGCTTTGGACTTTTCCTGTTTGGCGGCTTCTGCTCTTATCTGGTGCAGCGCTACCGCAGGAATATGGTCTGTCAGCTTTCCATTTTAGGTGTGGTTGTTTGCCTTTCGGTTCTTTACTATCTGGATACGTTCTGGAACATCAGGTTTTCTTTTGAGGTTCTCCTGGCGGTCCGTTTCCTGTTGGGAGCATTTCTGGGGCTGGCTCAGATGTCGCTTGCCAGTACGCTGGTTATTGATTCCTGCGAGTCGTTCCAGCGCACCGAGGCTAATTACATTACCTCTTGGTTTGCCCGCTTTTCGATAGCCGTAGGCCCCTTGGTGGCATGTTTCGTTTACAACTATTTCGGTATGAACTATGTTTTCCCTACGGCTTCGTTGCTGGCTTTGGGAGCCTTCGTGCTGGTTTCTCGCGCCAAGTTTCCTTTCAAGGCACCTGCCGAAGGAATCAAGACTTTCAGCCTCGACCGCTTCTATCTGCCACAGGGAACTCCGCTGTTTGTCAATATCATCCTGATTACTTTTTCTGCGGGATTATACTTTTCTGTGCCTCATCCTACTGGCATCTTTCTGATGATTTTCGGAGGATTGGTCTTGGCGTTTCTGGCAGAAAAGTTTGCCTTTGCTGATGCAGATCTGAAGAGTCAGATAATAGTAGGTCTGGTACTGCTGGGAGCAGCTCAGCTGATTTCGTTCGGAACTCAGGAGCTTGCTGTAGAAATCGTGGTTCCAACCTTGCTGGGTTTCAGCTTGGGAATCATCGGAAGCCGTTTTCTGCTCTTCTATATCAAGCTTGCCAAACATTGCCAGCGCGGCACGAGCGTGAATTCGTTCTTCCTGGCTTGGGAGTTGGGTTTGAGCTTGGGATTCGGTCTCGGATTCCTGTTCCATAATCTTCCGGCGAGAGCGCATTTTGACGTAGATCATCCTGTGTATAATATGGTTGAATCAGGGATGTTGCACTATGCACTTCTTTTTACAATCGTATCGTTGCTGGTGTACAATTTCTTGGTTCATCCATGGTACATGAAGCATAAAAACAGATAAAATATTTGAAATCTCGTTTGTTTCATAAAAGCTATTCTTTAAAAGAACCTAAAAATAGCTTTTATGAAACATTTTTAATATTATTTAGATTGGTTTTTTCGCTTTTGTGGCTTAATTTGAGTACTTTTGCGTTTAGTTTTGGAAATATATTGTTTGAATTAAGAAATTAAACGTAAAAATATAGAATTATGGCAGAAGCTATTGATATCCGCGAATTGAATATCCGGATAGAACAACAAAGTCAGTTTGTTACCAATCTGGTAATGGGCATGAATAAGGTAATCGTAGGTCAGAAACACCTCGTAGATTGCCTTCTTATCGGTCTTCTCTCTGATGGTCATATCCTGCTTGAGGGTGTTCCTGGACTGGCGAAGACACTTGCAATCAAGACATTGTCACAGCTTATCAGCTCCGACTATAGCCGCATTCAGTTTACTCCTGATTTGTTGCCTGCCGATGTGGTGGGTACTCAGATTTATTCACAGAAAGATGAGGCTTTCCATGTAAAGCGCGGTCCTGTCTTCGCTAATTTCGTATTGGCAGATGAGATTAACCGTGCCCCAGCCAAGGTGCAGAGTGCGCTGCTCGAAGCCATGCAGGAACACCAGGTTACCATTGGCGATGAAACCTTCAAACTGCCTAGTCCGTTCCTGGTTATGGCTACACAGAACCCTATCGAGCAGGAAGGAACCTATCAGTTGCCTGAAGCACAGGTAGACCGTTTCCTGCTGAAGGTAATCATCGATTATCCTACACTGGAAGAGGAGAAGCTCATCATCCGTGAGAATATCCAGGGCGGACTTCCTGAGGTTACTCCTGTAACATCTGCCGAGGAGATTCTGAAGGCTCGCAAGATTGTAAACGAGGTTTATCTCGATGAGAAGATTGAGCAGTATATTGCCGATATCGTCTTTGCTTCTCGTTATCCTGAGCGCTATGGATTGGGCGAACTGAAAGACATGATTACCTTCGGCGGCAGTCCTCGTGCCAGCATCTCTCTTGCCAAGGCAGCCAGAGCCTATGCGTTTATCAAGCATCGCGGCTATGTGATTCCTGAGGATGTAAGAGCAGTGGCTCATGACGTAATGCGCCATCGTATCGGCCTTTCTTACGAGGCAGAGGCAAGCAATGTGACAAGCGAGGAAATCGTAAGCCGCATCATTAATAAGGTGGAAGTGCCTTGATCGTTAACAGTTTATAGTTAACAGTTAATAGTTTATATAGTTAATAGTTTAGGATTTTGGATACACAAGATATCTTAAAAAAGGTTCGGAAGATAGAAATCAAGACTCGCGGACTGAGTCAGAACATCTTCGCTGGTCAGTATCATTCTGCCTTCAAGGGTAGGGGAATGGCCTTTGCCGAGGTGCGCGAATATCAGTATGGCGATGATGTGAGAGACATCGACTGGAATGTGACCGCCCGCTTTCATAAGCCTTATGTCAAGGTGTTTGAAGAGGAAAGGGAACTTACGGTGATGCTGCTCGTAGACGTCAGCGGGTCGCTCGATTTCGGTACGATGAAGCAGATGAAGCGCGATCTGGCTACTGAGATTGCTGCCACACTCGCCTTCAGTGCCATTCAGAACAATGACAAGATAGGTGTCATCTTCTTCTCTGACCGTATCGAGAAGTACATTCCGCCTAAGAAAGGAAGAAAGCATATTCTCTATATCATCAGAGAAATGCTCAACTTCCAGCCGCAGAGCCAGCGTACTGACATCGGTTGCGCCCTGGAATATTTCACCCGCGTGATGAAACGCCACTGCACAGCTTTCGTAATCAGCGACTTCTACGATCATAAGGATTTCCAGCATCAGCTGCAGATTGCCAACCAGAAACATGATGTAGTAGCCATCCAGGTTTACGACCCGCGTGCCAAGGTGCTGCCTGATGTAGGTCTGCTCAAGGTGATGGACGCAGAAACCGGACACGAAATGTATATTGATACGAGTTCGAAGAAACTGCGATTGGCCCATACCCAGCAATGGCTGATGCAGCAGGAGAATCTGAAAACCGACTTTGCCAAAAGCAAGGTCGACTGGACTTCGATTGCCACTAACGAGGACTTCTCGAAGGCGCTCCTGATGCTTTTCAAGCAGAGGGGCTGATAAAGCTCAGTTCTCTCTATGGCTTGGAAACCGAAGTTCAAAGCTCAAAGTAAAGAAACTATGTTTAAAGTAAAGAATATCATATTGTCGCTCGCTCTCCTGGGGTGCTCAGGCTTAGCTCAAGCCCAGCAGGTAGAGCAACGCATCGACTCGCTGCAGATACTGATAGGACAGCAGACCGTGCTGCATCTGAAGGCTTCGGTGAAGCAGGGCGATAAGGTGCAACTGCCATCTTTCAAGCCGCAGCAGCAAATTACGCCGGGAGTGGAAGTGGTAGAGCAGAGTAAAGGCGACACTTCGCACATAGGCGACGACCGCATGGTGGTGAGCCGCGACTATACGCTGACTTCGTTTGATGAAAAGGTGTACGTGATTCCTGCGCTCAATGTGAAGGTAAACGGCAAGAACTGTCATGGTAACCAGCTTGCGCTGAAGGTGCTCACCGTGCCCGTAGATACGGTTCATCCCAACCAGTTCTATCCGCCTAAGGATGTTCAGGATAATCCTTTCTCCTGGAGCGAATGGAGCCCGCTGTTCTGGTTGAGCCTATTGCTGTTAATCCTCTGTGGCGCATGGCTTTATCTGCGCAACAGACTGAAGAACAATAAGCCAATCATCACTCATATCCGCATCGTAAAACGTGTTCCGGCTCACGAAAAGGCGCTGAATCAAATCAACGTCATCAAGCAGCAGCACGTTGAAAATCAGGAAACACAGAAGGCTTACTACACCCAGCTTACCAATACGCTGAGAGAATATATCGTGAGCCGTTTCGGATTCAATGCGATGGAAATGACCAGTATGGAAATCATCGAACGTTTGCGCGAAGCAGGCGACCAGAAGATGATTGATGAACTGAAGGAACTCTTCCAGACTGCCGACCTCGTGAAGTTTGCCAAATATGAAACCCTGGTGAATGAGAACGACGCAAACCTGGTGAATGCCATCAACTTCATCGACCAGACCAAGACTGATGAGAAACCTACTGAAGAAAAGGTGGTTCCGCAGCTGACCAACGAAGAGCAGAAGACGCAATCTCAGCGCCGCCTCATCAAGTCGCTCCTCTGGATAGGAGCCATCGTAGGTCTGGCTCTGTTGGGTTACATCATTTATCAGTCAGCCATGCTGCTGATGTAAAGCAGGGTGTTCTTATGAAACGTTTCGCCGGGCAAAGCGGTTTATTCCGAAACTCTTTGCCTGGCTATAAATAGAAAAATATAGAAATGGAATTTGCAAGTAAAGGCTATTTTCTGTTGCTCCTGTTGCTGATACCTTATATATTATGGTATTTCCTCTACAGGAAGAAGAATGCGCCAACCATGCGCATGAGCGACACGAAAAAGTATCAATATGCTCCGAAGAGCCTGCGTGTGCGTCTCATCCATCTGCCAATGGTGCTGAGATGCATCTGCTTCGTGCTCATCGTCTGTGCGATGGCTCGTCCGCAGACGCATACGGCTTGGGACAACAAGACGGTAGAAGGCATTGACATTATGTTGGCGATGGACGTTTCCACCTCTATGCTTGCCGAAGATTTGAGACCGAACCGTATGGAAGCGGCTAAGGATGTGGCAACAGAATTCATCTCGGGAAGACCGAACGACAACATCGGTCTGACTATCTTTGCCGGTGAAGCCTTCACCCAGTGCCCGATGACAACCGATCATGCCAGTCTGTTGCGCCTCTTGCAGGCAACCCGTACGGATATTGCCGCCCGGGGACTGATTGACGATGGAACTGCAGTGGGAATGGGACTCGCCAATGCCGTGAGCCGCCTGAAGGATTCTAAATCAAAATCGAAGGTTGTGATTCTTCTTACCGACGGCAGTAACAACATGGGTGAAATCTCGCCAATGACCGCAGCAGAGATTGCCAAGAGCTACGGAATCCGCGTTTACACCATCGGTGTAGGAACCAACAAGGTGGCTCCTTATCCAATGCCTGTGGCAGGAGGAGTACAGTACGTCAACATTCCGGTAGAGATAGATACGAAGACGCTGGGTGATATTGCTCAGACAACCGATGGTAACTTCTATCGTGCAACGAACAATAACGAGCTGAAGAAGATTTACAGGGACATTGATAAACTGGAGAAAACCAAGTTTAATGTCAAGCATTTCGCTAAGCGATATGAAGCTTATCAGCCATTCGCCTTGGCAGCTCTCCTGGTATTGCTGGTAGAAATCCTGCTCCGCATCACCTGGTTCAGAAGAATTCCGTAA
>OLPU01001339.1_pt1 | contig 18614 bp, 16 predicted proteins | sample 1673111 | NCBI WGS metagenome assembly OLPU01 (sample SAMEA3136755, study PRJEB25190) | human gut metagenome | reverse complement strand
CTCACCGCGTAAAGGCAATCGCCTTCAATCGTCAGATAGGAATGATTCGCCGCCTCGTAGCGCTCGAGTACGCGAATGCGCCCGCCCTCCATCTCCGCGCGTGCAAGGCTGCCTTTGCCGTAGCCGCCGATGTACATCTCATATCGCATATGCCTTCACCCTTATTTATACAGCTTCGCCAGCCCGCCCTCGGACGTTTCGCGATAAATTCTGTTCAAATCGCGTCCGGTCTGATACATCGTCTCAACCACCATATCGAACGAAATTTTGCGCGTCTCCGTCAGGAAATTCGCAATTCGAATCGCGTTGATCGCGCGCATCGCGGCGACGGCGTTGCGCTCGATGCACGGAATCTGAACCAGCCCGCCGATCGGATCGCACGTAAGCCCCAGATGATGCTCCAGCGCGACCTCCGCGGCGTATTCGATCTGCGAAGGGGTGCCGCCGAAAAGCTGGCATGCCGCGGCGGCGGCCATGGCACATGCCACACCGACCTCGCCCTGGCAGCCGACCTCGGCGCCGGAGATCGAAGCGTTGGTTTTGGCCACGTTGCCGAACAGTCCCGCCGTAGCCAGGGCGCGCAGGATGCGGATGCGCAGGAAGTTGCGCGAATTGGCCAGGTGGTAGAGCACTGCCGGAACCACGCCGCACGACCCGCATGTGGGGGCGGTTACGACGATGCCGCCGGATGCATTCTCTTCGGAGGTCGCCAGGGCGTAGGCGTAGATCTGGGCGCGGGATTTCAGCGAGTCGGTGTAGCTCTTCGACTTGACCCAGTAGGTGCTCGCCTTGCGGGCGACCTTGAGCCCTCCCGGCAGTACGCCGTCGTTGTTCAGGCCGCGCTGGATCGTTTCGCACATCACCGTCCATATCCGGTCGAGGTAATCCCATATTTCGGGGCCTTCGCAGTCGTTGACATATTCCCAATAGGTTTTTCCTTCGCGGTAGCACCAGTCCTTGATCTCCGAGATCGTCGTCAGCGGATAGATGCTGGCGGGTATCTCCAGGCGCGAACTCTCGTTCGCCAGGGCACCCCCGCCGATGCTGTATATCGTCCAACTGTCGACGACCTTGCCGGCTTTCAGCCCCTCGAACAACATGCCGTTGGGATGGAAGGGCAGCACGACCTTCGGTTCCCAGACGATCTGGGTCGGGGCGATGGGCTCCAGCACCGAAAGGATCGCCATGTCGGTGAGGTGTCCCTTGCCCGTGGCGGCAAGCGATCCGTAGAGTGTCACACGGTATGAATCGACGTCGCGACTACGTTCGGCAAAACGTTCGGCAGCCTTTTTGGGCCCCATCGTGTGGCTGCTCGACGGGCCGTTGCCGATCTTATATAATTCTTTGAGTGACTCCATAAACTGGCTTTATATGTGAGGCAAAGATAATGTAAATTGTCGGATGTTCCCTTTCCCGGCCGGAGATTTAAGCCGCTCCCGTCCGGGCGGAACGAAAAAAGGAAAAGGCCGGAACCTTTCCCTTTTCGTAGCCTCACCGCGACTCGAACGCGAATTTAGGTTAGGAAACCTTGTATTTATCTAACGTATAAACCCTATATTCAGCAAATTGCGAATCGAGGTGAAAAATATTTGACAACAATTTGACAACTTTTGCAAAAATGCGGGGTCGCCGAAGCAACACCCGCACAACGCACGATGCCGTAAAACGACATCGGTACAAAGATATAAACTTATTTTCGACCGACAAAACGGAGTACGAAAAAACATCCCATAATGACAGTTGTGCAGATTGCAATGATGCCGAGCCAACGCAGGTTCTTCGGTGTCGAATCCTCTTTGATCTCTTCCGTGCTTGTGTCTTCCTGTTTGTTCGTCGTGGTTTGTTCGTTGGCGGCTTCGCGTAATTGCTCGTCGACGATCTGACGAATAACGGATTTATCGACGGTTGCCGTCGTGTTTGTGGTTTTCGTTTCCGTTGTGGTCGTCTGCTGGGGCGGCGGGATTCCCAAGCTGTCGGCAGCGGGGCTGCTCGTATCGTAGATGGTTGTCGTCGATTTCGTTTCCGTCGTGGTTTTCGAAATCGTTACGACGTCGCGCTGCTCCTCCGTCTGCTCCTGCGTTGAGGTTTGCCGCTCCGATTCGGCCCGCTCTTCGACGCGCTCCTGTGTGGATGAACGCGAGGTGTTGCGCGTGGATGCACACGCGCAAAGTAGAACGGCTGCCACTATTGCGAAATAGTATCTTTTCATAGGCTTACAAATGCAGGATAGCACGACGATTACCGATGCCTCCCATTTTACAGGAAATGTGAAGCCAGCGGAAATTGCGTTCGTCGATAAGTTGGTCGAACGAAATATCGCTTGCGCAGATCATGTCGAATAGTTGCTTGTTCCCCTCGACCGTTCCCGTCGTTATATCAGCGGCTTCGCCTTTGACGTGCTGGCTGGTCGCCACGCCTCCGACGGCAGCATTGAGGGCTGGCGACCGATACCCGCTGTTTACGCCGATAGGTTTGCCCCATAGCCGACGGATTGGGTCGAGGCAGTTATCCATTAGGTAATTCAGGCGTCGGAGAACGTCGTGTGGCGGCGTGTTCTGGATTCCCCTTGCTTCCGCCGTGTCAGAGTGGAGCAATTCGGAAAGAGTGAAATGCTGTGCCATACCTACCAGCGTTTGAAGATTGCGAAATGTACGATCTCGCCGACCAGCGTACCGATAGCGTCGGCGGCAATATCGAGCCAGTCCCAGCGTCCGCCGCTTTGCATATCTTTGATTTCAGCCGTCAATCCTGCGCCGACGCCAAATTCCCAGCCGAGTAAAGCTGAACCGATAAGGCATCCGAGCAGGTGCAGAATGCGGTTCGACTTGAACAGGAAAAAGTCGCTCACTTTTTCCAAAACTGCGGCCATTTCGAGGGCCTTTTTCAAAATGTAATTCATATCGAATCCGATTTAATATGTGTCTTTATTTACTTTTTCAGCCCGGTTGTCTTCCTCGATGTGGCATTGTTCGAGTTCGTCAATACCGAGCCGTCGCCCCAGCAACGAAAAGACGTTAAATGTTATCCGCTTGCCTTTTGCTGCAAAATAGTTAGACAAGCACGACGATAGTTCATTACCGTAAATGATGGCGAAAATCAGGTATTTCAGCCAGTCGGCGGCAAATCCTATCGAAATAGTAATGCCGAGCATGACCCAGCACAGGTATTCGCACATTTTGTTGACCGTGCGGCGAACTGCCCGCGAAATGCGCACACGCTCACCCCTTTTTCGGGCTGCTTCACAGCCGAAAAAGAGATCGCAGACGATAACCACAGCTGCAACGACCAACCAAATGATCGAATCCGCAAGCGCTTGATAGAAAATCGACGTCAATATCGCTGTCGCCGAGTTCTGCACGACGGTTTCGGTCATTGTCGATTGTTCGGTTAGCGGGTTCATACGGCGTCGATGTTATGCGCCTGCTCTTCCTCGGCTCGTTCCGCATCTCGCGTCGCTTCGAGTTTGGCCAGCGTCTGTTCGTTTCGGTTGTATTCGGTGTTTGCGGCCTCGTATCGGGCGAAATCGTCGGGGTATGTTTCACGAAACGACGTTCCGTTTTTGAAGCATTTCGCGGCCCGTTCGTCCGACGATGCCATGATCGCGCGCAGTTCCAACTGGCGCGACTGTAATTCGTTAATTTGCTGCTGTGTTTCCATCGTTGAGTAAGTTTTTGAGTGTGAATAAATCGCGTCTGCGTTGTTTGCGGACGTTGTATTTGCAGATTTCCCGTTGCCGGAAATGTTTGACGACCGTTGCCGTCGTGATGTCGTCGTCGAAACGGATATAGTCGCACCATACGGTTCCGACCTCTGCGGCGATGCGTTTACGAATGTTGAACGTATCGAAATGCCGCATCAACCCCAAATAGGAGTTTAGGATTGTCGCCAGCTTCTCGACATGCCGGGCCTTGCGGCGGCTACTGTGTCGGCACGCTTCGTTGTAGTAGTGAATCTTTCCGAAACACCGTGCGACGGTTTGGTTGTTCGTGTAGACGCGGTTGTATTTGATAACCGCACCTAAAAACTTGATGCCTTTCGAGTAGTGTTGCAGGTAGAATTTCCGCGGGTGCATCGTCAGTCCCCGTTCTGCGGCGAAATAGTTTCGAATATAAGGCATGGCCGTAAGAAACGATGCCTTATCCCGGACGACGAATGCGAAATCATCGACGTAGTTCACAGGAGCGAGGCCAACGGAGCGCATCCACCGCATCGCGGGTGCGTTGTAGAAATTCGCGTCGGATTGCGACGTGAGGTTCCCGATGGCTAAACCGAGGAACCAATCGACATTGTAGAGGCTCTTCGAGCGCGGCAGGTCAGCCCAATCGCAAAGTGGAGTTTTCCGCACGGCGTTGTCCTGCGGATTATGCAGCGTAACGACGCGGATAAGATACAACAGCGTATCCTTATCCCATCCCTCGTAGCGTTTGGCGACCAATGCGACCAACTCGTCGTAAAGACGGCGTTTGTCGATGCTCATAAAGAATGATTGCAGGTCGAATTTTGCCACATAACAGTCGGCGGTATAACCTTTCGACTGGTGGAATATCTGCTGTTGTAGGGCCTGTATGGCCGCAAGGTTGCCTTTCCCGACGCGGCAACTGAACATGTTATCGTCGAGTGTTCCGCATTCCTCGAAAAGAGCTTCGAGGCGCATGACGATATAGTGCTGCACGATTCGGTCGCGGAAATCGGCGGCTACCACTTCGCGCAGGCATGGTTTCGTAACGATAAATGCGATGGATTGCCGCGGGACATATTCGCAGTTGAACACCTCGCGGGCGAGCGCGACAAGCTCGCTTTCTTCATCAAGCCAAAAGCGTATCGCGTTAGCGGTATGCACTTTGTTTTTTAAGCATAGGCGATATGCCGCCCGCATTGATTTATAGAACGAGGCGAAAGGGTCTACATTACCTTGAAATTCGGAAACCGGACGCACGGCGTTCGTGTTATACTTGTTGTTGTTGTTCACGTTGCCCGTGTTGCCGTTGTAGATGAACGCGTTGTTGGAATTGTACTCGCCAGTTTTTTGCATTGTCGGTATAACTATGAATGATAGTATGCAAACCCTTTTCAAAATAATAATTATAGGCTCTCTGCCGACGGCCCGTTGCTCTTGCCGACGACACCCTCGCCACGCAGAAAATAGTTTCGCCAACCCCTCGCCTCGTCTTTAATCTTTGCGATAAGCATATCGCATTGTGCTTTTGCGTCGTCACTCATCAGACCCAGCGCAACGGCCATCCGCAGTTTTAGCGACAGGGTGTCAATACGCAGGACGAAATCGTAGATGATTTGTGCGGCCCGTTTCGGGTCGGTTTGATGATTCGCCCGCAGTATCATTTCCTGCGCTTCCTCTGCCACAACGTCGATGCGGTCGCCGATAGTGAATTTGTATTTGCGATTGAATTCCGCCGTCCGGCGATGCAGGAGCAACGCCAGTTGGAACGTTTTGTCGAGGATAGATAATTTCTTTGCCATAGGTCTAACTTGCGAACCCGCACCGCACGCCGACGCGATGCGGCGCGGGAATTAAAAACTGAAAACTGTTTTTACAAAGCGGAAACCGGACGCACGGCGAACGTGCCACACTTGCTGCCGTTGTTCACGCCGCCCGAGCTGCCGTAGTAGAAGAACGCGAAGTTGGAATTGCCCTCGCACGATGTCCACGGATAATAACCCGATCCGTAGCAGGTCGTCTTACCGAGGCGCGACAGCGTGCGGTTTACAGGGTCGCTTTCCCGGTCGGCGGACGTTAGCACGCGGTCGTGCATGAGCAGGTAGACTTCATCGACGGACGGCAGCCACCATGCGCCCGCTTCCAGTCCGGTAGTTGCGCCCTCGACCGTGACGCCGTAGTCGAGAGCGGCCGCAGCGGCCGGATAACGGGGAACGCTTTCGCCGTGGATGTCGACGAACCGCAGACCGCCGATCAGGTGCGTGTTGGCCTTGCCATCACGAAGCAGCGCGCCGTAGGCTGCGGGATATTGCAGCAAATGTTCTCCGAACAGATAATCCCGGTAGGTTGGATAGGCGGCGACCAGTTCCGGGTTGGCCTCTTCCGTAAAAGCGCTTTCCCGAATTATGGTGCTACTTCCGGGTTTGATTCCTGTGGTATCGGTTCCGTTGGCCGAATAGTATTGCAGGAATTTTTCGGGATTACAGCCCGCAAACGACGAATTAACGCCGTTGTTGCGGCGGACATATTCGGTTGACCCCTCGATCAACACCCCCGTCAACGTTGTTTGGTAGTTAATGTCTTCCGGTGTCCTTGCGATCTGACAACCGCCAACAACGGCAATCGCCGCACGGGAGGCGTTATACGTGTTCGAACCCATCACGACGAAATTGTCCGCCGCAGTCGCCGCCCATCCGCCATAATCCGTCGAGGAGTAATTGGGTGTCCCACCTTTGAGTTTCGCGTTGATAGCCGATGCAACATCCGCGAGCGTTGCGCCTGCGGTATACGCTATCGACACCTCTGCGGCGGCAGGGTCGGAACCGAGCTTCAACACGATTGTGCCGCCCGCAGCGAGATCGAAACCCGACAATGCAACCTCGTAGGTATGTGCCCAGCGGATGCTGCCCGAAACATGGTCGAGCGATACGATCAATAGCTGTTCACCTTGTCGCGCATAGACGACGGCCAGCGGTACAAGGTTTGCTGGAATCTGCGCCTTGGCAATCGTTGCGCTTTTGATGTATTTGATAACCCCGTCCGTTTTATCGAAAACGGCGAGATCGCCGATGGCGGCAGCCGATTTTCCGACGACGGTATTCACACCGTCGTAAATCGTTGTCGTTTCATTTTCGATGAACGAAACGGCCGATTTCGTTGAAAGACGTTTCGCGTCGGCCGTATAAGCGGCCCGATCTGCGTATTTGTTAACCTGTGCCATATTCCGTTTGCATTATTGAATTTTCCAGTCTGACACGGCCGCGTTACCCGTTGAGAAATAGAGCGCGCGGGCGGTCTTGTCGATGTAGAACTGCCCGGCTCTGTCCGGGGCTTTCGTCGGTGCGCCGTCGCCGACGGGGGCAAGGCTGTTATTGCCCCATACGTTCAATTCCTTGATCTGCAATTTGGGAATCACGACAGCACCCGACAAGACGGCTATAAGCGCCTTTTCGAGTGCCTCGACCCGCTCGTCGAGGGTGCAGTCGGAGTGCGCGAGCGTATTGATAACGTCGTCGTAGGTGTCGACGACGCGCTGTGCGGATTCCGCTGCATTATTTGCTGCTGTCGCCGCCTCGTTTGCCTTACCCGTGGCTGTGTTGGCCGCTGTTGCTGCGTTATTTGCGGCCGTCGTTGCGGCGTTGGCCTTGCCTGCGGCTGTATTCGCTGCTGTTGTCTCCGTCGATGCACTTCCTGCTGCGCTATTGGCTGCTGCGGCCGCGTTGTTTGCGGCGACCGTGGCCGCTGCGGCCGCGTTGGTTGCCTCGGTACACGGGACGACGATTTCGGCAAACTTACCGTCGTAGCGTGACAACAGGTTCGCATATCCGACCTCGATACCCGTATCGACATACGCGTTGAGATTGTCGTCGTAGACCAGCCACGTATTTTTGTCGCCGATCTTTGGCGACGCTCCCGTATAGGAGACATTGTCCGGGAAATTTACGACGGTGAGCGACAGCGATAGCGTCAGTTCGTGATAGCCTGTCGGGGCGTTCTCTTTGACTTCCGCGAACCACACAACGGGCGTCGAATACATCGTCTTGTCTTCCAGTTTGACGTTGAAGATGATGCCATAGCGCCCGGTGGCGGTCAGTTCGCGGGTTCCGAGCAGGCGCACATAAACAGCGTTCGTCACCTCATTGAACGTGACGTCTTCGCAATTCATCGTTGCGCCGGATACCAGTACGAGCGACGCTGCGATATACCGTGCTCGGCGCAGATCGCAGACGCCGCCTGCCGGGGTCAACATCGTGGCTTTGATGCCGCATCCCTGCCCTAATTTGATGTCATACATAGTTAATTGCCTAAAATTTTGAATTTCGTTCGATTGGCCTTGACTTTCCCCTTGAGCGTATAATCAGCGAAAATTTCGGGCTTTGCTTGGATGTAGGCAAGGCACTCTTTCATATAACCGTCAGCGATGGCGAAAGCGTCGTTGTACGCCGTTTGCCGCTCGCGATATTCGGTCGCCTGTGAATACTCGTCGCGCTTCTGCACGAAGCCGAAGCGTGTCAAATGGCTTACGCTCGTTTTGACGAGGCGTGCCCAAACGTAGTAGGCCAGCGCCCGGCGCAAACCGACGAAATGTCGTCGGTTTCTACACTCGTCGGTATATTCGCCGCCATTAAGGAGTACGGCGAATTGCACGTGTGTAAGCAGTCGCATGAACAGTTCGTCGCCCAGCTTCGGTTTGATGTCGAGCAATTCGGCCTCTTCGATGGCGCGGGCGATAATCTCGTCGTCCATGTCGCAGGGGCGGGCGTATTTATCGACGTCGCACGGTTCAATCAGATGTCGCATCGTTGGCAATAGATTTTACGAGCGGTTCGATGGCAGCATCGCCCGCTCCGGTGTACGGAATCGTGTTCGGTTCCCAATGGCTGAAAATAGCCCGATACGCACGCGATAACATCCGTTGCTGCTTCGCTACCTGCTCGCAGTATTCACGCTTCACGTCGTTCGCAAGGTCGCCTGTGAACCCGATACTGCCGCTGCGTAATCTTCCGAACGTTTCTTGGTTGAGCGCCGCATAGATATTATCGGTTACAGCTTTCGTTGTGGCTGTAAACTCCTTGTCGTAGTTGTTCGTCTTGAACGGTACGAATTCGGGCTTATCCTCGTCGGTTTCAATCTCAACCTGCATGATTTTAAGCGAATTCGTATCGCCTTGCAGTTTTTCGAATTCCTCCGTAAATCCGTCGTCGGACGATACGCCGTCTTTGTCGCCGTCGACTGTGCTGCTGCCTTGTCCGCGCTTCGTGATGAGCATTCCCGCCGTGAGGAAATTATTTCGGACGTTTCGGTTGTTGACGTTCGAAAGCCCCTCGTCCGTCGACATGTCGGTCAATACGACGTCGACCAACGGCAGGGGATAGGCATTTCGCCCGGCACGTGAAATGTAGAGAATCTGACCCTTGTAGAATTCGATACCGCCTGCGGCCTGTATCTGCAACTGCACGACATCGGGCGACGGATTGAAGACCGGGAACACCTCGATTGTTTCGATGGTTACCTTTACGGCCTTGCCGCCGCGCGTCTTTTTACCCCGCCAATCGGGATGTACGACGATATGGCTTATAACGCCGTCGTCGTCTTCCTCTTCAAGGCGGCAATTCTCGAACGGAACGTGCGCCATCGACACGATCTGTCCGAGAATATTGTAATTGACGTGTAGGGCAAGGCCGTCTTGGTAGGCTACATCGTCGGCGCACAAGTGATGTACGTCGTCTACCGTATTCCCTCGCGTGTCGCACACGGTTTCGGCCAACGCTTGCGATGCAAGGCCGTTCCCCTCGATATATGTCGAACGCCGTTCGACACAGGTGCGACCTGTGGGCGACGAATCGACAATATCGCGCACCGTTTGCGGGTATAGGTTATTGTCGCCGTAGGTTTTGATACCTAACGACGACAGATATTTGACGTCTACACGCGTTTCGGGCTTCTTTGTGTGCTTTACGTTCATGGGTGGTTACTCCTCTGCGGTGATCTTCTCGATGTAGTCGGAAATAAGGCGGTGCGTGAGCTTCACGCCGCCGATCTCCTTGCCCGCCAACTCCTGCTTGATAGCCGTTTTCGACTTTCCGGCCACGAGTTCGGCGGCGATAGCCTGCCGGATAGCGTCATCGGCAGTATTGCCATTGTATCCGGCGGGCTGTTCGTCGGCTTCGTCAGCGCTTTCGGCTCCGGTGTCACCGCTGCCGGGCTTCTCGTCGTTGGTGGCCGCCGTTTCGGTGGCCGCCGCGGCGTCGATTCGGGCCTGCAATGCGGCGCAACGGCTTTCAAGTTCCGCTTTCTCGGATTCGAGGATGGCGATACGGTTGTGTGCCGCTTCGAGTTCCGACGATTCCCCGCCAGCTTTCGGCGCTTCGGCGTCTTTCTTCGCCGTAGGGATAACCTCGAAACGCCCAGCGGCGTTCGGGTGCTCTTTGAGGAACGCCGCGGCCACCTCGTCGGTCAGATTGTCGTTCGTGTAAATTTCCGAAGACCCTGCGATTTGCAGAATAACCCCTGCACGCAGTTTGTAATTCGATTTTTCTTTCATTTTTCCGTGTTTTTTGATGTACGAGTTGATTTCGAGCACGGCGTCGTGCCACCTGTCGGGACATCGGCAGCCGCTCAAGCGCTTTCCCAAGACCTCGTAATAAAGTCTTTCGATAGTTGCCTGTTCGGCGCTCGAATAGGGGGTATTGTAACCCCTATTCAAGTCCGAAAGCAGGATTTTTACCTCGTCGACGGTCATAGTGCATTACTCCGTCTCCGAGGGGGTGAGCATCGTTTTGATGAGCGCCTCGGTGGCTGCGAGCGAACCCGCGTTGAGGAACATCGCCGAGCGGGGCGCTTTCTCCTCTTTGAGCGTAATAGCCCAGCCCGACAGGGTGTCGTCGCTGTATTTCTCGCACGACCCGGCCGACAGCGTGAGGCCGTTGAAAAGTCCGGCGATTTGGTATGCAGACGCTCCGCGCTCCGCTTCGTTCGTGGCCCGCAGGTTCTTGTGTCGGTTCTGCCAAATGACGAAAAACTCTCCGTCGAGCAGCGGGTCGATGATATTCTCGCAAACCGCCGGGCTGTTGTCGGGCACGATGAACGGAAATTCGGTCGAAGCCGTGCCGCCCAGCTTGCCGCTGCCGTCGAGATCGGTTTTCAGCCCCTCGAACGGCTTTGTCCCGTACTGGATGATCGGGTACAACTGCGCGCCTTTGATAAGCGGCAGATTCAGCACTTGATTCGTCGAACCCTCGACAAATTCAAGATTGGCGATGTCGAGCTGCGCCCGGTTTCCGATCCACGCGATACGCTCGACGCCTCGCGCGATCGGTTCCGCGCAGTTCTTTTCGATTTTCGCCTTGATGAAGCTATCGCAATTCATAGTGTAATCGAGTTTTGAGGGTTAGAAACCTACCTGCACGAGGTTATCGTCGGCGATCAGCGTTCCGATCTTGTCTTTCGACAGAATTTTGTTCATCTGCTCGTCCTTGTTGAACCATACCTGAATGTCGGCGACTTCGCTTTCGCTCTCCATACCGACGAGCAGGTCGTCTTTGATCGTGTAGAGCGCGCGATAAGGCTTGTTCCACGCCTTGCCGCCGCTGACGGTTTCGCAGCCTTTGATGATCTCGTCGAGGAACGGGATGGCGAGCATTTGCACACCGTTGTAGTTCGTCTCCGTGATGCCATCGAACAGCGCCGTCCACTGCAATTCTGAACCTTTGTTGTTTCGTTTGAGGTCGGCGTCCAGCGCGTCTTTCAGCGCCTGCGTGATGTAGATGAGCTGACCGTTGGCCTGCCGCAGAACCGTTGAGGCGTCGGAGATCAGCGCGTCGAGGAAATCGACGGCGGCATAGTTCTGACGCATGGCGGCTTTCTGCTCGGCGAACGTTGTGGCGGCGTTGGCTGCGCATGTGGTGCGACGGTCGGGCGTTGCGGCGGCCAGCGTAAACAGACGCTTCCAGAAACCGTCGACGAGGGTAAAATACGCCGGGTCGATGGAATCGAGCAGGTTGCCGCCGTCTGTGACCGTATCGGCTGCCTTGTCGCCGAACCATGCGTAACGCATCAGCATCTTGCGGATGGCGAGTTCGAGCCGGGGCGCGAGGATATAGTCGGTATATTCCGTGCCCGTGAGGTCGGCGATGTTCGTCTTGGTACGCATGGCGACCTGTGCGACCGTGCCCTCCAAATCCTTGTAGCAGATTTTTTCGGCGACCTCCCATTCGTGGATGTCCCACTCTTTTTCGCTCGTCGCAATGACGCTGGTTCCGAACGTCGGATTACAGCCCTGTGAGGCTTTGCCGACCATGCCGAATTCGCCGATGAAACCGACCTTTTCGCCGTGCTTCTGTTTCGGCAGGAAATTGAAAATCTTTCCGAGCGATTCGGGGTCGGTGACCGCAAGGAAGATCAGACGTTTGAGGTCTTTGACGGCCCCGTCGTCGGGGGTCAGATTCGCAAAGTTAAGTCCTGTACTTGCCATAATTGATTGGTGTTGTTTGTGATTTACTCCGTTTTCTGATGTGCTGCTTCGAGTTCGGCGATGCGCTGCTGAACGCGCGACTGCGGTTTCGCGGCGTTCTTCTTGCCTTCTCCTGCGGCTGTGGTCGTGGTTTGACGTGCAGCGGGCTTGTAGTCGGACTTGGCCTTGACAAGCCACGCTTCGCCGCCCGCGATGGCGACGAGATTCAAGATGCGTTTCTCGTCGGTCGTTTTTGCGTTCTTGCGGGCGTCCGCAAGTTCGGTTTCGAGTTCGGCGATACGTGCGTTAGCCGCCGCCAGCGCATCGGAATCGGGGTCGTTTCCGCTGCCGTCGCCACCATCGCCCCCTCCGTCGGGCTTTTCCGGGGCAAGGAAGCGAGTCGAGCCTCGTCTTCGGCGTCGCGGATTTCCGTGATTTTACCGTCTTCGATGACGATTGTCTTGCCGTCGGGCATCTTGTGTTCTCCGTCCGGCGATGCGCTGTCGCCGACGGCGGGGTCTTCGCCGTCCGGCTTGTCAATCGTGATCGTGTCGCCCGATTCGGTGTTCAGCTCGTAATTGACGGGCTGCGGGGCTTCCAGTCCCAGCGCAACGGCCAGCGCTGCGAGGGCTTTGCGAAGCACGCTTTTGTCTTCGCTTTTCGTGGTTTTTGTTGCCATAGAATTTTGATTGTTGGTTATTGAATTTTGCTGCTTCCACGCAGCCGATTTCGCGCTGTTCGGGCCGCCTGCCGATGCCGACGCTGCGGGAATGATCGTCTGGATGAATCCGAGTTCCTTTGCTCGCTCCATCCCGATAAACTTGTCTTCGTTCATAAGCGCTTCGAGTTCCGCGCGATCCGCTCCGGTTCGCTCGACGTAGAAATCGAGCATTTTCTGTTCGTCGTCCCGTAACGAGGCGGCCAGCGATTCGAGATCATCGGCACGGTATGCGTCGGCCAGCGTGTATTCGGGATAGTAGGGCTTGTGAATGAGCAACGAGGCGTGCGGGTATGCTCGGCGTTCGGAAGCGGCCAGCAAAACGACGGTAGCCATCGACGCGCAATTCCCCTCGATGGTCGCGGTTATCTTCTTGCCCGTGCTCCGCAGCTTGTCGACGATGGCCCAGCCCTCGTTTACCTCGCCGCCGTCGCAGTGCAATAGTAATTCGATATTATCGTCGCCTGCTGGGATGCCGTTGATGAATTCGTCCACGTCCTTGAAACTCGTTCCGGCCTCGTCGCAGAACCAGTAGCATTCTTTTGTCGCTTCGGAAAGAATCGGATTGTAGAGCTTGAGAGTTGCCATAGATTTGATTTTACGAAACAAAGCTAAATAAAAAGCGTGTAATAAATACACGCTTTGAGGCACAATCAACTGACACGCCGTGTCAGCGGCTCGTATTGACGTCGCGGCCGAATCGTCGGATAATGCGATAGACGGTGCGTTCGCTGACCTCGTAGGTATCGCACAAGTAGGCGACGATATACGCTACTTTGAACCCGTCGCGGCGAAGCCGTTCGTAGTCGCTCCACAGAGGGATGTAGCGGACATCTTCAATAGCCGCGCCTGCGCGAGCGAGCGCCCGGAGCAGATCGGCGTTCTGTTGTAAAATTTCATGCACTTTCATAACTACAAATCGCCTAATGATTCGACCACTTTCACCCGGTCAGATACACGGGTTATTTCGTCCACTCCGACGCGCATGTCGAGTTGCGAAACCCCCTTTGCGAATGCGCGGGCAAGCATATCTTCGCCTGCGATCTGATTGCTCGACTGTGCGGCGACTATCGGCGCACCGCCTCCGAGCTGGTTTAGTGCCGAGTAGATCGGGGCAAACATAGACGTCGGCAAGGCTGCGTTTACCGATTCGCCGTCCGACAGCATGGCGGGTATACTGTCGCTTGTCGACGTTCCCGGCCCGGACACATAACCACCCGTCGAGAATTTTGCCGATTTGACGGTTTTAATCGCCGATGTGATATTCGCCATGATCGTCGCAACAGTCGTAGCGATTGCGATAAGGTTGCCGGGGAATGGGACGCTTTGAGCCTGCGCCGTACCCGCTGCGATAGCCTTTCCGGTGTTGATGGCGATCTCGGCCAATGCAAGTGTCTTGCTCAAAACGGCGAAAGTCTTATTGTCTTCGCCCAACTCTTCGAGTAAACCCGACAGGCCGTTCGTAACTGCTGCGAGGGCTTCCAGTTTTGCTTGTTCGATTTGCACCTCGTAATCGTTGATGGCTCGTTTCGCGTCGACGTATGCCTGCTGCGCGCCGAGCTGTCGAGCCTTGAATGCGGCGTCGCTTTCACCCTCCATTTGTTGTAAGGCTATGAGTTCCGCTTGCCGCATCTGCAACTGTAATTGCAGGGTGTTTTGCCCCTGTACGGCGGCGGCGTTGATTCGGTTCTCCCATTCGAGCCGTAGAGCGTCGTTCTGTTTTTGCAGGTTGGCGTTTATCCATTGGTTCGAAAGGTCGTCCAGTTGCTTGTTGTATTTCTCCCGGATGAGAACCTTTTGCTGCTCGGTCAGTTCGATGTTGGCAAGTTCGGCTTCCTGCTGTTTCCGTAACTGTTCGACTTTCAGCGTATATTCAGCGTCGGTTCCTTGTTTGACGGCGGCCAGCCGCAGGGCGATATTCTGCTGCTCTTGCCGGATTTTCTTGTCGAGGCCCGCGCGGTTGATCTTCTCGACGTTCAAGACGTGCTGCTGTTCGGCCAGCTCGATTTGCTGCTGAATTGCTGCCTTTGCCTTTTTCGTCAACCCCTTTTCGGTTTCGAGGCGTTTTTTCAGATCGGCGACCCGACGGCGGTATGCGACCTCTTCCTGCGTCAACTGCTTGCTGATGCCCTCTTTCATCAAGGCGACTTTGGCGTCGGTCGCTGCGCGCACGGCGGCAAGTTCGGTCGCAAGGGCTTGTTTCTGCTTTTCTGCGGCTTCTTTGTAGGCTTCCTTTATTGTCTTGTCGCGTGCGGCTTCGAGGCTCGCAAGAATATCTTTCGCTTCGCTGCTGGCTACCTTACCTGCATACACCAATTCGACGAGTAGTTTGCGCTGATTCTTGAATTCCTCATTGGCTTGTTGCGTCGCGTATTTGACCGTACCCAGTTTCTTTTTTAACGCCGCGTCGTTATAGGCGGACGCGAGGCTGCGCAGGTGGTTCGCTGTATCGTTCAGCGCTGATCGGTAGTCTTCGTCCGCTTTTTTCTTGGCGTCTTGTGATGCCTTGTATTCCTCGCTGTCCTTTTTGTAGAGCCGCTGTGCCGCTTTGAAATGTTCGGCGCGCTTGTTGGCAAGGTCTTTCAGCAGGGCAAGGCGCGTCAGCGTTATTTCCTCGTCGGTTTTGCCGAGGGCTTTCATTTTCTCGATGTGCTCGTCGTATTTCTTATTGAGCTTATCGAGTTCTTCGCCTTGTTTTTTCAGATTCTCTTTCGCTTTTTCGGTCGACGAATTGAACCAACTAAACGCCTTGACGAGGGCATAAACGGCCGCGATTGCCGCGATAATTGCCGCGACGATAACCCCGATTGGATTTGCAAAAAGCGCCGCCGTGAATTTCCATACTGCGGCGGTTCCGGCGTTTGTGGCAACCGTCCCGGCGGCCATCGCCGACGTCCGGGCGGTTTCCGCTTTCGTCTGTGCCCATGTTGCAACCGCTTGTGCTTTTTGCATGACGATAGACTGTTTCTGCAACATGTTCTGCACGGATTGGATGGCCACGAGTGCGCCGAGCATCTGCGTTATAATGCCGATAGCTTTGTCGAGGTCTTTATTTTCGACCCCTAACTGCTTTGAAAGTATCGACCATTGTGCCCATAGCTGCAAAAGATTTTGCGTCCCCTTGATGAGCACGTCGAGTTGCGCTGTGTCGGATGCCCCGGCATTGATGCCAGCCTCGACGTCAGCAAGGGCGTCTTTCATATTTGCGGCGACGCCCAGCAGGTCTTGATACTCTTGCGTCGTTTCTTTGCCCTCGTATTTCATCTGCGCGAGTTGCTGACGAATTACACCTAATTGCGTTTCGAGCGGCTTGATGTCGGGATAGTTACCCACGTTCCGGTAAAACCTTTGCGTACCCTCTTCCGATTCGAGCAGCGCATCGGTTATTTCGTTGATCTGTTTTTTGAGTGCCTCGCCCTCTGCGCTTTTCTGCATGGCTGCACTCATTGAATCGTACTGTTTTGTGAGGTTCGACAGTTCGGCGCGCAGTTTTCGGTTCGACCCCTCTTCCTCGCGGGCCGCCTTGATGTTGTTCTGCACCTCCTTTTCAACCTCGCGCAACTCGCGCTTGTAGGCGGTCTGTTCGGCGCGTAGCTTCGCCAGTTCCTCGCGGTCGGCGGCGGTGGCTTCTCCCTTTTTCTTGATCGCCTCGCGCAGGGCTTTTTCCTTTGCCGTCGATTCCTCGATCTTGGCGTTGTAGTCGGCTATCAGCTTGATAGCTTCCGCGTTGTCGACTTGCACCTCGACGACGCGGGTTGTTGTGTTTTCTGCCATTTGTTATGCGTTTTTCGTGGTTTGTTCTGCGATGATGTAGCTATACGTGTCGTCATATTCCGGGGTAATGGAGTTTATTTCGATTCCGCCGACTATTCGCGTAATCGTCGGGCCTATCACTTTCACTTGCCCGGCAGGAAAGATAATTGTTTCCGGCCCGAGGGAAACGCCGTCATACGTGTAAAGGGTTATTACGACATCGAGGTCTGACGCAGGCGCAGCGCTGGCCGTTATGTAAATGGCGGCATCTTCCCATTGCCAGCCAATAGCAACCGTTTGCGATGGGCGTTCCGGTTCTTGGACAACCGTTTCCGGCAACTGTACGGCCTTGACCTCGCAGGCTTTATTCGCTGTCGACTGGATGCTGACGATGCCGTAGAATTTCCCATATTGGCGCAGGTAGAACGGGATTGAATAGTCCAGCGATTTCAAATCGTATTCGTCCAACATGATCTGCTCCGTAATGGTTATTGCGCTGTTGAGCAGACGCGATAGGGTGGAATAGTATTTCGATAGCAAGGTCGTGAAATCGAGGTCGTCGAATGCAAGCATAGCCAGCCCGGAACCGTCGCTGATAAGGCGCATAATCCGGTCTTTGACTTGTACGGTGTCGACGGCTGTTCCGTCATCGTTCAGTTCGTAGTGCCGTATCGTCGAGCCGTCCGATGGAGCGAAAGGCAATGTTATAACGGTCTTTTCGGCGTCTAAAATCTCGCTGTCGATTTTCAGATTGCCGTCGGCATTCGTGAAAACCGTATCGTCTTCTTTGTACTTGAAATAGTTGTTGCGGCAGTAGTCGTTGATTTTGTATTCCGTGGTCTTCGGCTCGTCGTCATTGCTTCGGACGAATTTATCCGACCAATCGCACGCCTGCGCTTTGTTCTCCTGTAAGGTGTCGAGCGATACGAATTTCAGATTATTGACGTTTGTAGGGTCGGGTACGGCAAAGATGCCGAACATTCCGCAGATCGCCTTGATGAAGTCGATTTGCGAGATTTCGGGCAGGTTTTGAGGTATCGGAAATAAACTCGGATAGATGATATTTTCGAAGTCTTCCGTAATCGTAAGTTTGGTATTTCCCAATCTCGAACCGGAAATTACCGATGTCCCGTTATGTGGAAACAGGCGCAGGTAGTCATATTCTCCCCACGTGATTTCCTCTTCAATGTCGGCGAAATAATACGTTTTTTGATACGCATACGTTCCTGTTGACGACGATACCGACGATGACCCGATACTGACGGCTATTTGCGTCGTTGTTTCGTCGCGGTCGCTGTATCGTGTCGCTCGGATATATACGCGGCTGGGGAATCCGTTGGAGCTATTGGAATATAGAACCATTCCCAACTGTGCCCCCGATCGGTTTACAATGGATATAATCACCTTTGTTGCGTTGTCGACCTTACGGATTTTGGTATTATCATCCGGGTCGAAAACACCGTGTCTATCTGTCCCGTTATTGCCCGCGATAGAATATCCCCAAAAGCCGTTGCTGTACGTTATGAATGGATATATAGATACCGTGGCCTCCGCCTCATTGCTTGCGTCTGATGCGTTTCGGCTCAAGCATGGAATCGCTATCGTTCGCAATGCGCTGGCGTACTTGCTCGGCATTTCGAACGTGAATCCGGCCTGCTTGGTTATCTTGTCGAGAATCCACCATGCGGTAGCGCTGGGGTGGAAATTGGCAAGGTTGGCATTCGACACGCCGCAGTTGTATTTTGCAAATCCGTATCCGGTGGATTTCATTTGCGACAGGGTCGTCGGTGTGGTATTTGCATTCCACGCCAGCGCTTCGGTTCCGGTCAACTCGTTCAACTTGGCCGCTTTGTCGACCCACGTTTGAAAGTTTGCCATCACGCCCCAATAAAGCGCGATTTCGTAGGTTTCAGACGAAGATAGTAGCACGGCATATCCGACGCGGACGACCTCGATTCCATTCCGAACAAGGCGGGCCGAATATCGGTTGTATCGCTTATCGGACACATAGGCGG
>OLPU01001322.1_pt1 | contig 18738 bp, 16 predicted proteins | sample 1673111 | NCBI WGS metagenome assembly OLPU01 (sample SAMEA3136755, study PRJEB25190) | human gut metagenome | reverse complement strand
AAATAATCTTCGGAAGATTAGAACCAGGGGCATCAATAGGTGAACATACTCATGAAACTAATAGTGAAATAATATTTTTCACATCTGGTAAAGGTAAAGTAATATATGATGGAAAAGAAGAAAGAGTAGAAGCTGGATTATGTCATTACTGTCCACAAGGTCATACTCATATATTAATAAATGATAGCGATGCTGATTTAACTTTCCATGCTGTTATACCAGAACATCCAGCAAAATAATAATTTAAATTAATACATAAATAAAAAGGTTCAATAGTTTAGAAACTATGTGAACCTTTTTTCACTAAATATTATCCGATAACTTTATATACCTTAGCAGAATATGCAGGTAATGAAATTGATATTTGATAGTTTTTGCCTGCTCCAGCCATTTCTTTTTTAGATAAATGTTTTGGATTTTCTAAAGTAGTGTATTTGACATCGCCATGTGGAGAATAAGTGTTTCTTGAATATAAATGTCCAGCATCTTGGTGATATAAATCGATAGAGTCTATAAGTTCAGGAACTTCCTCGCTTTTACCGCCGTATTTTTGCCAATCAGTATTTAAGATTAATTCAAGTTGGACAGAGTCATCAAATTTAACTGAATAATTTTCATAATTATCGCAGTAAGTATTTAAGAATATCACAATTTTTTCATCACCATAGATTCTTTCATACACATAGACACATTTTTCTGTATCATCAGCTTGTATCCATTTATGACCTGTGCGAGAATATTCGTTTTTATACAGAACTGGTGAATTTAGATAAAAACCATTAAGGTCGTCGATAAATCTTTTAAAAGAATCATGCATAGGATATTCTAATAGATTCCAGTCAAGTTCTCTTTTTTCATCCCATTCTCTAAAATGTCCAAGTTCATTACCCATAAAGTTTAATTTTTTACCAGGGTGTGTGAACATATAAGTATAAAGTAATTTCGCTTGGCTAAATTTATCTTCATAAGACCCCCACATTTTATCTAAGATAGTTTTTTTACCATGGACAACTTCATCATGCGAGAAAGGAAGAAGAAATTTTTCATTGTAAAAATACATCATAGAAAATGTTATTTTATGATATAGATTGCTTCTTTGCCAAGGTTCTTTTTCAAAATATGAAAGTGTATCATTCATCCAACCCATGTCCCATTTATAGTCAAATCCAAGACCGCCTTCTTCAACAGATTCAGTAACTTTAGGGTAGTCTGAAGAATCTTCGGCAATTAACATAACGTCTTTATGAAGCTTTTGCAAATTCTTGTTCATAATTTGTAAAAACTCAATACAACCTTCATTTACACCACGATTTGAATCACCTTTCCAATATATAAGATTGCTTATCGCGTCCATACGAAGACCATCTATATGATATTTTTCAATCCAGAAGTTTGCAACAGATTGAAGAAAACTTCTTACTTCACCACGATAATAATTAAAACTATGAGAACCCCATTCAGTATAACCAATATCATGATTTGGATATTCGTATAGAGCTTCACCATCAAATTGGCAAAGCGAATACGAATCGAGAGCAAAGTGAACAGGAACAAAATCCATAATTACACCTATGTTTTCCTTATGGCATAAATCGATAAATGCCATTAAATCTTCTGGTTTACCGTATCTAGCAGTTGGACTGAAAAATCCAGTTATTTGGTATCCCCAAGAACAGTCAGATGGATGTTCACAAAGGGGAAGTATCTCTATATGGGTATAGTTATTCTCCTTAACGTATTTTATAAGTTGTGGAGCTATTTCCATATAATTAAACCATCTTTCGGTTATATCGATAGGCTTGTTTAAATCGTATTCAGTATTTATGTAGTTTTCTAAATTTAAGTCATGCCCAAGTTGACTTGCATTTATGCTTTTGTCCCCACCAATAGATGAATTTTGTTTAAGAACTCTAGATTTTAAAACATCTTGATCAGTCTTTTGTTTCCAAGAACCGAAGTGAAGTTCATAGATGTTTAAAGGTTTATCAAAATTCTTGCTTCTATTTAACATCCATTGATTGTCGTTAAATTTATATGTATTTAAATCAACTATTCTAGATGCACTTTTAGGTCTAAGCTCCATAAAAAATGCATATGGGTCAGTTTTTTCCGTACAATTGTCATTTTGATCAAATACTAGATATTTGTAATACATTCCTAATTCAGCGTTTTCAGAAAAATAAGTAAAAATGCCGCTTTCTTCTATTTGCTCCATTCGCACCTCCGCCGCGCGCTGGATTTCCAGCAGCGCCCGCACCTTTTCTTCCCGCCAATCGTCCAGCCTCTTAGCCAGCGTTCGCACGTTCAGCGCAGGCGCTTTGCCCGGCAGACAAGAACCGCGTTTGCCGCGCCGGTCGTAGTCATAACCAAAGTCCGCGCAGACGCGCTTTGCGGCCTCCAGCGGCGACAGGGAAAGCGCCTGCGCGTACAGCGCGACCGCGTCGCCATGCGCGTGGCAGCCGAAGCAGTAGAATCCGCCGCTGTCGGGATACAGGCACAGCGACGGCGTTTTTTCGGCATGAAAAAGGCAGCAGGCATACGCCTTGCCGCCCGAACGCCTCGTCCTGATCCCCAGCTTTTCCGCAGCCTGAATGCAATCCGCCTGCCGCGCCGCCTCAAAGACAGTCACTGTACGCCGTCCAATTCTGATAGTTTTCCCGCAGGTAGCGGCTGACCGCCAGCCACACGTCGATCTCCGACCGCACGCTGCACAGCCCGCGGTACGCCTCTGACCAGGGCATGTTCTTCACCTTGTGCAGATACAGAAGCCGCATGACCTCGGGATCCTTCGCGTTGCGGATGATCTCCCGCGCCGTTTCGCGATCCCGCTCGAATTCGTCCTGACAGCGCATATACCGCCGCTTCCATTCGTCGGTTTCCACGCTGGACTGACTCGCCGTCATGAGCCGACGCTTGGCCTCCGCGGCCTGCTGCGCGTTGTCTCTGATGTTCTGCAAAAGCTTCATATAATCCATGAGTATTTCCTCCGTTCTCAATTCAGATTGCATATTCCCAGTTTTCAGTCTCATGACGGAAACGCCTTTCGTACCGGCTGGCCGCCTGCCGAATGGCTGCACAGCTATAGCGGTTTTCCAGACGCTCGCAGACTTCGTTCCACTTCATGCCGCAGATTTTACGCCAGTACAGCGCTTTCAACAGATCGGGGTTTTCACCGTCGCGAATTGCGATCAGGATGGCTTTCTTCTGCCTTTCCCGTTCCGCCTTCAGCCGTTCGTATCGTTCCTGTCGTTCCGCATGGCGAAGCGCCAGCGACGCGGTGCGATCTGTTTTTTCATAGTGGTTTCCCGCCGTCCGGCAGGCCGCATGGCTTCCGGTATCGAAAACGTCCAGATCCTCCAGCAGGCGACGAGCGCGCCGCAACTGGCTCAGCACGTTTTGATACTGTTCCAACATTTCGATATAATCCAAATCAAACGCCTCCATATCCATTTTTAGACAAATAAAAAGGACGCCCTGCCATTGCCAATGGCGCGACGCCCTTGCGGACGCATCCGGCGTAGCTTTGTAACCTTGTTACTTTGCCGCGTTGATGCCTGTTATATTGAATTATGGAATTCCTGACGTTTGTTTTCCCATACGTTGATTCTTTGCTTTCTTGAAGACTCGCTCTGAATCCGTCGTTCAATCGCGCAGCCGGTATCCCGGCGATATTGTCTATGATGCAGCACGGCATTCAGCGAGTCGAAAATGCTAATCTCTCAGCATGAGTTATTATATCACACCTCGTGACTGCTGTCAACTTTTGTGACAACGTTTACACCTAGCTCAAAAATTCACTTGGCGAAAGAGCGATCGTCCTATTTCCGGTGGCTCTCCAATATGTAAAGAAGTTGGCTTGATAAAACGATTCTTTCAAGCGATTCACGCTTGCTGGCGGAGATGTTTCTATGCGAGGCAGGATTGCGGTATGCGCAAAAAGCAGCTTCAAAAAGCATCCTTATTCCCTTGCGATAGTCTTTACCGCTCACCGTCGTTTCGTCGAAATCATAAAGCGTATCGTCAGATAATAGCGCGTTCATTATATCGGATGCGTTCTTGGGTTCGTTTGAAGAAGGTTTCATTTGTCTAAAGAGCTCCCTCAACATTGTTTCGACTTCGCGCATCGCTTTCTCAGCGGCGGAATCATAATATTTATCCTCATAAAGCCCCTTAGAAATGTTTCGAACGCGAGGATGGATATTGTCCCAGAAACATCCGGAATTCGGCTCCTGCGCAACATGCTTTATAATTAAGAATAATTCTCCGAAAGCGCAGGTATTCAATGAGTAAACGCCAGAGCCTTGACTTGGAAAGAGAATAGAAGCAATACACGGAAGTTCCTTAGCATAGAAGGGATATTCTTCGTGGATATTCTCCGCAACGGCGTTTATCAAAGAAGATACTTGAATCACTTCCGGTTGGATACGTATGAACGGCATCCCTGTCTGTAGTTGGTTGTTCGTATTGTCAATCCATCTTTTGAGTTCGCTTACAGCATTCAGCACATTATTCATGCGTATCCTCCTGTTCTAATCGCAAGTGTCGAGATATTGAAAGTACACAACGACCGCTTTTTTTATTTGAGAGCGCACAGAAGACGATAGGGCTTTATACTCTTCGTTTTGTTGTAATTGGAAAACGTAGTACATGTCGCTGGTTTCCGGCAACGGGATAATGCCGTTCGCTCGTTTTAAGCGCGAGACAACGTCTGATCTCACTTTTGCTTGATACGCAGTGTTTTCTTCCAGCCACTGACAAAACTCACTTTTCATCTTTGCTTTCCTTTTGGTCGATATAATAGCGCAGAGCATTTGCGACAAATTCGGCAAGCTTTACCGGGACGGCGTTGCCGATCATTTGTTCAACGTCCGTTTTGCTTCCAACAAATTTAAAGTCTTTTGGAAACGTCTGAATCCATGCGCGCTCTTCGGTCGTCAATGCGCGAATATCGCTGGACAACGGCGCTGCGTCCAAATGATGGCCCGGATACCCTTTGGGTACGGGACGATTCATGCCTCTCATGGTCGGTGCCGGTTCGTCGATACTGAAAATACCGCGACGATTGTAATTCCTAGGATGCCGATAATAATACTCAAATCCAAGCGAATCGCCGAAGTAATCCCGGAGAGTCATAGCGTTCGCGCTTTGGCGCGTTCTAAAATACTCGTCCAAAAAACCGTCCTGCTCGTTCATAGAGCCGATGCAGAAGAACCTTTTACGCTTTTGCGGAACGCCGCAATGCGATGCGTCGAGAACAATTTCGGTGAGCCCATAGCCGCATTCCTTAAAAATCTGTCTTGCATAGGCGAATGCGTTGCTCATTCGAGCACGATCGACGTTCTCCATAATAAAGTACTTTGGATTGACCCCTTTAATTATTTCAGCATAAGATCCCGTCAGGGACGCTCGCGCCGACTCAACGCGTTTTCCCGCTTGCGAAAAGTCCTGACAAGGTGGGCCGCCGATGATGATATCCGGTTTCAACCCAGTAACAATTTCCGTAGCTTTTTCTGCGTTTGAAAGATCGAATTCATAAAGCTGATGCGAGAAATTCGCTTTATAGCATAGCACAGCAGGAGCCCACAACTCGAATCCTGCAAGTACGTTGTATCCGGCGTTTATGAAGCCTTGCGACATACCGCCGCAGCCTGAAAATAAATCGACGACCGATTTCATTCGTTTCTCCCCCTACACAAACTTCCGAAGGCATGATATAATGTATACGGTTGTATTATACATTATCGAACCGCCGACGTCAATATTTTGACGCCGTTTAGCGACGGAAAGGAGAATTCTGTTGGAACAGTCAGGACTGTTTGGCATTTTTCATTCAAATAGATCGTCGAACGACCATTGGGGCAAAAACTGTTTTAATTCCAGTTTTCCAACCGCAATGGCATGTTATATGCTGGCTCAGAACATTCCAGCGATCTACCTGCACTTAAACAATAAGCTGGAAGTCGTTGCGGATACTCTTCCCGTATCGCAAGTTTTTAACTGCGACGGACGAGCGCTGAAAGAATTGTCCTTTCAGTTTGAATCGGTATTCGAACCATATCAGCAGTATTCTTTCGACACAATCGACGGAATTGACTTGGTCGTTAAGGGAACGGATGGAAGCTTTCTTGCGCCCGTTGAAATTAAGCTTACCGTAGTGCCGGACAATTCGACTTTTTCAAAGCCAGAACGGCTATGGGGCGCGGAAATGGTCATTCGCAGCGCTACGACCTCATACTGTGCGTTAGGAATGTTTGATAGCGTGAAAGACGATGCTCGTAATATTCGAGAGATATTCGAGTCGTCTTGTAGCGATATTCAAATGTGGGACAACGACTATGAAATGACGCACAAATTGCCGAACTTATCCGCTGCGATTGATACGTTTGAACGCGCGTATTTGCAAAATCAGAAACCGTTGCTTATGCAAACGCTTTGGAAAACACAAGGGAAATCCCCCGTATTGGCCGATCAAGCGTTTGATATCGTCGTCTGGAGCGATTACGCTTTTTCGCGTCTTTTCGTCGATTCATCGTATAAAGTAGAAAAGACGATGAGCCGTCCGTCGAGATCGACGGCGCGGCTTGCGCGCTGCTTGTGGGAGCTCTCTAAATCAGGGAAAATCCGGATTTCCGATATATACCGGCAGATGGCGTTCGGCAATCAAACGGATAAGGAATTTAGCGTGAACGGCCTGCATTGGCGCAAATATGTCAATCATGAGCGAATCGTTCGTCCTGCGCTACCCAAAACAGTGATCAGTGAAATCATTCAAGACGGTTTTATCGAGAAGCTTTCGCCGGAACGTAGATTCGATCAGACTTTATACTTCACGGTTAGAAACTAATCAAGCGTATGGCAGACGTATTTGAAAAAAGCAAACGATCTGACATAATGAAAAGAGTCAGATCTAAAAATAACCGTTCGACGGAGCTTCGCTTAATCGAGGTTTTCAAGAAATATGCAATCACGGGCTGGAGACGCAATTATTTGGTAAAAGGGCATCCTGATTTTGTGTTTCTAGCCCAGAAAGTCGCCGTATTTGTCGACGGCTGCTTTTGGCATGGCCATGATTGTAGAAATACTAGACCGTCGGACAACCAAGAGTATTGGAGCAAAAAGCGAGAACGAAATAAAAAGCACGACATGGAAGTAACTGCGATGTTTGAAAGTCGCGACTGGAAAGTTCTGCGCATCTGGGAATGCGAGCTCAAAAAGAAAAATGAAGCCGTTCTGCTAAAAAAGCTCCAAGAGTATCAGCTTATGATAGAACATCGTTAAGTTCTTAAGCCTTCATAATCACTATTCTTGGAGTATGGAAGATTTTGTTTGCAAACTGTTGCTGAGGATAAAAATGGATGATATAATACTGGTGACCGATGTAAGATTGTGTATGCATCATCATAAGGTGAACTGTGAGATTTTTAACTGATTACCTTGCAGGAGGTTCAATATGCAGGAATGGTCTGTAGCTGTCGATAATGCAAGCTTTGATGAAGCAGGCATAACAAAAGATGCTCAGGGTGCAGTCATAGAATATATTTGGAATGGCTTAGAAGCATCTGCAAACGAAATTTCCGTCGCCATTTTTGGAGAGGATCTATCAATAGCTCCCGAAATTGTAATTAAAGATAATGGTACAGGAATCGATCACTCAACATTGAGAACCTCGTTTGGTGCTTTTTTGTCGTCACCCAAAAGGTCGTCGCATATTCGTATTAAGACACAGCAGAATAAAGGAAAGGGCCGTTTTTCGTATATGGCCATAGCTTCAAGCGCCACGTGGAATACAACGTACTGGGACGGTCATTCCTTGCAAAAATACAGCATACATCTCAATTCTCTTGATAAGGCTTCCGTAAAAGAAAGCGAATTAATAAGTGTTGAAAGCGGTCATACTGGTACAGAAGTTGTAATACCTATAGCTGACGCAAAAACGCTATCCGCTTTAGCCTTGCTGTGCATTCGAAAGAAACTATTAGAAGCATTTGCATGGTATTTATATTTGAATCAGGAAAGAAATATCACAATTGATTACGAAGGTGAGAAGCTTGATTATAATGAATATGTAAATGACGAATTGAGCCGTGAAGAAACAATTGTAATAGAGAACTATTCATTTCAAGTAAACGTTATCGTTTGGAATAGCAGAATTGATAATAGTTCAAAGATATACTACTTAGACATTGGAAGGCATATAGTGGATGCCGAGAATACCTCTTTCAACAAAAATGCTGCTGAATTCCATCATAGCGTTTATGTAGTATCATCCTATTTCGATGACTGCGCTAGTGTGCCGCGTTCGGATGATGCTGCTCTTATAGAATTTAAACCCGACCAGAGGAATGTCCTTAGCAAACTTAGGAAAAAAATAAAGCAGTTAGTAGACGCCACATTACGTGAACACCTACTAAAAAAGGCAGATGCATTTCTAACGGATCAGGAAGCAAAGAATAATATGCCGATTTTTGACAGTACAGGCATGGGACAAATTCGTAGAACAGATTTTATGAACGTCACCCGTGAAATGTACTGTGCTGAACCACGCATTTTCTTCAAATTGAAAGATCGGCAATCTAAAACAATACTTGGTTTTATTGCACTTTTGTTGGACTCCAATGAACGTGAAAATCTTCTTTCAGTTATGGAACAAATTGTTGAACTCACTCCGGAACAACGTTCAAAATTTGTTGATGTACTGAAAAAGACCCGGCTTGAAAATATCGTAAACATAATGGAGATGCTTCAGAATAGATATGATGTCGTTCGCACATTGAAAGCCATCGTCTACGACATGGCTAAATTTGCGAATGAGCGTGACCATATCCAGAGAATTGTTGAAGAGCATTATTGGCTATTTGGAGATCAGTATTCTCTTGTATCTGCTGATGTCCAGATTAAGCGTTCCCTTATAGAATTTGAAAAGTACGTTTCTGAGCCTAGGACAGAAACGGTATTGAATGTTGATGAGTTACGTCAACGGATGGATATTGTTCTCTATGGAAGCCGTATAACAGAAGATGATAGAAACGAAGGATTGATAGTTGAACTCAAGGCCCCGGCAGTGAAACTATCTGTCGAGGTACTACAGCAGATTGAGCGGTATGCGAATATAGTCAGAAAAGAGCCCCGTTTTTCAGGGAATAGTCGCGTATGGAAGTTTTATGCAATTTGTTCGTCTGTTGATGAAGAAGTTACGAGTAGATATGAAGGCTATTCGAATCATGGAAAGCAGGGACTTGTTAGCATGATAGGCAATTTTGAGATATATGCGCTATCATGGGACGATATTTTCCTCAGCTTCGAGCGCCGGTATCGCTTTCTGATAGAAAAGATTAAGCGCGACTATAGTGACTATTGCGACAGAAATAGTACAGACGAACATATAGATCGATCGTTCGTTGATCGAATTACAGAAGAAATAATTGATGGTAAAAGGAAGGTTTCTGGATAGACTAATACAAAAGCTTGAGGATGAGAAGATAAAATTATTCAGTATATTCTATGCTGACAAAATCATGCGATGATGGGCGCTATATCGTCAAGCAACCGATGTAGAGTTATGTCTAAAAGAAGTACTGAATAGCATGGGGCGTTGATTTCCATGTTATTGGAATGGTTAATTTTATGGAAATAAAGTGTTTTCCAAACAGGTCTGTCACATGGGGATATGGGAGTACGGTTAGCGCGCATGTAGTAGCCACAAATTTCTTTTATAAAGAGCCCGTTTAGAGCTTGCTTTTTGACCATCCGTGTGTAAGCTGTGACTCAGCCGCGAGGCACACAACAATACGGGAGGTATTCATCATGGAATGCGGAAAGCTCACAGCGAAACTTCGAGACGCGGTGCCGGTTTGCTTCATTGAGAACGGCAAGGAGGTCAAGCGCTTCAAGAACATCGAAATTCCCGACGAGATCAAGAAGCTGCCCTATCAGGACTTCGAATTCAGCGTACCGGTTACCGGAGCCATTACCTTCAAGATCATGTTCGAGGAAGGCGTTTTGCCGAAAGTCTGGCCGGAAGCGCGGACACGCAAAACGCGGAAAGCAAGATCAGAAGAAGCGCCTATCCCGGAGAAGATCACAGCCGGGCTTCAGTCGGCCTTGGAGCAGGCGCAGGCCGAGGGCCAGCCCGTGGCAGAGATCGCCGAAGCCGTTGCGCAGGGAGCAGAGATCACCACCGAACTGAACGGGCAGGAATTGACCATCACGGCCCACGAGCCGGAGAACATGGAGGCGGCCTTCAATGTAACCGGCGAACGCCGCAAGGCGCTGGTAGAGGCCGTCAAGGCTTTCGTAGACGCGCCCGCTGTGTATCAGAACGCGCCCAGCTTCGCCTACGTCATCGGCGACTACACCATCAGCAAGACTGGCACGGTATCCGGCCCGGCAAATGAAGCGCTCATGGCCGCACTGAACGCGAAAGGTTTCATTGCAGAATAAGAGGTTTTGAACCACATTTTCCCGGCAAATAGCCGGGATTTTTGTTCTTAAGGGTGTCCATTATTACACGATTTAAGAAGCTATAGCAGTCCGATCAAATAAAGTTACAACTTGACAAAAGGTGTAAGATAGAGTCAAAGAGGCGATTCAAATGTTGCACAATGAAGCAAGAAAACTTCTGATTCAGGCATTAGAGAAAACACACAATGCAAGAGAAGTCGCTGAAAACTTCTCTGTCAATCGAGGCACGGTATATCGCCTGAAAAGACAGCTGGAAGAAACTGGCTCCATCGAAACTAGAACCTATCTTCGCGGACGTAAATCAGCTTTGAGCCAGGAAAATATCCGCAACATTGAACAGTTGCTGAAAGAGAAGCCCGACATCACGATTGCAGAAATCATAGATACACTTCAACTCAAAGCCTGTAATGAAACAGTTCGTAAAGCAGTGCTCAAACTTGGATATCGCCGTAAAAAGAAGTCGCTTCATGCCAGCGAACAGGAGCGTCCCCGATGTGAAGGAAAAACGCAAAGCATGGAAAGAGAATATGTCCGGGTACGCCCCTGAAAAACTTGTCTTTCTGGACGAAAGTGGAATCAATATCAACATGACGAGATGTTATGCCCGCTCAAAGGGTGGTTCTCGCGCAGTTGATGCTGTGCCTCTGTGGAAACCACAAAACATAACTGTCTTATCGTCGATTCGGCTGAATGGTGAAGCTGCCTATACAACATACTCAGGAGGAACAACTTCAGAAAGATTTGTTGATTATCTGAGAAACATTCTTATTCCGACACTTTCTCCCGACTCGATCGTTGTGATGGACAATATGCGTTCTCACCATACACAGGCAATAAAGGATTTATTGGAGCAGGCTGGCGTTCAATACCTCTATCTGCCACCGTACAGCCCTGATTTGAATCCTATTGAGAAGATGTGGTCTAAACTCAAGGCTTTTCTGAGAAAGGCAAAAGTTCGTTTGTTGGAGAAGCTGCCGGATGCTGTTCGTGCTGCTTTCAAAACGATTTCTTCACATGACTGTTCTGGATGGTTTCGCTTTTGTGGATATTCACGCTAATTTATTGGATCGCTATAAATATAATAGAGAGCAAAATTTTGGGGTGTGCATGGGCTAAGTGCAATTATGCTAATTAATGTCGGATAGGACATTAACCCAGTCAGTAATGACTGGGTTTTTGCTTTACTTGGAAAGATTGGTTTTCAAAGTATTGATGTTGGCATTGGTACGAGGATGGGGAGAAAAGGCAGTGCCATCAGCTTAACGGTTTCGCCCGACATATACGCGAAAATAGAAATGAATTTCATCCAATGAACTGCTCAATTACGTACGGTTTGGGGCAGCAGATTTCCTCCCCAAACGCTTAATTTAATGACGCTGGCCGAAAAGGGGATAGGCTGCCTTGGGGTGCGCCTTAAAAAGTTCTTGATCCACTGTTTTTACATCATAATCCATCGACTTAGCGTGGCTGAGTTTTCGACGTTCTTACTTGGACTGACGAAAAAACCACTCGCGCTTGTGAATTGCACTTTTTAATGTACGCTCTAAACGCAGACAAAGCAGTTTCTACTATTCGTAGCGGGATAAAGAAATCTTTTTTATTTATGGGTTCTGGTTTGATTGAAGCAATAAACTGCATCATGGTTCCGCTGTACAGAAAACGGACAGTGGAGTATATATCTGCGCGCTTGCGGTTCCAATTCGCACTTCTATACAAAAAAAGTGCCGCCCTCATGCCTGAGAACGGCGGCTTTATGATGTTTAAGCTTTAGGCGCTTCACACGCGGGAGCGGTTGAGTCTGCGGCAGTCGGCGCTTCCGGCTCCTGTGCGGGCACATCGGCCGTTTCTGCCTGCGCCTGCGGGAAGGAGAATATCGTCTTTGCATACGACGAAATCAGCGCGCCTATGACCGCGTGTATGTGCTTGCGCGTTTCGGGCTCCAGCTTGCCCATTGCGCTTATCACGGCTACCGAACTGCGCGCCCACGACGATGTGAGGTCGCTCACGGTATGCGCGTGCGTCGCCTGAAGCACGCTGTATATCGCGTCAATGAACTCCTTGCGCTTCTCGTTGGATATGTCCTTCAGCCATTCCTTTATCGCGCGGTCGGTGTATAGGCTGCCGCGCCTTAACCCGCCTTCACATACGAAGTTATCGCGGCGTGTATCCCATACGTAGGGGTCGTGCTGCTCTATGCCCTCCGCGCCGTATGCGTGAATCACCTGATAATTCTCGGTGTGGTTCATGAGCATACCTACGACCGACGACTGCGGCACAAACGTGCTTACGCGCGACTCTATGCGCGCATAACCTTCGGAAGCCATGACCGAATCGCACAGCCCCGGCCCGTCGTTATTGTATATCGCGACGATTCTGTCCTGAATGTCGCGCCGACACATCGCCGATGCGTATACCGCCAGATTGCCGCCCTTGGAGTGACCCATCACGCGCAGCGGCCGCGTGTTTTCGCGCAGACCGTCGTTTAAGAACTGCACCGCCGCGCCCTGCGATGGCACTTCCTCGGAGAAGGACATGTTCAGGTCCTCCTTCCAGCCCACCAGCGTCGCATCGGTGCCGCGGAACGCCACGCACGTCGCGCCGTCGTCGGTGTCCACGACCAGCGCGCCGAACTGCATCTCCAGCTTCGGGTCGAACAGCTCCATGCTGTGCGATACGCGCGCCGAGCCAAAGCGCCGCGATTCAGCCAGCCGCTTAGAAAGCTTCAGATTGTTGTCATGCACGCGGCCCAGCTTTATAAGTTCAGACACGACCTCGCGCATCGTGCCGGGCGCTATGCCGTCCAGACTGATATAGGAAAACTGGGAAAGAATAAGGTTGTCCACCGGGTTGAACGGCGCAGCCGAAAACGGCACGTCGCCGCGCCAGTCGAGGTAATCAATTATGTTTTGCATTGCGATTGCTCCGTTTCGTAGTCGCGCAGGGGCGCGAAAAAATGCTTACCGCTTGGCTGAATTATATTATGTCTCATCATAGTTGTCAACGCCTATGGGATTAGAGTATCATTGAAAGACTGTGCGGAAAATTGGTCGGCGGCGTGCGCCTTACATAAACTTATACAAAACCATTCCGAACCTTTAGAAAACAATGCACCTGAATGTACGTGGACCATATTTTTTTAAGCTGTTATGCGATAATCGTTAAATGATGTATGATGCCCTTGACAGCGGCGCATCACATATGTATAATTATGTGCAATCGAACGCGCGCTGGCGCGTATCGGAATATCGCGATGACGGAGAACAGTAAACGCACAAGGGATTCAGAGAGCCGCCGTTTGGTGCAAGGCGGTATTCCAAAGGCGTTGAAGCTCGCTCCTGAGCACAGAAAACTGCGGCCGATCCCCGTTAGCGGATCAGGGTTTAGGGGATTCGTCTCCGCGAACCTGTATGAGCTGGAATCTTATTCCAAGCAGAGTGGTACCGCGCAAGGCACAGGCCTTTCGTCTCTGAATGTTCGGAGACGAAAGGCTTTTTTTATTACTTAATCAGCCGCGCGGGCATATGAAAAACGATATTAAAGGAGAGGTGCCGTATGGAACAGATGAATAATATGCAGCCCCAGGAATATGTACGCCCGCTGATGAGCGCGACCATAGGCGACCTGCTGCGCAAATGGGCGCGCGAAATCCCGGATAACGAATGCGTCGTTTATCCGCAGGGCCAGAAGCGCTGGACGTGGAAGCAGTTTGACGAGCTTACCGACGTAGTGGCGCGCGGCTTCATGGCGATGGGCGTAAACAAAGGCGATAAGATCGCGATATGGGCCACTAACGTGCCCGAGTGGATAATAACCTTCTTCGCCGCCGCCAAGATGGGCGCGGTGCTCGTTACCGTAAATACAAATTATAAGCAGTTCGAACTGGAATACCTGCTCGGCCAGTCCGACACCCACACACTGATAATGATAGGCGAGTGCAAGGGCAACAACTACGTATCGCATGTGCGCGGCCTGTGTCCCGATCTTGACAACACCCAGCCGGGTCAGCTGGAGAACAAGCGCCTGCCTTTCCTCAAAAACCTCGTATACATCGGCGAAAAGTCCGATACGCCGAGCGGCTTTTTCAACTTCGAGGACATTTACGCGATGGCCGACAAGGTAAGTGACGACGAGTACGCCGAGCGCACCGCTTCGCTCACGTCGCAGGACGTGGTAAACATGCAGTACACCTCCGGCACTACCGGCTTCCCCAAGGGCGTTATGCTCACGCACTACAACGTCACCAACAACGGCCAGGGCATAGGCGACTGCATGGAGCTGACCACCGAAGACCGCCTGTGCATAGTCGTGCCGCTGTTCCACTGCTTCGGCTGCGTGCTGGGCGTCGAATCGTGTCTGACGCACGGTTCGACAATGGTGTTCGTCGATCTGTACAACCCCGGCCGCGTGCTGAAGGTGCTTCAGGACGAGCGCTGCACCGCGGTGCACGGCGTGCCCACGATGTTCATCGGCTACCTCGAATATCCCGAATTTAAGTCGTTCGACCTCAGCCACCTGCGCACCGGCATAATGGCCGGCTCGCCCTGCCCGATCAACTACATGCGTCGCGTGGTCGATGAAATGCACATGCGCGACATAGTAATCACTTATGGCCAGACCGAGTGCTCGCCCGGCATGACAATGAGCCGCAAGACCGACCCGCTCGAACTGCGCGTGACCACGGTAGGCCGCCTGCTGCCGCACTGCGAGGGCAAAATCGTCGATCCCGAAACCGGCAATGAGCAGCCCCACGGCGTGCCGGGCGAAATCTGCACGCGCGGCTATCACCTGATGCGCGGCTATTACAAGATGCCCGAGGCTACCCGTCAGGCCATAGATTCGGACGGCTGGCTGCATACCGGCGACATCGGCACCATGGACGAGCACGGCTACTTCAAGATAACCGGCCGTCTCAAGGACATGATAATCCGCGGCGGTGAAAACATCTATCCGCGCGAAATAGAGGAGTTCCTCTACACCAACCCCAAGGTGAGCGACGTACAGGTCGTGGGCGTGCCCGACAAGAAGTATGGCGAGGAAGTCTGCGCATACGTCGTGCTGAAGGATAAGGGCTCCGCGACCGCCGAGGAGCTTATCAACTTCGTAAAGGAAGGTCTGAGCCGCTTCAAGGCGCCGCACTACGTGCTGTTCGTGGATACCTTCCCGATGACCGCCAGCGGCAAGATTCAGAAGTTCAAGCTCCGCGAGATGGCCGTGCACGATCTGCACCTTGAGGACGCCGCCGCGATCGAAACTGCGTAACAAGCGCGAATGGTTATATTATTTATGCAGGGAAGGCCCGCCGACGCGGCGGCGCCGTCCCTGCGCTTTTTTTGCCCGGAATGCGCGCTTTGTGCAGGGGTATATACTTTGGTTAAAAGACGCGCACGCGCCTACATTATGCGACAAATAATTTTAAAACGCATTGACAGCGCGCGGGAGCGTGAGTATAATGTTAGCGGATGCTAACTTGGAAAAAATCGACTCCGGTTAGCCGGGAGGGGGATAAGGTTTATATGAAGCTAGGCGATATGAAGGCGGGCCGGGAGTGCATAATAACCTCCGTGGGCGGCGAAGGCGCGCTAAGGCGCAGACTGCTGGACATGGGGCTTACGCCGCATACGCGCGTGCGCGGGAATAAATTCGCGCCCATGGGCGGCCCTATGGATCTGTCGTTGAGGGGATACGAGCTTACGCTGCGCGTGGATGAGGGCAACAACATAGAAGTTGAACCCGTAAACGACTGAAATGCGCGGGGGAGGGTGTAAATTATGGCCAATGTAAAAAAAGCCGCGCTTATGGGCAACCAAAACTGCGGCAAAACCACGCTGTTTAACCAGCTTACCGGCTCCAATCAACATGTGGGCAACTTCCCGGGCGTGACGGTAGAGGGCAAGGAGGGCGTGGTGCGCGGGCACGACGATCTAATCGTGGTCGATTTGCCGGGCATATACTCGCTGTCGCCCTACACGGCGGAGGAAATAGTGGCGCGCGATTTCGTGCTGGAGCAGCAGCCCGCCGCGATAATAAACATAGTCGACGCGACCAATCTGGAGCGCAATCTGTACCTTACGCTGCAGCTAATGGAGCTGGGCCGTCCCATGGTCATTGCGCTTAACATGATGGATGAGGTGCAGGCTTCGGGCACGTCCATAGACATACCCGGCCTGGAAAAGGAGCTGGGCGTGCACATACTGCCCATATCGGCCAGCAAAAACGAGGGCATAGAGGATCTGATAAATGCCGTATTGGACGCGGTAAACAATGGCACGCCCAGACAGCGGCTCGACTTTTGCACCGGCGCGGTGCATAAGGCGGTACACTCGGTCGCGCACCTTATAGAGGACCATGCGCGCGACATAGGCTATCCGCCGCGCTTTGCCGCGGTAAAGCTGATCGAGGGCGACGCGGCGCTGGAAAAGAAGATAAACCTGCCCGAGGACGACCGCCATGTGCTGGAACACATAGTGGACGAGATGGAGCACGATCTGGGCACCGACCGCGAGGCCGCGACCGCCGACATGCGCTATCAATATATAGAGGGCATCTGCGCAAAGTATCTCAAAAAAGGCGGGCACTCGCGCGAGCGCGTGCGCACGGAAAAAATCGATTCCGTGCTGACGCATAAAATCTGGGCGCTGCCCGTGTTCGCGGCCATAATGATACTTATATTCTACCTGACGTTCGGCCCGATTGGCGGCACGCTGTCCGACCTTATGGAGGCCGGCATAAACAAGCTGACCGCCGTGACCGACGCGGCGCTTACGCGCGCGGGCACGTCCGATTGGATGCACTCGCTTATTATCGACGGCGTATTTAACGGCGTCGGCTCTGTGCTTAGCTTCCTGCCGGTTATAGTGGTGCTGTTCTTCTTCCTGTCCATGCTGGAGGACAGCGGTTATATGGCGCGCGTGGCGTTTGTAATGGATTCGCTTTTAAGAAAGATCGGCCTGAGCGGGCGCTCGTTCGTGCCCATGCTGATAGGCTTCGGCTGCTCTGTGCCCGCGATAATGAGCTGCCGCACGCTGGCCAGCGAGCGTGACCGCAAGATGACGATGCTGCTTACGCCGTTTATGTCCTGCTCGGCCAAAGTGCCCATATACGCGGCGTTTTCGGCGGCGTTTTTCCCGGGGCACAGTATGCTGGTCATGATCGCGCTGTACTTTGGCGGCATGGCGGTGGCCGTCGTATGCGGACTGCTTCTAAAAAGGTTCGCGTTCAAGGGCAATTCGGTGCCGTTTGTAATGGAGCTGCCGGTCTACCGCTTCCCGTCGCTTAAATCGGTGCTGATGCTCATGTGGGATAAGGCGCGCGATTTTCTGGAGCGCGCGTTTACGATAATATTCCTTGCGTCGGTAATAATATGGTTCCTGCAGAGCTTTGACGGCCGCTTTAACTTTATCGATGATTCCTCGCAAAGTATGCTGGCCGCGATAGGCTCATTCGTGGCGGTTATATTTAGGCCTCTGGGCTTTGCCGACTGGCGCGCGGCCACGGCGCTTATAACCGGCTTTACCGCCAAGGAGACCGTAATATCCACGCTGAGCGTGCTGCTGCGTGCGGGCGACAATGTGGAGGGCATGCTGCCGCAGCTGTTTACGCCGCTTGCCGCGTCCTCGTTCCTCGCGTTTGTGCTTTTGTACATGCCGTGCGTGGCTACGTTCGCGGCGGTCAGGCGCGAATGGGGCAGTACGCGCGGCGCGCTTATGGCGGGCGGGTTCCAAACGCTGGTCGCCTACATAGTCGCGCTGATCGTATATCAGGGCGGTATGCTGCTGGGCCTGGGCTGAGGTGATGATATTATGAATATCGCCGATACGGCAATCGGAATTGCGCTTATCGCGCTTATGTACCTTGCGGTGCGGCGCATACGCAAAAGGCGCGCGCGCGGGGGCTGCTGCGGCTGCGGGGGCTGCTCGGCGTGTTCGGGCTGCGCCTCCTGCGCGGGGCAAAAGCGTGATGACAGACGGCGCGCGATCTGATATAATATGTGCGGCGGCAGCTATGCCGCCGCGCGCCGCGTTTTGGCGCGCGAATTGCGGAGGTGTCGGTTTTGAACTCCATTATCGATGAAATTGCGGACTGCCGCGTGATTGCCGCCGTGCGGGACGACGACGGGATCGCGCGCGCGTGCGAATCTCCCGCGCGGGTGATATTCCTGCTGGGCGGCGGGCTTATTGGGCTTGACAGGCGCGTAGAGCGCATAAAAGCGCGGGGCAAGCGCGTGTTTTTGCATATAGACCTGTGCGAAGGGCTGGGCAAGGACGCGGCGGCGGTGGA
>OLPU01001316.1_pt1 | contig 18771 bp, 20 predicted proteins | sample 1673111 | NCBI WGS metagenome assembly OLPU01 (sample SAMEA3136755, study PRJEB25190) | human gut metagenome | reverse complement strand
TCTTATTAGAAGTTTTATAATAACCCCTGTGCAAGTAGTAGGAAGTTCAATGAGCCCAACTTTAACAAATGGCCAAGTGTTAATATTAAGTAAAATTGATTATCGATTAAATGAAATATCTAGATATGATATCGTAGTTATTGATACTGAAGATTCTCCACTGATCAAAAGAGTTATCGGTCTGCCAGGAGAACATATCAGCTATCATTATGGTAAATTATATATTAATGGTGAAGAAACAGAAGATAAATACGCTAAAATCACTGGTAATTTTGATCTTAAAGATTTGGGATATGACAAAATACCGGAAAACTATTATTTTGTAATTGGTGACAATCGCAACGATTCAGTAGATAGTAGAATAATAGGGCTTATCAATATAAAAGATATAGAAGGCAGTGCCAATTTAAGATTATGGCCATTAAATAAAATAAAATATGTAAAATAAAGTTTTTAGATAATAAAATTTGTAGCAAATCATAATTGATTTGCTTTTTCTATTGACATATAATAAACATGGGTGTATTATTGTATTAAGTAGATAATACAGTGATAGAAAGGAAAAGAATATGAAATGGGAATACGAAAGCATTATATGAGATTGCAACCAGGTCCATCTGCAGACATAAAAAACGAAAGAAAACAAATGGAATATCGTTTATATGATAAGAAAAGGAAGGAGCTACTTAAATGAATACTGCCTATTTTGTTAAAGTGTCAAAATCTATGTCTTGGAATGAATTAAAAGAAAAGATAAATAAACAAAAAAATAACAGAACCAAACCTCTGCCTTTTATAATATCCAAAATAATCAATGTCTCTTCTATGGAGTTTGATAATCTTTCTCCGTCTCTTCAAAAACCCTCTATACTGTATACTTCCTATACAGCTTTATCTGTTGCAACATTACAAGGCATATGGAATTGCATTTTAATAAAATGTATCGATGATTCACGAAATATTTTAATTTATACTGCTGGAAATATATATCCCTTATATGCTTCTATCATTAACTTATAAAACAGTATTACAAAACCTAAATGCATACACAAACGTTTGAGGTGTATAAATGGAATATCGTTTATATGATAAGAAAAGGTCTTATGTAGATGCAGTCGAACCACTTGGATTAAATATTTAGGAGGATTAATTATGGGAAGAAGAAAAAAGAATGCACCTGTAAGAAAGCAAGACACTTTCATGTCTATTTGTAAAATATCTGGATGGTTATTATTTTTTATTATAATAGCAGGTATTTTTACAATCATCGCAACCAACAATCTTTTTGAAAAACACAATGTAGATCTTGTTGGTATAGAACCTAATTATTCATATTCTGATTTTGTTGCAGGGGGATTTAGCCAAGCTTTATTAAATGCAGTTGCTATTATATTTGTATGTTTGAGCGTTACATTTGCTTTGAAATACATACTTCATTGTAAGGTAGATTGCACTCCAATAGTTGCAGCATCATGCTTTATATTTATTTTCTACACAGCATTCTCCATGACTGCAGCCGCATCTATTTTCGATTATTCACCTATCACTAATAAAGTAGGATCTTTCATCGAACAAGAAAAATGTTCACATTCTGATTTTATGTGGGTCACTGAACAAGATAATAAATACAAATTATCAGATATCAAAGTAAAGCCTGGACGTTATAAATTTGTTTGCTCACATTGTGGAAAAGTATTTGAAGAAGGCTATGCTATTAAAGTAAAAGGTTCAAAATGTAAGTGGGATTTAGTAAATAAAAATAGTGTAGCTACATCTGCAGATGTTTCTAACGGAATAGAATTAACTTATAATAAACATACACATATTCATACATCTTCAGATAAATTGGATTCTGATTTACCAATGAAGTTCCATCATTTTGGAGAATATAAGACTTGCATAGGTATATATAAACATATGATAAGATTCTGTAAAGATTGCGGGTACGAAGATGAAAATTACAATCTTCAATCTTTCAATAACTAAATTTTTCATATAAAAATGTTCCTCTTCTAAAAAGTGATATATAAATTAAATATCTGTTTTAGGAAGGAGGGGAGTTTTATAAGAAAAACAAGGGTTCTCATAAACTCTAAATGAAATGTAGAATTCACATAGTGGCAGTAGCGAGCGGAGATATCGGTATCTCCTACTGCCAAAAGGTTAAGCACCACGCCGGAAGAAAGCTCCGGCATTCAGCCTCCGTTAATACCGGCTGGGGATTAAAACAGCAAAAGTAATACTAGGAATCCTGCTGTTGAAAGATTTTTTCTTATATGATAAACTTTTACTGAGGAGAAAACCATATAGATTATGGTTAAAAAGCACTTATACACATTGTTTGTATAGGTGCTTTTTGTTGTCTAAGTAAAGCCGGAGTCTCTGGCTTTTTCTTATAAATATATGGATTCTTCTTTGAATGATAAAATATTTTTAAACATATTTAAAAAGAGAGAGGACAGAAAAATGTTAAAGAAAAAGAAGAAAGAAAAACATTATACCTATCCTGTTAGAGATGTGAGCCATTACATCATTGTATATAGCAACGAAAGAGATTATGGGGTATCCAACTTAAAGCTGCAAAAATTACTATATTTTGTACAAGCATTTTTCTTAATAAATAACTGTCCTCCATGTTTTGACGAAAAAATAGAAGCATGGGATTTTGGACCCGTTGTACCGGAAATATACAGAGAATATAAGAGGTATGGTGGTATGGATATCCCAACAATAGATTACTATGTGAAATTTGATAAAAAGAATATCTGGAATACAGAGCGTATTTACTATGAGGATATTATTAGTGATGATGACAAAGAAATGATACAGGCAGTCGTTGATAAATTTGCACATTGTTCGGCTACATTTCTAGTGAACCTGACACATAACCAAGATCCGTGGATAAACGCATACGTAAATGGGCAGCGTAATGAGATTACAAAAGAAGATATAAAGAGATATTTTGATGACTAATATACCAAAAAAGGGTTTTTTATAAATAGATGCAACACACAAGTTATAAAGAAGAAAAGGAGATAGAGTATGTTTGAGTTGTTCAACGGTGTTTCAGATGGTGAATTGAAAGGCATATACAAAGATATTTTAAAAAGCGAAAAAGATGGATTACGTCCCAAATCTTTAGATTCTTATGCAAAAAAGTTACAAAAAATCTGCAAATTTGAAGTGTTTTCGCAATCAATCGATTTTACGAAGGAGTTATTTTATAAAGAAATCGCAAAGAGGTATTTCGCAGAATAATGAAGTCTCCACGTCTATATATTATGCTTTTAGACTTATACCCAAAAGGTATGAGTCTTTTTTGTTTGTTCCAAATACTTCTTTCGGAATTTGATTCCGTTTATCATCTAAAATTTAAACCATGCCATATATCCATATTAAACACGTACAATATTTCAAAACAAGGAGGGAAAATATCATGAAAATGGAAACAACAAAAAGATGGGGATTAATGCTTACGAATATGTGTTATCTTCCTTATTTCTTTTTCTCACCAAGCGAAGCTGCTGATTTCTTAAATGTGCATCCTGAGTATAAAGAACGAAAAATACGAGTCGTTCCTGTACAGGAGATCCATATGGTTGAAGACAAACAGACATTTTACGAAGAATTGCAGCAAATACGCAATCGGGTATTGACAGGTAACTGCTAGAAAGGAAAGGAAAATGGCTACATTTAACGGAAGATTACGACAATTAATGAAAGAAAAAGGCTTCACACAGCATAAACTGGCAGAAGCGGTTGATATATCTGAGCCAAGTGTTTACTCTTACTATCATGGATTCACTACACCAAGATTGGATGTTCTTGTTGCAATCGCAAAAGTCTTTGATGTTACAACGGACTATCTATTAGGTTTAGAAGATTTTAACGCAAAAGAAAGATTTGTAAATGGTATTGCGGTTACAAAAACCGGTTGGGATGCAGACGATGAAATTTGCTGCCCAATATGTGGGTGTAGTGTAGCTCGAAATGATGATTTCCATGAGATGCGACCAAAACATTGTCCAGATTGCGGTACAAAATTATTATACTAAGAGGAAACAAGGAGAAAAACATGAATAACGAACATGATAATACGGCTTTATCAGATGAAATTGTAGAGATATTGGAAGACAGAGGATTTTATTGCGATGGAAAAATTCACAAACAAAGCATAAGATACTATGTAGATTTTTCTCAAAGTACTCCTCTTGGAGAGGATTGGTCTGAAATCATCTGGTTTGATGGTTCTAAAGAAGGATTTGTCGAAGCGGTTAGAAACCGAGCAAACGATTTCGATGTAGATGAAGAAGTAGAGGTCTGGATAGCATGTCGTGGGGAAAACGGTTGTCCTAGCAGCATTGAAGCCTTGGTAGAAGATGCAAAGTGGAAGGAAGAACAGATTGAAAAGTTAGCGGATGCTTTAGAAGGACTCGATCGTTCAGTGCCTACTGAGAAAAAAGCGATTTTGCGTGTCGTTGTCAATTATGCTGGAACACAGTTTTTTACAAAAGAGGACGATGACTATTTCAAACAGTATGAATCGTTAGAAGCTGCCAGAGATTACATCATCCATAAATATGGAGCAGATGTAGAAATCGAGACAGAAACTGACGTAAGATTCAGCTATTAATCAACATTCATATTAACACATAAGGAGATATTACAATGAAAAAAGAAATTAAGGTTGCTGATTTAGATTATCCAATAAGCTTAGGCAAAACAAAAACCCAAAATTTAGAAGAGTGGTTTTGCAAATGTGATGTGATTCAGAATATGCTTGAATCTGGAAAAGCTTCAGTAGTTGAAATCGAACAAGATTCCGGCTTCGTAAAAAGAGTTGTTACTAGCTTATCAGATGAACAAAAAAAGTTATGTAGGCAATCTTCATTATGCGGACCATTAATTGAAAAAATGCAAACAGAAACTTATGTTTACAATTTAGATGATAACGAGGAAGATAATATTCAAGCCGCTTTTCATGATGGTAGTTATTTACCATATGAAGGAAAGCATCGAGCTTGTTGTGCGAAAAATTTCTTATCTCCAGATTGTACGATTTGTGTAAAAGATATAACAAAATACTAATATCACAGATCAATATAATAATCAGTTTTTTCATATTCGTATAAAAAGAGTCAATTATTTGGCTCTTTTTCTTTTGTCATTTCATTCAGGATTTCTTTTTTATGAGAAAAAATAATTTTTGTAAAAAATCCATACTTTACAATTCATTCATATTAAAATCGTAAAAATTTTCAAAAACAGGAGGAAAAAATTATGATGAATTTTGAAGAGTTTAAGGCATGGGTTAAGGAAAACATTACGTCTAAAGATTGGAAAGAGACAAGTCAGGTAGAAATATCCGTTGTTAAAAAGAACAATGGTGTTTCTAAAGCCGGCTTATTTATCCGAGAAAGTGGACAAGATGTCAGTCCGATACTTTATCTGGATGATTATTACATACACTATCAAAACGGTGAGCTGTTGGAAAATGTCATAAAAAAGATAAGAGATGATTATAATGAAAAGGTTCAGATGGCTGCCGTCAAAATACCAAACTTGCAGGAATTTGAAAATGTACGTGGAAAAATTATTTATCGCCTTGTAAATTATGAAAAAAATAAGGAACTGTTAGAGGATTGTCCACATAGAAGATTACATGATCTTGCAGTAACATTTCGCTGGGTAGCGCATATTGATAATGATGGCGTTTCTACTTCCTTGATCACAAATAGGCAAGTCAAAGAGTGGGGTGTTACTATTAGTGATTTAATCCTAACGGCACAACAGAACACACCTCGTTTATTTCCAGCTAAAATTATTAATATGGAGGAGATGTTAGCAGGGAAGATGTCTTTCATTTTATATCCAAGTACTATTCCAATGTATATTTTGACAAATGAACAGGAAATTAATGGAGCCTCTGCATTGCTATATGGAGATGTATTAAAAGATTTTGCAAATAAAAAAGGAACCGACATGTATATCTTGCCTTCTAGTATCCACGAAGTAATCTTGCTTCCATCAGATAGAATAAACGACCCTACGAGATTATTGTCTATGGTTCATGATGCCAATACCACAGTTGTATCAATAGGGGATGTATTATCTGATTCCGTCTATTATTATGATCGAAAGACAGATCATATTACGGAGATTGTTTCAGATGAGAAAATGTAATACTCCATTACAAAAGAAATGAAAAAAAGAGTTTCCTATGGATTTTAGAATGGAGGAATTTGTATGAAGTCACATACAGAAAAACATAAAGTAAAATTAAATCCATGTAAATATTGTGGCGAGACAGAAGTTGAAATTGTATATAACAGATTCAATAATCAAGAGCATTGTGTCGCTCAATGTAAATGTGGAGCATATGTACAAAGATATTGTACAAATCCACTATTAGCGCCAGAGCTTGAAAAAACTGTTATTGCAATTTGGAACAATGGTAATATTAGTAAACCATTGTGAATATGAAACGATTGTTTTCTTAATAAGAAAGGTATAAAAATGTCAAAATTAAATTGGAATATAGTTCATGAATGTGATGATGAAGATGGAAATCCAGCTCAGTGGTCTTCAGAAATTAATCATCCAAAATACGGAAAATATTGTTGAATCAATGATATGGGTGATTGTTTTGGAGTAGAAGTTGATTATCATGACCAGCGTAAAACCCCAGTCGACGATGTCGCCTGTGGGATGTAAGCGTAGAAGCACTTAAGGGAAAAGAACACCCTGTTAAACAGGAGTATTCTTTTTCCTATACTTACCACTTTTCACGTACTTCCGTTTTTGTTCATCACAAGGAAGAAAGGAGGCTGTTTTATGAGGACACGGACGATCAATTTCAAGAATAAAAGTTCTGTATTCTGGAAGTATTTTACAGAGAACACTACAGACACCCGCTGTATGCGTAATACAGCCAACTTTTATATTCGGAACACCATGACCGGGATACGGAAATCACCAGAAGAACGGACATCCCTGGAAACAGAAGTGCTTCATGATGTGTTTACCGGAATCCAGAAAGCAAACCGGGAAGCCGAAGAGCGTTTTCTTTCCAAGTGCGATTCCCTGCGAAAAATCGGAGGTATGAAATCGGCTGTCCGGCGTTCCAGACTGGTACAGACTGTTTTCTCTTACCCGACAAAAGACAAGTGGTTCCTGAATTACGAAACACTGGATGCAATCTTTAAAGGAACCGATCATCCGGTTTATCGAAGGATGAACAGCCAGGTCAATCAGAATGCGATTCGGAAAACGGTAAAGTCATGGGTGGGCTATTTTGAATCCATGAAGGAATATGCGGTCTGCCCCGAAAAGTTCCTTGGAAGGCCAAAGTTGCCGGGATATATCCGTACCCAGCAGGCAACTGCCTGGTGGACAAAGCAGACAGCAAGGTTTACCTTTCAGGCAGGGAAGGCCTATTTGCAGTTTGTCAACTTAAAAGAAATGTTTTGTATCGGAAAGGAATTACAGTATCGGGGTCTGAAATACATTAAGACGGAGATCAAACCTTTCCACGGACAGTTCCGCATTCTGATCACTCTGGATGACCATATAAAGGAGCCAGAACTCCCGGAAGACCCGAAGCGGATCCTTGGGATCGATCCGGGTCTTGATAACCTGCTTACCGTAGCCGGGAACTTTGGGAAGGCACCGTTTGTTATCCGTGGCGGTGTTGTGAAATCCATCAATCAAAGGTTCAACAAACGCCGTGCGAAATTGATTGCATCTCTAACAAGGGGATACGACAGTTCCCATTCGCACAAGGACAGCCATGCACTGGACGCGCTCTCAAGAAAGCGGGAGGATGCCTTACGTGATATCTTCTATAAATGTGCATGGTATCTTGTCCGATATGCGAAAGTTCATAAAGTGGAAGTTATCGTGGTCGGATATAACCCGCTGCAGAAGCAGGAGATTTCCATGGGAAAACAGAACAACCAGTCCTTTGTGTCTATCCCATTCCAGAAACTGCGGGAAATCATCCGGATGATCGCAAACCGGGAAGGGATCCCGATTGTTATGCAGGATGAGAGTTACACATCCACGGCAAGCTGTCTGGATCAGGATCCGGTTCCGGACTATAAAAAGGGAGAGGTTCCTCCTGAATTCTCAGGGAAACGGACCAGACGGGGACTGTATCGAAGTGCAAACGGAATCCTGATCAACGCGGATGTAAACGGAGCTGCCAATATCATCCGGAAGCGGTATCCGGATGCATTCAAAGGGCAGCGTATGGACTATCTGTATCGAACGACGGAAACTGTAAACATACAGGACTGGTATCTCCCATACAGGGAACGCAGGAATTTAAGGAAACACACCTGCAGCAAGATATCCAGGATAAGACATGGTGATCGCTCCGAACGGAGAGCAGACCTGATGAAAGCATTCGGATGTACGAGAAAAGCGTGGATGTCAGTGAAAACGGCGGCATAAGTAATCCCCGTCACAGGGGATAGTGGGTGCGTGACCACCCATCGAGGCGTATTTTGCCTCGTAGAAGCTCCAATCGACCCAGTTCGATTGGAGTAGTTCACATAACGAAGAAATTCTTGAAATACTTTTAAAAATTTGATAATATAAAACGGATAAAATACCTGTCCGTGGAATTGAGAAAGGGTAGGTGGTTATCATGGGAAAAGACTTAAAAGGCAAAAATTTGGGGAAAGGATTTACCCAAAGAAAAGATGGACGTTACCAAACCCGCATTTACCTAAAAGGAAAGAAAAATCCAATTTGTCTATATGGTCAAACTTTAAACGAAGTTAAAAAGAAAAAAAATGAATTATTAAAAAAAACTGAATACGGATTAAAAATAGATGCAAATAAAATTACGCTCAACCAGTGGTTTGAACAATGGATGTCTCTTTACGTTGTCAATCGAGTAAAGAAAACGACTATCAGAAATTATATAGAGTCATATAACCGATGTATTGAATATATTGGAGACATAAAATTATCAGATATTCAAATTACTCATATTCAAAATATGGTTAACGAATTAACTGCCAAGGGCTATAAAAAAAAGACAATACAATCTTCTGTTTCACTTATATCGAACTGCTTTAAAAGAGCTATAATTGGAAAATTGCTCATATTTAATCCATGCGAGGGAATTATATATCCAAACACAAGCAACGGTGCTTTTGACCCTATTATTGCATTTGACAAAAAAATAGAACGGCTATCAAACGATGAAATTAGACGATTTTTTGAAGCGGCCAGAGGAACGCGATACTATGAATTGTTTATATTGCTTCTATTCACAGGATTACGAATTGGCGAAGCGTGTTCGTTAGAGTGGACAGATATTGATTTTCAAAACAATTACATAAACGTTTACAAAACAATTAATGAAGTAACTGTTTACTATGATGATCAGGGACACAAACTTGAAAAACCATATCGTATCAAACAAATTACTTCACCTAAAAAAGAAGCAAGTGTCCGAAAAGTTCCATTATTCAAGGCAGCAGCAGATGCTCTGATTAGTTGGAAAGAGAAACAAGACCGCGACAAACATTGTTATCGAAAAAAATGGGGCGTAAAAAATGATTTATTGAAGAACTATCCTTCTTTAATTTTTACGACACAATATGGTAATTGTTATCTACCAACTCAAGCTGGACGTGAATGTAGCCGTATTACATCCATTATGAATAGCCACGAAAAATCTATAGCTGCTATTGAACACAGAGAGTTTCATCCTTCTCAAATTCATCCGCATTTATTCAGACATACTTTTGTAACTTTATGTTATGAATCTGGGATGGATCCTGCTTCAATTATACTTATTGTAGGCCATTCAAATATCAAAATGATGCAATATTATACACATCCAGATGCAACATTTGTCAATAATGAATTTGATAAATATACAGAGTATGTGAATAATTATTCATTATCAAAAATCAGTAAAAACGACTCACTTTAAAAAAATGGTCAAAACATGGTCAAACTAATAAAGGAAAAGCCCTGAAACCCTTGTAAAATAAGGAGATTTTGACATGACTAACAACCTAACACCGATGATGAAGCAATATATGCAGACAAAAGAGGAATACAAGGATTGTATCCTTTTTTACCGCTTAGGAGATTTTTATGAAATGTTCTTCGACGATGCTCTCACAGCATCAAAAGAGCTGGAAATTACTCTGACTGGAAAGAATTGCGGACTGGAAGAACGGGCACCGATGTGCGGAATCCCGTACCATGCAGTTGACAGTTATCTGAACCGTCTGGTATCAAAAGGCTATAAGGTAGCAATCTGTGAGCAGGTAGAAGATCCGAAAACAGCAAAAGGAATTGTAAAACGGGAAGTTATCCGTGTAGTAACACCTGGAACCAACCTGGATACTCAGGGACTGGATGAAACAAAGAACAATTACATTATGTGTATTGTCTATATGGCAGACCGGTACGGACTTTCGGTTGCGGATGTTACAACCGGGGAATATCTGGTGACAGAACTGGATTCCCAGACAAAACTGATGGATGAGCTTTACAAATTTATGCCGTCTGAGATTGTCTGCAATGAAGCATTTTACATGAGTGGACTGGATTTGGATGATCTGAAAAACCGTCTGCATATGGCAATTTATTCACTGGAAGCATGGTATTTTGATGATGCACTCTGCCGGGAAACTTTGCAGGAGCATTTTAAGGTGGCTTCTCTTGAAGGGATTGGACTTTCGGACTATGAATGTGGGATGATCGCGTCCGGTGCGCTTTTAAAGTATCTGGAAGAGACGCAGAAGAATTCCCTGTCTCATATGAGCCGTCTGACACGTTACGCAACGGGTAATTATATGGTTCTGGACAGTGCTACAAGGCGTAATCTGGAGTTGGTTGAGACTTTGCGTGAAAAGCAGAAAAGAGGATCCCTTCTGTGGGTACTGGATAAGACAAAGACGGCAATGGGGGCGAGAACCCTTCGGAAATATGTAGAACAGCCGTTGATCGACAAGGAATCCATTGTCAAAAGGCTGGATGCAGTTGCGGAATTGAAGGACAATGCTATTTGCAGAGAAGAAATCCGGGAATATTTGAATCCGGTGTACGATCTGGAGCGTCTGGTCGGGAAAATCACCTATCAGTCAGCAAATCCAAGAGACTTGATTGCATTTCAGAGTTCCCTTTCCATGCTCCCGTCGGTTAAATGCATATTAAAGGATATGGAGAGTGACCTTTTAAAAGAAATTTATGAAGAACTGGATCCGCTGGAAGAACTTTGTGATCTGGTTGGACGGGCGATTCAGGAAGAACCGCCGCTTGCCATGAAAGAAGGCGGAATCATCAAAGACGGTTATAATGAAGAAGTGGATCGTCTTCGAAAAGCAAAATCCGAAGGAAAGAACTGGCTTGCTGATCTGGAGACCAAGGAACGGGAAAAGACCGGGATTAAAAACCTGCGGATCCGTTATAATAAAGTATTCGGTTATTATCTGGAAGTTACCAATTCGTTCAAAGATCTGGTTCCGGATTATTATACAAGAAAGCAGACCCTTGCCAATGCGGAGCGTTATATCATTCCAGAACTGAAAGAGCTGGAAGATACGATTCTGGGAGCAGAGGATAAACTCTGTGCACTGGAATATGAGCTTTACTGTGAGGTGAGAAATACTATCGCAGCAGAGTTGACCAGGATACAGAGAACAGCAAAGGCAGTTGCAAAGCTGGATGTGATAGCTTCTCTTGCACTGGTTGCCGAGCGCAACAACTATGTACGGCCAAAGATCAATGAAAAGGGTGTGATCGACATTCGTGATGGGCGACATCCGGTGGTGGAAAAGATGATCCCGAATGATATGTTTATTGCCAACGATACTTATCTGGATGATAAAAAACAGCGCATTTCCATCATTACCGGACCAAACATGGCTGGAAAATCCACCTATATGCGTCAGGCTGCGCTGATCGTACTGATGGCACAGCTGGGATCCTTTGTGCCGGCGTCTTCAGCAAATATTGGACTTGTGGACCGCATTTTTACCCGTGTGGGAGCGTCAGATGACCTGGCAAGCGGACAGAGCACTTTCATGGTGGAGATGAACGAAGTGGCAAATATTCTGCGAAATGCGACAAGCAAGAGCCTTCTGATCTTGGATGAGATTGGAAGAGGAACCAGTACCTTTGATGGGTTGAGTATTGCTTGGGCGGTTGTCGAGTATATCAGCAACAGCAAGCTTCTTGGGGCAAAGACCTTATTTGCAACCCACTATCATGAGCTTACCGAGCTGGAAGGCAAGATTAGCAATGTCAACAACTATTGTATTGCGGTCAAGGAAAAAGGTGATGATATCGTATTCCTGCGTAAGATCGTAAAGGGTGGAGCAGACAAGAGTTATGGTATCCAGGTCGCAAAGCTTGCAGGAGTGCCGGATCCTGTCATTAACCGCGCCAAAGAGATCGTAGAAGAGCTGGTGACAGCGGATATTACCGGAAAAGTAAAGGATATTGCGGTACAGGGAAGTGAGACGAAGAAAAAAACGCAGAAGAAGCTGGATGAGGTGGATCTGACACAGTTTTCTCTGTTTGATACCGTAAAAGATGATGATGTGTTAAATGAGTTAAAGGAACTGGATATCAGCCATATGACGCCAATGGATGCCATGAACAAACTGTATCAGCTGCAGAATAAGCTGCGGAACAGATGGTAGGCTGATCCATAAGAGAAAGGAAAGAAGAATCGAATGCCGCATATAGAATTGCTGGATCAGATTACAATTGATAAGATAGCAGCCGGGGAAGTGATTGAACGCCCGGCTTCTGTTGTGAAAGAGCTGGTGGAAAATGCGATTGACGCAGGATCTACAGCGGTGACTGTGGAGATTGAAGAGGGCGGGATTTCTCTGATACGAATTACGGATAATGGTTGTGGGATCGCGAAACAGGACGTGGAAAATGCATTTCTGCGCCATTCGACCAGCAAAATCCGCAGTGCAGAGGATCTGACACATTTGTCTTCTCTTGGGTTCCGCGGAGAAGCGTTGTCGAGTATTTCGGCAGTTGCAAGAGTGGAACTGATCACAAAGACAAGAGAAGATGTATTTGGGACAAAATATATCATAGAAGGCGGAAAAGGAAGAACGCCGGAGGAGACCGGAGCGCCGGATGGGACGACCTTTCTGGTGCGTCAGCTGTTTTTCAATACACCTGCCAGGCGCAAATTCCTGAAGACGCCGATGACAGAGGCAAGCCATATCAGTGATCTGCTGACTAGACTTGCCCTTTCCCATCCGGATATTTCCTTCCGGTTTATCAACAATGGACAGGTAAAGCTGCATACTTCCGGGAACGGGAAGATGAAAGATGTCATTTACCACATTTACGGACGGGAAATTGCGAACAATCTGATCCCACTGGAATTTGAAAAAGATGGTGTAAGGCTGTCCGGATATCTGGGAAAGCCAGTGATTAACCGTGGAAATCGAAATTTTGAAAATTATTTTGTCAACGGGCGTTATGTAAGGAACAGTATTCTTGCAAAAGCGATTGAAGATGGATACAAAGATTTTACGATGCAGCATCGTTATCCGTTTGTTGCATTCCAGATTGAGATCAATCCGGAAAAAATTGATGTAAATGTGCATCCATCCAAGATGGAACTTAGGTTCAGTAACCAGCAGGGGATTTACAATCTGCTTTATGAGGCGATCAGTAAAGGATTGCATGAGCCGGAGTTGATTCCGGAAGTGGAAATGTCTGAGATCAAAGTACCGGGAATGTCTGAAAAAAGACAGGAAAAGAAAACTGTTATAAGAGATGCGGGAAATCCATATCGAACAGATGGCACTTCACCTAAGATGCGAAATAGTTCCGTTCAGGAGGGGGCAGAGCGAGCGGAATCCTGGTCGCAGTCAGAGATGCCGTCAGCAGAACTTCAGACACAGATAAGTACAGAAAAGACAGTCTCAACCGGTGACGAAAAGCTGGATTATTTTATGCAGAAGATGAGGGAGCGGGTTTATGCCAGTCATCTTACAGAAGCAAAAGAAGAGCAAGAGAAGAATATCGGTGCTAAAGAGTCAAAGATGGCTGCATTAGATGAAAATCCGGCTGTAGATATCCAGAATAAAGGAACAGAAAACAGAGCGCATTCTGATAAAAGTAAAGAAAAAACAGAGCGTGATCCAGAAAAAACAGAGCCAAATCTGTTTTTGAAGGATTTGAAAGCAAAAAAAGTAAAACAGTTAGATTTGTTTGAAGAGCAGATTTTAAAGAAAGAGGCAAGACAGGAATACCGGATCATCGGACAGGTTTTTGAAACCTACTGGCTGATCCAGTATCGTGACAGCCTCTATATTATAGACCAGCATGCCGCACATGAAAGAGTCCTTTATGAAAGGGCCCTTGCAGGAATGAAGAAGAGAGAGTATACTTCACAATACTTGAGCCCACCGATCATCCTGAGCCTTTCTATGCAGGAGATTGATGTGTTGGAGACATTTAAAGACCGCTTTACGGCAATCGGGTTTGAAATTGAGCCATTTGGTGGTGACGAGTACGCAGTTCGCGCAATTCCGGATAATCTGTTTGGAATCGCCAAAAAGGAACTGCTTCTTGAAATGTTGGATTCCCTGTCGGATGGGTTATCGACCAGTCTGGAACCAGAGCTGATTGATGAGAAGATTGCGTCCATGTCCTGCAAGGCGGCTGTCAAAGGAAATATGAAGCTGTCCTATGCAGAAATGGATGAACTGATCAATGAACTGTTGTCCCTGGATAATCCATATCATTGTCCGCATGGCAGACCAACGATCATTGCGATGACAAAGCGGGAACTGGAAAAGAAATTTAAGCGTATTGTGTAGGAGAAGAACATGACACAGATGACAGAGAAGAAAAAGCCACTGATCATATTGACAGGCCCGACTGCTGTCGGAAAGACAGCTGCGTCGATTGGCCTTGCAAAAGCAATTGGAGGAGAGATCATTTCGGCGGATTCGATGCAGGTATACCGGCACATGGATATTGGTTCCGCGAAGATTTTGCCGGAAGAGATGAAAGGTGTGAAACATTATCTGATCGATGTGCTTAATCCGGAAGAGGAATTTAATGTAGCTGTTTTTCAGAAGATGGCAAAAGATGCAATGGTAGAGATCTATAAGAGAGGACGTATTCCGATTGTTGTAGGTGGCACGGGATTTTATATCCAGGCGCTTTTGTATGACATTGATTTTGAAAAGGGAGAAGAAAACACTGCCTATCGAAAGAAGCTGGAAACGTATGCAAAGGAGCATGGTGCGCAGGCACTCCATGACAGGCTGCGGGAAGCGGATCCAAAGTCGGCAGATGCAATTCATGCAAATAATGTAAAACGGGTGATTCGTGCTCTGGAATATTATCATGAGACAGGAACAAAGATTTCCGAACATAATGAAGCAGAACGGGAGAAGGATTCCCCGTATCGGTTTGCGTATTTTGTTCTGAATGATGTGCGTAGCCGTTTGTATGAGCGGATTGATCGTCGTGTGGATCTGATGGTGGAGCAGGGACTTGTAGATGAGGTGACTGCTTTAAAGACCAGAGGATGCACAAGGGAAATGGTTTCAATGCAGGGACTTGGATATAAGGAAATTCTGGATTATCTGGATGGAAAGAATTCACTTGAAGAAGCGGTAACGATCCTGAAAAGGGATACCCGTCATTTTGCAAAACGTCAGTTGACCTGGTTCCGCAGAGAGCGGGATGTGAACTGGATCCAGAAAGAGGAATTCGGATACGATGAAGAGAAGATTTTGCAGGCAATGCTTGCGATACTGAAAGAAAAGGAGATTACAGACTAATGGATATCAGTCAGAAAATACAGAAATTATATGAACAGACCGGAATTTCACCGGAAGTGTATGACTTTGGAGAAAAAATTGAAAAATCACTGAAAGAACGTTTTGATAAGATCGATAAGATGGCAGAGTTGAACCAGTTGAAGGTCATTCATGCCATGCAGGAGGCAAGGGTGAATGCAGAATGCTTTAACTATGCATCTGGCTATGGATACAATGATTTCGGAAGAGATACGCTGGAAAAGGTGTATGCAAATGTCTTTCATACCGAAGATGCGCTGGTAAGACCACAGATTACCTGTGGAACCCATGCACTTGCTTTAACACTTTCTGCAAATTTAAGACCTGGTGATGAACTGCTTTCCATCGCAGGAAAGCCTTATGACACACTGGAAGAGGTCATTGGAATCCGCCCATCCACAGGTTCCCTTGCAGAATATGGAGTAATCTATAACCAGGTGGACCTGCTGCCGGACGGAAGCTTTGACTTCGATTCGATTGAAAAAGCGATTGGCGAGAAAACAAAGCTGATCACGATTCAGCGTTCCAAAGGATATCAGACAAGACCGAGTTTTTCTGTGGATCAAATTGGGGAAGCAATTGCATTTGTCAAGAAGATCAAACCGGAAGTCATCTGTATGGTGGATAACTGCTATGGTGAATTCGTAGAAGAAAAGGAGCCAAGTGATGTGGGTGCGGATCTGGTTGTCGGTTCCCTGATCAAGAATCCGGGCGGCGGACTTGCCCCGATCGGTGGCTATGTGGCTGGAAGAAAGGATCTGATCGAGCAGTGTGCTTACCGCCTTACTTCTCCTGGACTTGGAAAAGAAGTGGGTGCTTCACTTGGTGTGATGCAGTCGTTTTATCAGGGACTTTTCCTTGCACCGACTGTTGTTGCAGGTGCATTAAAAGGTGCTATTTTTGCGGCGAATGTATATGAAAAGCTTGGTTATGCAGTTGTACCGGACGGAAAAGAGGAACGCCACGATATCATTCAGGCGGTAACACTTGGAAGTGCGGAAGGTGTAATCGCATTCTGTCAGGGAATCCAGGCGGCAGCACCGGTTGACAGTTATGTAACACCGGAACCGTGGGCAATGCCGGGATATGACAGTGATGTGATTATGGCGGCAGGAGCATTTGTACAGGGATCGTCCATCGAACTGAGTGCAGATGGACCGATCAAAGAACCGTATGCAGTATATTTTCAGGGAGGTCTCACCTGGGCGCATGCAAAACTTGGTATTTTAATGTCTCTTCAGAAGTTATATGAAAAAGGAATTGTAAAGGAATTATAGAATGAAAAAAAGAGTCATCATCATCGGCGGCGGAGCAGCTGGCAGTATGGCTGCACTTACGGCGGCGCAGAACGGCGCAGATGTACTGCTTCTGGAACAGAATGAAATAATTGGCAGAAAAATACTGTCGACGGGTAATGGCAGATGTAACTTTACCAATCGTTTTCAGGATCCATCCTGCTATCGAAGCGATAATAGCGGATTTGCATGGAAATCAATCGGAAAATTTTCTGAGCCTGAGACAACATCTTTTTTTAAAAATCTTGGAATTTATCCGAAGGATAAAAATGGCTATCTGTATCCCTGGTCCGAGCAAGCCTCGGCAGTGAGGGAAGCGCTGGAGTCTGCGCTGAAACTGGCAAAGATCCGGATTCATACCGGAGTTCGCGTATTTGGGATCATACCAAAGAAAAATGGTTTTCAGATCAGTTTTTCAAAAGATGGGAAAAAAGGAATGATTTCCGGTGAGGCTGTGATCCTTGCGGCCGGATCAAAGGCAGCTGCAAAGCTAGGGAGTGACGGAAGTGGATATGACCTGGCAAAAATGCTGGGACATAAGCTGGTTCCGGTTGTCCCGGCTCTGGTACAGCTCCGGTGCAGGGAAAAGCTGTACCGGCAAGTCGCAGGCGTTCGTACTCATGGAAAAGTAACGGTTTTTATCGATGGGACAGAAACGGCTTCTGATATCGGCGAGCTGCAGCTTACGGATTATGGTATTTCCGGGATTCCGGTCTTTCAGATCAGCCGTTATGCAGCGAGAGGTCTGTATGAAAAGAAAGAAGTTTTTGCAGAACTGGATTTTATGCCGGATTTTGGAGATGTAGAATTTTTGCAGATGTTAAAGGAACGGAAGATAAGGCTGGATGGTCTTGTGATGGAACAGTATTTTAATGGGTTATTCCACAAAAAGCTTGCCGGTGCGTTGCTTAAGAGAATTGGAATTTCAGGAACAATGCCGGTGCATGACCTTAGTGAAGAGAATCTGGAAAGACTTTGCCGGATCTGTAAGCATTTCCGTACTTATATTGATAAGACAAATCCGTTTGAACAGGCGCAGATATGTGCGGGTGGTGTAGATACAAGCGAAATTGATCCGGACACGATGGAGTCGAAGCTTGTAAAAGGACTTTATTTTGCAGGAGAAATTCTGGATGTAGATGGAATCTGCGGAGGTTACAATCTGCAGTGGGCATGGACCAGTGGTTATCTGGCAGGGAAAGGAGCGGCAAATGCTTAGAATCAGTCAGCTGAAGCTTCCGGTTACGCATACGGAAGAGGATTTGAAGAAAAAGATTGTGCACACACTGATGTGCAGGACAGAAGCGGTACAGAGCTATGAGATTATCAAGCAGTCTCTGGATGCCAGAAAGAAGCCAGAGCTGTTCTATGTCTATACTGTGGATGTAAAAGCGGACAATGAAAAACAGCTTTTGAAGATGCTTACCCGAAAAAAGCGTGCAGGCAATGTGCAACTCCATGAAGCAATGCCATATGTTTTTCCGGCAGGAGGCAACGAAAAATTGAAGTCACGTCCGGTAGTTGTCGGATGCGGTCCTGCCGGACTTTTCTGTGCGTATTTTCTTGCAGAATATGGGTATCAGCCGGTTCTTCTGGAACAGGGGGCACCGGTGGAAGAACGACAGAAAGATGTTGAGGAGTTCTGGAAGACG
>OLPU01001312.1_pt1 | contig 18802 bp, 17 predicted proteins | sample 1673111 | NCBI WGS metagenome assembly OLPU01 (sample SAMEA3136755, study PRJEB25190) | human gut metagenome | reverse complement strand
AAAAGTTCCCTTCTAAGACTCAATATGAAGTAAGATCAGCTCTTGCTAAATGTGGATTAACAACTAAGCATATTGAAAGTAAGGTATGTGTATTAAGTGGGGGAGAGCAAGCTAAGGTTAGATTATGTAAGCTTATTAATGAAGAAACAAATATCTTAATACTAGATGAGCCTACTAACCATTTAGATGTTGAAGCTAAGGATGAGCTTAAGAGAGCTTTAAAGGAATATAAGGGAAGTATATTACTAGTTTGTCATGAGCCTGAGTTTTATAAGGATGTTGTAACAGATATTTGGAACTGTGAGGATTGGACGCTGAAAATCATATAAAGTTCCACAAAAAGAGTTAGTATAAAACAAGGGCATTGAAAAACTTTAAGTTTTTTAGTGCTTTTGTATGAAACTAACTCTTTTTTTATAAAATATGAATTTTAATATAAGCCATGTTAATAACAAACTATGAAATAAAATATATTAACTAATGGTTAATAAAATGGACTTTAAATTAACAATTATTCAATAGTATAACTATAACGTGAATGATAAAATAGTAATAACAAAAGCTTTTGTACGATTAATTAAAGGGGTATACTATGAAAATTAATTTAATTATAAAAAATAAGCGCATAGAACAAAATTTAACTCAAGAACAATTAGCAAGTTCTTTAGGGGTATCTACACCAGCAGTGAATAAATGGGAGAAGGGAGTATCTTATCCAGACATTACATTACTTTCACCTTTAGCTAGACTTTTAAAGGTTGATTTAAATACACTTTTATCTTTTAATGAAGAACTTACAGATAGAGAAATTAATGAATTTATAAATAATGTTGTTATGTCAATTCAAACTGATGGTTATGAAAGTGTTTTTCAAAAGTGTATGGACAAAATACGTGAATATCCTACTTGTGATAAATTAATTCTTAATCTTGCAATAACACTTTTAGGTAGTTTGTATATGTATAATATAACTGATAAGGATGTATACGAAGAAAAAATAATTCAATTATATGAGCAGTGTGCTAATAGTGAAAAAGTAGAAATAAGAAACCAAGCTATTTCATTACTTATAAATAGATATATAGAGCAAAAAGATTATGAACATGCACAAAAATACATTGATATTCTTCCTACTATATCTTATGATAAAATACAATTACAAGGTAATCTTTATAGGTCAAAGGGGGAATTAAACAAGGCATCAGAAATTTTCGAAGGAAAGCTTTTAAAATCTATGACAGAAATATTTTCAACTTTAATTACTATGATAGAAATTGCATTGCAAGAAAGTAGAATAGATGACGCTGAGAATCTTGCAGAGATTATTGAAAAAACAAATATATTGTATGAACTTTGGAATTATAATTCTTATGCTGCCTATTTTCAACTTTATACAACGCAAAAAGACCAAGAAAAATTAATTGAATTATTAGAAAAAATGATTCCAGCGTTGAAGAATGAATGGGATATTTCTAAAACCAGACTTTACAGACATATTAAGAAAAAAGATATAAATGAACAAGAGCACAAGCAATTTGTTCAAATATTTTTAGAAATGCTAAAAAACGATGTTGATGAAAGTTTGAGTTTTGTAAAAGAAAATCCAAGATTTGTTGAAATATTAAATAGATACAACTAATTAATTTTTTGTGAAAATTAGAATAAATTGTTGAATTATAGCAAATTATATGTTAGACTTTTTATAGTGTGTAACCATAAAGGGCATGAGCTAACTTATCTATTTGTTTAGATGAGTTATTTTCTCATGCCCTTTATGGTTATTATTTTATAAAATTAAATAAAGGTATAAAAGGAGATGTATTTTATGAAAAGAATTTTAGTAAGTGCCTTATCTGCTTTAATGATTTTATCAACATTTACAAATGTAACATATGCTAATGGAAATAAGGTAGATAGAGTTTCTGGGGAGAATGAAGAGGTAGCATTGGTAAAAGAAGTTGAGAATGAAAAGGATTTAGATACTTTGAACTTAACTGGTGACAAATTATCTAGCTTAGTATTACCAATTGTTCAATCTTATGAAGTATCAGAAAATGCTCAAAATTGGACTATGGATGAAACAACTAGGTTTGTTATTCCAAAGACTGAAGCGTATTTGAATAATTCAAGATTAAAGGAAATTGTAGAATTAGTTTCAGCTGAATTTTTAGAAAAGCAAATTCCTACAACAAGGGAAATTGATAAGGTATATGCGTTAGATTCACAAATAACATCTAAAGATATTGTTATAACTTTAGATAAGGAAAATCCAATAACAGAAAAAAGTAATAGTGATGAAGCTTATAAAATAGAAATTAATGAAAGTGGTGTAAAAATAGTAGCTGCTTCTGAAAATTCAGCTATGTATGCATTACGTACAATACAACATTTAATGATTACTAACAATAATAAGTTAGTTTACGGAACAATAGTTGATTACCCTAATGTAGCAGAGCGCCGTGTTCATGTTGATATGGCTAGAAAATATATATCAAAAGATTGGATAATCCAACATATAAGACAACTTTCTTATTTTAAAATGAATACGATTCAACTTCACTTTTCAGAAAATTTAGGATTTAGAATTGAAAGTGATTTTGATCCAGCAATAGTATCACAAGATGGATATTTAACAAAGGAGGAAGTAAGAGAGATTTTAACTGAAGCTAAAAAATACGGGATAAAAGTAATACCTTCTTTAGATACTCCTGGGCATGTAGAGCATATATTAAAAGTTCACCCAGAGTTTGGACAAGTAGATAAGAATGGAAATAAGAGTAAAGTTGCATTAGATGTAACAAATCCTGATGCTATAGATTATATAAAGGGACTGTATAAGGAGTATATGGATTTATTTGAAGGATGTACAGATTTTCATATAGGTGGAGATGAATATATGGAATTTGATAGACCTCCATTTACTACAGAATATAAAGAAGTTTTAGATAATTATGCTAAAGAAAACTTAGGAGCAGAATATACATGGAAAGATACTATGGCTAACTATATTAATGATATAGCAGCTTTCGTACATGAAGGAGGATTTAAGCCAAGAATTTGGAATGATGGAATTTATTATGGTGAAAATGACAATAGAGAAAATAAACAACAAATAAAAATGCACGATTATATTGGTATAGATTTTTGGTCTCAAATGGGATGGAATCCAAGTATTGCAAGACTGAATACATTTATAGAAAAAGGACATAAAGATATTTATAATGTAAATGCAAGTTACTTTTATTATGTATTAAGACCAAGTAAGCCAGATGATGGACGTGAACAACATTCTTTTGACTACTTAGATCAAGATGTAAGAATATATAATGATTGGACACCAGGACAATTCCAAAGCAATACTATTGATGATAATTCAGAGGTTATAAAGGGAACTTCATTGGCTATATGGTGTGATAAACCTGATTTAGTTACTGAAGATGTTATAACAGAAGATATTTCTAAAGAGTTACGTTCTTTAGCATCTAAGGCTTGGAATACATCAAGCAATAAGATTGCTGATATTAATGAGTTTAGAGAAAATTATAAAAAGCTTGGAAATGTAGCTGCTTTTGAAAAGGGAACTTCTTTACCAGAAGTTCAACCAGTTAAGGAGTTAGTTGAATTAAATTATGATGAATTAAATAAATTAATTGAAAAGGCTGAAGGATTAAAGGCTGAAGATTATACTGAAGAAAGCTTTGGAAATTTAAATAAGGTTTTAGAAGAAGCTAAATCTTTAATAGGTACAGTAAATAGTCAAGAAGAAATTAATAGTATGGTAAACAAATTAAATGATGCTATTAATAATCTTGAAGGTAAAGGAAATGGAAATAGTGGTGAAAATGTTCCAAATTCGTCAGAAAAACCAGGAATTTCAAATAAACCTGGAAAGGGAGATTCAAATAATAGTGGAGTATTACCACAAACAGGAATCGAGTCTGGACCTTGGGGAATGATTGCTATTGCAAGTATAATTTTAGGGGCATTCCTTATATATAGAAGAAGTACTAAAACTATAGAATAAAAATTTAAGGGAGATGAGTTTTCATCTCCTTAAATTTATGTTTTTAATACTTTTTATTGCTATTATAAATTCAAAACATATATTTTAAAATTGGCTATAAGTAACATCTATTATTTTTCAGAATAATCTATAATAAATATTTAATTTTTTATGGAGTAAAATAATGGGATATTATATTAAGGTTGAATCAAACGTAAAAATATATGTTGAAGATCTTAATGAAAAAGCAGATAAAACTATTGTTTTTTTACATGGATGGCCAGGGAGTCATGATTTATTTGAATATCAATATGATTATTTAATTGATAAAGGCTATAGATGTATTGGAATAGATCAAAGAGGATTTGGAACTTCTGATAGACCTGTATGTGGATACGATTATGATACATTAAGTGATGATGTAAAGGCAGTAGTAGATACGTTGTGTTTAGATAATTTTGTGTTGCTAGGGCATTCAACAGGAGGGGCTATAGCAATAAGGTATATGGCAAGACATAATGGTAAACTTTTATGGAGTGGTTTTTTCAACTAGGATTACAAGCTGCTGGTTGGTCAACAGCTAAAGTTGCCAATACATGGTTAGGTGAAGAAGCTTTATTTGATGATATGAAAAAAATAAAAGTCCAGACATTAATCATACATGGTATTCATGATAGAGTTTGTTTATTTCCTTTAGCACAAGAGCAGAAAAAATTAATAAATAACAGTAAATTAGTAAAGTTTATGAATAGTGGACATGCGACCTTTTATGATGAAAGAGATAAGTTTAATAAGGAGATAACTAACTTTATTGATGAATAGATTATTAAAATTATGAAGAAATAAAAAAGTTATTGAAAGTAATAGCTTAAAGTATTTATAATGAGTTATATAGAAAGTTATTAAATGAAACTAATAATAGGTCTAAATGTATAATGCTTATAGTTCCAAATGCAACATCAAAATTAAACTATGAAAGAGAATTAAATATAGATATAAGTGAAGAATTAAATATAACTACATATATTAGTTTTATTAAAAGAGAAATAATAAAGTTTTGGCCTTTAATTACTGAAAAGTGTAATCAAATTATAAATAAATCTATATCTCCTATATTTATTCCAAGTAGTTTATCTGAATATATAATAATAAATAAGGTTAATGAGCAAAGAAATGCTAGTGGGTATTTTCAAGATATTACAGGCACAAATAGAAGTATTGCAAATAGTATAAGTAATAATATAAATAAGGCAGCATTAGCTTTAATAGATTTTAAAACCATAGGGGAAAAGATTTATTTATCTAAGAAAAATAGAGATAGTATAATGCGATTTTCTTATAGCCAGATGGATGAAATAATAGATTATTATATAAATAAACTATTAGAAAATTCTATGATAGATAATTCAATAGCTATATATTTATATGAAAATTATTTAATAAATGATGATAGATATATAAATCACTTAAGTCAAGAAATTAAATATCTTATAATAGATAGCTTAGAAAGTTGTAGCAATGCTGAAGTTAATTTTATAAATTCATTATCAAATTATACTTTAGGTACATATATTTATTTCAATAAAACTAAGGATTACTCAGTATTTAACAATATAGATATGGAGTATATTTATGAAAATATAATAAATAAGATTGAAAATAACATAAATAGTGTAAATTCAATCAAAGAGATAGAAAATATAGACTTGTCTGATATATATTTATTACCCACAAAAGTTAAGTTAAATGAATCTAGCCAATTGTATAGTGAGATGATTGATGAAGTTATAATCAAAGTTATTGAACTTGTAAATAATGGAATAAGATTGAAAGATATAGCCATTATATCTCCAATAAACAACACTATATTAGATTACCAAATTAAAAATGTCCTAAACCGTAATGAAATAAATGTTTTTAATACTAAAAAAAATAATAAAATAATAGACTATCCATACTCAAATGCCTTAGTAGTTGCTACATGTATTTTTTATGGATATGAAGATTATATAAAAGAAGATGAGTATATAAGTTTTATAGAAATTCTACTTAATGTAAATAGGATACAAGCATATAAAATATATAGAAATAAAGAAGTGGATGAGAACTATAAGAACTTAGAACAATATATAATATCTAAAAGAAGTGAAAATTTAAAGATAAGTGAATTTTTAATAAAGTTCTATATAGATAAAATGTTAAACCTTAAAGAAGGAATTGAAAATGTAGATGTATGTAAAAACATAATTTATGAAAGTGAAGCATTTATAGAAAATATAAAGTTATTAGGTATTAATAATAATAAAGGAGAAGAGAAAGTATTTATAGAGGTGCTTAAAAGTACTATAAATGACTATTATAGAGTATCTGATATAGCAGATTTAAAAGAGTCTAATAGCATTATTTTGACAACTCCGTATTCATATATATCATATGATATAAATAGACCTATTCAAATTTGGGTTGATATAGGAAGTAATGCTTGGAATATGAAAATAGAAAAAGATATAAGTAACTTAATTGTTCTTAGAAAATCGTTTAAAGAAAAGCAAATATATACAAATGAAATGGAAGAATACTATAAAAAATATTATTTATACAATCTAATATATAATTTGCTTATAAATGCAAAAGAAGTGTATGCTTATAAGAGCGAATATACAGTAAATGGTTATATACAAGAAAGTATATTATATAGTATTTTATTGAAATTAGTATCTAAGGGAGATGTTTAATGAATAATATAAACTACAGAGAGGACCAGTTACCTATAATATCTTATGAAAATGGTACTATGGCAGTACCAGCAGTACCAGGAGCGGGTAAAACTTTTATAGTTACAAACTTAGTTGCAAAGTTATTATGTGAAAATAAGCATAAGGGCGGGAAAATACTTATTTTAACTTACATGAACAGTGCAGTAAGTAACTTTAAGGGAAGAATAAAAAAAATACTACAAGATAATGAAATAAAAGAAGAAAAACAAAAAGTTGTAGACGCAGGCGGACTAAAAATTATAGGTACAGAAAGACACGAATCAAGAAGAATAGACAATCAGCTTCGTGGACGTAGTGGACGTCAAGGAGACCCAGGAGAATCAAGATTTTATATTGCACTAGATGATGACCTAATGAAAATATTTGGTGGAGACATGGTAACATCAGTATATAACACATTAGGTGCAGATGAAAATATGCCATTAGAAATGGGAATACTTTCAAGAGCTGTTGAATCAGCACAAAAGAAAGTTGAAGGAAAGAACTTTAGTATTCGTAAGCATGTACTTCAATATGATGATGTTATGAATACTCAAAGAGGAATAATCTACAAACAAAGAAAACAAGTTTTAGATGGAGAGAATATTCACGAAAATATATTACACATGATCAATAGCGTGGCAGAAGAAACAATTCAAGAATATGTTGGAAATGGAGAAGATGTAAATAAAGAAGGATTATTACAAGAAATAAAAACAATATTTAATGTAAATGACTTAGAAACCTTATCTAAAAAGCATTTAGATGTTCAAGAAATAACAGATGAATTAAAAGAAAAAGCATTACAAAATTATGATAAAAAAGCAGAAGAAATTGGACAAAATGAAATTGGCGAAGTTGAAAGAGTTGTTATGCTAAAAGTAGTAGATCAAAAATGGATGGATCATATAGATGCAATGGATGAATTAAAAGACGGTATTGGTCTTCGTGCATATGGTCAAAAAGATCCAGTAGTTCAATACAGAATTGAAGGATTCGATATGTTTGACAAAATGGTTAATGACATTAAGCATGACGTAGTAAAAATTTTACTAAATATAAATAGAGTTAATAATGTTGAAAGAAAACAAACTGTAAAAATAACAAGTCAAGGACTTGAACAAGCAGTAAATGCATTAAAAAATTCTACACCTCAAGAATCAAAAGAGGTTTCACATATACCTGTTACAAACGAAGGCCCAAAAGTTGGCAGAAATGACCCATGTCCTTGCCGGCAGCCGGTAAAAAATATAAAAATTGTTGTGGTAAATAATGTGTTAAAGAAAGGTGAATAATTTGATATATCCTAGTTTTATTAAAGAAAATGATTGCATAGGTGTTCCTGCTCCATCTGCTGGAGCAGACTGTGCAGAAAGAATAAATAAATCCTTAAATGCTAAAAAAACATTAGAAAAATTGGGATACAAATTGATTTTATCAGAAAATCTTTTAAAATCTGAAAAAGGAAGAAGTGCAACAGCAAAGGAAAGAGCAAAAGAAGTAAACGATATGTTTAGTAATAAAGACATAAACATGATTTTCTGTGCTGCAGGCGGAGAATTTTTAGTTGAAATATTACCATATATAGACTTTGAATTAATAAAAGAAAATCCTAAATTTATAGCAGGATTTTCTGACCCAACAGGATTGTTATATCCAATAACAACAAAATGTGATATTGCAACTGTTTATGGGCAGAACTTTACTTCATTTGGATCTGAAACACTTCATCAAAGTCAACTAGATTTTCTAGAAATAATAAAAGGTAATTTAAAAGAAGAACACAATTATGATTTATATGAAAACGAATATGTAGAGAAAAAAACAGGCTTAGAAAATTACAATCTAACAGAAAAAGTATATTGGAAAACCTTGGATGATGAGCCAGTAACTATAAAAGGAAGAATTATAGGTGGATGTTTTGATATAATTTCAACTCTTGCTGGAACCAAATATGACGGAATAAATCACTTTAATGAAAAATACAAAAATGACGGAATAATTTGGTATTTTGATAATTGCGAATTATCAAAAGAAGAAACTATTCGAGTATTATGGAAAATGAACGAATTAGGATACTTTAAATATACAAAAGGAATAGTTTTTGGAAGATTTGGAGTTGATGTATCGTGCTACGATTATGATGTAAAATCATGTTTAGAAGATAGCATATTAAAAGGGCTTAATATCCCAGTTATTTATGATGCAGATATTTCTCATAAAGCACCTTGCTTAACAATAGTAAATGGTGCAATTAGTGAGATTAACGTTAAAGATGGCAAGGCTAAAGTATTATTTAAATATGAGTAAACAGGTCGATATTTATTGGCTTGTTTTTTATTATTTTTTAGTTTAAATATGCAAAAAAAATATTGAAAAAGAAGTATGTATATGTTAATATGTAATCGGTTAAAAAGTATATTATTATATAAATTTGAGATATACTAATAGTTATATAATAAACAATTTTAAGGAGGCAAAAAATGGCTGAAAAATATGAAGTCGTAGATAGTATTGAGAGTTTACAAAATACTATTACAAGAGTTAGAAAAGCACAAGAAGAATTCTCAAAATTTTCACAAGAAAAGGTTGACCAAATCTTTAAAGCTGCTGCAATTGCAGCAAATCAAGCAAGAATACCTCTTGCACAAATGGCAGTAGAAGAAACTGGTATGGGAGTAGTAGAAGACAAAATTATAAAAAATCATTATGCTGCTGAATATATTTATAACAAATACAAAAATGAAAAAACAGTTGGAGTTGTTGAAGAAGATAACTATTATGGCATAAAAAAAGTGTTAGAACCAATTGGAGTAATTGGGGCAGTTATACCAACAACAAACCCAACATCAACAGCAATATTCAAAACATTAATTTGTTTAAAAACAAGAAATGGAATTATAATAAGCCCTCATCCAAGAGCTAAAGCTTCAACAATAGCGGCTGCAAAAGTTGTTCTAGAAGCAGCAGTAAAAGCGGGAGCTCCAGAAGGAATTATAGGATGGATAGATGTTCCTTCACTAGAACTTACAAATACATTAATGCAATCAGTAGATACAATATTAGCAACAGGTGGACCTGGTATGGTTAAATCTGCTTATTCAAGTGGAAAGCCAGCACTTGGAGTTGGTGCAGGAAATACACCAGCAATTATAGATGAAAGTGCTGATATTATATTAGCAGTAAACTCAATTATACATTCAAAAACATTTGATAATGGTATGATATGCGCTTCTGAACAATCTGTAATTGTATTAGATAAAGTATATGACGCAGTAAAAGCAGAATTCGCAAAAAGAGGTTGCTATATATTAAATAGTGAAGAAATAGAAAAAGTAAGAAAAACAATAATTATAAATGGTGCATTAAATGCAAAAATAGTTGGACAATCTGCTTATAATATTGCTAAACTTGCAGGAGTAGAAGTACCAGAAACAGCAAAAATATTAATAGGTGAAGTAGAAAGTGTAGACCTATCAGAAGAATTTGCACACGAAAAATTATCACCAGTTTTAGCAATGTATAAAGCAAAAGATTTTGAAGATGCTTTAGCTAAAGCAAAACAACTTATAGCAGATGGAGGATTAGGGCATACTTCATCATTATATATAAATACACTTACACAAAAAGAAAAAATAGAAGAATTTTATAGCAATATGAAAACTTGTAGAGTACTTATAAATACTCCATCATCGCAAGGAGGAATAGGAGATTTATATAACTTTAAATTAGCTCCATCTTTAACACTTGGTTGTGGTTCTTGGGGAGGAAACTCAGTATCAGAAAACGTTGGAATAAAACATTTATTAAATATAAAAACAGTTGCCGAAAGGAGAGAAAATATGCTTTGGTTTAGAGCACCTGAGAAGGTATATATAAAAAGAGGTTGCTTACCTGTAGCCTTAGAAGAATTAAAAAATGTAATGGATAAGAAAAAAGTATTTATAGTAACAGATACATTCTTATTTGAAAATGGTTATACAAAACCAATAACAGATAAATTAGATGAATTAGGAATAGCACATACAACATTTTCAAATGTAGCACCAGATCCAACACTTGCTTGTGCAATAGAAGGAACAAGAGCAATGAATGAATTTAAACCTGATGCAATAATTGCTGTTGGTGGTGGTAGTGCAATGGATGCTGGTAAAATTATGTGGGTTATGTATGAACATCCAGAAGTTGACTTCTTAGACATGGCAATGAGATTTATGGATATAAGGAAAAGAGTTTACACATTCCCTAAAATGGGTGAAAAAGCTTATTTTATAGCAGTTCCAACATCAGCAGGTACTGGTTCAGAAGTTACACCTTTTGCAGTTATAACAGATGAAAAAACAGGAACAAAATATCCTTTAGCAGATTATGAATTATTACCAAAAATGGCAATAGTTGATTGTAATATGATGATGAATGCTCCAAAAGGATTAACATCAGCATCTGGTATAGACGCTGTTACACACTGCTTGGAGGCTTATGCTTCAATGATGGCTACTGAATATACAGATGGACTAGCTATTGAGTCTTTAAAGAATATATTTAAATATTTACCAAGAGCTTATGAAAACGGAGCAAATGACCCAGAAGCAAGAGAAAAAATGGCAAATGCAGCTACAATGGCTGGTATGGCTTTTGCAAATGCTTTTTTAGGAGTATGCCATTCTATGGCACATAAACTTGGTGCTTTTCATCATATACCTCATGGAATTGCAAACGCATTAATGATTGATTATGTTTTAAAATTTAATAGTACTGAAGTACCAACAAAAATGGGAACATTCCCACAATATGACCATCCACATACTTTAAGAAGATATGCAGAAGTTGCAGAAGCTTTAGGACTTGGTGGAGCAAATGATGAAGAAAGCTTGAATAACCTAATAAAAGCAATTAATGAATTAAAAGAAAAAATAGGAATTAAGAAAACTATTAAAGATTATGGCATTGATGAAAAAGATTTCTTGGATAGATTAGATGAAATGTCAGAACAAGCATTTGATGACCAATGTACAGGTGCAAACCCAAGATATCCATTAATAAGTGAAATAAAAGAAATGTATCTAAAAGCTTATTATGGAAAAGAATAATTTCAAAAGAAAGGATGATAAATATGCATTATAATCTAGATAATCCAATAGCAGAAAGAAAAACCAAAACTGTTTATAAAGATAGTGATAAAACTATTAAATTATTTGTAGAAAACTACTCAAAAGCAGATATACTTAATGAAGCTTTAAATCAAGCCAGAGTAGAGGAGGGAACAGCTTTAAATGTGCCTAAGTTACTAGAAGTAACAAAAATAGATGGGAGATGGGGACTAGTTTCAGAGTATATAGAAGGTATACCTCTTAATAAACTAATGGAAGAACATCCAGAAAAAGAGGAAGAGTATTTAAATCTTTTTGTTGATACTCAAATGAAAATACTATCAAATTCAGTACCTTTACTAAACAGAATAAAAGATAAATTCAGAAGAAAATTAAGCAATGCAATAAATATAGATGAAAATACAAGATATGAACTAATGCAAAGACTAGAAGGAATGAAAAATCATACAAAATTATGCCATGGAGATTTTAATCCAAGCAATGTAATTATAAAAGATGATGGCCAAGTATATGTAATAGACTGGTCACACGTAACACAAGGAAATGCTTCAGCAGATGCAGCTAGAACATTTTTGTTGTTCTCTATAGAAGGAAAAAATGAACTAGCAGAAAAATATATTAATCTATTTTCAGAAAAATCCGGAATAGAAAAAACTAATATTCAAAGATGGATACCAATAGTTGCAGCAACTCAAATGACTAAAGGTAAGGAAGAAGAACAAGAATTTTTAAGTAATTGGATAAACGTTGTAGATTATGAATAAAAAATTAAGGAGGCATTAACAATGAAAAAAAACACTGTAATTTATCTTGTAGCAGGAATAGTAGCACTTATAATAATTGGGTTTTCAATATATTTTGCTGTTGCACACAACAACACATCTGATAACAGATATGATACTAAAAATATAACAATAGAGAAATACAATGAAAATGGCGAGCTAGAAAAAACAGTAGAAATAAAAAGAAAAAAAGATATAAATGAACTTTTAGATATATGTAAAAATATATCATTAGAACAAGACGACACTTCAAAAAGTTTAGGAATAAAAACAGATGTAAAAATTAATTTACAAAACGGAGTAGAATTATATTTACAAGATGAAATAAAGGATTATTGTTTCTATAAAACTGATGATGTTAAGTGTACAATAAAAATGCCAGAAGGATTAGTAGACTTTGTGAATGATGTTTTAAAAGATTAGAATGGAGAGTGAATAATGTTAGAGTTAGAAGAAAACAAGTTTAAAATCACAGCATTAAAAGAGAATTTAAAAAAGATTGGTGATTCACTTTGACATATCTAAAATCCAATTAGAAATAAACGAACTTGAGCAAAAGGTTAATGCCCCTAATTTCTGGGATAATCCAACAATGTCTACACCAATAGTTACAAAGCTAAAAAGACTAAAAAATGAAGTAGAAACATTCAGAAAATTAGAGCAAGAATTAAATAATATAGACGAAATGTCATTATTACTAATTGATGAACCAGATGAACAAATGTCTTTGGAAGTTCTAGAAGCTACAAAAAAAGTAGAAAAAGAACTAAATGAACTTGAAATAAAAACCTTATTATCTGGAAAATATGATCAAAACAATGCAATTCTTACCCTTCATCCTGGGGCTGGGGGAACAGAATCTCAAGATTGGGTTCAAATGCTATATAGAATGTATTCAAAATGGGCTTCTAGTAATAACTATACCGTAAAAGAACTAGATTACTTAGAAGGTGATGAAGCTGGAATAAAAAGTGTTACATTCTTAATTTCGGGCGAATACGCGTATGGATATTTAAAAGGGGAGATGGGAGTACATAGACTAGTAAGAATTTCTCCTTTTGATAGTGGAGGCAGAAGACATACTTCATTTGCTTCTTTAGAAGTATTGCCAGAAATATCAGAAGATATTGTATTAGATATAAATCCAGATGATTTAAGAATAGACACATATAGAGCATCACGGAGCAGGAGGTCAACACATAAATAAAACTGACTCCGCAGTTAGAATCACACATATTCCAACAAATATAGTAGTTTCTTGCCAATCAGAAAGATCACAAATACAAAACAAAGAAACTGCAATGAAAATGCTAAAATCTAAACTTCTAGAATTAAAAGAAAGAGAACAAAAAGAAAAGATAGAAGATTTAAAAGGTGTTCAAAAAGATATAGCTTGGGGAAGCCAAATTCGTTCATATGTATTTTGTCCATATACAATGGTAAAAGATCATAGAACAAATTATGAAGTTGGAAATGTTGAAGCTGTAGTGAACGGAGATTTAAATGGCTTTATGGAAAGCTATTTAAGATGGAGTAAAAAATAATAGGAGGTTGTTTGTATTGAAAGCGTTAATTAGTGTTTCTGATAAAACAGGAATTGTAGAATTTGCAAAAGAATTAGAAGAATTAGGTATTGAAATAATTTCAACTGGTGGTACATATAAAAAACTAAAAGAAGAAGGCGTTAAAGCTATTGAAATTTCAGATTTAACTGGATTTCCAGAATGTCTAGATGGAAGAGTAAAAACTCTTCATCCAAAGGTACATGCAGGAATTTTAGCTATGAGAAGCAATCCAAAACATATGGAGCAATTAAAACAATTAAATGTAGACACAATAGATTTTGTTGTAGTTAATTTATATCCATTTAAGCAAACAATATTAAAAGAAGGTGTAACAAGACAAGAAGCAGTTGAAAATATAGATATAGGTGGCCCTACAATGCTTAGAAGTGCTGCTAAAAACTATCAAGATGTTACAGTAATAACAGATCCAAAAGATTATGAAAAAGTTTTAACAGAATTAAAAGAAGATGGTAGAGTTTCTTTAGACACAAAATTCTATTTAATGAATAAAGTCTTTGAACATACAGCAAGTTATGATGCGATGATTTGTAATTACTTAAAACAAGAAAGAAAAGATGAAAGTTTACCTCAAGAACTTACTCTAACGTATGAAAAAGTTCAAGAAATGAGATATGGAGAAAACCCTCATCAAATAGGAGCTTTATATAAAGAAATTGGAAAATGCGAAGGTTCTCTAACAATTGCAAAACAATTAAACGGAAAAGAATTATCATTTAACAATATAAACGACACGAATGGAGCTTTGGAATTATTAAAAGAATTTGACGAGCCAACTGTTGTAGCATGTAAACATGGAAATCCATGTGGAGTAGGTAGTAGTACAGATATTTATGAAGCTTGGAAAAAAGCATTTGAAGCAGACAAAACATCAATATTTGGTGGAATAGTAGTCGCTAATAGAGAGATAACAGAAAAAATGGCAAACGAAATGAAGGAAATCTTTTTAGAGGTTATCGTTGCACCATCATATGAAGAAAAAGCATTAGAAATATTAAAACAAAAACCAAATCTAAGATTACTTTTATTACCAAGCATTACTGTAAAACAACCAGAAGGTTCTTATGATATTAAAAAAATAAATGGAGGAATAATACTTCAAACTATAGATTCTAAGTTATTAGACGATTACACAGTAGTAACTGATAGAAAACCAACAGATAAAGAATTAGAAGATATGTTATTTACTTGGAAAATAGTAAAATATACTAAATCAAATGGAATAGCACTTGGAAAAGATAAACAATCAATAGGAATTGGACCAGGTCAAGTAAATAGAATTTGGGCAACAAAGCAATCAATAGAACACGCAAATGAATTAATAGGCGAAGGCGTAACAAAAGGTGCAGTACTTGCCTCTGATGCATTTTTCCCATTCTCAGACTGTGTAGAAGCAGCCCATGAAGCAGGAATAACAGCTATAATACAACCAGGCGGAGCAAAAAGAGACCAAGAATCAATAGATAAATGTAATGAATATGGAATGACTATGATATTTACAGGAATGAGACATTTCAGACATTAGAATTTAAATATTTAATATTAAAGAAGAGATTTTAAAATCTCTTCTTTTTTGTTTTTATCGTTCTAAATTAGACAAGACCTGAATATATATATTTATGTACCAAGATTTTATTAGGAGGTCGATGTTTTATGGCAATAGAAGAAAGAAAAGCATTAAATACAAATGTTATTCAGAATCTAGTTTTAGAGAATAGAGAAAAATTAAGTATTTCTGGAGTATTAGATGTTTTAAGCTTTGATGATCAAATAGTAATAGTTGAAACTGAATTAGGACTTTTGAGTGTAAAAGGAGAAAATCTAAGAATTAATAAATTAAGTATAGACACATCTGAAGTCGTTGTTGAAGGGGATATATTTAATTTATCATACTCCGAAAAATCAGCAGATAAAAAAGGTGGTTCCTTAATAGGAAAAATATTTAAATAAAATAGGGTGAGATATTGAATAATCAAGCATATATATTTTTTATTTTTATACTTAATGGATTAATTATTGGAATTCTATTTGACATTTTTAGAATTATGCGAAAATCATTCAAAACATCAGATTTTAGAACAAATTTGCAAGATATACTCTTTTGGATTTTTACAGGATTAATTCTTCTATATTCAATTTTTAGATTTAATAATGGAGAACTAAGAGCTTATATATTTTTAGGAGTATTTATAGGGGTAGCATTATATATGTTGCTATTTAGTAAAATTTTTATAAAAGTAAATTTATTTATTGTAAAAATAATAAAGCAAGTATTTAAGTATATTCTTGTTATTCCTATAAAATATATTTTTAAATTTATAAGGAAAATACTTTTAGCACCAATATCATTTGTATTTATTAACCTAAGAAAAACTTTGTCAAATTTTAAGAAAAAAATTATATCTTTGCATAATAAAAAGAAAAAAAATGAATTTAAGAAGGATTTCACTTAATTTTGTTGAAATATATATTATAAGTATTGAATTTACATATTTTATGGATAAATTGGAGATAATTACTGATGAAAAAACTTTTAAAATCAAAAAAAATCTATAAAAACCTATTATTTGTAGCAATTTTTGCTTATGTATTATATATTTTTATAGGTCAACAAAAAACTTTAAACTCATATAAAAATACTAATGAATATTATACAGAACAAATAAACAAGCAATTAGCATATCAAGAGTCTTTAACAGCTAAAAGAGATAACATCAATTCGAAAGAATATATAGAAGATGTTGCTAGAGAAAAACTAGATATGTATTTGCCAAATGAAAGAGTATATATAGACAAAACCAAATAATAAGCAGTAGGCTTTGCTTTAAAAGCCTACTTTATAAATTTTCTATTTTTTTTAGATTCTTATAATAAATTTCCAAATGATTTTAAATTATATAAATTAATAAAATATTAGGGGGCTTAATTATGAATTTTGAGGGGCTAACACTTACAGAATTAAAAGATATGGCAAAAGAAAAAGGAGTTAAAAATATTTCAAAGCTAAAAAAAGAAGATTTGATACAAATTTTATCTAAAGAAACAAATACTATACCAACTGAAGAAATAAAAAAAGAAGAAAAAAATTCCTCAGTAACTTCTGGAGGATATAAATTAACAAATGAAGGTGATGAATTTGTAGAAGGAATTCTAGAAGTTTTACCTGATGGATATGGATTTTTAAGAGGTGACAACTATTTACCTACACCAAAGGATGTATATATATCACCTGTACAAATTAAACGTTTTAGACTAGATACCGGTGACGTTATAAAGGGAATTAAAAGAACTCCAAAAGAGGGCGAAAAATTTCCAGCCTTAATATATGTAGGAGAAGTAAATGGAGAACACCCAGAAAAAGCTATGAAAAGACGTTCTTTTGATGATTTAATACCAATATACCCTAATAAAAGAATAAAATTAGAAACAACTCCAAATGAATATACAATGAGATTAATGGATTTATTATCTCCAATAGGAAAAGGGCAGAGGGGAATGATAGTTGCTCCACCAAAGGCAGGAAAAACAACTATTTTAAAGAAAATAGCAAACAGTATTACAACAAATAACCCTGATATTGAGCTTATAGTTCTATTAATAGATGAAAGGCCAGAAGAAGTTACAGATATGAAAAGATCTATTAAAGGTGATGTTATATATTCTACATTTGATGAACTTCCAGAACATCACGTTAAAGTAGCAGAAATGGTTCTAGAAAGAGCTAAAAGACTAACAGAACAAAATAAAGATGTAGTAATATTGTTAGATAGTATAACCCGTTTGGCAAGAGCATATAACTTAGTAATACCGACATCAGGAAGAACATTATCTGGAGGACTTGATCCTAGTGCTTTACATAAACCAAAAAGATTTTTTGGTGCTGCTAGAAATACAGAAGATGCAGGAAGTTTAACAATTCTTGCAACAGCATTAGTAGATACAGGTAGTAGAATGGATGATGTTATATTTGAGGAGTTTAAAGGAACAGGTAATATGGAAGTTCATCTAGATAGAAAACTATCTGAAAAGAGAATTTTCCCAGCTATAGATATAAATAAATCTGGAACAAGAAGAGAAGATTTACTATTATCAAAAGAAGAATTAGAAACTGTATTTGCTTTAAGAAAAGCAATGGCAAATATGTCTGTCCAAGAAATGACTGAACAATTAATTGATCAAATAATTGCTACAAAATCTAATGAAGAATTTATAGAAAGAATGAAATATTTCTTTAAAGATAATAAATAAAATGTTTTTAAAAATATGTAGATTAATGAGAAGAGAGAAGCACTAATCTATATATTTTAAAAAACATAACATTGCGCAAAATGAAACTTTTGCGCAAATAAGAATAGGAGAAAAACCTATTTTTATATAGAAGGCCTCCTCTTCCGCCATTTGTAGGGGTCGATGCCCACATCGACCCGTTCTATAATCAACAACTTATATTATCATTTTATTAAAACCTCTTAAAATTAATTTTCATGCGTCATTTTTTTATACATTTATAAATTATTAATGCTAATTCAAAAAGTCTGAATATAAAAAGGAGTACAATATGGGAAAT
>OLPU01001311.1_pt1 | contig 18804 bp, 16 predicted proteins | sample 1673111 | NCBI WGS metagenome assembly OLPU01 (sample SAMEA3136755, study PRJEB25190) | human gut metagenome | reverse complement strand
TCGGTCGATGACATTTGTCTGACGGATAGCGTCCAAAAGGGAAGTCTTACCGTGGTCAACGTGACCCATGACACAGACTACAGGTGGACGTTTTTTCATCTTGCTTTCATCCTCTTCGTCCTCTTTAAGAAGTTCTTCAATCACATCAACAACTTCCTCTTTTTCACAGAGAACATCAAACTCCAATGCGATTTCTTCAGCTGTCTCGTAATCAATTTCCTGATTGACTGTTACGATTTTACCCTGCATGAAGAGTTTCTTTACAATAACCGAAGGAACAATCTTCATCTTATCTGCAAGTTCCTGAATCGTCAGAACCTCTGGAATCGTGATAGATTTGATCTGCTCTTCCTGTTTCTGCTCTTTCTTCTCCGGTTTCTGAAGCTGAGTCTTTGGCTCATTCTTGCCCTTCTTACCTTTTCCTACGCGGTCTTCGTCATGGCGGAAGTCTTTATCTTTCTTCTTAAAGTCATCCTTACCTTTTCCTTTGTTTCTCTGTGGCTTCTGACCTTCCACGATTGGCTCTGGAATTGCCGGACTGTTCTTGCGGTTGTCACGTCTGTCATCACGTCCACGATTATCACGTCTGTCATCACGTCCGCCCTGATTACGATTGTCGCGTCTGTCATCTCTTCTGTCATCACGTCCATGATTATCACGTCTGTCATCACGTCCGCCCTGATTACGATTGTCGCGGTTATCTCTTCTGTCATCGCGTCCGCCCTGATTACGGTTATCGCGTCTGTCATCACGTCCACGATTATCACGTCTGTCATCACGTCCGCCCTGATTACGGTTATCGCGTCTGTCATCTCTTCTGTCATCACGTCCACGATTATTTCGTCGCGGTTATCACGATTTCCCTGAGAACGGTTTTCTTTTCTTTCCTGCTCTTTTTTCTCCTGTTCCAGTCTCTTCTTCTGCGCGGCTGCAGCTGCTTCTGCCTCATGCATCTGCTGAACCTGTTGACGGATTCTGTCCGGACGTGGACGAATTGGCTGGGATGGTCTTTCATCTCTTACTTCTTTGCGTCCATTCTGGGATTTTCCATTTTTATTTCCACCGTTTGAACGGTTATCTCTCTTATCATCACGTCCAGTCTGAGAACGGTTATCGCGTCTGTCGTCACGTCCCTGACCCTGACGCTTTCCACCCTGTCTTCCACCACTCTGGGTGTTCTGCGGGCGGAATACCTGGACGATTTTTTTCTTCTTTGGTGCGTCAGATTTTTCCTCTTCTGCTTTTTCGGCATTTGCCTTTGGTGCAAATGCTTTTCTTACCATATCTGCTTCTGCCTCGTCGATGGTACTCATATGTGTCTTGGCTTCCACATCCTTTTTATTCAGGAACTCAACAAGCTCTTTGCTCGGCTTATCAAGTTCTTTCGCTAACTCATATATTTTGATTTTTGACATATACACTACCTCCTCTATGCAACCGTATTATCTTCTGTCTTCATCTGCTTCATAATTTCCTTCGCAAAACCTTCGTCCAGTATTGCAAGAGATGCCCGGAATTCCTTTCCCATTGCATGCCCCAAGGTATCTTTATCTTTATAAAAATAGATTGGCACTTCATAAAATTCACACATATCCCGGAACTTTTTCTTTGTATTTTCGGAAGCATCTCCTGCCACAATAACAAGCGCTGCTCTTCCTGTCTTTACTTCCTTTTCTGTACAGAACTCTCCGCTGGCTGTCTTACCTGCCCGCGTTGCAAGCCCGACGAGTGATAAGATCTTATCTGGTTTCAAGCTCTGTCATCTCCTTTTCCAAAGACTCATACACTTCCTGCGGAATTGCCTGCTTAAAAGATCTCTCAAGGCCCTTACTTTTCACTGCCTTTTTCAGACATTCCTGATTTGGACAAATGTATGCGCCCCGTCCATTTTTGCGTCCGGTCGCATCTAACAGAAATTCTCCTTCACTGGTACGGATCACACGGATCATTTCTTTTTTATTCTTCATTTCCTGACATCCCACGCATTTACGCATCGGGATCTTTTTGGTCGTACTCAAATAATCACCTCTGTCTATTCTTCATACAGATCAAGATCATCTGCTACTTCTTCCTCTGATTCTTCATCAGCAGAATATTCTTCGTCTGAATACTCTTCCTCCTGATAATCATCTTCATAATTCTCAGCCATATTCATATAATCTGCCGGAAGTTCGCCAGACTCGATCGCCTGTGTTTCGTTCTTGATATCGATCTTATATCCGGTCAGTCTTGCTGCAAGACGTGCATTCTGACCTTCTTTACCGATTGCAAGTGAAAGCTGGTAATCCGGTACAATTACACTTGCTGTTCTCTCATCCGGATCAGCCATTACAGAAATAACCTTCGCCGGGCTGAGTGCATTCTCGATCAGGATTGCCGGGTTATCACTCCAGTTGATAATATCAATCTTTTCACCGCGGAGTTCATTTACAACGGCTCCGACTCTGGCACCGTTCATACCAACGCATGCTCCAACCGGATCTACATCCGGGTCGTTAGACCATACTGCGATCTTGGTACGGGAACCTGCTTCTCTTGCAATGCTCTTGATCTCTACAATACCATCACGCACCTCGGTTACTTCCGCCTCAAAAAGACGCTTAACCAGTTCCGGATGTGTTCTTGATACAAGGATCTTTGGTCCTTTTGTCGTGTTCTTCACCTCTACAACGTAAAGTTTGATACGCTCTGTCGGCTCGAATTTCTCACCTTTTACCTGCTCATTCTCAGTAAGGATCGCATCTGCTTTTCCAAGGTTTACACTGACATTCTTGCCAATATATCTCTGAACCACACCTGTCACGATATCTTTTTCTTTTTCAAAGTACTGATCATATACAACTTTTCTTTCTTCTTCGCGGATCTTCTGAAGAATCAGGTTCTTTGCATTCTGTGTTGCGATACGTCCGAAAGATTTGGACTCAACCGGGATCTGTACGATGTCACCGATCTCATAAGAAGGATCGATCATCTTCGCATCTGCAAGACTGATCTGTTCTACTTTGTCCTCTACTTCTTCTACAACGGTCTTCTCCTGGATCAGAGTGTAATCGCATGTCTCCTTATCCATAATTACTTTGATATTGTCTGCTTTTCCGAAATGATTCTTACATGCATTGATCAGTGAATTCTCAATGGCATCCATCAGAGTATCTCTGCTGATATCTTTTTCCTCTTCAAGAATTGTAAGTGCTTCTAATAATTCGGTATTCATTTCCTTCTTCCTCCTGTCACTAGAAATCGAACGCCAGACGGATCAGTGCGATGTCTGCTTTATCAAATGTCATCGTCTCGCCGTCTTCATATTCAATGGTAACTGTATCTTTATCATAATCTTTTAAGATTCCAATAAACTCTTTCTGTCTGTCGATTGCCCGGTAAGTACGAACCTCTACTTCTTCTCCCAGGCTTCTTGCAAAGTCTTTTTCTTTCTTCAGCGGTCTGCCAAGTCCCGGCGAACTCACTTCCAGAATATACGCTTCATCGATAAAATCCTTCTCATCCAGAATGTCTGAAAGTTCCCGGCTTACAACCTCACAGTCATCGACCATAATTCCTCCCGGCTTATCAATATAAGCACGCAGATACCAGTTTCCGCCCTCTTTTACATATTCTACATCCCAGAGATCAAATCCATGCTTTTCCACGATTGGGTTCAGAATCTCTTCTGTTTTCTGTTCATATACTTCTTTTTTTGACAATCTGCAACTTCCTTTCTTAATCAGGCTCCAAAAATCTGTCCGATTTTGGTTGTATGACTGGCAAAAAGAAGAGTGAACTTTCGTCCACTCTTCTGCCAGATTTCTTATGTAACTGCATACAGTATAGCACTACTTTTCCTGAAATGCAAGGATTTTTAAAATATATGCCTGATTCTCTTTGTAAAGACGCTTTCCGTCGTTCTCCTTCAGCCATTTTACAACCTGGATATCTGCTGCCCAGTCATCTGCCCAGACTTCATCACCTTCGCCACGCGCCGCCGCTTTTTCTGCGATGTATCCCGCCGGGTCTTCCGTAAGATCTTTCAGTACTTCATATGCTTTTTCGTTCTTATCATCCAGATCCTGTATCAAAACAACGTTTTCTGTATTCGGTGTCTTTCCATCGAGCGCCTGCAGCTGTTCATTATATTTTTCCAGATTCTCCAGGCTGTCCTTCGCATTCTCCAGACATTCTGTCAGGATTTCGATCTCCGTTTTTCCAGTACCACCCTTTGCAACCGGGCGGATAGATATTTCTGAATCAGCAGTCGTCTTTTTCAGCTCTGCCCGAATCCTCTCCTCATCGTGATCCATTCTTCCGATATCATATCCAAAGTAAAAACCGCCAATTCCAATCACAACAAGAAGAACGATTGCAAAAATTCTTTTTCCGGATTTTTTCTTTTTCATCTTCCGTCCTCCTTACCCTAATATCGTACCTGCTATAATTCCAAGGATCATTCCGCCGATCCCGGTTCCCGCAAGCGCCGCAAGATATAAGAATACCTTCACCGCTTTGGATTTCTCCTTTTTCACCTTTGGAAGTGCCGGACCAGGCTCCGGTGTTCGCCTCTCCTGCGTCTGTTCCGGTGTCTCCTGCCGCGGCATTCTTTCGATTTCTTCTTGTGTCGGATAGGCAAACGGCATCACATCTGCTTCAAGAGCTGAAAATAATTTTCCATCAATCCACTGAAAATACTGCCAGATCGCCGTATCAAACATCCGGTGGGTATCCAGAAAATGATACCAGGATTCCACAAAGGTTTTTGTTCGGAAATATTCTCTATACGCCGGTTCCTCCAGAATATCCTTCCAGTGATACAGCTTATTCCGTTCCTTTTCATTCAAATACAGACTGATGCACTGCTCCATGATTTTCCGGACCTCACGGTCATCCGCGCCTTGTCGCTCAGAAGCATCCGCCATATTCTGGAACTGACGGGTCCAGTCACTTTCCCACGCTTCTGAGTCGTCCTTCGGTTGCTCAGGAGGTTCTACTGACTGTGTAGCACTCTCCTCTGACTTCTCATCTTTCTCCCGAGAATTTTCCATGCGATCTTCTCCGGATTCTTCTTCCATCCGCCGCGGCTCTTCCCCTCTTCCCGCATTGCGCTCCGCCCACGCAAGCGCCTCTTCATAGGCATCGTGGAGCCTCTGGAATTCCTCCGGGTGTTCTTCCGGGTGGAACTCCCGGGACTTCGCCGCATACGCCCGCTTTATCGTTTTCTTTTCCGTTGTTGGTTCAATCCCAAGTACCGTAAAACAATTCATCACTGCTGCCTCCTCCACTCATCATACAGATAAGCTTCTATCTTGACCGGCACCGATCTCTTCGGTGTATTCTCCACAATATCCAGAAGCTCACTTGTCCTTGTATACGCCTTCTCGATCGTCCGCAGATCCTGTGCATTTAATGCAACTGAAAAATCTGCCAGGATCTTGTCCAGATATTTTCGGATTTCTCCGGTGTTTTCTTCGTAAAGACGGTCGCCTCTTTCCAGCAGAAGCCGGTTCTTTTCCTGCTCTCTCGGATGGATCTTAATCTTCTGCAGCTCTTTTCTTCTTTCCTCAATCTGCTCTGGTGTCAGATGGATATCTTTGTTGACGATCACCTTACTGAAATGCTCCTTGGTGCTCACCACGGTCACATCCACTTCAAGAATTCCGTTAATGTCATAGGTAAATCGGACATCCACCGCTTCCCTCTGATCCTCTCTTCTTGCCAGCGGCACCGGCACACGGATACGCCCGAGCTCCAGATTCTGGTCTGCATATCGGTGCTCGCCCTGTAAAATCGTGATATCACAGTATTCCTGGAACTGATGTACCGTCCAGTATCGCTCCACCCGGCTGATCGGAAGAACCGAATTTCGCTCAATGATCGGAGACATGATCGCCGGTCCTTTCGGATCCCCGTGAATGATCTCGGTTCCGAGTGTAAACGGACAGATATCTGTAAGAAGTACATCCCGCACTGCCTGCTGCCGCTCCTTAATCCCGGCATACATTCCGGCGCCGACCGCAACCGCAACATCCGGATTGATCTCACACCGCGGTCTTTTGCCGCTCAAAAACTGCAGATAATTCTGCACGATCTTCATCTTACCGGATCCACCGATCATAATGATCTCGTCAATATCCTCCCATCCATAACCACTGTCGTTCATCGCCCGTTTCAGCGGAATCCCGATTCCTTCCAGCAGCTTTGCAGACACCTCCAGAAGTCCTTTCGCATCCAGTTTCATCTGGTAAATCTGTCCGCCGATCACAACCTCCATCTCGCCCTCCGGCGCATCAGTCAGTGTACGTTTCAGCTTCTCACTCTCCCGGATCAGGCTGGCTCTTTCTTCATTAGTGATCTTTCCTTCATCAATCCGATTGACACTTAGGAATTTTTCCGCAATTGCACGGTTCACATCATCCCCACCGAGATGATTGTCTCCGGCAACTGCCACAATCTCGATCACACTGTCAAATGCATCTACGACCGAGATATCCAGAGTTCCTCCGCCAAAATCAAACACCAGAAAGGTCTGATCCTCCTTAGTCTTTCCAAAGCGATAGGCAAGTGCTGCCGCCGACGGCTCATTGACCAGACGCTCCACAGTAAGTCCGGCAAGCTCTCCTGCCATCTTCGTCGCATTTCTCTGAAAATCATTAAAATACGCCGGAACACTGATGACTGCCTCTTCAACCGGCTCACCCAGGTATTTTTCCGCATCTTCTTTCAGCTGCCGCAGGACCATGGACGACAGATCTGCCGCTGTAAACCGCCTGTTTCCAAGCATAAATGTCTTCTCCGTCCCCATAAAACGCTTGAAACTTGCCACTGTACTTTCCGGATGGGAGATCAGACGCTCTTTCGCCGTTCTCCCTACCAGCATCTCACCGTTCTCATCAATTCCTACTACCGACGGTGTTAAATATTCTCCCAGATTATTTGGAATCAACGTGCATTTATCATCCTGCCACACGCTTACCAGACTGTTTGTTGTTCCAAGATCAATTCCTACCGTTGCCATATGACCGACCTACTTTCTCATTCGTGTTCCTGTTCCATCTCTTTTCGCCCGTTTCAAACGGTTCAGTGTCACTTCTTTTTCATGGAAGATCACCTTGCTCTCCGTTCCTTCTTCAAACAGATATACCTCTTCCACGCTGTCATTTTTCTGTAATTTCATACCGCGCACACCAACTGCACCCTTTTTCTTCTCCGAAACTTCTTCCGCCGGGAAACGGAGCACAAATCCATTCTCCGTCATCAGAACTACATCCTGCACATCCCGGATCGGCCGGATACTTACCAGTGCATCTTCATCCTGCAGTTTCGTTGCCGCGATTGTCCGCTTAGTTACCTGGAATTCACTTCCTGCCACCTTTTTGATCATTCCCTGCTTCGTGACAAACAGGAATTTGGAGAAAAAGAGTTCTCTGTCATCACACAGATATACGATTTCTTCTTTTGTACTGTCAAAATTACTTACATTGTCGATTGGAAATCCTTTGTCCCTGAACTTTCCATAAGGGAGATCCATCACTTTGATCTGATGCATCTTACCATCCGATGTAAAAAGACACAACTTGCCGGTATTCATGCAGCGCAGAATATACTTATTCTCCTTATCTGCCGCTTCCCGGTTACGTTCATAGACGGATCCATCCACCGTCTTTGCATAACCAAAGCGGTCCATCAGAAGGACAACCTCCTGCTCCTGTACTTTATTTTCCTCAAACACAGCTTCTTCTGCATTCTCGATCTTCGTTTTACGCTTCACGGCATATTCTTTTTTCAGCGCATCCAGATCATCAATGATCACCTGCGCCATAGAATCATAATTATTCAGAATATCCTCATATTTTGCGATATTTGCAAGCGTTGTCTCATGCTCCTTCATCAGCGCCTCGATTTCCAGACCGATCAGCTTGTACAGACGCATCTCCAGAATTGCCTGTGCCTGCCGGTCGGTAAACCGGAGCATGGATGCCATCTTCTCAGATCTTTTCGACTTAAACTTGATCTTCTCCGTCGCACCTGTTGTCAGACATTCTTTTGCATCCCTGATGGACGAGCTTCCACGCAGGATCTCAATGATCAGGTCGATCACGTCACACGCCTTGATCAGACCCTCCTGGATTTCTTTTTTATCCTGCTCTTTTTTCAGCAGCGTCTTGTATTTTCTGGTTGCAAGTTCAAACTGGAAATCTACATGATGTTCGATGATACGTTTGAGTCCCAGTACTTCCGGTCTGCCATCGGCTACCGCAAGCATATTGACACCAAAGGTATCCTCCAGTCTGGTCTTTTTATAAAGCATGTTGATCAGATTGTCCACATCTGCATCACGCTTCACTTCAATTACAATACGGATTCCTTCCTTGGAAGACTGATTGGAAATGTCTACGATGTCACTGGTCTTCTTTGTCTCCACCAGATTGCAGACATCGTTCAGAAATTTACCGATTCCGGCTCCGATCATGGTGTACGGGATTTCGGAAATGACGATCTTCTTCCGTCCGCCTTTTATCTCTTCCACATCTACTTTTCCACGAATCTTGATCTTTCCGGTTCCAGTCTCATAAATTTCTGCCAGATCATCTTTATTGACGACAATCCCGCCTGTCGGGAAATCCGGTCCTTTGATGTACTTCATCAGCTGTTTTGTCGTGATGTCATTGTTCTTCATGTATGCCTTAACCGCATCCACAATCTCGCCCAGGTTATGTGTCGGAATACTGGTTGCCATACCAACTGCGATTCCTTCCGCACCGTTCAGCAGAAGGTTCGGAATTCTTACCGGAAGAACTGCCGGCTCTTTTTCTGTCTCATCAAAATTCGGTACAAAATCAATGATATCTTTGTCCAGATCGGCAAGATATGCCTCCTGTGTGATTTTCGCCAGTCTTGCTTCAGTATAACGCATGGCTGCAGCCCCGTCTCCTTCAATGGAGCCGAAGTTTCCATGACCATCTACCAGGATCATTCCTTTTTTGAATTCCTGTGCCATAACAACCAACGCTTCATAGATCGAGCTGTCTCCATGTGGATGATATTTACCCATGGTATCCCCGACAATACGCGCACATTTACGGTATGGTCTGTCATAACGGATTCCCAGCTCATACATGTCATAGAGTGTTCTTCTCTGTACCGGTTTCAAACCATCCCTGACATCCGGGAGGGCTCTGGAAATGATAACACTCATGGCATAGTCAATATATGATTTTTTCATCAGCTCCGAATATTCCGTCCGGATGATCTGTGACTCTTCCATTTTCTCTTACCTCTTCTAGTTTATGTTTTCTGATGCACAGACTTTCCCCTTTTGAAAATCCATGCCTTTCCGATCTGTTTTTAAATATCCAGTTCTGCCTCTGTCGCATTTTCATAAATAAATGCGCGGCGCGGCGGAACTTCTGTTCCCATCAGCATCTCTGTTACACCGGATGCCATACGTGCATCCTCGATCTCGATCCGTTTCATCATTCGAGTTTCCGGGTTGAGGGTTGTCTCCCAGAGCTGCTCTGCATCCATTTCACCCAGACCTTTGTATCGCTGCAGGGTAAAGTCGGAATGTGTCTTTCTATATCTCTCCAGTGCCTTATCATCGTAAAGATACTCTTCTTCTCCCTTTTTCGGCATTGCCTTATAAAGCGGCGGCATTGCCACGTAGACATGACCTTCGTATATCAGTTCCGGCATAAACCGGTAGAATAAGGTCAGCAACAGTGTGGAAATATGCGCTCCATCCACATCCGCATCCGCCATGATGATAATCTTGTCATACCGCAGCTTTGTGATATCAAAGTCATTACCGTATCCCTCTGAAAATCCACATCCGAATGCATTGATCATGGTCTTGATCTCGGCATTTGCCAGAACCTTATCGATGCTTGCTTTTTCCACGTTCAGGATCTTACCACGGATCGGCAGGATTGCCTGATACATTCTGTCGCGGGCAGTCTTTGCGCTTCCTCCCGCAGAATCTCCCTCAACGATGAAGATTTCACATTTGGATGCATCCCTGCTCTCACAGTTGGCAAGCTTACCGTTACTGTCAAAAGAATATTTCTGCCTGGTCAGAAGATTCGTCTTTGCCTTTTCCTCGGTCTTACGGATCTTTGCTGCTTTTTCCGCACAGGAAAGAACCTTTTTCAGTGTCTCCAGATTCCGGTCAAAGAAACGCGGGATCTCATCACTGGTCACCTTTCCGGTCGCTTTTGCCGCATCCTGGTTGTCCAGCTTTGTCTTGGTCTGTCCCTCAAATCTCGGATCCGGGTGCTTGATCGATACGATCGCCGTCATTCCGTTCCGTACATCCGCACCGGTAAAGTTGGCATCCTTATCCTTTAACACACCAATTTCACGGGCATACTGGTTCATGATCGTCGTAAATGTCGTCTTGAACCCGGTCAGATGGGTTCCCCCTTCCGCATTATAAATATTGTTGCAGAAACCTAGTACATTTTCATGAAATTCATTCACATACTGGAATGCAACTTCCACTTCGATACCTTCTGCTTCTCCTTTATAGTAAACCGGATCGTGGATCACTTCTTTTTTGGAATTCAAATCCTTGATAAATCCAATGATCCCATCCGGTTCATGATACTCGATCCTCTCTTCCTGTGTCTTTCTTTTATCTGTAAATATAATCGTCAGTTCCGGATTCAGGTAGGCTGTCTCATGCAGTCGGCTCTTGATCTCTTCCTCTTTAAATCTCGTCTTCTCGAAAATTGTCGGATCCGGAAGAAAATTGACACAGGTTCCGGTCTTTTTGGTCTTTCCGATCACCGGAAGAAGCCCATCCTCCAGTTCTACCACCGGAATTCCTCTCTCATAACGGTCGTGGTGGACCGCACCGTCACGGCTGATCTTTACATCCATATAAGTAGATAGTGCATTAACAACCGAAGAACCTACTCCGTGCAGACCGCCACTTGTCTTGTATGCCGAATCATCGAACTTACCTCCCGCATGTAGGGTGGTATATACGATTCTGGCCGCCGATACTCCTTTTGCATGCATACCTACCGGCACACCGCGTCCATTATCTGTTACCGTTGCAGAACCGTCCTTTTCCAGTGTCACCTCTATCTGTGAACAAAATCCTGCCAGATGCTCATCTACCGCATTATCTACAATTTCGTACACCAGGTGGTTAAGCCCCTTGGTACTGACGCTTCCAATATACATTCCCGGTCTTTTCCGGACGGCTTCCAGTCCTTCCAGAATGGTAATACTCTCCGCGTCATATGTAGTCTTTTTTGCCATTTTCTTCCTCTCCTCTTATGATCTATCCTAAAATATCCAGGTAAAATCCTGCGGCAGCAGCCTCCTTACAATTTCCCGGATTCCCTGATCTGTTTCTTCAATTCAGTAAGAAAAATTCTATCTCAATTTCAATCCTCTTGTCAAGCCAAATTGACCTCTCCTGCCATTATAACATATTTTATATCGTTAAACTTCTGTAGTTTCCATTCTGTCATAAGAATCCTCCCTCTATCGTCCGGTCAGCACACTATTTAAAAGGTCTGCCAGCACCTCCATGGCATTTCGCATTTCCTCTACCGTGTTGGTCTGCGCGCCCGCCTCAATAAGAAGCATCCGCGGCATCAGATCCATATTGTATTTATAGCCGCGAAGATAGTTTCTCCTTGCAAATCCCGGATATTTTGTTTCTGCCGCAATCTTCATCTGCAGGGAAAATGCAAGATTATCCTGCAAATATGGATTGGCCATTCCGGCAAGGTCTCCGTTTACCCGCGTCCGGCTCAGTCCGTTAAAAAACATGATCTGTGCCGTCGGTTTCCCATTTATCTCTGTCACCAGATGCGTAGTATCCGCCACGCCGTCTCTATGCAGATCGATCACCACTTCGATACTCGGATTTTCCGCAAGGATCTGTTCCACCTCAGGTTTGGCAAATTCATAGGCCTCGCTCCGGTCCAGTTTCCCATTGATCAGATCATATACACCCTCATGATGCATGGTCGGAATCTTGTATTTGTTATTTAAAATCTCCGTCAGATAACGCCCGATCCCTACAATTGAGGTGGACGGATCATTGTCCGAATCTGCGAATGTCTCCTGGGAATGGGTGTGATAGATCAGGATTTTCGAACCGCCCGTACTCAGATCGATCCTCAAATCCTTTCCAAGCAGCTCCGAAGCGTTCAACTCCGAAGGATTGATATAAGTCACGCTGTCCACCGTATAAAAATTGCTCACAAGATATTCAAAATCATTTAGCCGCTCCATCGAAAGATCCATCGTCGGTACGGACGCCTGCCTTGTCTCTTCACTTTTGTCTTTCCCGATAAGCTGTCCATTTTCATCCACCGAATTTTCTTCTTCTGCCTGCTTTTTTGCAAGAATCGCATAGGTAGCCTCATCTTCTGTCAGAAGCTCTGCCGCCTCCCGTTCAGTCACATAATTGCCAAGAGGAATCAGGGCAGATGCCATGTGGACAACAGCCTCCGTCACCCGAATTTCCCCTTGTTTTTTTTCCGTATATGTAACTCCCGGCATATAAAGCCGCTCCGCATTCTCCTGAACGCTCTGGATCATTCTGATCTTCCAGGACTTCGGGATCAGTGAACCGCTGCTTTTTGCTTCCAGTCCCCAGATTCCCAAAATCATAATGGCAAGAAGCACACAAATTCTCTGTTCTTTTTTCATCTGCGCGCCTCCCTGCCAGTTTCTGAAGATCGCTGTAGCAAAACCATATCTTTCCAGACTGGATCCTGCCCCGGACCTTTTGTGTCATATTGACATAATATATGCAGCTCACTGCCTGATTATGTCGCTGAAGCTGCAAAAAGCATATTCAGTGCCTCCGAAATCGTATAACTGATTCGCCTGACGGTCTCATCAATATCTTTTGGTGTTACAAACATTCCATTTAAATGTGGCGCGATCAGTTCTTTGATCAGCTCATATTTTTCTGCCGGACTGTATCCTTTGATCACACTTGCCATGCCTTTTAAAGATTCAGATACTTCCACTGCACTGAGCAGATTATCCATCGTATCGCCTACAATGGTTGCCGCATCCACTACAGTCGGCACACCGATTGCAATCACCGGGATCCCGACTGTCTTTTCCGTGATTGCATTTCGGTGATTTCCCACCCCGGATCCCGGATTGATTCCCGTATCCGCAATCTGGATCGTCCGGTTCAGCCTTTTTGAATTTCTCGCTGCCAACGCATCGATCACCAGAAGGATATCCGGTTTTGTCTCTGCCACCACCCCCCGGATCACCTCCACAGTCTCCATTCCGGTCTGCCCCATAACCCCCGGCACGATCGCGCTGACCGACCAGACCTCATCTTCCCCTGTTGCATACTTTCCGTACTCCTCAATAATATGCCTTGTGATATGCAGGTTGTCTACCACATAAGGGCCAAGTGCATCCGGTGTCACCTGCCGGTTGCCAAGACCGACCACCAGGATCTTTTCCATCTTTCTTTTAGGAAGCAGTTCTCCAATGAATTTCCGGAGCTGCTGTGAAATTTCCTCATGATATCCTTCATCGGGAACTGCCATTTCCGGTGCCTCGATCGTGATATAGCTGCCAACCGGTTTCCCCATCACTTTTGCTCCGTTTTCGGTCTCAATCCTCACGGTCGTGATGCGGATCTCATTTTCCTCATCATACTCTTCCGTCAAGATCACACCCTGGACTTCAACATGATCAGATTCAAACCGTTCCTTCTCTTCCAGCGCCAGATCCGTCCTGATATTATACTTTTCAACCATAGTCCTCTCCCATTTCTGTATTTTCTGTCTTATTCACTTAGTTTTTCGCAAAAAATTGGAATTATGTATTGACAAGCAATCTTTCTTCGCCTAAAATAAATAAGTGTGTTCGACGGATGTTCCGTGTCACTTTTCGTCGAATTCAATATTATGATTATATAATTTATGAAATGATAATTTGGAGGTGTCGGAAATGGCTAATATTAAATCCGCAAAAAAGAGAATTTTAGTAACTGAGACAAAGACAGCTAGAAATAAAGCAATCAAATCTAAAGTGAAAACTTATGTAAAGAAAGTTGAAACTGCTGTTGAAAAGAAAGACGTTGAAGCTGCAAAGGTTGCATTAAAAGAAGCAATCTCTGTAATCAACAAAGCAGGAAGCAAGGGTGTTTACCACAAAAATACTTGCGCAAGAAAGATCTCTCGTTTAACAAAAGCTGTTAACGAAATTGCTTAATTCCGGTTTCGAGATAAATAATGAATGATAAAAAGGCAGCCATCCCGTCAGTGGCTGTCTTTTTTGTTTTCATAAATCTTTCAAAAAAGAGTCTGTACTGAAATGCTGCTTGTATTCGGTACAGACTTTTTTTGTCTTCTGATTTTCTCTTATAATTTAGAATAACCGTAGCTGTTCACGATAGCTTCGATCCGCTGTCCTTCTCTGCACTTCGGGCAATCTTCCGGAGAATATGCTCTGTAATGCGGAAGATCACTGCTTGTGAAGATCGTATTGACTTCCATTCCTGCAATCTTGTTGACTGAACTGAAAATTGCGCTGATTCCACAGACTCTTCCACCGTAGTAGAGAACAGACTCGATTGCTTGTTTGACAGATTTACCGGTTGTGATGGACGCTGCAAGGATCAGAACCTGTTTGTTCTCAACCATTCTCTGTTTGTTGTCACGGAACAGGATCTGTCCGTCCTGATACATCTCCGGGGTAATAATGGAAATGTTGTTTCCTTTGCTGAGTGAGTACTGGTTCTCATCGGCAAGCTGCTCGGCAAGGAAGGTTCCGATCACTTCTGTCTCTTCCATGCAAACGATGGTATCTACCGTTGTGTTAGAAAGGTAAGCTGCTGCAAGAACTTTTGCAGTTTCACGGGCGTTGTTGTGACGGGATTTGACCGTTGACATGTCGATGTAGGTGTTGATGTGGGAATGACTTGTTGCAAAGTGTCCTTTTAAAATTTTAATTCGCGCCTTTGGGTTTTTAGCGGAGCGAAGGTCTTCCAGTCTTTCATCCATTTCTAGTTCCTCCTTTAAGTTGTTTTGGTGGTTTTGACTGGTTTTAGTATAGCACAGAGGGACGGGTTGTGCAATATGTATATTTCGTGAGGTTTTGAAAAGGAAACAAGTTAAAAATTTTTCTAATCTATTCTCCGTACCAACTTAGTTGTGCATTCCATAGTTTTTGATAAAGTGAATCTGAATTTGCTAACAATTCTTCATGTTTTCCCTGCTCTGCTATTGTACCATGATCCAGCACCAGTACCCGGTCAGCCATTTTTGCAATACTAAGACGATGTGAAATAATGATAAGCGTACTGTCATTTCCTATACGTCTGAAAATAAGATCATTTAATTCTTTTTCATATAGCGGATCAATGGCTGATGTAGGTTCGTCCAATAAAAAGAAAGTCCCTCCGTGGTAAAATGCTCTCGCCATCGCCAATTTCTGCCATTGCCCTCCCGACAAATCTACTTTTCCAAACTCCCGTCCAAGAATTTCATTTTTTGCAATCTGACTGAGGTTTAGTTCTGTAAGAAGCTCTTCTGCAAGTACTGGATTTTTTAATTCCAATTCCTGGGGAGCAAGATTTTCCAGCAACGTTAATGCATATTGCTGATATTCCTGAAACATAACAGAAGGTGTATCAGCGAGAACACCTTCATTTTTCCCTTCTGTAACTACCAGTAATCCTGCCAGTAATTTAGAAAGCGTTGTTTTCCCAGCACCATTCACCCCCACTATAGCGATTTTCTCTCCGGCATGTATTGTAAAATTCAAATCATGAAGCACCGGTTCTTTTCCCGTCGGGTACGTAAATCCTGCATGATGGAATGCAATTTTACCCGTTGATGCGATTCTTTGTGTTTCGTTCTCTGTATCCAGAAACAGGAAAAATGGTTTTACCATTAGACAAAACTGCGAAAAAGCTCCCAAGTCTGAAAACAACTGTGCATACTGATTCTGAAGCTGAAATGTTGCAGAAACTGCTACCATGAACGCTGGATAATCAATTTTTCTCTGGAAAAACAAATAGCCGGCCAGTACATAGACACCTGCTGTTGCCGCAACATTTAAAAACATCAAAAAAGTACGAATCTTCAACACCTGCATTTCCACTTCATATTCTTTTTCACGCAGTTTTCTGGAAGAAGTTTTCCATTTCTGAATAAGAAAATCACTGCTTTCATATACAATCCGCTCTTTTGTGTAGCGGATATCAGTTGTACATTCTTTTCGGTCCTTTTCTTCTTTTGCAAGAGCCGCTAATTGTGTACGCCTGCGACTTTTTAAAATTGCTTCACTGACATTTCCAAAAAGTGCTGGAATGGCAGCCAGTACAATAAGAAGAAAAAAAGACGAATGGATAATAGATGCATATCCAGAAAGAAGAACAATTGACAGCACCGCACCAGATAAAGTAATCACGCATTCGACTACCCGATATACATTGATACTTGCAACTTTCGCTTCCCATAGTCTGTTATAGAAGGACGGCATCTCATAATAACGCATCGCAATTTTTCCACATTTTTCATGAAGTATCAATTTTGTTTTCTTCTCAAATTCCAGCAATCCTCCAAACTGAACAATCACACGCTCATAGTAAATGGTGTAGCTTTTCATCAGAAACAAATACGCTCCATAGAGCAAAACCGGAAGAAGCAATGTTAATACCTGATAGTCTGACAATACAGACTTTTCGGCAAGCTGATAGATTCGGCGACTGATCTGAATGCCAAATACTGGAAGTACAGCCAGAAATAGGTGGACGAATATCATCCCTGCAAAATGTTTTGGCATCATTTCTGCACCCAGTTTGAGACATTTCGCCACAACCGTATGCTTACAGTTAAATTTCATCCACATACATCTCCTTCTGTGTTTGATAAAGTTTTCGATAAACTCCATTTTTGCGCATCAGTTCTTCATGACACCCATGCTCTACCAACTGACCATGATCCAATACAAGAATTTCATCCATCTGACTGACAGCGCCGAGACGGTGCGTGATAAATAACGTTGTCTTTTCTTGAAATATATGTTCACTCAATCTATATACTTCCCGTTCAGAAATAGGATCAAGACTGGCTGTCGGTTCATCCAAAAGAATGAAATCTGCCTCCGAAAGAAAAGCTCTGGCAATTGCCAGTCTTTGCAATTGTCCTTTTGAAAGTAATGTTCCTTCTTCTGTCAAAAGTGTAAGTGGTGTGTCAAGCCCCTGCTTCAGATTTGAACATTCTAGCATGTCCAGTACCTCTGACACTCTGGCATTCGAAAGATTCGAATCATTTCCCATCAAAAGATATTCCCTTACAGTTACCGGATAAACCTGAAAATCCTGAAATAGCGCTGTCTTTTTCTCAGTTCCATCATAGATTCTGCCATTTGTCGGTTTATAAAGATCAAGCAACAGTTTTGCAAGTGTCGTCTTTCCAGCCCCATTTACTCCAACAAGACCATAGTGTTTTCCCTTTTCAAAAGTAAAGCAGATCCCTTTCAAAGTATCTTCATTATTTTCATAATAACGAAACTGTAAATTGTCCAAAGACAATACATTTTCTCTGGGTGATTCTGCCCTGAAGTTATTCGCTGACCCTTTTTCCAAAAAATCATTTTCTACAAATCGGATTAATTCTGTGCGAAGACCATGAAACTCCCGAATTGGAAATACGCTTTCTGCACACCGTGAAAGTTCCTCTAGCATTCTTGCAATGGTTTCCGTGATTGCGGTATAAGTTCCGAGTGTAATCGACTCCATTGTATTCGGCAAAGCAAAATAAAACATTACAAAAACTGTAATTCCTATCAAAATACTCTCGAGCAATATTTGTCCACGAAACCGAGTATGACCACTCTTTCGATTTATCCTGGCAGCCTGATCAAATTCTTTTGAAAATCGTTCATCCATAGCCTTCGATGTGTCATAAATCCGGCGCTCATAAGCATATTCCCGTTTAATTTGTAAATCAGAAAGATAATTAAACCGACGTGCTGTCTCCATATATCGTTTCCAAAAACCAAAGGTATTTTTTGTTGTCCGTAAATTAATCACAAAAGCAACTAAAACGAGTATGCTCATAACAAGTATTGCGAAAAATGAAGTATTTCTCATAAACCAGACTAAAACGATAGAAGACAAAACAAGTCTGAGCCAACTGACTAATGCATCCGTATATTCCAATGATTTTTCAAAATATGAATCGGATCGTTTTATTATTTCCTGTATATTTTGCTGTTCTAAAAATTGAAGAGAAAGTTTTTGACAGACATGCATAATCTTTTCCGGCATTACGTCTTTATATTGTTTTGTAATCCATATTTTCGCAGCCTGTTTAAATATATGTAAGATGTTTTCTAGTAAAAACAATATAATGATCCAAATAAAATCCATTATAATAATTTTAGAAGAAGCATCATATACAATATGGTCAATTAAAAAAAGCTTTAAAAATATCTCAGACAAAACAACAAGATGTATTATTGTCTGTACAAATACCATTGTAAAATAAATACTTTTATTGTACTTTTTTTCGTTTCTCATTTCATCGTCCTAACAATCAATTCCTAATAAGATTTCCCTTTCCACCTCATTTTTTATATCATATAAGAGACTTCCATAAATTTCTTCAGCTTTCGAAATAGTTTGTTCATAAATAAGTTTTAAGAAATTATCTTTTCCACCTTGTTCCAACAACTTAGTGCAAAATTTGCAAGCAATAAAATTAGAATAATTTCTATCATAACTATCATAATTATTCCAATCGGAAACGCAGAAATGATACTTATACTTTGAATATTATTCATCGAACTTTCTGAAAAGACTAAAGC
>OLPU01001296.1_pt1 | contig 18972 bp, 8 predicted proteins | sample 1673111 | NCBI WGS metagenome assembly OLPU01 (sample SAMEA3136755, study PRJEB25190) | human gut metagenome | reverse complement strand
TCGGAACTTCTGCATAAAAAGTATAACCAGATCAAGACAACCTTTGATCTCACCTGTCTGACAACGACCGTAATCCTGTCCCTTGTAATCCTTCACCATCTTTACGGAATCGGCATCGGAACTTTCTTCTGTGCTTTTATGACGGGACGAACCGTATCTCTGGTTCAAAAATTCATTGGAAATCATGTAGAATTTTACCGTCTGACGAAAAAAGAAATGGTAATGCCTGGGAAAAAGATGCGCCATGCATAAAAAAACTGCCCGAATTCCAGTTTTTCTGTTGAAATTCGGGCAGTTTTTTATGCGTTCTGCTCCGCTTCTACTTCCCGTTTGATCTCATCCTCGCTGTCAGCCATGGCCTGCATTGTCATAGTCAGCAGTTTTTCCAGCGGCCAGTCAAGCTGCTCGGCGCCCCGCTCAATGACTTTCCGCGAACATCCAGCCGCAAAGCCTTTGCTCTTATATTTTTTCTTCAGGGATTTCAGTTCCATGTCTTTTGTGCTCTTCGAAGGCCGCATCAGCGCAGCTGCCCAGATCAGTCCCGTCAGCTCATCTGCTGCAAACAGAACTTTTTCCATCTCATGCACCGGCTCCACATCCAGTGTGACGCCACACTCAATGGTAATGCCGCAGCCATGGGAAACGACACCATGAATGATATCTTCCGACACGCCGCCTTCCCGCAGAAGCTCCGGTGCTTTCAGGCAGTGCTCTGCCGGATACAGCTCAAAATCAATGTCATGCAGCAGTCCGACAATACCCCAGTGCTCCTCTTCTGCCCCATAGCCAAGCTCTCTTGCATACCATTTCATCACGGCCTCTACGGTAAGCGCATGCTGAATATGGAAGGGATCTTTGTTGTATTTTTTTAATAACGTAAATGCCTCATCTCTTGTAATTTCACTCATGCTTGATTTTCTCCTTCCCTTTTCTCTTTCCAGAATCACCTGGATTAGATTTGAATTATAATTTCGTCCATTATAATCCTGTATTCATAGTAATTCAATAGGTTTATCAAGACTTTTTTGTACATCATATAAAAAGGCGCCGTTCCCTCACCTTTCAGAGAGAGGGCACAGCGCTTTTCTTATTTTTCAAATTCTACACTTTACAGCAGTTTCGGTTTCAGCCGCACATCGAAGCTGATTTCGGTTTCTTTCAGCTGATATTTTTCCAGCAGCATCGGTCCGCAGCTTGCCGATCCGATCCCGGCCTGGCGGTAGTCGATGCAGAAAACAGTGCTTCCGCACGGCCGAAGCTCATAGTTGTGGGCTTTCGCGGTCAGCTCCTCCTGCGTGTAAATAGATGCCTGGAATGAGAAGGTTTTCTCGCCCACTGCCGTCAATACCGCACGATCACTGGCAAGACTTGCATAATCGCAGTCGTAGTGGCTGCCGTTCTCCTGCGGGCGGATATAGTCCTCCTGCTGTTCTGCCGGTGTGCTGTGGAAAACGCCGTGATAGCTTGCCTGGTGCTTATCCACGTAGCTCTCCACCGGGCCGAGGCCGCAGTAGGTCAGTTTTGCAAACGATTCCGGCAGGAACAGGCGCAGGCCAAAACGCGGCAGAACCGGGAATACTGGGTCTTTCTTTGCTTCTACATGGACATCGGTCGTTCCGTCGCTGTAAATTGTCCATTTGATCACACCTGCAAGGATCCGCTGCAGAGCCGGAGACGAAATCGAATAGCTTGTCTCGATCTCCACGCAGCCGTTTTCTTCTTTTGCCGTTGTCTCATACGCCCGCGTCACGGTGCGGTCATACTGCGCACGCATCCAGGTATTCTTGATATTGCGGTCATTGTCTGTCGGCGCACGCCAGATGTTCAGCTCCATCGGGCGGTCGATCAGATTCTGGTTGGCATAGCACATTTCCTCGAACAGGCCGGTGAACTTATTATAGGTATAGCTGAACTGTTCCGTCGATACCGTCAGATAATGATCGTCCTCTTTCCATCCAAACGAAGCCGTTCCCTCCGGGCGCTTCATCATCTCTTTTGCCTTCTGGTTCTGATTGTCTTTCGTTTTCACCGGAACTTCTTCAAATCCCAGTTCGAACTGCTCCGGCAGCACCTCAGTGGCCTGTTTCTGATACCAGGTAACCTTCAGCGCACATTTTCCCTGCTCCGGCACGGAAATGGCAAGCGGAATCGTCTTCTCACAGCCTGCCGCAAGCTCCAGCAGTGCTTCATCTGTAATCTTGCCGCTCTCCGTCACTTCGCCGTCCACAAGCACCTCATAGCCGAGCACAGCGTAATCTTTCAGATTCACAAAATTCATATAGTTTTTGATGGTCAGTGTACCCTTTTCGGCATCATATCCCGTCACGCGCACCGGACGATACACGTTTTTAAATTCCATCAGACCCGTATGCGGTGTGCGGTCCGGATAAACAAGTCCGTCCATGCAGAAGTTGCCGTCGTGCGGATACTCGTTGTGGTCGCCGCCGTACGCGTACATCTTCTTTCCCTCGATCGTTTTTCCCATATCAATCGCGTGGTCGCACCACTCCCAGATAAAGCCGCCGCACATCTTCTCCTCGCTGTGGATCAGTTCAAAGTAGTCTTCAAGATCTCCCGGGCCGTTGCCCATCGCATGGCAGTATTCGCACATGATATACGGCTTATCCCCGTACTCCACCAGCTCTTTTTTGATCTCCTCGAGTGATGGATACATGCGGCTGTAGAGGTCGAGGTTGCTGTAATCGTATTTCTTCGGATCATCCACATACCGTGCCGACTCATAGTGCGTCAGACGCGTCGGATCAAATTCCTTCGTCCACTTTAAGGCCGCCTCGAAGGTACAGCCGTATGCGCACTCATTTCCCATCGACCAGATGACAACGCTCGGGCGGTTTTTATCGCGCTCTACGCAACGCTGTGTGCGGTCTACGGTTGCCTCGGTAAATACCGGATTGTTCGCAATTAGTTTATTCCAGTTCTTCGCATACTCTTCCCAGCTCGTGTAATTCGCATAAATTTCCTCTGTGCCGTGACTCTCATTGTCCGCCTCATCGATGACATAAAAACCGAGACGGTCATAAAGCTGATAACAGTACGGCGCATTCGGGTAATGGCTGGTCCGGATCGCATTGATGTTGTGCTCTTTCATTACCTTCAGATCTTTTTTGATCTGTGCAAGGCTGATTGCAAATCCCGTCACCGGATCGCTGTCGTGGCGGTTTGTTCCGTGGAATTTGATCTTCACGCCGTTCAGGTACAGCACACCGTCCTTCGCGTGGATCTCACGGATGCCGACATGATCAGTGATCACCTCACCCGCCGTCTCCAGCACCAGCGTATACAGATACGGCTCCTCGGCATTCCACAGATGTGCATCTTTTACATGCATCTGAACCGTATCGCCGCCAAACGCTGCCTCTGCCACAAGATGATTTTCTGCATCAAACAGCTTTGCCGTTCCTTCCTGCGGTTCCCCGTCATTCCAGGTAATCGCAATCGAAACTTCTCCATTCTGGTACGATGCGTCCGGCGCTGCCTTTACAAAGTAATCGCGGATGCCTTTTTCTGGTCTTGCAAGCAGATAGACATCGCGGAAAATGCCGCTCATGCGGAATTTGTCCTGATCCTCGAGATAGCTTCCATCGCACCATTTCAGCACCAGTACGGCGATGATGTTGGTGCCATCTTTTAAGAAGTCTGTTACATCAAATTCACTCGTAGAATGAGACACCTGGCTGTAGCCGACGAAGCTGCCGTTCATCCACACGTAGAAACAGGAATCCACGCCCTCAAAATTCAGGAATTCCCTCGGTGCTTCCTCCTGTTTTTTCCACTCGAACGTTCTCACGTACGCACCGCACGGGTTCTCATACGGCACATACGGCGGATCCACCGGGAACGGGTAGCGGACATTCGTATACTGATGGTGGTCATGGCCATAATTCTGCCAGACGGACGGCACCGGAATCGTCTCGAATGCAGAAGTGTCGTATCCTTCTGCGAAAAACTCCTCTTTTACATCGTAAACACTGGTAAAATAGCGGAATTTCCAGTCGCCGGAAAGCAGGAAAAAGCGGTCCGACGCCTCCCGGTTCTCCACCAGATCCTCCATGCGGCGGGATGCCGGAATGTAGTAGGCACGGTTCGGCATGGTATTCACATGCAGGTGATCGAAATCTTCGAAATATTTTGGAACAATCATCTCTTTTTAAGTCCTCCTTATTCTGTCTTTTGTTTCCAATATCGGCACCGAAACACACGCGGTCCCGGTGCCGATCAGGTTTTCTGTTATTCTTTTACTTTTTCCATGCAGGAAGAACGCCTTCGTAATTCATGCCATAACCGTAGTCATAGTTATGTCCTTCGCTGTCAATATAGGTTTCCATATCCAACGCACGGTCCTCGCTCTGCTCCTCAACCGCATCCATATCCTTCGGCATCTGGATCGGCAGACGGCCGGTCGGGTTGTAACCGCCGAAGACAACGTCGAGCACAGCGGCTCTCGAAACACCGAACTCTGCGACGATCGCATCGGCTTCGGCTTCAAATTCATGCATCACCATCGGGTTGTTGACGGTTGCGCAGACGATCACCGGCTTGTCGCCCATCGCGCGGCGGCATTCGAGAATATTGTCGAGATCAGCCTCGTTGTAGGCAGTGTTTGTCTTTCCAAGATAGCTGCGGTTCGTGAAATTCTCGCGGAAATCACCGCCGGCAATGCTCACCTCACGCGCTTTTTTCGCCGTATACGGGCGGTACTGCAGTGTAATCGGCAGATATCCGTTGCCGCCGTTCGCAAGATCTTCGGTGGAATACGGGTTGCATGCCGGGCTTTCGATAAATACCAGCGCCACATCGGCCTCCTCCGGTGATGCCACGCGTGTACCGTACTTGGACGGCAGTCCATCCGGCAGCGGATCTTCGGTTTTTGCCGGCAGATCGATGCGGAAGAACGCTTTGGACGGTCCGATCTTTCTCTCCGGAATATAAACCTTCAAACCTTTCTTCAGCGGCAGCACACCCTTCTGTCCTTCCGGTGCACGTTTCGCACTGTTTTTCAGCAGGACGATGGATTTCTGCTGTGCCTCATAGCCATGGCGGCAGAACTCTTCGCATCCTACAATCTTTGCGGATTCTTCCGGATCAAGATACGGGTCCTCAAACAAGCCGCAGTGGAAAATGTTGATCAGAAGACGTTTGGCGGACAGCTCCATGCGCTCACGCATCGCTTTCTCGCCGTATTTCTCACAGCCGATCTTATATGCCTCGACAATCGGACCGGACTCGCTGTTTCCGCCGAACTGGTCAACGCCGTTTGTGATCGCCAGCAGACACCGTTCTGCCTCGGTCATATCCTGCACGCCGTAGCAGCGGCTTCCAAATCCCTCAATCGTCTTCTCCGGATCCTGGGTAATGCCCCAGTCGGTGCAGACAATGCCTTTAAATTCATATTTTCCGCGCAGCAGATCCTTGATCAGGTACTCGCTGTAGGAGTTTCCGACGTTCTTGCCGTTTTTCTTGTCCACGCCGTAGGATACGGTGTAGTACGGCATAACCGCGGATGCGCAGTCAGTCGGTCCGTCCAGGTGGAAGGCTGCCTCGGTAAACGGTTTTAAATGCTCCTCAAAATTTCCGGTCGGATAAACGGCAAACTGTCCGAATGCATAGTGTGCATCGCGTCCAGCCTCTCCGGTGCCGCCGCCCGGCCAGTGTTTGACCATCGTGTTGACGCTGTCTTTTCCCCAGCCGTCTGCTTCCCCTTCCGTTGTCTGCATACCGTCACAGTACGCTTTGGTAAGCTTTTTGGACATCTCCACTTCTTCGCCTAACGTATCGACAAAGCGCATCCATCTCGGCTCGGTGCAGAGGTCGATCTGCGGTCCGAGTGCCGTTGTGATGCCGAGTGCCCGGTATTCACGGGAGGCATCCTTTGCAAACTGTCCGGCTACTTCCGGGTCAAAGCATGCTGCAAAGCCGACACCCTCCGGCCATTTGCTGATCTCGCTTCCGCCGCTCTTGAACTCTGCGCCGGAATCCTTTGCTCCGTTCCGCGGATCAGAGGAGAGGTTGATCGGAATACCATACGGCAGTGTCTCTGCCCGTTTCTGCAGCTCATTGCTCCATTTTGCGGAAATCTCCGGGCTTTCCACGTTCGTCAGCAGGATATGGCGGATGTGCTCGTCCTCCAGAAATTCTTTCTGCTGATCGGAAATCGCATACGGTTCTTTGCCGGATTCCAGATACGTTTTTCCGTCAAACGTTCCCTGGAACGGACCGCCCGGCATCGGCGGTACGGCCTGGTGCGGTGAGTACAACATAAGGCCAGCGATCTCCTCGATGGAAAGACGGCCCGCAAGGTCTGCGGCTCTCTCCTCATCGGAGAGGCGCCAGTTCTCATACGGCAGCAGTTCACCGGTTTTTGCCAGGTCTTTAAAGTAATACCCGTCTTTTTCCAGTACCTTAACTCCGGACTCTTCTGCCCAGGCGATCGTTTTTCCGCCCTCCTGGCGGATCCGGTGGATTCCGTTTTTCGTTGTTTTCTCCATAAGTTTCACCCTTCTTTTCCCAATTTATTTTAAAGTAAATACCGCACTGTTTTCCGTCGTGCTGCTGTTGCCGATCATCACCGTAAAGGTACCCGGCTCGCTGCCGAAGGTTCCGTCGAGCCGGTAGTAGCGCAGATCCTCTTCGGTAATATAGAACGTAACCTCCTGCTCCTCACCCGGGGCAAGCTCTACTTTCCGGAAACCTTTCAGCTCTTTCACCGGACGAACCACATCGGAATAATCATCGCGGATGTACAGCTGAACAACCTCGCAGCCTGCAGCATCACCGGTATTCTTCACGGTTACTTTTGCTGCAATTCTGCCATTCTTATCCATCTCGTTCTGGTCAAGCACGACATCCGAAATGGCAAATGTCGTGTAGGAAAGACCATAGCCGAACGGATACAGCGGTGCATTCGGAATGTCAAGATATTTGGAGCGGAACCGCTCTTTCATGCCCGGCAGATTCGGTCTTCCGGTGGAATACTCGTTGTAGCTGACCGGTGCCTGGCCCACGCAGTACGGGAAGCTCATCGGCAGATGGCCGGACGGATTTTTCTTTCCGTTCAGAACATCCACAACAGCGCTTCCGCCCTCGGTTCCCGGGAACCATACCTCGAGAATGGCTTTTGCTTTAGCGCTGATTTCCCGCAGATCCAGCGGGCGGCCGTTGAACAGAACGACAACCACATTCGGGTTGACGGCCAGCACTTTGTGGAACAGCTCCATCTGGATTTCCGGCACATCGATCATGGCACGGCTGGTCGCCTCGCCGCTCTGCAGATAATGCTCACCCATCGGCATTACCACGAGATCGGCCTCTTTTGCTGCCTGTAGTGCGCTCTGCTCCATGGCAGCAAGCTCTTCCTCACTGTATTTTTTCGGTGTCGTCTCGGTAAATCCGATCAGCTCCACATCGTTTCCGATAACCGGGCATCCTTCTGCATACGTGGTGCGTGATGCGTCGAAGACTTTCTCGGCTGCTTTCTGAATCGTCACGCAGTCCTTGCTGTCGCCGGTGAAGGACCAGCTGCTCTTGATTTCATGATTGTTGGTATACGGGCCGACAAATGCGATTTTTTTCGAAGTGTCAAGCGGCAGTACGCCGTCGTTTTTCAGCAGGACGAAGGATTCCTCCGCTGCTTTTTTCGCCAGTGCACGGTGCTCCGGGCAGAGGTTGTATGCTTTCTCTTTCTCGGCATCCGCATCTTTATATGGATTTTCAAACAGTCCCAGTTTGTTTTTCAGCTCCAGAATCCGCAGGCAGCACTCGTCAATCAGATGCTCGTCCACTTCACCTTCTTCTACGAGACGGCAGAGGTTTGCGGCGTAAACGGATGTCATCATATCAATATCCACGCCTGCCTCCAGCGCTTTTTTCGCTGCATCGGCGGCATCTTTCGAGCTTCTGTGGGCAACGGTTTCCAGAATGGCTGCAAAGTCAGAAATCAGCACGCCGTCAAATCCCATCTCGCCGCGCAGGATATCGCGCATCAGCCATTTGTTGGTGCTCGCCGGAACGCCGTTGATCGTGTTGAATGATGTCATCACCATCGCTGCGCCCGCATCGATGCCTGCTTTGTATGCCGGAAGATAGAATTCACGGAAGGTATGCTCTGAGAGCTCTACGGTGTTGTAATCTCTTCCTGCGACTGCTCCGCCGTAGCCTGCAAAGTGTTTGATGCAGGAGGCAACTTTTCCCGGTGTTTTTAAATCATCTCCCTGGAAGCCTTTTACGATCGCCTCGGAAAAGCGGCTGTTCAGGTACGGATCTTCGCCTGTGGATTCCACAACGCGGCCCCATCTCGCATCGCGCACAAGGTCAACCATCGGAGAAAAGGTAACGTGAAGTCCGGCCGCGGATGCTTCTTTTGCGGCTGCAGACGCGCACTCGCCGGAGAGCTCCGGATCAAAAGTGGCTCCCTGCGCCAGCGGCGCCGGGAAAATGGTCTTCATGCCGTGAATGACATCCATCATGAACAGCATCGGGATGTGATGCGGCTGTTTTGCCATGTAGTCATCCTGCAGTTTTTTCATCGTATCGGCACCGGCTGCACCGAGAATGGAACCGGCCATCTCCAGGTCCTCTTTTCCGATTCCCATGTCATTTGCCGGGCCGGTCAGGACGCTGTTTTCATCCCCGAGGTAAAATGCTCCGCTTAACTGAAGCATCTGATCTACTTTCTCTTTCAGCGACATATCCGCCAGCAGTTTTTCCAGATCCGTCTGTTTCATTGAAAAACCTCCCTGTTGTTATTTTCAGAATTTTCCTGTTTCTTATATCATTTGTTTCTATTTTACGGCATAACTCTGCATAAAACAATCACTTTTTTTGACCTTTTCCTCAACGATTTTAACAAAAGAAGCGGGTTCCGCCGTTTTTTGATTTTCGGCAGAACTCGCTCCCTTTTTTATAATTTAATTCCTTTTAATGCCGCGGCAAACGCATTGTTCACCGGCTCTTCGGCCTCTTTTTTCTGTTTCTTCATATAAGCTGCCACATCGCGCTTCGTCACGCCGCCGCCCTCTTTTTTGCGGCGCTCCTGGAATTTTGTCATGCGCTCTTTGTGGCCGCAGGCGCAGACAAACGTCGCATCCTCGCCCTTTCCGATCATCTCCATGCGCTTATGGCAGACCGGGCATCTCGCATTCGTCGTGCGGGAAACCGTCTCGCGGTAGCCGCACTCTCTGTCCTGGCAGACGAGCAGTTTTGCGTTCTTTCCATTCACCGCAAGCAGCCGTTTTCCGCAGTTCGGGCACTTCTTGTTCGTCAGGTTGTCGTGGCGGAACGTTCCCTCTTCCGTCTTGATCTCATCGATCAGTTCCACCGTGTAGCTGCGGATCTCCTCCATAAACACATCGCGCCGCTTCTTTCCCTTTGCAATGTCGTTTAACTGCATCTCCCAGCTTGCCGTCAGCTCCGGCTTTTTCAAATCCGCCGGAACCAGCTTCAGAAGCTGGCGTGCTTTCGAGGTCAGATAGATCTCATTGCCTTTTTTCTCCAGCAGAAAGCTGCGGAACAGCTTCTCGATGATATCCGCACGGGTCGCAACCGTTCCAAGGCCGCCCGCCTCACCGATCGTTTTTACCAGGCTGCTGTCGCGGTTTTCCATGTAGCGGACCGGATTTTCCATCGCGGAGAGCAGCGTGCCTTCCGTGAAGCGTGCCGGAGGTTTTGTCTTTCCTTCGCGGAGACTGATCTTCGGCTGCCCGATCTTCATGCCTGCCTCCAGAAGCGGCAGATTCTGCTCCCGCACCTCTTCTTTCGCCTCATCCTCTTCGTCGTACCGGTTATCCTCGTACGCCTCCTGCCAGCCTTTCTCGACCATGCGCTTTCCGCGCGCAGTAAAGCATTCCTTTTCGATGGAAGCCTGGATCACCGTCTCTTCATATACACACGGCGGCAGCAGTACCGCAAGAAAGCGGCGCACAACAAGATCATAAATGCGGCGCTCCTCGTTCGAGAGTGCGGATAACTGCACGTACTGCTCCGTCGGGATAATGGCATGGTGATCGGAAACCTTCGCATCATTGACAAAGAAGAGCTTTCCGTTCAGCGGACTGCGCTTCGCCTGCTGGGCCAGTGCTTTGTACGGGCCGATGCTGACCGCATCCAGCCGCTCTTTTAACGTCGGCACAATATCTTTCGTCAGATACCGTGAATCTGTCCGCGGATACGTAAGGACTTTATGGGTCTCATAGAGGCTCTGCATCAGATTCAGCGTCTGTTTTGCCGAATAGCCGAACCGTGCGCTCGCATCGCGCTGCAGCTCCGTCAGATCGTAGAGCAATGGCGCTTCTTTCTGCTTTTTCTTCTTTTCTACGTTCTGTAAGACAAGCGGATACCGTTTTGCCTTCTCTGCGATCTGCTTTGCCTTTTCCGGATCGGAGATTCTTGTGCCGCCCGATTTTTCATCTTTCCAGGTGTAGACCACACCGCCCGCCGCGGCCGTCACCGTGTAATACGGTTTCGGGACAAATTCACGGATTTCCTGCTCGCGCTGTGCGATCATGGCAAGTGTCGGCGTCTGCACACGGCCGCAGGAAAGCTGTGCATTGTATTTACAGGTCAGCGCCCGCGTCGCATTGATGCCGACGAGCCAGTCCGCCTCGGCACGGGAAACGGCAGCGCGGTAGAGATTGTCGTACTCTTTCGCATCCTTCAGATTGGCAAAACCCTCACGGATCGCCTTGTCCGTCACAGAGGAAATCCAGAGACGCTTACACGGCTTCTGGTTATGTGCTTTGTCGAGAATCCACCGCGCCACCAGCTCACCCTCGCGTCCGGCATCGGTTGCAATGACAATCTCATTCACGTCCTTCCGCGCAAGCTGTGTCGTCACCGCATGGTACTGTTTTCCCGTCTGCGGAATGACCTTGATCTGCAGTTTTTCCGGCATCATCGGCAGAACTGCCATATTCCATTCCTTATACTTTTTGTCATAGTCTTCCGGATCTTTTAACGTCACCAGATGGCCGAGCGCCCAGGTAACGATATACTTGTTTCCCTCCAGCGCTCCGTTTTCTTTTTTGCTGCACCCCAGTACGCGCGCAATGTCGCGTGCCACGGATGGTTTTTCTGCAATTACCAGAGTTTTCATAAAATGTCTGCTCCTTTTATAGCTCTTTATACTGTTTTACAATTTCCTCCCGGTCTTTTCCGAGAATGAAGTAATAATCAATCTGTCCGACCCCTGCGGTGGGAAGATAGGTTCCAACCGTCCGTACATTGCACAGCAGTGCCGTCCGGGACGCGGCGGCCGCAATGCCGTAGCCGCGGTTCGAAACAAGCAGCGGCATCCGCGCCTGCTTTCCGCCAAAAGAGACGTAGCGCGCCCTCGCGGTCAGATCCAGCCACTCGGTCGAAAGAATGCCTTTTGCTTTCAGCTTTTCGGAACCGCTCCAGTCGAAGAACGTCCATGTCATGCCGCCGTCGATCATGCGCGGCTCGTCACGCTTCTCGGAAAGGATTGGTTTGTTGTCCGGCGTCAGGAACTGCACCGCGCCGTCCTTTTTTTCTACCATGACGCGCAGCTTTTCCGTCTCGACCAGAACCGCCGTCTTCGATTCTTTCGCACTCCACGAAAACGCGGTGTCTGCCTTCGGCTTCCAGTACGTGTCCTGCACTTTTGCGGTCACACTCTTTACGAAACTGATGCGGATCACCTCCGGCGCGATCGGGGTGATGCGTAAGATGCCGTACATGCTGGCAATCTCAACCGCCGATTTTCCTTTCTTCGCCCATTTCACCGCACACTTGATCTTCGAATGGCCCTTGATGCGCAGCAGCTCGTTTTCCGGGATTGCACCGAAAGCGTAAGGTGAGGTATTCAGGCGCTCCGTCTTCTCGGCTTCTCCTGGTACCATACCTGCTCCGCCCGGTCTTTTTGCACTCTGCACTCCGGCCGTGCCCATTCCATATTGCATTCCTGCCTGTGTTCCTGCACTCCGTCTGCTTCCCGGCGCTTTGCCGCCTGCCTTTCCATGATAAGCCGCACCAGCAAAAATAGATGACACCCCTTCCGGTGCACGCTGCTGCATTGTCTTTGCGGCAATTTCTTCTCCCGTTTCTACCGCAGCCCTCCGCGTTGCCGTACTGCCTTTTGCCATCACCGCTGTTCCGGTCGTGCTTGTATTTCCAAGCGCCATTCCCGGCCTCTGCTCCGGCTTGATCACAATCCGTTTCGGTCCATGGCTGTTCCGCTCGTCCATCTCCTGAATGCCGATCGCGCGGTTCTCCTCACGCACCTCCTTCTGCGTCAGCGAAACCTTCTCATACTCTTTCGCCTTCGTCAGCGTCTCCATGGCAAATTCCTGATTGTGACGGCCCTTCGGCGCTTCTTTGGCAAGGATTCCCGTCAGTTCTCCTGTATACAGCACCGCCAGCTCATGCAGTGCCCGCGTCGCCGCCACGTAAAGCAGCTTCACCTGCCCGTCATTTTCAGGATATTTTTCTTCCGTCGGATCAAGAAGCAGCACCGCATCGAACTCAAGACCTTTCGTATATGCCACCGGGAGCACCATCACGCCCTCGCCGAACTCTGCCGTCTCGAGATCCTCCTCCACAACCGGCACGTATTGTTTCAGCTTCCGCGCCGTATCCGCCGCTTCTGCCTCATCCCGGCATACAACGGCAATCGTCTCATATCCCTGCGCCTGCCATGTCTTGATTGTCTGAACACCCGCGGCGAGCAGCGCCTCTTCATCGTCAAATGCTTCTTTCCGCACCGCCGTTCCGTGCCGCAGCACCGGCTCCACCGGATAGATCGCAAAGTCCCCATGCCGCAGAATCTCGTTTGCAAAATCGGAGATCTCCACCGTATTCCGGTAACTCTTCCGCAGAACGCCGAACGCATCGTACGTGCCGGTCAGAATCAGCTTTTTCAGCTCCTCCCAGTCGTTCAGGCCGTAGGAAAAATGGATATTCTGCGACGTATCTCCCATAATGGTATACGTACAGTCACGCAGACAGTAATGAAGCACCTGGTACGCCATCATCCCGAAATCCTGCGCCTCGTCGATGACCACATGGCTCGCCTCGCGCACGGGATCGTTTTCCTTGATCCGCTTATAGAGGTATGCCAGCGCCGCCAGATCATAGACATCAAAGGAGTTTTCCGGCACTTCCACCGCTTTTCCTTTCTCCGCCTGCTGCTCCAGAAACTGTAAATAGAGATCAAAAATGGATCCCCGCCATTTTCCATCTCCAAAATATTTCTCGTATTTCCGCTTCAGCGCCTTTTTTTCGCGCGCCGGAAACGTCACTTCTTTTCCCGAAACCTCGTTCTCAAATTTTGCCAGCAGGATCTCGTTCAGCATGCACATCTTTCCTTCCATGGAAAGTGTGGACTGCTCCCTGCAATAGTTATCAATATACTCGGCGTCCAGAAGCAATGTTCCCGTTTTTTCCAGCCGCACCGGCTCCCGCGGAATCTGCTCTGCCTCGTACGTACGGCAGAAATTTTCCAGATCGAAAAACCAGCCGCTTCCGCCCTTTATGCTGTTTTTCTCATCCGCGCGGTCGATGGTGTGTACCGTGTACTTTTCTTCGTCCCAGTCCTCGTACAGAAGCCGGATAAAAAGCTGCTCCATCGTCATCTGACGGATGCCGTACACATCGAGTTCCGGCAGAACGCTGGTAATGTAGTTCAGCAGAATGCGGTTGCTTCCAATGATATAGAAATCCTCCGGCCGGAAGTCCTCCTCGTAATTATAGAGGATGTACGAAATCCGGTGCATCGCCACCGTCGTCTTTCCGGAACCAGCCACGCCCTGTACGATCAGATTCGTCTTCGGGGATCTGCGGATAATGAGGTTCTGCTCCTGCTGGATCGTCGCAATGATCTCACCGAGCACCGCTTTTTTGTTCTTCGCCAGATACTTTGTCAGCAGCTCATCGTTCGCTACCACATCGGAATCAAAAAAGTCTTTCAGATGGTCATTTTCAATCTCATACGTCCGCTTTCTTTTCAGATCAATCGAAAAAGTACCCTCTGAACTCACCGTATAGCTGCACGGCCCGGTGCTGTTCTCATAATAGACGGAGGAAATCGGCGCCCGCCAGTCCAGCACAACCGGTTCCGCCTTCTCATCGGAAATGCCGACGCGCCCGATGTAATAGGACTCTAAAAACGAAAGCCGCGGATCCTGAAAATCAATCCGCCCGAAATACGGCTTCTTTCTCGCTTTTTCCAGCCGCGCCATGCCGTGCTGGTACGCATTCAGCTTCGCCGTCGCGTTGTTCCAGAGCGCCAGGCCTTCCGCCTCTTTTGCGTCATACGTCTCCATCAGATCCGCCAGATCCTCATTCGCCGACCGGATATCCGCCTTCGCCTGTTCCAGATTCTGCTCGGCAATCCCGATCACCTTCGCAAGCTGTGCTTCCTCCTCTTCCCTCGTAAGTCCGGGAATCTCTGATTTTCTGATGCTTCTTTCCAGTTTCTCTTCTTCCACTTTGTACCTCCTTTTTTACGAAAAACTTCTTCTACATCAGCCCGTTCTTTTGATTCTCTTATTTCCATCCCAATAGACTTTATTTTACCATGCACACGTCTCCCCGGCAAGATACTTCACCCGCTTTTTCGTGCATCAAAAAAGACACCATGCATCTTACACACAGTGCCTTTCCGACTTTTTTTTCTTACTGAAGGTAATCCTTAAATTTCTTTTTAAATGCTTCGATATCGTTCGTATGGGCTTCCACAACCGCATCCGGATTTCCGGCGATCATCAGGACACTCATCAGGGATTTCGCATCAAAGACGCATCGTCCTATTTTTACGTCAACGTCGTAATCCAGGCGTTTCACCATATTTACAAATTCTTCTACACTCTCTACTTCATCAAACTTTAACGGTAACGAAATCATATTTTCTGCATCCTCTCTGCTTTTTGGTCTTCTTTTCATAATTTTGAATTTTTTCTTTTATTTCCTTCAAAATTGATCAAAAACTTACACGATATCCCTTTTTTGCTGTTTTTTCTGAAAGTAGTAATGAAATCGCCTTCATTTTCGACTGACACTAAAATAGCATACATCTGTCTCACTGCAAATATCCGTTTTAGACAAAATTCGACGTAGTTTTACAGCAATTTGCTCATATGTTCCGTCTGATTCGTTAAGTTGTTTCTTTTCCGGCACTTTTTTCGTCTGATCTGACGGGCCGGAAGGCTTTACTTGAGAATCACTCTCATGAAAAGTTATTCGCTGAAAATAATATTTCGGATCTTCCGGGACAGGGTGTACGTTCCGGCATCTTTTTTCTGGGTCATCATCAGAAATGTCATATTCTGCTCCGGCACGACTTCCATGTAGCATCCAAGCCAGCCGTCCCAGCCGAACTCACCCTTGCTTCCCAGCGTTACCGCACGCGTCGGATCTACCAGAACACGCATCAGATTTCCGTAGGAAAATCCTTCCAGACCGATCCAGTTATCAAAGCCTGCCTGCTGTGCCGCGCTTAATGTGTGGCCTCCCAGAAATTTTACCGTCGTCGGACGGAGAATCTGTACACCGTTGTAGGTGCCGCCGTTCAGCAGCATCTGCGTAAATTTCGCATAATCGTCGATGGTAGATGCAAGGCCTGCTCCGCCTGCCTCATATGCCGGGCGGTACGCCATATCGTTCTGAATGCCAAGGTTATTGTCCAGATAACGGACGGACGGCTGTCCCTCCCTGCAGTCATACACCTTCGCCAGACGATCCTGCTTTTCTGCCGGAACCCAGAAATCGGTATCGTTCATGCCGAGCGGCTCGAAAATTTCTTTTTTCAGAAAATCCCCAAAGCGCATGCCGCTTGCCACCTCAATCACCGCACCTACGACATCCGCCGACGTTCCATAACTCCAGGACTGGCCCGGCTGATACAGAAGCGGGACTTTTCCAAGACGGTTTGCAAATTCTACTGTACTGATCGTTCCGCCGTTTTCTTCCTTAAGTCCGTGGATCACCTCCTGAAAAAGTGCATCGGTCTGCCGTCCCGTCTCATCCGTTCCGCCGTACGTCAGCCCGGATGTCATATTCATAATATCCTCCAGAAGGATCTCCCGCTCCGCTTTTTCTATCTTCCCATCCGCTGTACATACAACCGGGTTCCGGAAGCCCGGCAGATACTTGCTGACCGGATCCGCCAGATCGACGATTCCGCGCTCTACCAGAATCATCATGGCCGTCGCGGTAATCGGCTTGCTCATGGAGTAGAGACGGAAAATATTATCGCGGGAAACCGGCTTTTTCGCTTCGATATCCGCATATCCGCTCTCCAGATAAACCTGCTCCTCTCCGTCTTTGATCACCATCAGAAGACAGCCCGGTGTCTCTCCTTTTGCAACGGACGCATCCATCACCTGCTGCAGTCTTTTCTTTATCACCTGTTCCATGGTATGTTCTAACCTCCATCTAAATTTCATTGTTTTTTCCTATTTTACCTCTCTTTTTGCCCCCTGTCATCTTTTATCTTGCTTTTCTTCTTCTATCCTCATTGTCTTTTTTTTCTGAAATCTTACAACTTTTCTGAAATTAAGAAAAACCATCAAAAACCATCATTGCCCTATTCCGAAAAATATGCTATTCTATATGTATATATATTTATGAATCTTCAGCTATTTAGAAAAACGAGGTGAACATCTTGCTGAAAACGAACGAATCCGCAGAAAATTATTTGGAAACCATTTTAGTCTTAAGTCAGAAAAAACCCGTTGTACGCGGTGTTGATATTGCAGAAGAACTTGGCTTTAAAAAATCAAGTGTCAGCGTTGCAATGAAGAATTTAAAAACCAGTAATTATATTACTGTTGACGAAAATGGTTTTATCAATCTTACAGAAGCCGGACAGGAAATTGCAGATAAGATTTATGAAAGACATACTTTCCTGACTAACTGGCTTGCATCTTTGGGAGTAGACCCTGAGGTTGCAGCTGAGGATGCATGTAAAATGGAGCATGCCATCAGTTCGGAAAGCTTTTCTGCTATCAAGAAATTTGTGGCAGATACCCATTGATTTTACTGGATTGTCAAATCTGGCACTTATACCCAAAGGAAAGAAGTCCTGACCGAGGCAGCAGGGATACATCCATCTGTAATCCTCTGCTTTTCAGTCAGGACTTCTTTTCTTTATAATGTTTCTTCTTTATATTATTCTTATCTATAGTGTTTCTTCCTTCGGAAGAAGATTTCTCATGCTTCGTAAACTGATAGTCAGGGTTGACATGTTATGAAGCAATGCGGAGGTTGTTGGCATGATCACACCTGTAACTCCAAGAGCGATCAGACCGCCGTTTACACCAATGATAGTTCTGTAATTATTGTGGATACGCTTCATCAAAGCTGTGCTCAGTCTCTTTAAAGTGACGATCTCATGGAGATTATCAGCAGAGATCGTAACATCAGCGATCTCACGGGCAATGGCAGCACCGTCACTGATGGCGATACCTACATTTGCCGAAGAAAGTGCCAGGGAATCATTGATTCCGTCACCGATCATAATCACCTTATGTCCCAGCGCCTTTTCCTTCTCCACAAAGGATGCCTTATCCTCAGGCAGAACCTCGGAATAGTATTCGTCTACTCCCACCCTTTTGGCGATGGCAGCAGCTGTACGCTCACTGTCTCCTGTCATCATCACAACCTTGGTGATACCTGCTGCTTTTAATTCACGGACAGCATCTGCTGCCTCTTCACGAAGAGGATCCTCTACGCAAATAACTGCTGCAAGCTTACCCTCAATGGCAAGATATAAGTGTGAGCATTCCAGGGGCAGATGTTCAAATCTGTCTTCCATTCCATCTGGGATCACGCATTTCTCATCTTCCATTACGAAATGCCAGCTTCCGATCACTGCCTTCTTGCCCTCTATGGTGGTAGAAATACCGTGTGCCACAATATATTCCACTTTGGAATGCATTTCTTCATGAACAAGGTGTTTTTCTCTGGCAGCGTTGACCACAGCCCTTGCCATAGAATGAGGAAAATGCTCTTCCATACATGCTGCAATGCGCAGAAGTTCATCGGCGCTCAGTTCATTGTTAAAGGATACTACATCTGCAACTACAGGTTTTGCCTTTGTAAGGGTACCTGTTTTGTCAAATACGATGGTGGTGGCATCAGCCATCGCTTCCATATATTTGCCGCCTTTTACTGTAATGCTATGGGTATTTGCCTCCCTGATGGCAGATAATACGGTAATAGGCATGGCAAGCTTCAATGCACAGGAGAAATCTACCATAAGCACTGCCAGTGTTCTTGTCATATTTCTGGTAAGCAGCCAGGTTACACCTGTACCTGCCAGAGTATAGGGCACAAGCCGGTCTGCCAGATGCTCTGCATTACTTTCCACTGAAGACTTCAGCTTCTCAGAATCCTCGATCATGCTGACGATCTTCTCATAGCGGCTGGATCCTGCTGCTTCTTTTACTCTGACTGTGATCTCCCCTTCTTCCAGAACGGTTCCTGCATAGGCAAAGCTTCCCTCTGCCTTACGGACAGGTGCAGATTCGCCTGTAAGAGAGGTCTGGTTGACCATAGCCTCTCCTGCCACTACATTTCCGTCAAAAGGAATTACATTTCCCATATGTACGCGCACCAGGTCTCCTGCCATAATAGAAGAAACCGGTACAAGAACCTCCTGACCCTCTGCATTTAAAAGCCATACCTTCTCTGCATTGATGGACATACTTCTTGCAAGATCATTGACTGATTTCTTGTGTGTCCACTCTTCAAGAATTTCACCGATGCCAAGCAAGAACATGGTGGAGCCTGCAGTATTGAAGTCACCTCGGATCATGGAAACACCAATGGCTGTGGCATCCAGTACCGGAACCTCCAGTTTTCCCTTCAGCAGAGTGCGGACACCATGGTAAAGGTATTTGATAGACTTTGCCGTAGTAAGTACCACACGTACCGGGTAGGGCAGGAACATTTTATTCAATGTTCGCAGCACTACGGAATTGATCAGCTTCTCCTTGTAGG
>OLPU01001286.1_pt1 | contig 19093 bp, 19 predicted proteins | sample 1673111 | NCBI WGS metagenome assembly OLPU01 (sample SAMEA3136755, study PRJEB25190) | human gut metagenome | reverse complement strand
AGATGATGGCGCAAGCCGGCGAAGTGGTGTTCCCCTCACGGCATCGAGGAGCGTGGCGTGTATCGAATCCATCAGTTCGAGAAACAGGAAATGATCGTAGTTTGTAAGCCGGAAGAAAGTCCGGTTTGGTTTGATAAGTTGTGGCAGAATACGGTAGATCTGTTCCGTACGCTGGATATTCCGGTCCGTACGCTGGAGTGCTGCTCCGGAGATCTTGCAGATCTGAAAGTAAAATCCATCGACGTTGAGGCTTGGTCTCCACGTCAGAAGAAGTATTTTGAGGTAGGAAGCTGCTCCAATTTGGGAGACGCACAGGCAAGACGTTTGCAGATCCGTGTCCGTAAGGAAGACGGCAGCAAATATTTTGCACATACGCTGAATAATACAGTGGTTGCACCACCTCGTATGTTGATCGCCTTTTTGGAGAACAATTTGCAGGAAGACGGAAGCGTACGTATTCCGGAAGCTCTGCGTCCGTATATGGGTGGCAAAGAAGCTCTGGAAGTAAAGAAGAAATAATGGCACGTGGGAGACTTGCGTGAAATAACAGTATAAAAAGACCCTCTTTTGGTAGAAGGTGGACTGTATGTCCGAGCTTCTGATCAAAAGAGGGTCTTTTCGTAGAGAGCAGAATTAACTGATCACTTTTAACATATCATCAATATAGTGTGTATATTTTTCAAATTCTCCGGCGTAGATCGTATGTAACAGATCATCGGTTGCGCGCATTGCATGTGCGATCGTGCCAACGCTCAAAATGCCCTGCTCCATTGCATCAGCAAATTCATCCATGTCCAGTACTTCAACCTGACCATCCGGATATACGACTACGTCAATGAGTAGATCGTTAAAGGTGTAGGTATTCTCTTTCTCATCATAATGCGTCTCTATAATGTCACAATACCAATATACCATTTGTCCGGCATTGTCAAAAACCTTGCTCACCTTAATCCCTTTATCTATAAAATAAGCGGAAACACCACGGGAAATATCGCGTCGTGGTTTCAAAACATTCCAACTGGTAATAATAAGGTTAGGCTCTAAGGCTAAGATCATATCATCTTTTAATTCGATGTTTTCGTCGGGGATAAAGCGACGTCGAAATAATCGTGGTCGGCTCATGAAGCAACTCCTTTCAGCGGCTTATTTTTATTTGATAGCAAAACGCTGGTTTTGCTCTTTTTCTTCTTGTGGAATAATTATAGTCTAGGGAAGTTGGCTTGTAAAGGACTTTCTAGCTTATCGAATTAAATTATTTGCGGGATGATCGGAGGGGAAAAGGAGTTAGCAGATCGCTTGATACTACACGAGATTTTTTGCGCTCTTTGGTGGACTTTTTCAGAAGAATAAATTATAATAGCATAATGAGAGGTTATTAAAAATGAGTAAGAAAGAGAAGAAAATTTTGCGTAGTTTTATGATGATCACGCAGATCAGTATTACAATGCTCGTGCCGATCTTTATTAGCGGTTGGCTGGGCACTTGGCTGAATCGTCTGTTTGGTACACAGATCATATTTCCGTTCATGTTGTTGTTAGGAATCGGGGCTGCGTTCAAAAATGTATATATATTAACCAAGTCCTTTTATGAGGCTGACATGAAGAAAGAGCATGAGCAGCTTGACTACATGAAAGGACTCACCGAGAAGCGGGAGGAAGCAGCGGGAGAGCATGAAACAGGTAAAACAGGTACTAAAGGAATTGATGATTAGTTCTATTCTGTGGACAGCCATTGTTACGCTGCTTTTTGTAATTATCAGTCGAGGCAGAGTTTCGATGTTATTTGGAGGGCTGTTTGGTGGTGCGGCGGCATTAGTTCTTTTGTGGCATATGTTTCGCCACCTGGACATTGCGCTTGATATGGATCCGGCGCATGCATCCAGACATGCGCAGCTTGCATCGCTGCAGAGATTGGTGATTATGGCGGTTACGCTGGCGGTATGCATGATATTTTATGAATATGTACATCCGATTCCGGCGATACTGACGTTGTTTGGAGTCAAGGTCAGTGCATTATCGTATCCGAAAATGCACCCGCATTATGAAAAATTATTTAAAAAATAGATATGTATTGCAGATATTCTGTTGTTTTATTTTATAGGAGATTGCGGTTGTGCGGTGCAATGTATCGTGAAACGTTGATTTTCGCTTTGTAATGAAATGGTAAACAAGAGATATTTGCCTGTATATATAATTTATTCTATAGAAAGGGAAGGTGAGAATGTGGGAAGTGGCGTCTTTTGTATGCCGTTTGATTCCTTTGCAAACAATGTGTTTTTGGCAAAGGGAAATGAGCAGCAGGTAGACTTTTTTATCCATGGATATACGAAATTCAAGTTTTTCGGTTCAGATGTGTATCTGACTACGACGCATATATCCATGATCATTGTAATCGCTGCACTGCTTATTTTTGCTGTTTTTGCAAATCGTGCGATTCGTAAGGCGACTCCGGATCAGGTGCCGGGACCGTTTCTAAATGTGGTCGAGCTGATCGTAGAATCGCTGGATGGTATGGTGGCGGGCTCCATGGGAGAGAGTAAGGCACCAAAGTTTCGTAACTATGTCAGCGCTTTGTTTTTATTTATTTTGGCGTGCAACTTGTCCGGTTTGCTAGGGCTACGCCCGCCGACAGCAGATTACGGTGTCACATTTCCGTTGGCGATCATTACTTGGGTGATGATTCAATACAACGGTTTTAAGTACCAGAAATTCGGTAAGATTAAGGGATTGTTTGAACCGATCTTTCTGTTCTTTCCAATGAACTTGATCAGTGAATTTTCTACACCGGTTTCTATGTCTCTCCGTTTGTTCGGTAATATTTTATCCGGAACGGTTATGACGGGATTGATCTACGGATTATTGCCAAAGGTTTTGACATTAATCTGGCCGGCTGCATTGCACATTTATTTGGATGTATTTTCCGGTGCAATTCAGACGTATGTATTTTGTATGTTGACAATGTGCTTTGTCTCGGATGCGATTGGGGATCAGGCATAAACAAAAAAGTGAAGAAGTGCGGATAAGCACTTTAGAAATGGAGGATTATTATGAATATTGATAACGATGGATTGGTTTTGATGGGTTCTGCTATTGGTGCAGGTCTTGCGGTTATTGCCGGTATCGGACCTGGTGTAGGACAGGGTATTGCTGCCGGTTACGGTGCTTCTGCAGTAGGACGTAATCCGGGTGCGAAAGGTGACGTTATGTCAACAATGCTTCTTGGACAGGCAGTAGCAGAGACAACAGGTTTGTATGGTCTGGTAGTTGCTTTGATCCTGTTATTCGCGAACCCACTTTACGCAAAGCTTCATTAATCAATGCAAGTGCCGGCAGCCGGTACTATTTTTCAATGGAAAAATGACCGGAAGATGGCGTAAGCATTTGGTGGAAGACTCTAGCGGAAAGGAGGCACTAACGTGAGCGGAGTAATTCAGGTTGCACTGAGCAGTGGACTGGGCGATTATATTTTTGGTTTAGATCCACAGTTATTAGTAGACTCAGCGATTACCATATTAGCAATGTTTTTTGTATTTTTGCTTCTGTCCTATCTGTTGTTTAATCCGGCGAGAAATCTGATGGAGAAGCGGCAGGAAGGCATTCGTGAGCAGATGGAAACGGCAGCGCGCGAGAAGCAGGATGCAATTCAATTCAAAGCAGAATATGATGAAAAAATAAAAAATGTGCAAAAAGAGACGGATGAGATCCTGAGCGAAGCGCGTAAAAAGGCACTCAAGAAAGAAAGTGTCATGTTAGAAGAAGCGAGGGAAGAAGCCGCACAGATCGTTGCCCGTGCAAATCGAGAAGTTGAACTGGAGAAGAGCAAGGTCAAGGATGAAATGAAACAGGAAATCATTAATGTCGCAACGGCAATGGCTGGTAAAATCGTTGCATCTTCTTTGGACGAAAGCAAACAGTCACAGTTGCTTGCAGACACTTTGGAAGAGATGGGTGATGAGACATGGCTAAGTTAGTATCAAAGACATACGGCGAAGCCTTGTTTGAGGTTGCCGTGGAAGAGGGAACGATTGATTCCACTCTGGAGGAAGTGCAGATCGTGCTTGATGTGATCGAAGCGAATGAGCAGTACATCAAGCTGCTGACACATCCAAAGCTTCCGGTTGAGCAGAAAGTCTCACTGGTAGAGCAGGTGTTTGCTGGCAAAGCATCCGATACGCTGACAGGATTCATGGTCACTATCGTTGAAAAAGGACGTTTTTCGGAAATCGAAAAGATTTTGACGTATTTCATTGATAAGGTTCGTGAATACAAAAAGATCGGCGTGGCATATGTGATATCGGCTGTCGAACTGTCTAAGGATGAGAAGCAGGAGATCGTGCAGAAATTATTGAACACGACATCTTATGTGGAGTTCATCATGAACTATTCTGTGGATGCATCCCTGATCGGTGGCGTGGTGATCCGTATCGGAGACAGAGTGGTAGACAGCAGTATCAGATCAAAGCTGAATCGAATGGCAAAAGAGTTGTCGCAGGTTCAGTTGACGAATTAGAATAAACAGAAAGAAGGTGCGAGTGTATCATGAATTTGAGACCTGAGGAAATCAGCTCAGTCATTAAAGAGCAGATTAAAAACTACAGTACCAAATTTGAAGTAGCAGATATAGGTACTGTAATACAGGTTGCCGACGGAATTGCCCGTATTCATGGCTTAGAGAAAGCGATGCAGGGTGAACTGTTGGAATTTCCTAATGAGATATATGGCATGGTATTGAACTTGGAAGAAGATAACGTAGGTGCGGTTCTTTTGGGTGATCATAAAAACATCAATGAAGGCGACACCGTAAAGACGACAGGTCATGTTGTTGAGGTGCCGGTTGGAGATGCCATGCTCGGACGTGTAGTGAATGCGCTGGGACAGCCGATTGATGGCAAAGGACCGATCAAAACCGATAAGTCCAGACAGATCGAGCGTGTGGCATCCGGTGTTATCGCACGTAAATCCGTAGACACACCGCTTCAGACAGGTATTAAGGCGATTGACTCCATGGTACCGATCGGAAGAGGACAGCGTGAGTTGATCATTGGTGACCGCCAGACCGGTAAAACCGCGATCGCGATCGATACGATCATTAATCAGAAAGGACAGGGCGTAAAATGTATTTACGTAGCGATCGGACAGAAAGCGTCAACGATTGCCAACCTTGTGAAAAAATTAGAAGAATATGGAGCGATGGATTATACCACGATTGTTGCAGCAACAGCGAGTGAGTTAGCACCGCTTCAGTATATTGCACCATATTCCGGATGTGCAATTGGTGAGGAATGGATGGAGAACGGCGAAGATGTATTGGTTGTGTATGATGACTTAACCAAACATGCTGCGGCATATCGTACACTTTCCTTGCTGCTTAAGCGTCCGCCAGGACGTGAGGCATTCCCTGGAGATGTATTCTATCTGCATTCCAGATTGTTGGAGCGTGCAGCGAGATTGTCAGATAAGCTGGGCGGTGGTTCATTGACGGCATTGCCGATCATTGAGACGCAGGCAGGCGATGTATCCGCTTATATTCCAACAAATGTTATTTCTATCACAGATGGACAGATCTATCTGGAAACAGAGATGTTTAATGCTGGTTTCCGACCTGCAGTCAATGCCGGTTTGTCAGTATCTCGTGTAGGAGGTTCTGCACAGATCAAAGCGATGAAGAAGATTTCCGGACCGATCCGTATCGAGCTTGCGCAGTATCGTGAGCTGGCGGCATTTTCACAGTTTAGTTCGGATCTCGATCCTGAGACGAAGGAGCAGTTGGCACAGGGCGAGCGTATTCGTGAGATCCTGAAACAGGATCAGTACAAGCCGATGCCGGTTGAAAATCAGGTTATCATTATCTATGCGGCGACCAAGAAGTACTTGATCGATGTAGAAGTAGATGACATTATGGACTTTGAAAAAGGATTGTTTGAGTATATCGATACGAAATATCCGGAAGTCCCTGCTTCCATTCGCGAGGACAAAGAGATCAAGGAAGACACAGAGAAGAAACTGATCCAGGCAATCGAGGAGTTTAAAGCAGAGTTTGAAAAATAGTTTCGAGGGGAGGTAAGAGACAATGGCGTCAATGAGAGATATCAAACGGCGTAAAGAAAGTGTCCAAAGTACCGGACAGATTACCAAAGCGATGAAACTTGTTTCCTCTGTCAAGCTGCAGAAAGCAAAAGTCGGTGCAGAAGTATCAAAACCTTATTTTGATGCGATGTATGAGGCTGTGGCAGCGATGATCGCCAAGTCCGGGGAAATGTCCCATCCGTTTTTGCAAAAAAGCCGGTCTGACAAAAAAGCAGTGATCCTGATCACATCGAACCGTGGATTGGCAGGTGGTTACAACTCGAATGCAGTGAAACTGTTGACGAAAGACGAACGTTTTACTACGGAAAACACAGTGGTCTATGCAGTTGGTACAAAGGGTCGTGACAGCGTGGAGCGTGAGGGTTACACCATAGCCGGAGATTATTCGGAGGCGATCAACGAACCATTATATGCAGATGCATCGGAGATTGGCAAAGAAGTTTTGAGCAAGTTTACGATGGGGGAGATCGGAGAGATTTATCTGATCTATACGATCTTTAAGAACACGATGGTACAGATCCCTACGATGATGAAACTGCTTCCGATCAACGCATCCGATATTACAGCAGATGCGGAGGACGTAGAAGAGAACCCGATCGATCGCATCACGTTGATGAATTATGAGCCGGCACCGGAAGAAGCATTAAATGCGATTATTCCAAAGTACGTGAACAGCCTGATCTTTGGCGGACTTGTGGAGTCACATGCCAGTGAAAACGGTGCACGTATGCAGGCAATGGATTCGGCAACGAGTAATGCGGAAGAGATGATCAGTGACTTGTCGCTAAAATATAATAGAGCCCGTCAGGCATCTATTACACAGGAATTGACGGAGATTATCGCAGGAGCATCCGCGATTTCATAGCAAAATAAAAAGGAGAAATTAAATGGCAGAATTAAATGTTGGTAAGCTGACGCAGATCGTCAGTGCCGTTATCGATATTAAATTCCCAGAGGGCAAACTGCCGGAGATTAACGAGGCAATCAATGTTCCGTTGAAAGATGGTGGAAAGCTCGTAGTGGAAGTGGCACAGCATTTGGGTGATGACACAGTTCGTTGTATTGCCATGGGACCAACCGACGGTTTGGTTCGCGGTATGGAAGCACATGCAACGGGCGCACCGATTTCTGTACCGGTAGGCGAAGCTACATTGGGACGTATCTTTAATGTGTTAGGTGAGCCAATTGATGAAAAACCGGCACCGGAAGGGGTGAGATATGACCCGATCCACAGAAAAGCGCCGGCATTCGATGAGCAGTCGACAGAAACAGAGATTTTGGAAACCGGAATCAAGGTCGTTGATCTGCTTTGCCCTTACCAGAAAGGTGGTAAGATTGGTTTGTTCGGTGGCGCCGGAGTAGGTAAAACCGTATTGATCCAGGAGTTGATCACAAATATCGCGCAGGAGCACGGTGGATATTCCGTATTTACCGGTGTAGGTGAGCGTACTCGTGAAGGAAATGACTTGTATTATGAAATGATCGAGTCGGGTGTTATTGATAAAACGACGATGGTATTCGGTCAGATGAACGAGCCACCTGGAGCGCGTATGCGAGTAGGTCTTACAGGACTTACCATGGCAGAGAATTTCCGTGATCGTTCCGGAAAAGATGTCTTATTGTTTATTGATAATATTTTCCGTTTCACACAGGCTGGATCAGAGGTATCTGCGTTGCTTGGACGTATGCCAAGTGCCGTAGGTTATCAGCCAACGCTGCAGACGGAGATGGGTGCATTGCAGGAGAGGATCACCTCAACGAAAACAGGATCTATCACATCAGTACAGGCGGTTTATGTGCCGGCGGACGATTTGACCGATCCGGCTCCGGCAAATACATTCGCACATTTGGACGCAACAACTGTACTTTCGCGTGCGATTTCCGAGCTTGGTATTTATCCGGCAGTAGATCCGTTGGAGTCAACATCACGTATCCTCGATCCGCATATTGTCGGTGAGGAACACTATAAAGTGGCTCGTGGCGTGCAGGAGATTTTGCAGAAATACAAGGAATTGCAGGATATTATCGCAATTCTTGGTATGGACGAGTTGTCAGAAGAAGACAAGATCGTTGTAAATAGAGCGCGTAAAGTGCAGCGTTTCCTGTCGCAGCCGTTCCATGTAGCAGAGCAGTTTACAGGCCTGCCGGGACAGTACGTACCGGTTAGTGAGACGATTCGTGGATTCCAAGAGATTTTGGATGGTAAGCACGATGATATTCCGGAGAGCTATTTCTTGAATGCCGGAAATATTGACGAGGTAGTGGCCAGAATGGCTTCCAAATAAGAAAGGAGGGTCATATGGCAGACAAAACATTTACTTTGCAGATCATATCTCCGACCCGAATCTTTTTTGACGAGGAAGTGGACATGGTTGAAATGCGGACAACAGAAGGTGAGATCGGTGTGCTGGCGGGACATATCCCACTTACGGCAATTGTTGAACCGGGTGTTGTCAAGATCCATCAGGAAGGCAAAGTACGTGAGGCGGCTTTGCTGGATGGATTTGTGGAAATTCGCGGCAATAAGGTTACGGTGCTCGCGGAAGCCTGTGAGTGGCCGGATGAGATCGATGTGCACCGAGCAGAAGAGGCAAAGCTCCGCGCAGAACGTCGTATCGGAAGCGGTGAGAAGCAGGTAGACATGGTACGCGCAGAATTAGCACTTAAAAAGGCACTGACGAGAATTAATCTTGTCAGCACGCTAGGTAAATAATACAGTGCGATGCAATGCTCGTGCCTGAACAATGCATAGTGAACGCAGAATAGGTAAATACGATAAGCAGTTTTGGTATTCTCATTCGAGAATATCAAAACTGTTTTTTGCATTATAGGAAACTTTCCATACCGGAAGTTAGAGCTGCTTATCAATGGGGTCCCAAAAATGGCAGAAATGTGTCAGATGTAAATTCGTACAAACCGCATAAATACTGTACGAAAACGGTTGAGAAATAGAGAAGAATATCATATAATAAAAGGTAACATAGAAATGAAAATTAATGTCGTACAATCGGCATGGAAAAGAGGAGCGTATGAAAAAAAGAAGACAGCCATGGGCGCGTGTATTAGCATTAGCACTAGCTGCCGCAATGATAATGCCACAGAGCATGGATGCTGCGGCTGCCGCCAAGAAGAAGGTGAAGCTAAACAAAACGAAAGTTGTTTTAAAAGTTGGTAAAAAGACTACGTTAAAGCTAAAGAACAACAAGAAAAAAGTAAAATGGTCCAGCAATAAAAAGAAGGTAGCGACCGTTACGAAAAAAGGTGTTGTCAAGGCAAAGAAAAAGGGAACCGCTAAGATCACTGCTAAAGTTGGCAAGAAAAAATATGTGTGCAAAGTAACGGTAAAAGCAGCTGCCACTAAAAAAAGCAATAAAAATACAAACCGTAAGAATAACAGTTCGAAAACGAATGGCGGTACACAGAAGGTGACCGGTACACCGGGTAAGAATGTAGCACTAAATGGGGATATCTTTCAGATTGGAGGACGCAATCTGACACTTGGTATGACATTGGCGCAGGTGCACACGGTATTGGGTTCACTTTCGACGGATATATTGCGTTCGGAAAAATCTCCACAGGGATTTGATGTCCTTGCATTCCGACCAAACGGTAACAACTCCAGCGTTTCGCGCGATGACAAATTTAGTACATATATTTTGCTGTATCTGAAAAGCGGCAAGGTCGTAGGTATTTGTGGTATCAGTAAATCGATGGCATATGGTTCTTTAGTAAAAGCAGGAACCGGTGCAGCTGCTTTAGAATCGTCAAGTGCTTGGTCATCGGTAGACTGGTATGAAACAAGAGGAGATGTAGTTGGAGCAGGAGCCTATTCCACAGAGACTTCCAATGCGAATGTGCTGGCGTTTGTAGATTATTATGGGACCCAGACGACTTACTGTATACAGGCGTTTGATAAAGCCTATTCTATTGATGGAATGACCAATCTTTCCAGTCAGGATGCGTCATGTACGTACAGCGATGCAGTGGTAAAGGCGATGGCAACAGAGAGTGGCGAGCTGCTCAATGCATATCTCACTTTTTATGGAATGCGTTCCCTTGCGATCAATTCAAAATTAAGTGGTGTGGCACAAAGCTACAGCAACACGATGGCAAAAGCCGGTGCAACAGATGCGACAGACATGACCAGAAGCAGTTCTGAGATTAAATCGGCGATCGTCGGCGCAGGTTTACAGTGCGGACAGTGGGGTGAGCGAATTATGGCCAACAATATGGATGCCATTGGTTTTGCAAATTCTGCTGTGCAGAGTCAGGCGGCAAGAGCGCAGCTTTGCGATGAAGAGGGACTTGGCGTTATGGGGCTTGGAAGTGCAGCATATTTTGAAAATGGTGACGATGTGTTTTACACATATTTGGTCATTGACTTTGTAGATTATGTGAGAGTGGCATTTTAGAGTGGCTGGGATGAAATCCGTGATTTTAATGTTGTGCCTGTGGCGAATACAAAAACTGACAAGCCAGCGGGCAGAGAAAGGAATGTGGAAATAGCATGAAAAAAGAGAGAAAGAAATGGATGAGCCTTGTGCTTGCCGGAGCGTTAGTGATCACATCGGTGTTTGTACCGGGGCAGCAGACTGATGCCAAGGCAAAGGTCAAGCTAAACAAGAAAAAGCTTGTATTGACTGTTGGTAAAAAGGCTAAATTGAAGGTGAAAGGGACCAAAAAGAAAGTAAAGTGGTCTTCTTCGAAGAAAAAAATTGCGACAGTAACTAAGAAGGGTGTTGTCAAAGCGAAGAAAAAAGGAACGGCTAAAATTGTTGCCAAAATCGGCAAAAAGAAGTATACCTGTAAAGTTGTTGTCAAGGCAAAGAAAAAGGCGAAAGTTACGTCTAAGCCAAAAGCTGTGGCAAAAGTAACTGCTAAGCCAAAAGCTACGGCGAAAGTAACTGCTAATCCGGGAACTTTACCAAGCAAGAATCCACAGGTATCCGACAATCCTTCGCAGACAACGCAACCTTCGGAAGAGGGAGACCCAACGACAGCGAAGATCATTTTGAATGATAATGTGGCAACGACGTGGAATGCATACCACAGACCGTTGAAGGATGTAACAGTAACCGAAGCGGCAACAATCCGAATTGGTTACACAGATATTTTTGACGGCTCTTTGTATTATACGAATACTTACGGTAGAGAGGTGTCTTTGGATGAACTGAAAAGTCACGAAGGAGAAGAGTTTGGACAAGGTTTTTGGCAAAATCATCCTAGAAATGATCAGTCTTTTACTTTGCAGACAGGTACGGTAAATACGATTTATGTGCGTTTGGTTGATAATATGACAGAAACCGTATATTATTTGAATTCGGATAAGATCATAGTACAGGGAGCGGCACAGAAGACACCGGAGCCATCTGCAAGTGCAGCACCAAGTGCGACACCAACGAGTGGTACTACCAGTACTCCGACGCCGGCACCAACGAGTGGCACTACCAGTACTCCAACGCCGGCACCAACGAATGCGCCAACCGGTACCCCAACGTCAGCTCCAAGCAAAACGCCGTCAGTGACGCCAACAGTAGCACCAAGCAAAACGCCGTCAGTGACGCCAACAGCAGCACCAAGTAAAACACCGTCAGTGACGCCAACAGCAGCACCAAGTTCATCAGGACTGACGGTAGGCAACAGACAGCTTTCGGTTGGAATGACAAAGACAGCGTTTAATAATGCACTGGCAAGTAAGTCAACTGACGTGAAACGTGAAGAAAAATCTCCACAGGGATTTGATGTGATCGCATTTCGTGAGAATGGCAATAATTCCAGCCTGAGCGGCAACCAATATGATCAGAAATATAGCACTTATATTTTGGCATATTTGCAGGATAATGAAGTGATCGGAATTACAGCAATTGCACCGGGAATGTCTTATGCAGGCGAGGTATCTTATGGAACGCCGGCGAGTACATTAGCATCGAATGGCTGGACCAGCGTTGACTGGTATTTGGCAGGCAGTGCAGCCGGTGCATATACAAAGACGATCAAGGGAACGGAAGTTATCGCATTTGTGGATGCACTCGGAAGCAACCAGGTATATTGTATTCAGGCATTTAGCGACAGCTTTTTGGTGGATGATATGACAAAGGTCAGTGAAACGACATTGCAGTTAAAATATCCGGCAGAGGTGCAGACCGCAATGGCAACCGAAAGCGGAGAACTTTTGAATGCATATTTGGTAAATCAGGGACAAAGCGCATTCCGTATTAATACGAAGCTTAGCGCAGCAGCCAAATCTTATAGCAGCGAGATTGTTTCAGCAGGAATTATTGATGCAATTGATGCATCAAGATCCAGTAGTGATATTAGATCGTCGATCCGTGCCGCAGGGATAGCACCTGGCGCATGGGGAGAGCGTGTTTTGATCGGCAACATGGATGCTATCGGATTTGCTAACAGTATGATCGAGAGCAGTGGTGCCAGAGCATTATTATGGAGTGGAGATTACGCTGTTATGGGCCTGGGCGCCGGTGCATATAATGACGGAACAGTGTATTATCCAAACCTTGTTATTGATCTTATCGATAAGGTAAAATTAATTTAAGTAAAAGAGGATGACATCATGGGTAAAGAAGTAAAAACCAATGCGATGAGAATGTTGGATCGGCAAAAGATTCCGTATGAGTTGATGAATTATGAATGTGAAGAATTTGTTGACGGAATGGATGTCGCTGACAAACTTGGGCAGGATTACGAAATGACATTTAAGACTTTAGTTACATTGGGCAAGAGCGGCAACTATTATGTATATGCAATACCGGTGCATCGTGAGCTTGATATGAAAAAGGCGGCACGTGCAGTTGGTGAAAAGCATGTGGAAATGGTGCCGGTCAAAGAGATCAACAAAGTGACCGGTTATATTCGCGGAGGATGTACTCCGATCGGTATGAAAAAGCAGTATACAACGGTGATTCATGAGAGCGCAAAACAGCAGGACAAGATTGCTGTGAGCGGCGGAAGAAGAGGCGTACAGATTCTTCTGCAACCGGAGGATTTAGCGAAAGCATCCGGGGCGACTTTTGCGGATATTATTAAAGAAGAGTGAGGTATTAAATGTAACTGTTGACAGATAGTTGGAGGAAGGAGAAAGAAGTGAAAAAGAAATCATGCACAAGAGCTTGGTGCGGCGTGCTGGCGGCGGCATTAGTGGTAACTTCCACATCATCGGTTATGCTCGCCGAGGCAGCAAAGGCGCCAAAGCTCAACAAAAAAACGATAACTTTGCGCGCTGGGGCAAAAAAACAGCTCAAAGTGAAAAATTTAAAGAAAAAGCAGAAGGTAAAGTGGAAATCCAGTAAGAAAAAAATAGCGACAGTCAGTAAAAAAGGACTGGTAAGGGCGAAAAAAATAGGAATAACAAAAATTGTTGCAAAAGTAGGCAAAAAGAAATTGGTTTGTCACGTTCGAGTATTGCCGAAAAAGATAGTTATTAGGAGACCAAAACCAATGCCTGTTGCCACTCCGGTGCGGGTAGTGACACCGAAGCCGACCGCAATAGTACAACCATCAGAGACGACCAATGTTAGTCCGACTATGGATGTGACGGCAAAACCGACTATAGCTCCAACGGTGAAACCAACGATGGTGCCGACAGTGAAACCAACGACAGCGCCGACTGCAACGCCAACGGCGAGTCCAAGCAGCGCACCGACAGCAACGCCAACGAAAATGCCAAGTGCAGCGCCACTGCCGACACCTGCACGGACAACAACTCCGAGCCCGAGTGCCGCACCAATAGTGAAGCCAACAGCGAGTCCAAGCACTGCACCGACCGCAACGGCAAAACCAACGCAGACGGCGAAGCCAAGTGCAAGTCCAATAGTGACACCGGCACCAACACCAAGTGCAGCACCGCAACCAAGTGCCACACCGACAGCAACGCCAACGGTAAAACCGACCGCGACACCAACGGTAAAACCGACGGCAACACCAACAGTAAAACCGACAGCAACACCATCCGGGAATGCAGGACAAAATGTTAACCTGAATGGAAAAAAAGCGTTTACGATTGCTGGTTACCAACTTGCTTTGGGATTGACCAGAGATGAAGTAAACACGGTACTTGGATCATTAAAAACAGATGTTAAACGTACCGCAAAATCGCCACAGGGCTTTGATGTTATTGCATTCCGTGCTGGTGGTAATGATACTGATAAGAGTTTTGATGAAAAATACAGCACATATATTTTGATCTACTTGAAAGATGATATTGTAGTTGGTATTAGCGGTAATGCGTCATCAATGAATTTTGATGGAACAGTGTCTTATGGAACATCTGCAGCTACGCTGGTTTCTAATGGATGGATTGATGTAGACTGGTACAAAACAACAGCCGGTGATGCGGCAGCATACAGTAAGGATGTCGACAATGCAACGATCATTGCATTTGCGGACGCTTATGGAGATGACAAGGTATACAGCATTCAGATCTTCAACAATGCATATTCGATCGCAGATATGACGCAGTGTACAGAGACAACGCTGCCAATGAATTATTCTGCGGATGTGTTGACAGAAATGGAAACAGAGACCTTCGAAATTTTAAATGCATATTTGGTCAACACCGGAGTACGTGATGCGGATGTCAAAGCGATACGCAAAAACACAAAGGTTTCCAATGTGGCGCGTGCGTATAGCAAAGAGATCGCAAAAGAGGGATGTATCGATGCGGATAATGCTAAAAGGAAATTAGCACTGAGCAAGAAAGCATTGGAGAACGCAGGACTATCATTCAATAATTGTGGCGAGCGCATTTTGATCGGCAATATGGATGCCATCGGATTTGCCAATAGTGTTATCGAGAGCGAATGTTCACGCGATACGCTGATCAGCACAGATTATGGACTCTGTGGTATCGGAGCAAGCGTCTACACAGAGAGTGCAGGTAAGGCTGTTTACTATCCAAATATGGTAATTGACTTTATTGACATGGTATCCACTCTGTAATCTGTTTTCGAATCAAAAGAAGCTATGATCTGTCAGTGACTATTTGTCAAAATACTGCAGAAAAATACGGAAATAATATGTAAAAAAAGGCAATAAAATGTAAAATTTTATTGCCTTTTTTGATAAAATATGTTATTATAAGTTTACGAAAATGTTTTAGTAAGAATAAAAATGCGATTGAGCAATTATCGCAGATTATTCATTGAACTACATTGGAAATGACTACAGAAGACATTTTCAAAATCCGTCCATATGCAGGAGGCAGACAAAAAAGGTGAGGGCTGTCGCTGCGTATGCCCGGTATATATGAGCGCATGTATACATAAGGTGGTAGGAGTACATAAGTATTAACACAACGGATAGTCTATATTATTCGTTGTACTGGGTGGGAGCAGATTGAAACATACAGTGCGTGAAGAGAAGCAATCCGAAAGGGTTGCTTTTTTCATTATATCGGGTAGTGACGATCCTCTGCCAAATCCACAAAGCCAAATCAAGCTCTGTAAGGAGTAATAAAGCTCTGCAACGTCAACTCAAGCTCTGTAAGGAGTAATAAAGCCCTGCAACGTCAAATAAAGCTATCCAAAGCCGAATAAAGTTCTGTAAAGAGTTTTCCACGCAAGACATCAGGAGCTCTTTTGACACCTTGGAAATATAATGGTAATATGACAATGCAAAATTATCTGTTCAAACGACAGAAGTTTGAGTTAAGTAGTGAGGATCCGAGGTAAGAGTAAATGGAGGACAAGCATGATTAATATAGGGAAAAAATGTTTAGCTGCGTTATTGGCGGCATCCATGGTATTTGGGGTAACCGGCTGTGGCAAGCAGAAAAAAGCGAAGAAACCATATGTGCAGTCAACAGCAGAAGTTAAGAACGGTACTGCTAAGGCAGAAGGAAAAGGTAAGCAGCAGTCAGAGGTTCCGCTGATCATTGGCTGTGGCAGACTTGATAAAAATTTCAATCCGTTTTTGGCACAGGCTGCGTCTGATGAACAGGTCATGAATTTGACGCAGACCAAACTGTTTGACACGGATCGCGCCGGTCGGCTGGTGGAAAAGGGGATTGATGGAGAGCTTCGTGAATACAACGATGAGAACTATACGTATTATGGAATTGCGGATATTAAAAAGGCACGACGTACCAAAGCGAACTATACGGTATATCGTATTACGATCCGAGATGATCTTCTGTTTAGTGACGGACAGCCGATCACTATTGACGATGTGATTTTTTCGCTTTATGCATTTTGTGACAATGATTATGACGGCAATGTGCAGCTAAAAAGCAGTAATATCCGTGGGTTGCTGAATTATCAGGCAAATAATGCTCAGGCAGAATCGTATACGGACAAGCAGGTGAAAAAGTATATTCGTAAGAAGCCGGCAGCACTGCAGAAATGGACGCAGAAGCATAGCAGTGATGAGAGCGGGTATGAAAGTGCGCTCGAAAGGCAGGCGCGTTATTTGATGGCGAAGCAGGCAAAGAAAAAAACGAGGGTAAACAGTATCGAAGGAATCAAACGCCTTAATGATTACGAAATGCGTATTTATACAACAGGCTATGATAGCAGATTTGAGGAAAAGCTGCAGATTCCGATCTGCCCGCTGCATTATTATGGAGATACAACAAAATATAGTTATAACGCAAATAAGTTTGGATTTAAGAGAGGAGATCTCTCTGCAATTCGCGCTAATAAGAGTTCACCGGTTGGAGCCGGAGCGTATCGATTTGTGAAATATGACAGTGGAATTGCATATTTCATGGCGAATGAGCTGTATTATCAAGGCTGCCCAAAAATCACGTACGTGCAGCTAAAGGATCTCACAAAACTGTTTAAGGATGAGGATCTGACCGGAGCGAAACTTGCCGAGGAGATGAAAGGACAAACAGTAGATGTGGCATCTTTGGCTTTGACTCAGTCTGACCTTGAGGCAATTGGTGAAATCAACGGAAATGGGAAAATGTCCGGCAATGAGATCAACACCTGTCAAAGTGCCAATGCATCATATGCATATTGGGGTCTCAATCCATACCGGGTATGCATAAATAATGAGCCGTTTAGTGAGCAATCAGCGGCTTTACGACATGCGATCGCCATGGTAGTTAGCGCATGTCGGGGAGTGCAGATGGAAACAGAAGGTGCAAAACTTACCAGTGTAAATGCACAGGCGGCAAAGGATTCGTGGTTGTCTCCGGAGCAGCCAAATGAGGATAAACTTTGCTATGCAGAGACGCCGGATGGCAAAGAGCAGATCTATAAGACAGATGATGCGGTTGATCAAAAGCGGGAAGAGGCACAGCAGACTGCACTTAAATGGTTGGAAAAAGCGGGATATACAGTAGAGGATGGCAAAGTAACTGCAGCTCCTGCGGGTGCAAAGACGTTGTTTTCAATGGAATTAGCCGGTGGAACGGATACAGTCGGATATCAGCTGGCCACGGCGGTTGCGAGTGATCTGCAAGGGATTGGCATTACAATACAAATTCATACTACAACAGTAGATAAACTGAATAAGAAAGTCGCAAATCTTCGCCGCGGAAATGTATTTGCCAAGAAATCCTCAATAGCATTGTGGTACGCCGAGGAAGAGATGAGCAGCAATCCGGATCTTGCAGAGAGATTTGCATTTTTGGAAAATGCAGAGCTGATGAAAGCGATCAACAAGTCCGATCAAACCATAAACAAGGAAAAGCAGAAAAAATGGACACAAAAAGCGTTTGACGAGATTTATGCAATGATAGTGGAAGTGCCTGTTCACCAAAAGAGTACGACAATGTTATATAGCAGCAGCCGTATCCGTTCGAAGTCTATGACAAAAAATACGACAATGTTCTATAGCTGGATGCGAGAAATTCAAAATATAGATATGAAGGCAGAAAATTAGGATTTTGTGATGGAAATAGTGCTTGTCGATGTGACTATAAGGAGGGAATGGATGGATTTAAAAGTAGGCGATGTTATCAAAATGAAGAAATCACATCCGTGCGGAACAAATGCGTGGGAGCTTAGACGTGTAGGGATGGATATCCGCATTCGCTGCACCGGATGCGGCCATCAGATAATGCTTCCGCGGAAGCAGGTAGAAAAGGCGTTCCGCGGATTTGTATCCCGGAGTGGCCAATAAGCAGAAAAAAAGTTGTTGCAGAGGTTGTAAAGTTCTGCTATAATAGAGAAATGTGACATGTTAATTTTTCCTTGTTCTTTCCAGTGGGGCATGTGTTTTGAAAGACACCGATTCCGAAAGTCACAGAATCGCAGCCGGGAAAGAGCCAGAGACCAAAAGGAGGTACAGACGACTATGAACAAATATGAGTTAGCGTTAGTTGTCGATGCTAAGATCGAGGAAGATGCAAGAGTAGCAACTGTCGAGAAGGCAAAGGATTATGTAACCAAATTCGGCGGTACTATCACAGAGGTTGAAGAGTGGGGCAAGAAGAAACTTGCTTACGAGATTCAGCACATGAAAGAGGGCTACTACTACTTCATCCAGTTTGATGCAGATGCTGCATGCCCGGCTGAGCTGGAGAAACGTGTACGCATCATGGATAACGTTCTCAGATACCTGATCGTCAGACCTGAAGCATAAATCAATCTGACTGAGAGAAGGAGATTCCATGAATAAAGTTATTTTAATGGGGCGCTTGACAAGAAATCCTGAAGTTCGTTATTCCGCAGGGGACAGTTCCATGGCCATCGCCAGATACACCCTTGCTGTTGACCGCAGATTCACCAGAAGAGGTGAGGACAATAACGGAGCCACCGCAGATTTTATCCCCTGTGTGGCTTTCGGACGCAGTGCTGAGTTCGCTGAGAAGTATTTTCATCAGGGAATGAAGGTGGTAGTCACCGGCCGTATTCAGACCGGCAGCTATGTGAATAAGGACGGACAGAAGGTTTATACGACAGACGTTGTCGTAGAGGACCAGGAGTTTGCGGAGAGCAAAGCATCATCCATGGCGAATGGCAGTAACGGGGGTTACAGCGATTATCAGCCAGCAGCCCCGGCACCGGCAGCAAAGCCTGCACCCAGTGCAGCAGTCGGTGATG
>OLPU01001284.1_pt1 | contig 19127 bp, 19 predicted proteins | sample 1673111 | NCBI WGS metagenome assembly OLPU01 (sample SAMEA3136755, study PRJEB25190) | human gut metagenome | reverse complement strand
TACCAAGTCCCGGTCCCGGGAATGGCTGACGGAATACCAGTCTTTCCGGAATTCCGAGCTCCAGTCCGGCTTTACGAACCTCATCTTTGAAGAGGTCACGCAACGGCTCAATGATTTCTTTAAAATCTACGAAATCCGGAAGCCCGCCTACGTTGTGGTGAGATTTGATCACCGCGGATTCACCGCCAAGACCACTCTCTACAACGTCCGGATAAATAGTTCCCTGTGCAAGGAAATCTACTGCACCGATCTTCTTTGCTTCTTCTTCAAAAATACGGATAAATTCTTCGCCGATGATCTTACGTTTTGCTTCCGGCTCTGTAACTCCGGCAAGTTTGTCATAATATCTCTGCTGTGCATTTACACGGATAAAGTTCAGATCAAACTGACCGTTTGGTCCGAATACACCTTCTACTTCATCGCCTTCGTCTTTACGAAGAAGGCCATGATCTACAAACACACATGTAAGCTGTTTACCGATTGCTCTGGAAAGAAGTCCTGCTGCAACGGAGGAATCAACTCCACCAGACAGTGCAAGAAGTACCTTGCCATCACCGACTTTTTCACGGATTTCTTTGATAGTATTCTCAACAAATGCGTCCATTTTCCAGTCACCTGCACAGCCACATACGCCAAGTACAAAGTTGGACAGCATCATCTTACCTTCTACTGTGTGAAGTACTTCCGGATGATACTGGATCGCATACAGCTTCTGATCTGCATTTTCAGCAACAGCTACCGGACAGTCTGCTGTATGTGCAGCAATCTCGAATCCCGGTGCCGGTTTGGAAATGTAGTCTGTATGGCTCATCCATACGATTGTCTTATCGGATACATTTTCGAAAATTTTGGAATCTGTCTTATCAACGAGAAGTTCTGTCTTACCATACTCGCTGACCTCTGCTTTTTCAACTTTGCCGCCAAGGACGTGCATCATAAGCTGTGCGCCGTAGCAAAGTCCAAGTACCGGAATACCAAGCTCAAATAATTCTTTCTGGTATGTCGGTGAATCTGCCTCATAACAGCTGTTCGGACCGCCGGTAAGGATGATTCCCTTAGGATCCATCTCTTTGATCTTTGCAAGATCGGTCTTGTAAGAATAGATTTCGCAGTATACATTGCATTCTCTGACACGTCTTGCAACAAGCTGATTGTACTGACCGCCAAAATCAATGACAATAACTAATTCTTTTTTCAAGGCTTTCCTCCTGTTTTCCCTATAAACTCTCTTTAGAATCATTACCGTTCACTCTGTTCGCGGTAACTTAGAATCTTCTTTTCATTATAAATGAGTAACAGAACTTTTACAACGGCAAATTTCCTCCACCGGACAGATTTTTCGAAATACGTTATTTTTACTTTAGAAGTTCTTTAGAGATCTATCACGTTTTCTTCAATCTCTCATCACAAATTCATCACAGATTTCCGGTATAGTAATAAGCAAATAAAGCGAATGCTTTTTTACATAGATTTTTCTTTTTCATACTCGCCGGGCACGACAGGCCCGGCCCTCCTTCTTTTTGTATCACTTTTTATATGTTTTCCTTATGCGTTCAATATGTTCCTGCTTCTCCGCATCACTGAGTTGTGTACCCGGCAAAAGTTTCTGATATATCTCTTCTATCTGTTCATCCGTTAATGCATCTGATTTATCCAGCTGATCTTTCATAAATTGCTTTAATTTATTATAGCCAATCACATACACATTCTGACTTTCCGCAGAAACTTTTTTCAAATTAGCATTTGCATTAAATGTAATAAGCGAAATATATTTCTCATCTCCAACCTTCAGCATCTTTTCCAGATTTTTTATATGACTTTTGTTTTGTTTTATCGGATTATAGAAGAAATATTTTTTCCCTTTCAAAGTTTCACACCAATTCTTACTCTTTTCATCTCCAAAAATCCATCCGGAATAGTTTTTGTTTTCTATAACATAAATTCCTTTGTTGCACAACATGATCATATCAATTTCCGTTTTATCACCGCTTCTGTTCGCTATGTAACAATTGAAAATCATCTTGTTTTTTAATGGTGCATCATCAATAACCAATGAAGTTCGGTATTCACCTCTTGCCCCCTGATTTGAAATTGTCTTCCAAAAGCTTTTACTACTTTGTTTTCCGTAACTTGAATTTTTGTATTTCTTGTTTTCATGCAAATATTTTATTAAAACGGCCGTCCACACAATAATACAGGCAATAATCAATAATGCCATCATTTCTTCATACATACTTTTTGCTCCTTTGTCCTGAACACTTTTACTTTCTCACCCGAAACCTCTCAAAACCAAATTAAAAGAGAATATACTCCTTCTTATCTTACAATACTTGTACTGTCCTCTCAACAAAAGAACAACAAGTTTTTCCCACACAACAAAGCACATATAATAAATTTTTAATTAAAAAAGCCACCGATTTTTTAATACAAAATCAGCAGCTTCTGTTATTTATGCATGTCGTACATTTCTTCCCAACATCATGCGTTTCTTTCCCGTCAGCCGATAAAACTCTATATGTTCACCTGCAAACTTTTGAATAATCGAAACTGTTTTTCCGGTCAGAAATGCGCAAAAGACTGTGCCGATTCCGATCCCATAAAATCTGTGGAGAATTACCAGTGACAAAATAACTGTTGTCGTCAGACAGCTCAAATCAAAAGATGTTTTGATCAGTTTATATTTCTTTTTCAGAATTTCAGACAGATCCCGTGGAAAAATATCTGTAGGGATGATCGGAAGCATGCAGTTGTTGGCAAGGCAGATACCAAAGCACATCAGGAAAAATCCCATGATAAAGTAAAACACATTTAATGGCAGTACGTTTGGCAGTGTCTGAACCCAGATGTTGTGAACGTCGATCATTTTTCCAAATCCGATTCCTATCACGAAAGAAAACAGGTATCCCGGACAGAAAGACCGTTTCAAAATCATCAGCGTGATCACAAGTAATGTCTGGAAAATATAATTCCATGTTCCAAAGGAAATTATCGGAAATACATTGTTAAAAATAAGCGGCACGGACGAAATCGTTGAAATCCCCAGCCCACTTTTAGACATCAGATCCACACCAAGTGAATTGATCAGCAAAACAAGTAGCAGCGCTGTTTCTCCTGCAAAATGAATTTTTTTCGTATTCATACCTTGCATCTCCTCTTTTTTCATAATAAAACAATTTGTTGTTTTCTTCTTTTTATACTGTATGGAACTGTGCTTATTATATATAGAAAAATTCATAAAAACAAATGATTATTTTGAATAAATCAATTCTATTTTTTAATTATAAATGATATAATACAAGAAAAAGATTTCAGAAAGAGAAAAATATGAATATTGAATATTTAAAGTACTTCGCCGAGCTTGCCAAAATTCAGCACTACGGAAAAGCTGCAAAAGCCCTGAACATTTCACAGCCGGGGCTCAGCCATGCAATCAAAACACTTGAAGAAGAATATGGTGTTCCTCTTTTTCAGAAAGAAGGACGAAATGTAAGTCTGAGTCATTATGGCAAAGAACTGATGACTGATGTAGAAGATATTCTGGATATTTATCTTCGAATGGAAGAGAGAGCCGCCGGAATGCGGACGGAGGAAGAAATGCCATCTCTTTAAGAGAAGTTGCAGACTATCCGCAGATCATGTTTTCCGGGACCAGCGGTTTCCGCAAACTGCAGGAACAGGTTTTTGCCGCAGATGGAATTTCTGTCCAGCCCGTATGCTCTGCGGAAGAAATAGAAGTTATTACAGGTCTTGTAGGAAATGGATTCGGAATTTCTGTTTTGCCCTACATGGACATCGTTCCACTTCACAATATTGTGACAATTCCGGTACAGACATCCATCTGGAAGTCAAAATTTTATATCGCAAGAAGAAAATACGGTATTCGCTCCGAGCAGGAGGAGAAATTTTTTCAATACTGCCGAACCATTGGTGAAAAATGACAAAGTAATACCCCCTCATCACTGAGGGGGCATCTTTATACCTTCAATTACTTCTTCACAGTTACTGTAACTACAAATTTCTTCGTTCCTGCCTGAACCGTAATTTTTACTTTGCCCGGTTTCTTCGCTGTAATAACACCTTTATTACTTACAGTAGCAATCGCTTTGTTTGAAGTTTTGTAAGTAATCTTCTGCACAGATGTGATTGGTGAAAGCACCGGCTTCAATGTCACTTTTTTCTTTGCCTTTAACGTAATATTCTTTGAAAGTCCACTGATTTTTTTGGTCTTTACATCTGTTTTCTGAACCTTTACTTTAACTGTCGCTTTCTTTCCACTTTTCAGTGTCACTGTCAGTACTGCAGAACCAGTTTTCTTCCGGGCAGTGATCTTTCCTGTGTTGCTTACAGTTACAATCTTTGTGTTGCTGGATTTCCAGAAAGCTACCCTATCTCCCTTTGCCAGTCCGCTGACTGTTACTTTTGTTGTTGACTGTTTCACTTTTAATGTGATAGAAGTTGTATTCAGTTTTATTATTGGATTCAGCTTTGCTATAGATGCAGATTCCTGATTCCCACACACACTGCAGCTTCTGACTTTTATTCCATTTGTCAATGCTGTAGCGTCTCTGGTTACTTTATAAGCACCATATTTATGCTCTCCTGTTGCAGGAATTTTTTCTTCTGCATTCTTGTAACCACACACTTCACATTCTTCATGTCTGCTTCCATCAACACCACAGGTTGCCTCTTTATCTGTGACAGACTTCATCTGATGTCCCAGTGCCGGATCAGCTTCTTCCTGTGGCTCTAATATTTTGCCACATGTGGAACATTTCTTTCCCTCTGTCAGACTGGGCTCCGTACAGGTTGCTTCCTTCGCAGGAATCACTTCTTCTGTGTGTCCGGTGGCTGTAATCGTTTCTTCTGCCTCTTTCGCTCCACATCTTGTACATTCTTTATGTTTGCTTCCATCAGTCTCACATGTTGCGGGAGAATCTATAACCTCAGCCATATTGTGTCCTAATGCTATACCGGATTCTACCTGTTTTACTAATATCTCACCGCATACGGAACATTTCTTTCCCTCTGTCAGACCGGGCTCCGTACAGGTTGCTTCCTTCGCAGGAATCACTTCTTCTGTGTGTCCGGTAGCTGGAATTTCCCCACTTTCATTTTTAACAGCTCCACATATTGAGCAATATGTTCTCTCCGTACTACCTGGTTCTGTGCAGGTAGGGGCTTTTCCACCATCAGATGTAACTGTATGGATAGTATCCACATCGACATAAGATGTATATCCTACATCCTTCATCTGCAATCCGCCACAATTAAATAAGCCATTCGACAAATAAGCCAGTGCATTATATAATGTTATGCTTGCCAACTGATTTGCACTGTCTGCGTCTATACTTTTATTGCTAATAGTCCAGCTAAATTTTAGTAGTTGATTTTCTTTAAAAAGATTCTGACTCTTACACAGAGTGGCTCTATATCCCTGTTCATAGTTTCCTAATCTATAAACATAGAAATTCATTGTATATTTATTATCTATGACTCCATATTTACCCAGCTGAAAACTCATTGTCACTTTTGATTTTCCCGGATTGGTTACCGTATACTGATAATCAATTCCGTCTCTGTCAAGCTGTAGTTTATAAGAGATTCCCTCACCAGGAGCTTCATATGTACCATTCGGTTTTGCACTCAGAATACTCCGAAGCTGTATATAAGCCATCTCTTTATGATAAAGTCCACCATTGTCCCAAGAAACTGTATAATTTCCCTTTGACTCCCATTTGTATCCTGCTGACTGCAGATACCATTTTATGATAGCATTGTCATAAATGTGAAATACCGGTGCTGCTCCAAAATCATTTTCGGAAGATATACTTTCCAGTGAAAACGGAAGATCAATCACAGTGCCTTCCACCATTCCTGTAAATGTTCCCGCGTTGATTCCTGTAATTCCCTCCCATAAGGTCACTTCTTTTAATCCCGGAGGGCAGATTTCCACGTTTGTTTTTTCTTTATTACAAAGAATTCCCTTTTCAGATGTAAATGTCTCGCTTTCCTCATCTGCATTAATGGCTACCAGCTGCATACAGTCTTTAAAAGCATACTGTCCAATACTCGTTACATATGGTGGAATCTCAATTTCATACAATGTCATGTTAGTAAATGCATATCTGCCTATCGTTGTAAGCGTGGGCGGCAGATTCAGTTCTGTAATTTTTTTGCAGTCTCTGAATGCATAATCCCCAATTGTTTTAACTTTAGTTGATACCGTAATGACTCCTGCTTTTCCTTCAGGACAACTGAGCAGTGTAGTTCCCACTCTATTATAGAGAAATCCACTGGAAGAAGAATAGCTTCTGCTTTCTGTATCAACCACATACTTCTCTAACTGTTCACATTCAGTAAATGCCTGCTGATCAATACTTGTCACAGATGCAGGGATCTCAACCTCTGTAAATTTATTTCCTGCAAAAGCACGGCTTCCTATTATTTTTAAAGCAGATGGAAGCTGAACCTCTGTCAGCGCACAGCCATCAAAAGTACCCGTTTTTATTTCAGTAACTCCATCCGGTACGACAAAGGCTTCCAGAGCTGCACAGCCTTTAAAAGCTTCTTCTCCAATTTCTGTAATATTTTCCGAACAACCTACTGTCCGCAATAATGTACAGTCTGCAAATGCTCTGTTATTAATTTCTGTAACACTACCAGGTATTTCTATCTCTGTCAGTCCTGTACAACCTTCAAATACACTTTCCTCGATTCCTGTGATTGCATTCGGCAGCTTTATTTCTGTCAGTCCTGTACAGCCTGCAAATGCATTTTCTTCGATTCCTGTAATCGCATTCGGCAGTTCTATTTCTGTCAGTCCTGTACAGCCTGCAAATGCATTTTTTCCAATTCCCTGAATGGCATCCGGCAGCTTTATTTCTGTCAGTCCTGTGCAGCCTGCAAATGCATAATTACCAATATTCTTAACTCCATCCTTAACTATACAACGCTTTACATTCAGTTCACTCCATGGTGCTTTATCCTCTGAAGTGTAGTCGAGCATTACTGTGCTTTCACCACTGATCGTAAGTTCATCTCCGATCAACAGCCACTCCATATCATCTCCACAGATTCCCCAGTATCCCAACGATTCAAATGCAATTCCTTTTTTAGCTGCACATTCATATATACTACTTCCGGTATATCCATAGATTGTCAACGCCTTACATTTATAAAAGCTGTTATCCGCAATCCACTTCAGTCCCTGATATGCAGTAAATTTTTTCAGTGCTGCACATTCGCCAAAAGCAACTTCGTCTATAGAATCTACACTTTCCGGCAACTGCACTTCTCCCAGACCGGTACAGCCATAAAAAGCATATCCTCCGATTTTTTCAATTCCATCTCCCATAGAAATACTTGTAAGATCAGCACAGTCTTTGAATGCGGCATAACCTATAGAAGTAACACCACTTTCAATCTTACAGTATTTAATATTTTTTCCGCCCCATGGCGCCGGATTCTCATCGTCATAATCATACATGATGCCGGTTCCACTGATTGTCAGCATATTTGAGTTATATATTTTCCATGTCAGAGAGTCGCCACAGTTTCCACTTTCCTGCTCCTTTGTCTGAGGTTTTCCACATAAATCACAGTAATAGTTTCTGCTTCCGTCCGGTAATATTTCATAATGGTCTGTGTAAGTATGTTTATCCGGATTTAATGTGCCCTCTACTTCCTGCGTATCTGTCTGGCCACAGCCACAGATACATTCTGCCGTTTTTGTTCCGTTGCTGATGCAGGTTTCATCATTGTTATAATGATATTCTCCAGGTATCACGCGATCATAAGCATATGCAGTTCCCCACTCGTTCATGTAGCTCAACATTTTCCATCCCGAGTAACGTGCCGGATAATAAAATTTTATAGAGGAATCGTCACCCGTATCTCCAAACGTGTTAAATTCCATAGTTGGAACAGTTTCTTTGAAAATAACTACGTCTGGCCTAAGCTGTAAAAATGCCTCGGAATAAATCTTTAATAATGTGGATGGAAATACTATCTTTTTAAGTTTGGTACACTCAAGAAAGGCACCTGTACGAATTTCCTCTACCCCTTCCGGTATCGTTATTTCTTCAACCCCCGTTGACTCAAATGCATATTCCCCGATTGTTGTTATATTTTTCCCCAGTGAAATAGATGAAAGACTGGAGCATCCCATAAACGTCCCTTTCGGTATTTCTGTTAAATTTATTGACAAATGTACTCTTTTCAGTGATTTACAGCCTGAAAAAGCATTCCTTCCCAAGTAGCTAGCATGATCTTGAATATATACACTTTCCAGACTGGTGCAATTTGCAAACGCCTCCCAGTAAATCTGATATATTTCCGGCATATTTATACTTGTTAAAGAACTGCAGTTTCTAAATGCGTATCCTGCTATTATGTATACATTTGGCAAATCTAGGCTGGTAAGACTATCGATATACTGAAAAGCAAGCTCATCAATTTCTGTGATTTTCGTCCCTGTAACAATTGATTTAATTTCCAATTCATTCCAGGTAGATATATCCTTGCCCTGTTTTGAAGAATATATATTCTCTTTAGTTATTGTTCCCTCCCCGTCTATTCTCAGTACACCCTCCGAGTTCAATGTCCACGTCAGGCCTTCGCTACATGTTCCATAGTCTATAATCTCAGCTTCGCCTGTATCAGCACTTCCGGCTTCTTCATCAGTAAATACATTGATATCTTCATCTTCTGCGTTTTCACCGTCATCAAAGATTTCTGTATCTTCTTCAACAGTAACAACCTCATCCGTATCCGCCTGACCATCCGACTCCATTTCTCCATCAAGTTCTATTTGATCATCTTGTTCTGATTCTGGTGATACAGAAGCAATATCAGTCTCGCTCTCCTGCTCTGTAGCATCGGAGAAATCATTTTCTGCTTCACTCTCCACACTTTCTGTCTCTATCTCTGTCTCAAAATCTCCTGCATACGCTGGAAACGACTGCCCGACCATTGCTGCTGCCAATATGACTGCCATTCCTCTTCGCATATTTTTCCATCTATTCATTCTCATACCCCCAATTTTTCCTTTTTATTCGACATCTTTATTTAACTATAATATAAGATATTTCCCCTGAAATAGCCAGCTTTTTGTTTTTTATTTCAGCAAACTTCTACACGTTTCCTCCGGAAAAAATATTTACACTGTTTAATGGAAAATTATAGGATTTTAGCGCAATGCATCGGAAAATCATTGGGAGATTCTGAATTGTTGCTTTTCTTTCGTATACTCACAATCCTCACCTGTGTGCATGGTGTTTACTTATAAAATCTGTATCCGCGATCGTATATTTTCTCCAAAACGCAAAATGGGGCGCGGAATGTTCCTTTATACAATTATACAATCTTCCTGTCCCCAAATCTCTTTGTCCGTGTAAAAGTATGGTATGGTTGCTTAATGCTCTGAAAAAATACTACTGTTTTGATACTCATTCAGAAACCGAAAAGATGAATCTTATGGAAAATGCTTTAAAGATATCTTGAATACATTGTATTCAAATTAAGATTTGCTTTAGAAGATGTAAAAAAGATGTTAGAAAGTTTTTTTGAGGCATATAATAAAATGATTAAGAGCCCGCAAATCCGCATAAACACTGAGGTTTCTGCAAAGAAAAAACACCGTCCCCGCGGCAATCGCAATGTCCGCAAAAACAGTGTCCTTAATGCGCCTTCAGGGGTTCGAACCCTGGACACCCTGATTAAGAGAAACCTTTGTATCTCAAAAATTATACTATAGCTCTGTGATCAGCGTTGCAGCTCTTAACGAATGAGATACAAATTGCGATGTATTTCTATTGTTTTTATTGTATAATAGAAAGCACGAAGGAGGTAAAGCGTATGGGGTTAATGGATAGAGAATATATGAATCGGACACCGGAAGAACGTGAAGCGGAACGTCTTGTTGAAAAGCAGCACCGTGATCGTTTAAATGAGATGGCTACTTTAATGCATAAAGGTGAAAGTATGACCAGAGCAGAACGCAAACGTTTAAATCAGATTTTTGAAGAAAATCGTGCGTACATGGATGGTAAGCCTGTAATTTCTTCCAAAATTGTTAAAAAGAAATCCGGCATTGTTCCAATTATCATTTTTACAATCATCGTGCTTTTGATTGTAGCAGCATTTTATTTTTATCCGGATCTTGCTAACTTTAGTATCTGAAATTAAGACCTGTCTGTCAGGTCTTTTTTCTTATCCAATCTTCAAGTCTGATGACTTTTCAGTCTTATTTGTCACATCCAAAAGTTTTCGAACAGCCTCCTGAATTGCCGGCACTGCATTACTGTATGCTATAATGATTTCTTTTTCTTCTTCATTTGTTAAATCACTTGCATTTTTACCAAATAATAAATAATCTGCTGATATTGCGAAAATTTCGCACATTGTAATTATTTGATCAACGGTTGGTTTGGATTTTTGATTTTTCCAATCTGTTAACGGGCTCTTCTTTAATCCTAATTTTTCCCCTAATTCCTTGCCTGTAATCTCATTTTCTTTACATAGTAAATTTATTCTTTCATACAGAGTCATATACTTCCCCTTTTTATTTTGCGTACATTTTGCATTTTATTATTGACATTGCGTAATTTTCGCATTATAATCAAAACTGTAAAAAGTGATACCTTTACACTTTATTTAATATTCAATTTTACCATTACAAGCTGTTTTCTACAACCTGTTTTGTTCTAAATTGCCAGTAATGTAAATATATCCAAATGATTGTTGTAGGTGCATCGGCAACTTTCACAGGTGGGATATAAGTAGCTAACTCTAAGATGGGGGATACCGACTTGTTGAAAAGGTTTGATAGCAGAACCATTCCCCTGGCTCCTGAAACGTCCATGAGGTTTCCCATCTGTATATCATTTTTACTCGGGAGGAATGCATATGGCAAAGAAAACGAATTTGAAATCTGTCCGGATCTCCGATGAAGTTCTGACATATATCGAAAACTTTGAGGGCAACGGCTTCAACCAGAAGTTTGAAAATCTCGTTCTTTTTTGTATGAGAGAAGAAAAACGGAAACGTATAGAGATTCAGGATCTCGATAACTTGATCAATCTGCGTTATAAAAAAGATCGTGCAATTTTTGATCTGCAACGTGAAGCAGCATTTACAATTAAACAGCTTATCAGTATGCAGCATGATCTGGAAAGACTGCAAAAGTATATGAACATCATCCGCGCCCCTGCTGATCCGGCAAACTCTGCCGACAACTGACCGGGGAGACAGCCGCCCCTTTTCCTTGATTACTGCACGAAGTGCCCCCAAAAACAGCGTCTGCCAGACCGGAGGGAACCCATGGGGCTCTTTTACGGGCCGGTCTGGTAGCGTCACGTTGGAGTACCTGATAACAGATTAACGACTAAAGTACTCCACGCACCAACTTGTGCGCTTTAGCGCTCTCAACCTACATGCATAGACGAAATGATCTCAGACTATCCGATACCGTTCTACATACGTTTTTTCAGGAGCCTGATCGGAAAACAGAAGACATCTGTTTCCGGAAGGCTCCAAGGGTTTTCTCTTCCCCTAGCATTACAGTATCGTGTATGGGACAGCAGTGCCCCATACACCAACTTGTGCGCTTTAGCGCCGAAAGCCTACAATAACCAATACATGGAGCAGCAGCACAAACCGGTTGTGCACGTATATATGCCCGAGAAATATGCGGGAGGTTCGACTCCTCTTTGCTCCTTTGCTCTCCTCCCCATGTAACGGAGAGCTTTTATATATCTCCTTCCCCTCCTCCGGGGAGGGCGGTAATAACCTGAAAAGGCTTACACAATAACTATTGCCTTTTCTGCTGATATACAGATTAGGTAATCAATCAAAGGAGGTTCAGTATATGAACAAAATGAAGATTCTTGTAACTTTTGTTAACCCGTGGACTATGGACAACGGAAATTCTGGTGTTACCCTGAACTATTTCATGTTTGGTGAACACGGTGAGGTTGTCACACCTTCTTACGATCTTTCCGGCGGACCGGTAGGTCAGCAGCGAGCAAAGTGTTCTCTGTCTCCGGATAAGAGAAAAAAAGTCACATGGGTACCGGGTATCTATGACGCAACAATGTCTATGAAGATCGGCAGTGATGGCAAACCAGTCCTGACTGTGGAAGATCTGGACTTTGTTGGAAAGGCATCTATCCAGATGGAACCTGTTGACAAAAAACAGTAAGTGAGGACATGACATGGAGGACATTTTTGCAGACGAGACAGAAGATCTTACAGACAGCAGCATTTTTTCGGATGGCACTCAGGAAACTGAACCATCAGCTGACACAGCTACAGAAACACCTGCGCCGTCAGCGGTTCCAGTACAGCCTGAACAAGATTCTCTGGGTGACGAAGCTGGTTTTTCTGGCGACCTGTCTTCTCCGGCAGACACACAGGTTTCTGAAGGAGTGGAAACGGTACCGGCTTCTGATACATTAGAACAGATTGACTATACGGAATTATTGCAGTTGCAAAATCAACATCTTGAGTCTTTGGTGATGGAGACAAAAGAAATGAATGAACGGCTGACAGATTTCAATCATGCCATGCCTGTCATGGTCTGTATGCTCGGTTTTGTTGCCGGTGTCCTGCTTGTACAGATTTTCAGTTCTTATCTCCGGGTATAGGTGGTTTATATGGATGAATTTACAGATCTTGGTTTGACAGATACTGAAATTGGAACGGATGAGGAAAGCAGTGAGAACGCTCTTGAATCGGAAGTTTCTCAAAGCCCTGAACAGTATGAAGCTTTGACCGTTCAGGATTACAATCATTTTGCAATATCTTTTATTCCGGTAGGGGCTCTTTCCGGCGCCGTTTTCATGATGGTAGGGCTCGCCTTGCTCGGAATAGTTAGGATATTTAAAAAACTTTAGTGAGTGAAAGGAGTTTCTTATTATGATCAATCTTAAGAAAAAAGTTGTTCCGGCTGTTGTTGGTGCAGGTGCTGCCATTGCATCTTGTGTACCGGTATTCGCTTCTGAAAGTGGTACAGGTCTCTCTTCTGTTGAGAGTGCAATGACAACCTCTTTTACAGAAGTTGGTTCTTCTATGACTGGCATGGTTGGCAAGATCTTACCAATCGCACTGCCTGTAATGGGTGCACTTCTGCTGATTGGCTTTGGAATCAAAGCTTTCAAGAAAGTTGCAAACAAAGCCTGAGCAATATGTGGCTTATCTGTGCAGGGTGAGGGAGGGGAAACTCCTTCACCCTTTTTGTATCTCAAAAACCAGACTGCAGATCTGTGATCAGCGTTGCAGCACATCAAAAATGAGATACAGGAAAGGGGGAAACGTGAAAGGAATAGTTAAAAAGGCAACGGCTGTTGTGCTGACAGTGACAGTAACGTGTGGGGCTGTTATGGGAATTTCTGTAACCGCTTCGGCGGCTTCGCTTTCAGCAGGTGCTTTGCAATATGGTGCTGATTTCAGCTTTCTTGAGGGACTTTTTATGTCTGCCGGTGCTGGTGCTCTTGGTCTGGACATGCTTTTAAAGACGCAAAACGACATTAATAACTGGGACTGGGGTGAAGTTCTTGATGATCCTGCAACTCAAGGGCAGATAGATAACACGGAATCAAAAATAAATGAATGGTACGATAACGCTGTAAAAGACTGGTACAAGAATCACGGTGGAAGCTCAGAACCTACACCTACTCCCGGCACTTCTCCGCCTGTTACTGTTGCGCCTATCAATCCAGATGATCTTGACATACCGAAAGACTGGGCAACCTTGAAAAAGAATGCAACAGATAAAGGATTACTGGCAATGGGCGCGGCTACGGCTTACTGCGTGAAAGAAGCTGTAAAAGGCTGGTGGGATGACATTATGGAAACGGAAACTGAATTTCAAACTTCTGATATAAAAAATCCTTACAGTTATGCTGACTGTATTGGCTATCAAGAACTTCGTTATAATTATAATGGAAATGGCGACTATGTTTTAAAAGTTCAAGTATACGATAAAGATCATGTTTTGGAATGTTTGCAAGCAAAAACTGTTTCTGTTGGTGGTCATCCTGTACTTTCTTTTGAACAACCTAAGTTTTCAATTGGGGAACGGCATATTTATAATTTTTGTTCTTTGACTTTACGGTCAACAAATAAATTTGATGAAGTTAGTGAATTTGTTTATGGTTATAACCATGATACGCTTGGTACTTTTTATTATATGAATCAAACTTATCATTTTTTTGTTCCTGTTGTTAATTCTAATGGCGATGTTATTCGGGAAGCTGAAACAAAACCTCTTGGTAAATCTTCTATGTGGCCGTCAATAGATATAAAAGACGATTATGACAACAACCGCTCTCTTCCATCCCCTAGTTATCCAAATCTGGCAGTTCCATCCATTAAGCTTCCAACGCTGGATGAAATTAAAGACCTTTGGAAACAAGGATCTGATGATGAGGAAAATCGTCCTACTTATGTAACTAATTTTATAACAAATCATACTGTGCAGCCTACTCCTGAGCCGGAGCCAACTAAAAAGCCGGAAGTTAATCCAAATCCGGGCGGTGGCACTGATCCAGATCCTGAACCAACTCCCAGCACAACACCTGCAGTTGTTCCCGATCCCGGCGGTGGCACCGATCCGCAGCCTTCCGGTTCTCCTGACCCTAACCCAGATCCTGGTGGAGGAGGAGATACTGATCCGGATAATCCCGAAACTCCTACTCCGGAGGAAGAAGCTTCTCCCTACAAAGCAGATCTCCGGGAGATCTTTCCTTTCTGCATACCTTTTGACCTGATCCATCTCCTGAAAGTCTTTGATGCAGAAGCAGAAGCCCCGGTTTTTGAGTTTCCTCTGGATATAGAAATGGATAATCCGTGGACAGGCGAAAAGGTCGTTAATTACCATCATACATTTAAACTGGATATGGCAGACTATGAACCTGTGATCAAGATTCTGCGTATCTTTCAGGTGATCTTTTTTATCATTGCGTTGATGCTGATTACACGTCAGCAGATGATTAAGGGGTGAGATTATGTTTACTTTCATGAAAGAAATTCTGGACAAGTTCCTCTCTTTTCTTCTTTCGATCCTGCCAACATCTCCGTTTGCTCCGGTGATCGACAGCCTTGAGAAGATGCCTTATCTCGGATATATCAATTACTTTGTCCCGGTAGGCACCTGCATTAAGATCGGCGAGGCTTGGCTTGCTGCCATTGTAGTTTTCTACCTCTGGTCCGTGGTAGCACGCTGGATAAAATTAATTGAGTGAGGTGTTCTTATGACAGAAGAAAGATGTCCTGATTATTGTGGACTTACCTGTATAGATGGTCATTGTCCAAATGCACTTGCAGACGAATATCCAGAGTATGGATATGAACATTGTTCTTGTGAAGATTGCGGATATTATAGAGGTTGTGAAGATTGCTATTTCGAAGATAATCCTGAATATTGTCCTAAAGCAGAGAGGAGCATGAAATGATTTTTCTATACAGTGGTACTCCCGGATCCGGCAAGAGCCTGCATGTAGCAGAAAGATTGTACCATCTCCTTCGTGCCGGACGTCCGGTAGTCTGCAACTTTAACATCAACCTGAACCAGATTCCGCCCAAAAGAAGGGACTTGTTCCATTACAAGAGCAACCTCGAAATAACCCCGGAATACCTGATTGACTTCTCCCAGAAACATTTTAAGGGGAAACGGGTGAAGGAAAGTTCTCTGCTTCTGGTCGTGGATGAATGTCAGTTGATGTTCAATGCCCGTGAATGGAGCAAGGCAGGTCGTGACAAGTGGCTGTCTTTTTTTACGCTGCATAGACATTATGGTTATGACATCATTCTAGTTGCACAGTTTGACCGGATGATCGACCGCCAGATCCGGAGCCTGATCGAATACGAATACATACACCGTAAAGTCAGCAACTTTGGTCTGCGTGGAAAGTTTCTCTGTGCAATCATGCTTTCCCCGAAGCTTTTCATCAGTGTAAAGGTCTGGTATCCGATGAAGGAGAAGGTCGGATCTGAGTTTTTTAAGTGTAAACGCAAGTATTACTCTTTATACGATACCTACCTGATGTTGGATGCACCAGACTGATGTATCTCATTTTTGTTTCCGGACTTCCGGAGCTGCAGATAGATTTGAGATACATTTTCAGAAACACATGGCTGACGCATGGCTGTGTCTGGTATGTCTCTGCCTGTTCCCCTGCTGTGTGGGAAGCCGGGGGATAGGGGGCCCCGGCTGACCGCACGGCAGGGACAGCCTGAGTTATTCCAGCCCCTGCCACGTGCCTGTAATACGTGGTCTGAAAATACAACACAAAAGTAGCTGAAAGTATTGTAAATACTGGAAAAAATGACAATTTTAAAATTTGGCGAAACAGCCTTCTCGCCAAAAACTTTATCAAACTAAAGTGAGGTGCTATTGTGCTTGATAAACGTGTCTTAAAGAATACAAATATATACCGGGAATTTGATGATTCAGAGCGTGAATACTGGTTTGATTTTAAGAAAAGCAAATTCCTGCATAACATTGATACCTTTTATTACAGTGTAAAACTCATGGAGGATTTTACTGATGATACAAAAGATGCTGCTGTTCTTAAGCTTCGGCAATTCTTTGACAGCAAGAAATCCTTACTGGCTTCACGTCACGGGGAATCAATTCCTGTTTTCTTTGAAGGAAGTGAGCGTGCTCTCAATCTTCGTGCTGGCACTTTTGCTGGTTTTTTCAATATATGTCTCCAGAATCCCGAGTGGTTCGACATTTTTATTGCTCCTGTTGTTCCTCATGGCTCTGATGGTGGTGTCTCAGTCACTTGTGAGATCGTGGTACAGATTCGCTCTTATATGTTGTGGATGTACGGAGTACACGAGAGTTTTGAGCGCTCTTATCATTTTGTAGAACAAATCTGTAATTACTTTGATCTCCATATCGCTTACTGTCAGGAAAACCGAATCGACTACTGCTGGCATAGCAATTACTTAAACAATCCGGAAAAATTCTTTTCCCCGGAGAATTTCTATAAAATGCGTGTTGATCGATTTAAAGATGCCCTGATGCATACCGCTAAAGTTGGATCAGAAGGATATGAAATTGATTATGTATCTATGGGAAAACGTTCAGACAAGGTATTTATCCGTATCTACCTGAAAAGTAAGGAAGTTATTGAGAAGAATTACAAACCATGGTTCTTTAAGGTCTGGCTGTTTAACGGATTGATCAACCGCTATGATTTCTATTGTTACGAAGAATGTTACAAAAAACACTCCTGGCAGTATCTTGATATGGCAAGATTAAAATTCTATGCGGAATATGGAAAGCAAGACTATCTCCGGCAGGAAGCTCTTTCTGTTGTTTCCGGTGACGTGACCATTAGTCCGGATGAATTACATGTTATGGCTGATGCCTTGACACCGAAAGTCAATCTGATCATGAATGTAGAATACCAGACCATGCGAAAACATTCAAAGACTTATCAGTTAGTGCCTTTCCGGGATAACAGCTCAAAACTGACTGCTAAAAGGATCTACGATTATCTGGATAACCGGAAACTTATAGCTGATTACCTTACATTCTACGTTTTTCGTCTTGTAAAACCAGACGGGGACATGAACAAATCAAGACGTGACCTGTGTGCTTTCTGGTATGCTCTCCGAAGCTGTAAGATGGTCGATGTAAATGTGAGTACAAAAGATGTGAAGCTGATCCGTCAGTATTGCCGAAATCTTAACAGTGAGATTATGAAGAAACGTGTAATCAATGCTGCTGTAACTCTTGGAATATATACGAGGGGAATTAATCATGATTCGATCGTGCAGGATTGTGTCGAAGCACTTTGTCAACTAAACGATAATGATATACATGATGCATTTCGCTTTAAACAGAAAAAAGCCCGCCAATTCAATGCGAGTGAACTGGCGGAAACTTATGTTAGTGATGTCATGCATCAGTACCAGATTGTAAACATCAATACTGGTGAAGTATCTACTGACATAATACCATAATGATCCTGATAATACAACGAAAAAGGAGGAAGTTATGGAGATAACACTAAAACAGGCTTATGACATATTTATAGCAGACAGGGAAACTTCCTGCGCAGATGAAACGATCTCATACTACAAAGAAAATCTTACGAACTTTTTTAAGTATTGTTCGGAATGTTTCAATAAATCATATGACCAGATCAGTTGCACGGAAGTTACAAAAGAACTATTCTCGAATTACATAAAGTATCTGCGGAAAAGACCAAAATTTCAAAACCATCCTTTTCTGGATCCATCGGATGAGCTGCTCTCCGCTACCAGCATCCGGACATACTGTCGATCTATTAAAGTCTTTGCTTCTTTCTGTTCGGAAAATGAATATTGCAGGGATTTTTCGAAAGGGGTTAAGCTGCCTAAAGACGATTCCGGGGAGATCATTCCTTTATATGAATCTGAAGTAAAATTAATTGATAAATGTTGTAATCTCAAAACAGAGCTTGGGCTTCGTAATTGGTGCATCGTCCATCTGATGCTGGATGCCGGGCTCCGCTCGTCAGAAGTGATTAATCTCCGGTTCTGTGATCTGATTTTTGACAAAAACATCCTTCAGATCTGGAAATCCAAAGGATCAAAGACACGGCTCGTTATTTTATGTCCCCGGCTTAAAGTCAATTTGATGAAATACTGTGTCTTGTACCGGAACTATACACAGCTCCCGGATCATTCCAATGTATTTATCCAGATGAAGAACCAGAAACCGATCAACTCGAATGTACTGAAACAATTTTTTTCCCGGCTCAAGAAAAAGACTGGTATAGAAAGGGTACATCCTCATCTGTGTCGGCATACCTTTGCAACAGCTTATATTATCGGCGGTGGAAGTCTCGAGATGCTTCGCCTGCTCCTGGGACATTCTGACTATGAAGTGACCAGGATGTATTTACACCTTGCACATCAATGTCAGATGTTACATTCAGACGTGTACCGACTTGATCCTGTTTACTTCAAAAAGATGATCTGATACCTTTTCGGCATTATGGAAAATTGACATAATGCCGAAAACAAAAGGTGCCCGGACTTGTTCTGGACACCTTTATTCAAACGTATCTGATATAAAGAAAAAACACCGTCCCCGCGGCAATCGCAATGTCCGCAAAAACAGTGTCCTT
>OLPU01001283.1_pt1 | contig 19168 bp, 18 predicted proteins | sample 1673111 | NCBI WGS metagenome assembly OLPU01 (sample SAMEA3136755, study PRJEB25190) | human gut metagenome | reverse complement strand
ATATAAAATAATTACATAAAGAGGTGAGCGTATGTATTACTATCCGGTATCAGCTGTGCTGACAGAATGTCTGATCCTTTCTGTTGTGGAACAGCAGGATTCCTACGGATATGAGATCAGCCAGACTGTAAAGATGGTTGCATCCATCAAGGAGTCTACCCTGTATCCCATCCTGCGGAAGCTGGAGACAGGTGGTTATCTTACAACGTATTCCCAAGAGTTCCAGGGCAGGAAGCGAAAGTATTATTCCATCACAGAAGCCGGGCGTGATCAGCTGGAATATCTGAGGAAAGAGTGGAGAGAATACCGCGATACTATAGACGATATTGTGGAAGGGAGACTTCGAAAATGACAAGAAAAGAGTATATGGAGCAGCTGAAGAAATATCTGAAGCGGCTTCCAAAAGAAGATTATGACAATGCCATTGAGTATTTTTCGGAATACTTCGATGAGGCTGGACCTGAGAATGAACAGCAGGTTATGGAAGAACTGGGACAGCCTAAAGAGGCGGCAAGGGAACTGCTTCTGAACCTTTTACAGGAGAGTGTTGGTGACAGTAAAGACATCACCGAGAAAAAAACAGCAGCTTTGCCGGCAGCAGGTTCATATTACGGAGAGAGCTCCCATGCACATAGCCGGACAGATTCAGGAAACCTGAGTACAACAGGGTACAGTACATCCGCAGGAAAGAAGCGTTCTCCCGGAAAGATCATTCTTCTCGCATTTCTGGTGATCTGTGCATCGCCGGTGAGCATTGCGCTGCTGTTTGCAGGCCTTGCAGTACTGGCAGCAGTGGTGCTTGTCATCGCAGCAGTGATCTTTTCCATGGCAGTTACAGGTGTATCAGCAATTGCCGGAGGTATCGTGCTCACAGGTTTCGGCATGACATTGATCGCAAGATCTCTGGCAGCAGCCTGCATGATGGTCGGCAGTGGATTTCTGATGGCAGGTGCGGGAATCCTCGTTGGAGTACTTACCATATATATATGTAAATGGTGTGCAATGGGAATCGGCCGTCTGGTTAACAGACTTGCAAGAAAGAAGGTGCATAAAAATGAATAAGATTGCAAAAACAGTGCTGATGACAGGTACAGCACTCTGTGCAGCGGGAGTTGTTCTTTCCACAGCAGGATATTTTGCAGGGGGAAAAGATTTCACATATACTTCAGATCATATGTATGTATCCGGAGGAAATTCTTCCAGTCGTAAAAATCTTACAGTAATGAAAAAAGAACAGATTGATGATTTTACGAAGCTGAATGTGGATTTTGAGGATTTTGATCTGGATATCCGTACCTCAGATGATGACCATTATTATATGGAATATAAGCTTGAGAAAAACGGGAGGAAAAATCCTCTGACCTGGAAGGATAAGGATGGAGAGCTCACGCTTGAGGAGCCTGCAGGCGGCAGTGGAAGTTATTATATAACCTATGATCTGGGGATATTCTCGACACATGCGGATCTGACAGAAAAGAAAGATGCATTGAATACGGTGGTTCTTTATATTCCGGAGAAGGCACAGCTTTCCGAAGCGGAGATTCAGCTTTCCGATGGAGATCTTACTGCCGATCAGCTTTTGTGTAAAGAAATGACCCTGGAACTTCTCAGTGGAGATCTGATGCTGGATAAGGGCGAGTTCGAAAAGTTTGATGCAAAGCTTTCCGACGGGGATCTGAATGTAAAAGAACTTCAATGTACAGATAACATGCAGCTGAAATCCGGAAACGGAGATGTGACCATAAAAAAGGCAGAGCTTGCAGATGGGCAGATAGCTCTCAGCGACGGAGATATTCAGATAGACAACAGCAGCTTTAACGGAGATATGAAGATCAATAGCTCCTGCGGTGATGTTTCTGTAGAAATGAAGAACGGCAGTGCAGAGAAAACCAATATTTATCTGAAAGCTGCAGACGGAGATGTGGACACGGAGGGGCTTTCCAGGGGAAAAACCGACAATGAGGAAGACACCTCTGTTTATGAGAACAAGGCCGGTGCTTCAGCACCGACTTTAAATGTGGAATGCAGCGATGGGGATATTACATTAACAGAATCTGAAAAATAAAGAATATGAATATCCGTCTGACTATGCATCTGCTTGTAAAAATCCTAAAAAAGAATAAATGAAATTATATGAAGCGCAGGGGTTTTTCCGGAGAAAAATTCCTGCGTTTTTTGGCTGAAATGTATTGACAAATCCCTGTACTATGATATAATTCAATCAAATCACAGAAAACATATATAGTTACTAGGAAATAAGGAAATGGACATAAAGGAAATAAGGAGGATATCATCATGGGTAAAATTTACGGAAGCGCACTGGAACTGATCGGAAACACACCGCTTGTAGAGGTTAAGAACGTAGAGAAGTCTGAGGGACTTGAGGCTACAGTACTTGCCAAGCTTGAGTATTTTAACCCGGCAGGAAGCGTTAAGGACAGAATCGGTAAGGCAATGATCGAGGATGCAGAGCAGAAAGGTGTCCTGAAACCAGGCGCAACCATTATCGAGCCAACATCCGGTAACACAGGAATCGGACTTGCAGCCATCGCAGCTGCCAAGGGCTATAAGACGATCCTCACCATGCCGGAGACCATGAGTGTTGAGAGAAGAAACATCCTGAAAGCATATGGTGCAGAGGTAGTTCTCACAGACGGAGCCAAAGGAATGAAAGGGGCCATTGCCAAGGCTGAAGAGCTCGCCAAGGAGATTCCGGGAAGCTTCATCCCAGGACAGTTTGAGAACCCGGCTAACCCGAAGGCACATGCAGCAACAACAGGTCCTGAGATCTGGAATGACACAGACGGAAAGGTAGACATTTTCGTAGCAGGTGTCGGCACAGGCGGAACGATCACCGGTACAGGTGAGTACCTGAAGAGCCAGAACCCGAATGTGAAGGTAGTTGCTGTTGAGCCTGCAACTTCTCCTGTACTTTCTGAGGGAAAAGCAGGCCCGCATAAGATCCAGGGTATCGGCGCTGGTTTTGTTCCGGATACACTTGACACCAAGGTTTATGACGAGATCATCCCTGTAGAGAATGAGGATGCATTTGAAACATCCAAACTCCTTACCAAGAAAGAGGGAATCCTTACAGGAATTTCCTCCGGTGCAGCTCTCTATGCTGCGATCCAGCTTGCAAAACGCCCGGAGAACAAGGGGAAAGTGATCGTAGCACTTCTTCCGGACAGTGGAGACCGTTACTACTCCACACCACTGTTTACAAAATAATCGATCCGAAGACCGCTTCTTTTGCCCCGAAGCGTGATCCTGCGGGATTATTTACGGCGCTCCTGAATGCCTGTCCAAGCAGGCTGCCGGAGCGCCGGTTTTATTCTTGATTTCATCGAATTAAGTAAGCCCTCTGTGGGGCTGTGGTTATTGTTCACTGGTAAGGTCCTGCGAAAAGCAATAAGCAGTGTGTGGGGACTTGCTTGTATCTTGTAGCTTTTTCAGGTATAATAGAGAAAACAAACAAAACCTATTAACAATATAAAGAATAAAGTCTGCAAAGCAGATTCTGCTTCCTATGAAAGAAGATACAGGAAGCTGCCTGTGCATCACAGAGAAGGGTGCCGGTCATGGAATACAGAGGAATATTTCCGGCCGAACAGCTGCACAATAACAGAAAGAGCAAAAGGCTATAAATCAGAAGAATACTGAAATATTGGAGGTAAATATTACATGAGGATTTCTACAAGAGGAAGATATGCGCTGAGACTGATGTTGGATCTTGCTACAAATTATACAGGAAAACCGATCCGCCTGAAGGATGTGGCGAAGCGCCAGGAGATCTCCGATAAATATCTGGAGCAGATCATATCCATCCTGAACAAAGCAGGCTTTGTCCGCAGTGTCCGTGGCCCTCAGGGCGGCTATGCACTGCAGCAGACTCCGGATAAATACACCATCGGAATGATCCTCCGCCTCACAGAAGGAAGCCTTTCCCCTGTGGAATGTCTGGACGACAACGGAGCCATCTGTGACCGTGAGGAGAACTGTGTCACCCAGATCCTCTGGAAAAAGCTGGACGACGCCATCAAAGGTGTGGTAGATCATATAACACTGGAAGACCTGATGAACTGGCAAGCCGTGAAGGCGGACGAATATATCATATAAAAAAAGCTGCGCAAGCAGCTTTTTTTATATCACATTTTTTTACTAACATTTTACAAAACCGCGATTTTATATTTTACCTTCCATTCCTATAATAACACCTGTATTTAAGCAGTAAGCAAGTAAAAATGATCATAGAAATGAGGAGAAAAAAATCATGAAAAAAAGAATCGCAGGTATCTTAACAGCAGCACTTATCGGAACTACAGTAATGGGAACCGTTGTAATGGCAGCACCATCCGGAGCGATCGACGTAATTTCCCGTGAGGACGGATCCGGAACACGTGGAGCATTCGTAGAGCTGTTTGGGATCGAAGAAGAAAAAGACGGCGAGAAAGTAGATATGACAACACAGGAAGCAAGCATCACAAACAACACAGATGTAATGCTTACCACAGTAGCAGGCGATGAGAACTCTATCGGATACGTATCTCTGGGTTCCCTCAACGATACAGTAAAAGCAGTAAAGATCGACGGAGCAGAGGCAACAGCAGAGAACGTTGCAGATGATACATACAAGGTAGCACGTCCGTTCAACATCGTAACAGGCGACAAGCTCAGCGATGCAGCACAGGATTTCATCAACTACATCATGAGCTCTGACGGACAGGACATCATCGAAAAAGAAGGCTACATCAAAGTAGATGAAAAAGCAGAGGCATACAAAGCCGGAGATGCAAAAGGCAAAGTCGTAGTTATGGGATCTTCTTCCGTAGGACCTGTAATGGAGAAGCTTGCAGAGGCATATCAGAAAACAAACAAAGACATCACAGTAGAGGTTCAGGTCAGCGACTCCACAACAGGAATCAACAGCGCAACAGAGGGTGTATGTGATATCGGAATGGCATCCCGTGAGCTGAAGGACGAGGAAACAGAGAAAGGTGTTAAAGCTACAGAGATCGCAAAAGATGGTATCGCAGTCATCGTAAACAACGACAATGACCTTGAGGAGCTTTCAAGTGACCAGGTAAAATCCATCTTCACAGGTGATATCACAGACTGGGAAGACGTGACCAAATAAATTCCCAGGTAAAAAACGATTGAAGTATCTTACAAAGAGCGGCGATCATGACAAGGTCAGGAAAGCCGCTCCGTTATATATCAGCACAGTGGATATCCACTGGAACAGAGAGAAAGGTGTCTTATGAATCATTTAGGAGAAAAGGCCATGAAGGTCGTTTTTCTCATTGCGGCCTGTGCATCGGTTCTCGCAGTATTTCTTATTTGTGTGTTCCTTTTTGCAAACGGCCTTCCTGCAATGGGAAAGATCGGTCCCTTAAAATTCCTCTTCGGAACAGAATGGAGACCAACAAACGATAAATTCGGAATCCTGCCAATGATCGTGGCAAGTATTTATGTAACTGCAGGAGCAATCCTTATCGGAGTTCCGATCGCACTTTTTACATCCGTATTTATGGCAAGATATTGCCCGAAAAAAATCTATAAACCACTGAAATCCGGTATTGAGCTTATGGCAGGCGTTCCATCCATCGTATATGGCTATTTTGGTCTGGTTCTCCTGGTACCGCTGATCCGCCAGCTGTTCGGAGGAACCGGAAGCAGTATGCTGGCAGCATGTATCCTTCTGGGAATCATGATCCTTCCGACGATCATCGGAGTTACGGAATCGGCAGTACGAAGCGTTCCGGAAAGCTACTATGAAGGCTCACTTGCACTTGGCGCAACAAAAGAGAGAAGCATTTTCTTTGTTATGCTTCCGGCAGCAAAGTCAGGAATCCTGGCAGGCGTTGTCCTTGGGATCGGACGTGCCATCGGTGAGACCATGGCCGTGATCATGGTAGCCGGAAACCAGCCACGTATGCCGAAGGGACTTCTTCAGGGTGTCCGTACCATGACTGCAAACATCGTAACAGAGATGGGATATGCATCAGGACTTCACAGAGAAGCACTGATCGCAACAGGAGTTGTACTCTTTGTATTTATCCTGATCATCAACTTAAGTCTTTCACTGCTGAACAGGAGGGCGGAGTATGCAAACTAACGTATCTGTAGCCGCAGATCCTGCGGCAGAAGCAACCATGAAAAAAAGAAATACACTTACCATAGGAGACCAGCTGAAGTCCTATGCGAAACATCCCGGTGCAGGAGTCCTGGCATTTCTCACACTGCTGGGAGCAGTGATCACTTTTGCACTGCTGTTCTTCCTGATCGGCTATGTGCTTGTAAAAGGTATTCCCTATCTGAATGCAAGTCTGTTCAGTCTTACCTATACCTCAGAGAACGTTTCCCTTCTCCCGTCACTGATCAATACCCTGATCATGACACTGGTATCTCTGGCGATTGCCGCTCCGGTAGGAATCTTTGCAGCGATCTTCCTTGTGGAATATGCAAAAAAAGGCAGCCGTTTTGTAAAGCTGATCCGTATTACCGCAGAGACACTTTCCGGTATTCCATCTATCGTATATGGTCTGTTCGGTATGCTGTTCTTTGTAACTGCACTGCACTGGGGCATGTCTCTTCTTTCCGGTGCCCTGACTATGGTGATCATGGTACTTCCCCTGATCATGCGTACCGCTGAGGAAGCACTGAAATCTGTTCCGGATTCTTACCGTGAGGCAAGCTTCGGACTTGGAGCAGGCAAGCTCCGTACTATTTTTACGATTGTACTTCCCTCCGCAGTTCCTGGAATCCTGGCAGGTGTGATCCTGGCCATCGGACGTGTGGTAGGTGAGACTGCAGCACTTCTTTATACCTCCGGTACTGTTGCGGCAGTTCCAAACAGCCTGATGGGTTCCGGACGTACCCTGGCACTTCACATGTATGTGCTTTCCAGTGAGGGACTTCATGTAAACCAGGCATCTGCAACAGCAGTAGTCATTCTGGCATTTGTACTTGTTATCAACGGACTGTCCGGTCTGGTAGCCAGAAAAATTGCGAAAGGATAATGATCGATCATGAGTGAAAATACAAAAATTTCAATTGACAATATGAATCTCCATTACGGAAGCTTTCATGCCCTGAAGGGAATCAATATGGAGATCCCGGAAAAGGAGATCACAGCATTTATCGGACCAAGCGGCTGCGGTAAATCCACACTTCTGAAATCCTTAAACCGTATGAATGACCTTGTGGAAGGCTGTACCATCACAGGAAAGGTAGAGCTTGACGGGGAAGATATTTACGGAGATATGGACGTGAATCTTCTGCGTAAACGTGTGGGAATGGTATTCCAGAAGCCCAATCCGTTCCCGATGAGCATTTATGATAATATTGCATATGGTCCGAGAACACACGGTATCCGTTCCAAGGCGAAGCTGGACGAGATCGTGGAAAAATCTCTCCGTGATGCGGCAATCTGGGATGAGGTCAAGGACCGCCTGAAAAAAAGTGCTCTTGGAATGTCAGGCGGACAGCAGCAGCGTCTCTGTATTGCCCGCGCCCTGGCAGTACAGCCGGAGGTGCTTCTTATGGATGAGCCTACATCTGCCCTGGACCCGATCTCCACTTCCAAGATCGAGGATCTGGCAGTAGAGCTTAAAAAGGATTACACCATTGTCATGGTCACACATAACATGCAGCAGGCAACCCGTATCTCCGACAAGACAGCATTTTTCCTTCTTGGTGAGGTTGTGGAATTTGCGGATACAGACAAGCTGTTCTCCATGCCGGCAGATAAGCGTACAGAGGATTATATTACAGGAAGGTTTGGTTGATATTATGTCAGAACGTTTTGTAAGACAGCTGGAAGAGCTTCACGTGGAACTGATCACCATGGGAAGTCTCTGCGAAAAAGCAATTTCACTTTCTGCCAAAGCTATTCAGGGTGAAGGCGGGATGACTCTCATTGGCAAGATCTTTGAGACGGAAAAAGAGATCGATGCACAGGAAAAAGAGATTGAAAATCTCTGCATGAAGCTTCTTCTTCATGAGCATCCGGTAGCCGGAGATCTGCGATCCATTTCCGCAGCGCTGAAGATGATCTCCGATATGGAACGCATCGGTGATCAGGCAGCAGATATTGCGGATCTGTCCAAGCATATCGAGGACAAAGCAGTTACCGGAGATATCATTAATATCCGGAAGATGGCAGAGGATACTGTCCGGATGGTTACAGAAAGCATCGATGCCTTTGTAAAGGGTGATCTTGAGCTTTGCAGAAAGGTTATTGACGATGATGATAAGGTGGACGATGCCTTCAATGATATTAAGGAAAAGCTGGCCGAGGTTCTGAATAACGGAAAGCCGGATGCAAGCATCAGTCTGGATATCCTTATGGCTGCAAAATATTTCGAGCGTATCGGTGATCACGCTGTGAACATTGCAGAGTGGGTGGAATATTCCATCACAGGAAACCACAGAAGCGGTTCCAGTCATACAGATAACTATTTTGTTGAGGAATAGAAATAAGTAAGAGCAGATTGCAAAGAGTTGCATTATTATAAAAAAGTGCTGTGGTATTGAAAGGATATCACAGCACTTTTTATAATGTGATGAAATTTACAAGGATTTAACTTTTTCCGGATAATTATTTTTACATTGCTTTTGTAAAATGCTATATAGATTTCGGAGAAAGGAAAGGGCTGAGCTTTGAGTAAAAAAATATTTAAGTATATCATGCTGGTTTCATCACTGATCACAGTACTGGGACTGGCATTTGTCGTGGGGATCCTTTATCACTATTTTCAGGGACAGCTGATGGGTGAGCTGAAGAAAGAAGCCGTGTATATTTCCAGAGGTGTGGAAAGTACCGGGACAGATTATCTGAAGAAGCTGAATGATGAGGATTCCAGGATCACTTATGTGGATGAAAGTGGAAAAGTTATCTACGACAATGAGGCAAATGTGGAAAGCATGGATAATCACGGACATCGCAAGGAGATCCGTGAAGCAGAGATCAACGGAGAAGGTGCGGATGAAAGAATGTCATCCACGCTTTCCGAAAAAACAATGTATTATGCAGTACGCCTTGAAAATGGCAATGTGCTGAGAGTTTCCAGTAACCAGGCTTCTGTATGGATGCTGCTCCTGCAGCTGCTTCCGCCTTTTGTTGCAGTTCTGATACTTATGCTGCTCCTGTCCGGCGTATTTGCATCCAGGCTTTCCGGGAAGGTTGTGGAACCTCTTAATGGGCTTGATCTGGAGCATCCGGATGAGAATGATGCCTATGATGAGGTACAGCCGCTTCTCAGCAAGATCAGCAGACAGAGCCGGCAGATCCGTCTGCAGCTTGAGGCAGCCAGAAGACAGCAGAAAGAATTTTCTATTATCACGGAGAACATGCAGGAGGGACTTCTTGTGATCGACCGTTATACCATGGTACTTTCTGTCAACTCCAGTGTGGGAAAGCTTCTTAAGGTAAAGGAGATCAAAACAGGAGAAAGTGTATATCTTCTGAACCGCTCGGAGGAGTTTCGAGGTGTCGTTGGGCAGGTCCTTGAGGGAAAGCATGAGAACAAGATCCTTCGTCTGGATGGCAGTGAGATTCAGGTGATCGCCAATCCTGTCACAAGAGAAAACAAAACAGAGGGTGCGGTGATCCTTCTGGTGGATGTGACCGAAAAAGTAGAAAGGGAACAGCTGCGAAGAGAATTTTCCGCAAATGTTTCTCATGAGCTGAAAACGCCGCTGACTTCCATTTCCGGATTTGCTGAGATCATGCAGGACGGATTTGTGAAGGATGAGGATGTGAAGGTTTTTGCAGGACGCATCTATAAGGAAGCGCAGAGACTGATCCGTCTGGTTGGGGATGTGATCCGGATCTCCCGTCTGGATGAGGGCGGATTGCCGTATCAGTGGGAAAAACTGGATCTTTACAGTCTGACTCATGATATTTTTTCTACCTTACATGAAGCTGCCGAAAAGCAGGAAGTGCATATGTATATGGAAGGCGGAAGTACAGTGCTGGATACAGTGCCGACGATCATGGAAGAGGTTCTCTATAATGTCTGCGATAATGCTGTCAAATATAACCGCCGGGGTGGAGAGGTCTTTGTGAGACTGAAGGATGGCGAGGATGCAGTTCGCGTGAATGTGCGGGATACAGGGATCGGTATTCCGAAGGAAGATCAGGAACGCATTTTTGAACGCTTTTATCGGGTGGACAAAAGCCATTCCAAGGAAATCGGCGGAACCGGCCTTGGCCTTTCCATTGTGAAGCACGGGGTAAAAACTCTGAACGGCAGGCTGTGGCTTAACAGTGAACCGGGACAGGGAACCGAGATCATTATGGAATTTCCGAAACATCATATGGAAAAGGAAGCAGCAGAGTGAACATAGGTCGTGCAGCGATGATGTTCATAGGCATGCAGCAGAGTGGAAGATGAAAGGCCGTTCTGTTGTATGTATCTGCTGCTTTTTATATCATAGTATATTGCTGGTTGGAGGTTGATGGTTTGACAGACCGGAAGGGTTATGCTATCTTATGTAATAATAATCAGAGTAAGCAACAGGAAAGCGGATGATAACGGTCCGCTTTCTGTATTATAATTGGTTCGGGATAATTCCGGACGACTATACTGAGGGGAATAAAAATATGATACAGGCAATTGTTTTACTGGTGTTCCTGATCTTTCTGAATTCTGTTTTCGCAGGTGCGGAAATGGCGGTTCTGTCCATGAATGAAGCGAAGATGAAGGAGCTGGCAGAAGAGGGAGATCACCGGGCGCAGATTTTGATAAAGCTTACAGAACAGCCGGCACATTTTATGACAGCGATCCGTGTAACGGTAACTACGGCAGGATTTCTGCAGAGCGCTTTTGCGGCAGAATATTTTGCACAGCCGATGACAGAGGCACTGATAAGGTCAGGGATAGATGTACCACAGAATGTTCTGAAGATCGTATGCATGATCATTGTGACCATACTGCTTTCCTATGTAAGTCTTCTGTTCGGAGAACTGGTGCCAAGACGTCTGGGAATGAAAAATCCGGATGAGCTGTCTCTGCGTCTGGCAGGACTTCTTAAGATCGCGATGATCGCAGTCTGGCCGGCTACTGCACTTCTGACAGTAACTGCCAATGGTGTGCTGTATCTGATGGGAATCAAACCGGAAGAAAAAGAGGAGCAGGCCACAGAGGAAGAGATCCGTATGCTGCTTACAGAGGGAAATGAACAGGGCAGCATCCAGCAGGAAGAAAGCGAGATGATCCAGAATGTTTTTGACCTGGATGATACTGCGGCAGATGAGATCTGTACACACAGAAGAGATGTGGTTGTCCTCTATATGGAAGACTCTGATGAGGAATGGGAACGGATCATCAGAGAGAACCGTCACACCTTTTATCCGGTATGCGGGGAAGACCAAGATGATATTATCCATATTCTGGACACCAGAGATTATTTCCGCCTGGATGACAGATCCAGAGAAGCTGTTCTGCATCATGCCTGTTATTCGCCGTTTTTTGTACCGGAATCCATGCGTGCCAACCTGATCTTCCGGGAAATGAGGGAAAAACGGGATTATTTTGCAGTAGTGTTGGATGAATATGGCTGCTTTGTAGGAATTGTCACTCTGCATGATCTTGTGGAGACGCTGGTGGGAGATATTGACGACAGGACAGATCTGCCGAAGCCGGATGATATTGAGAAGACAGGAGAACATATCTGGAAAATACAGGGAGGAGCGATCCTGGATGATGTGGCAGAGGTCATAAATGTGGAGCTTCCTGTAGAAAAATATGATACTTTCAGCGGCTTTGTCTGCGGAGTTCTGGAACGTGTACCGGAGGACGGAGAACAGTTCCGATGCAGCTGGAAAAACCTGGATATTGTGGTAAATCAGGTCAGAAACCATACCGTTGTGGAGGGAATCGTTCATGTTCAGCCAGAGAAAAAAGTGCAGGAACAGAAAGAAGAGATCTGACAAAACCTTGTTCAGCCAGGTCATGGGACAGTTATCGGGAGAAAGATCTCCGGGGATTTATGGACATTTTCGAACATGTTGTTGCTTGAAAGTATGTTATTTTTATGACATAATAAGGAAATAACCCGAGGAAAGCTTGTGATGGGGGAGAGAAAATGCCAGGTTTTACAAGACAGATCATACTGCATACACTGACGGAACTTATGAACGAAAAACCATTGTCCAAGATTACGGTAAAGGACATCGTGGAACGCTGTGGAGTAAACAGGAATACATTTTACTACCATTTCAGGGATATTCCGGATGCAGTGGAAGAAATGGTAAGGGAAGAGCTGAATGACATTCTGAAGGATCAGAAAGCACCGGAATCAGTCAGCGACTGTATGGAAATTCTTGTCAATGCAGTTCAGAAGAACAAAAAAGCCATGATACATCTGTACCGCTCGATCCAGAGGGATGTATTTGCCGATTATCTGGATCATGCCGCAGAGCGTGTGGTGGAGGAGCTGATCAACAGGGCGGTCGGAGACTTTGAAATGGATCAGGAAGATATGCATCTTATAAGCCGGTATTATAAATGTGTATTTGTGGGAGTGATCCTGGACTGGCTGCGGCATGATATGGATTATGATATCCTGTCAGATATGCATAAGCTGGAGTATATTTACGAGAAGAGCCTTGAGAGTCAGTACAAAAATCTGAAATAAAAGCTATGATTTCAACTAAATGAAGATTAAAAATATCCATTTAGTGTAGAACAGGAATGTCCTCGAATATTATTAAGGTATAGAAACGGTTAATTTTGAGCTGGTGTCTGAAATTTAGGCACTGGCTCTTTTTTGTCTGTTTTTTTAAACGACACAGGGATGTATAATTCAGTACAATAAATGAGAAAAAATTATCAAGGAGGGAACGTATGGATGACCTGAAACAGCTGAAGCTTGTAAAAAACATCTACATCGTCATGTCATTACTGTTCTGTGTGCTGGGTATTTTTCTGATGGCAAGGCCCAAAAGTTCTGTAAAAATGTTGTGCGTGCTCATGGGAATCATGCTGATCCTGTACGGAGCTATTAAGATCAGCGGATATTTCACGAGAGATGCTTTCTGTCTGGCATTTCAGTTTGATCTGGCTTTCGGGATCCTGCTGATGGCAGTGGGAGTGATCCTGATAGCCAGAAAAAATTTCGCAGTGGATCTTATTTTTTCAGTGTTTGGAATCCTGATCCTGGCAGATGCCCTGTTTAAGATCCAGATGTCTGTAGATGCGAAGAGATTCGGTCTGGCGTTGTGGTGGCAGATCCTGCTGATCGCACTGGTCACCGGAGTGATCGGAGTTCTGGTTTTTATCAGACCATTTGAAGCAGCAGCTATGATGATGGTGTTGGTAGGATTTTCCATTTTACTGGAAGGGATCCTCAATCTATGGGTCGGGATCCTGACGATCAAGATCATCAAGAGTCGGCTTTAAACATAAACATAAAAATAACCAATCACTTTAGATAATAACATAGGAGGAAATAGAGTATGGGAATCGTAGACAAAGCAAAACAGGCAGCGATCGCAGCTACCGTAACAAAAGCACTGGATTATCTTGAGAAGGATCCGGAGACAAACATACCGAAGATCATGGAAATGGTTGATAAAGTAACACCGGATGGCTGGTATGCAGGACAGAGAAATGCGATCCGTCATTCCATCGAGGCAAAGGACAACTGGTATCAGCTGATCCTTCGTATGTATCAGCTGGATGCCGGCGTACGCCAGACATTTTTCCGCAACTTTATTGTAAATGCCAGTCTTAAGGGAAGCGCAACGCAGGAAAAGGTATCAGAAGAGAATGACTGCAATGTACCGTGGGCAATTCTTCTTGATCCTACCAGCGCATGTAACCTTCATTGCACAGGATGCTGGGCAGCAGAGTATGGACACAAGCTGAACCTGGATCTTGAGACCATCGATTCTATCGTAAAACAGGGTAAAGAACTGGGAACCTATATGTACATCTACACAGGCGGTGAGCCACTGGTCCGCAAAAAGGATCTCATTAAGATCTGTGAGATGAATCCGGACTGCGAGTTCCTTTCCTTCACAAACGGAACTCTTATTGACGAAGAATTCTGTCAGGAAATGCTCCGTGTGAAAAACTTCGTTCCGGCTATCAGCCTTGAGGGAACAGAGGCAACTACAGACGGACGTCGTGGTGATGGTGTATATCAGAAGGTTATGCACGCCATGGAGCTTCTGAAGAGCCACGGCCTTCCGTTCGGTGTTTCCACATGCTACACATCCGCAAACGTAGATGCAGTAAGCAGTGAGGAGTATTTTGATCATCTGATCGAGTGCGGAGCTTATTTTGCATGGTTCTTCCACTATATGCCGGTTGGAAATGATGCAGCAGCAGATCTCCTCCCCACACCGGAGCAGAGAATCAAAATGTACGACAGCGTCCGCAGATTCCGTGCCACAAAATCTCTCTTCACTATGGACTTCCAGAACGATGCAGAGTATGTAGGCGGATGTATCGCAGGTGGTCGTCGTTACCTCCATATCAATGCAAACGGAGACGTGGATCCTTGCGTATTCATTCATTTCTCCAATGCGAACATTAAAGAATGTACACTCCTTGAGGCGCTGAAGAGCCCGATCTTTATGGAGTATCACAAAGGTCAGCCGTTCAACAAAAACATGCTTCGTCCATGTCCGATGCTTGAAAATCCTGAGCTTCTCCGCAAGATGGTTGAGCGTGCAGGAGCGAAATCTACAGATCTTCAGTCTCCGGAAACAGCGGAGCATCTCTGTGCAAAATGTGATCACTATGCAGAGGTATGGAAGAAACAGGCCGATGAGCTCTGGAGTGAGAGCCAGGCAAAAAAAGCTGCAAAAAAATCAACAACTTGTTAATTAACACTTGATATAGATGTTGGGATACTGTATAATGAACCCGTTTTTCAGGAGTCTGAAATAACAGTTCAGATAAGAGTGTCGAAACAGAAGAGACACGATACGTGTACTGACAGATAACAGGGCGGTTATATTCAGCAGTGGGTATAACTGCCTTCTTTTTTATGTTATCGTCAGGACATAGGGAAAGAAAGGATGGATTCATTATGGAAAAACAGGAGAAAAACACAGCCAGCCCTTATGAGCTGGACGGACGCCCACCTCTTAAGGTGGCAATTCCCCTTGGACTGCAGCACGTGCTTGCCATGTTTGTGGGTAACCTTACCCCGCTTCTGATCATTACGGCAGCCTGCGGGATCGAAGCAGGAGGGGATCTTCAGGTTGCATTACTTCAGAATGCAATGCTGATCGCAGGAATTGTTACACTTGTACAGGTCTTTACGATCGGACCGGTCGGTGGCAAGCTTCCTATCGTTATGGGAACAAGTTCAGGCTTCATCGGCGTATGTCAGAGTGTTGCCGGAGTTATGGGAAATGGTGTCGTTGCCTATGGTTCGATCATGGCAGCCTGCTTTATCGGCGGTCTTTTTGAGACTGTTCTGGGAAGCTTTCTGAAGCCCTTGAGAAAATTTTTCCCATCTGTTGTAACAGGTACGGTTGTACTTTCAATCGGTCTTTCACTGATCGGTGTGGGAATCAGCTCTTTCGGTGGCGGAAGCTCCGCAAAGGATTACGGTTCTCTTGAAAACCTTTTTGTAGGCTTTGTAGTTCTGATCGTGATCATTGTACTGAAGCATGGAACAAAAGGCTTCACAAGCTTTTCTTCAATCCTCATCGGTATTATCGTGGGATACATTCTGGTAAGTATCATGGCTATGGTACTTCCTACAACATTTACATATGTAGATGACACAGGTGCTACTGTGGAGGCTACAAAGGCCTGGGTTCTCAACTGGGACAAGGTTGCTCAGGCAAAATGGTTTGCGGTACCGGCACTGATGCCTGTAAAATGGGTGTTTGACGCGCGTGCGATCGTGCCGATCCTGATCATGTTTATTGTAACTGCAGTTGAAACAGTTGGTGATATTTCCGGAATCACAGAGGGTGGTCTTGGAAGAGAGGCTACAGACAAAGAGCTTTCCGGTGGTGTTATGTGTGACGGACTTGGATCTTCCTTCGCTGCACTGTTCGGTGTGCTTCCGAATACATCCTTCAGCCAGAACGTTGGTCTGGTTGCAATGAATAAGGTTGTAAACCGTTTCTGTATCGCTACAGGAGGAATCTTCCTGATCGCATGCGGACTGTTCCCGAAGCTTGCTGCATTGATCTCCATCATGCCGCAGAGTGTTCTTGGCGGCGCTGCTGTTATGATGTTCTCATCTATTGTTGTCAGCGGTATCCAGTTAATTACCAAGTGGCCGATCGGACCGAGAAATGTTACGATCGTTTCCGTAGCACTTGGTCTTGGCTATGGACTTGGCTCCAATACAGCGATCCTGGTGCATCTGCCACAGGCGATCAGCCTGATCTTCGGCGGTTCCGGTATTGTTCCGGCGGCGGTGTTTGCGATTATTCTTAATATTGTTCTTCCGAAGGATGAGAAGAGTGAGATTGAGAGAGCTGAGGAGATGCTGGAGAAAGTTAAGAATAAATAAGAAAGTGTAAGAATAAAAAGAGTTTTTTTCTTTTTTGAGACTGTTGGACTTTATTGGTCTGACGGTCTTTTTTTATATTTTTTATTTTGGGGATAAAGGTTCAGCCTTTTGGAAGGCGGTAATTTGCGAGAAGGGGAAGCACTCGGAGTTGCGAAGGCCGTCTCCCCTTCTCGCGCTCTTCCCCTCCTGGCCACGCCGCTGTTCGGCGTTGTGGAATGTGATTATGTATTGGCGGGATGATGGATTCTACTGTGTTGGATGTGAAACGTTGTGCCGAGGGGGTTGCAGTGGAACTGTAATGAGGTTCTCGACGTGCGATGCACGTCTGCGGGGTTATTCCTGCTTCCGTCTGCCACATTTCGGCTCAGTGTTGAATTGCCAGTACAGAAGCATACAGGTACAAGTTAGCATCTTTCAGCATTCCACAATCGCCGCACTATATAAAAAAGGCCCAGGGGTGTGCAGAGGGGCGCGGCCTTGTGCCCCTTTGCGGTTTTCTCACATTTCAATGTGATCTACCCTCTGCGGGGCCGCAGCCTATGTGCCATACAGCCGGAGGCCGCAGCCTATGCGGCATATGCGGCCGAGGTTCCACAACCCATGCGGCATATACTGCCGGAGTTCCGCAATCTATGCGGTATATACAGCGGGGTCTCCGCAATCTATATTATGCAACAATATATCCTACAGAAATATACAAAGTTCCGTTTGATACATTTCGGCTCAGTGTCGAATTGCCGATACAGAAGCATACAGACATAAGTTAGTTTCTTTCAGCTTTCCACAATCGCTGCACTATAAAAAAAAGGCCCAGGGGTGTGCAGAGGGGCGCGGCCTTGTGCCCCTTTGCGGTTTTCTTACATTCCAATGTGATCTACCCTCTGCGGGGGCCGCAGCCTATGTGCCATACAGCAGGGAGCCGCAATCTATGCGGTTATACGACCGGAGTTCCGCAGCCTATGCGGCATATACGGCCAAGGTTCCGCAATCCATGCGGCCATTCGGCCGGGGCCTCCGCAGCCCATGCGGTTATTATTTCCCCATACAAAATTTAGAAAATATCTCATTAACAAGGTCTTCCCCAAGTGATTCTCCCAGAATCCGTCCCAGACTTTCGTATGCATCTGTCAGGTCTATGGAATAAAAATCCTCCGGCATTCCGCTTTCTATACTATTTTCTACCAGAGAAAGACTTTCCTGTGCTTTTAAAAGCTCCTGTCTGTGGCGTTCATTGGTGATGTAGACTTCATCATTGAAATCAATCTCCCCACTGAAGAACATTTCCCGGATTTTTTCTTCCAGGTCTGTGATCCCGGTTTCTTCTTTTGCGGAGATTGGGATCACCGGCTGGTTTATTCTGCTCTTTAAATCCTCTATATCTATAGCAGATTCAAGGTCTGTCTTGCTGTAGAGGACAATTGTCTTTTTCTCTTGCAAAATTTTTATGATCTCTTCGTCGTTTTCATCTAACGGTACGGAGGAATCTACGACATAGAGGATCAGGTCTGCGTCTGCTGCCATTTCTTTGGCTTTGGATACGCCGATTTTCTCTACGATGTCTTCTGTCTGGCGGATTCCGGCTGTGTCAGCGATCTTTAATGTGATCCCATGCAGGTTGATATACTCTTCCAGTACGTCTCTGGTGGTTCCTGCGATATCGGTCACGATGGCTCTGTCCTCTCCCAGAAGCAGGTTCAGCAGAGAAGATTTCCCTGCGTTCGGCTTGCCCAGGATCACGGTCCGGATACCTTCCTGTATGATCTTTCCGTCTCCGGCTGTTTTTAACAGGTTCTGTATTTTTTCTTTTTCTTCTGCCACGATCTGCTCTAATTCTTCTGGATATCCTGTCAGATCATAGTGCTCCGGGTCATCTAATGCAGATTCAATGTACGCTATATGGTACAATAATTTTTCTCTGATTTTCTGTACCGTTTTTCGTACTGACCCTTTTAATTGGCTGACTGAATTCTTTAATGAGTACTCGTTTTTGGACTGTATCACATCCATAACGGCTTCTGCCTGCGATAAATCAATCCTTCCATTGAGAAACGCTCGCTTGGTAAACTCTCCTGGTTCGGCAATTAGGGCACCATTTTTCAGTACTGTCTCCAATACTTTTTTCATTGCCAGAACGCCTCCATGACAGTCAATTTCTATTGTATCTTCACCTGTATATGTCCGTGAACCTCGCATGGCCATGACCAGTACTTCGTCTATCATTTCTTCGCCATCATATATATATCCGTAATGAATCGTATGGCTTGGGACATTCTCCAGAGATTTTTTTCCACCCTTGGAACGGTATACTCCGGATGCGATCTCAAAAGCCTCCGGGCCACTGATCCTGACGATCCCGATTCCCGATGCGCTCATGGCTGTGGAAATCGCAGCAATCGTTGTCTCTTCCATTTTTCACTCTCCTTTGTCAAACGGATAAAAGCATCCGCTATATCACACTGCAGCTGATCGCTGCCATGCCGTTTATCCTGGTCCAGCGGATAAAAGCATCCGGTTAAACGCAAAAATGTTACTCCGGAAAAGCTTTTTACACGCAAAAAACACGTGTTATTCACGCTTTCACCTAGAATAACATCTTCTGTCAGTTTCCATATTTATAATGCTAGAGCGTGTTTGAAAAAGGCTTTCTGCAAGATGTGCGTCACAATTTGTGGGA